>Ga0310697_10000443_pt1 | contig 56795 bp, 60 predicted proteins | sample 172DNAGHGlowgp2_FD_203883 | JGI IMG/M metagenome (GOLD analysis project Ga0310697, IMG submission 203883) | Sheep rumen microbial communities from Palmerston North, Manawatu-Wanganui, New Zealand - 1728 DNA GHGlow gp2 (v2) (version 2) | ecosystem: Host-associated > Mammals > Digestive system >...
ATCGTAAACTGCTACAGTTGGCATCTCTTATCCTCCTTTCGATGATTATTTGTGCTTGCGAGTGGGCTTGACGGTTTCGCGGACGATGACGAGGCTTTTCTTCGCGCCGGGGATTGCGCCCTTGATAAGGAGCAAATTCCTGTCGGCGTCGACCTTGACGACCGTCAAACGCTGAACTGTCGTGCGAGTGCCGCCCATGCGACCCGGAAGTCTCTTGCCTTTGATGACGCGACCGCCGGGACCGGACAGCATTGCGCCCGTCGAGCCGGGTTCGCGGTGGGATTTGGAGCCGTGACCCATGGGACCGCGCGCGAAGTTGTGACGCTTGATTGAGCCCGCGAAGCCTTTGCCTTTCGACGTGCCGATAACGTCAACGAGTTCGCCCGCCGCAAAGATGTCCACGCCGATAACGTCGCCGACTTTGTATTCGGACTCCGCCGCAAGACGCAATTCGCGAATAAACTTGACGGGCTTGACTTCCGCCTTTTTGAACTGACCCATGTCGGGCTTGTTGACTTTGTTCTCTTTGATTTCGCCGAAGCCGAGCTGAACCGCGCAGTAGCCGTCCGTGTCGACGGTCTTGTTGCGGATAACGACGTTGTTGCCGGTTTCGACAACAGTGACGGGAATGACGCGACCTTCCTCCGTGAAGATTTGCGTCATGCCGAGTTTAATGCCTAAAATCGCCTTTGCCAATGTGTTCACCTCCCGATTAAACCTTAATCTCGATGTCAACACCGGCGGGCAAATCCAGCCGCATGAGCGCATCAACCGTCTTGTGCGTCGGCTGAAGGATGTCAATCAGGCGTTTGTGCGTGCGCATTTCAAACTGTTCACGCGAATCCTTGTTGACGTGCGGCGAGCGCAAGATTGTGTAGATGTTCTTTTCGGTGGGCAGGGGAATGGGTCCCGAAACAGCCGCGCCGGTTTTCTTGGCAGTCTCCACAATCTTGGCAGCACTCTGATCCAACGACTTGTGGTCGTAGGCTTTGAGGCGAATGCGAATCTTCTGTTGCTTTGCCAAAACAATTCCTCCTTAGTCGGAAGTCTGAGCTTCCAACGTTGCTCCGCAGCAGTTCCCTCGGCGGGCGGAAAATTTCCCGCCGAGCAATCTGCCGTGTCACAGCTTTAACGGCGTGTTGCGAATAAAAATTATATCAAGCGTTGCCGTCGGTTTCAAGAAAAACTTTTGCGTTTAATCAGCAACGACGGCCGGCAATCAGTTTTTGGGCTGACTACCGACCGCCTCACCGATTTATTGACTGAGTGTCAAAATTTTTTACGCTTCAAGAATTTCGATAACACGACCCGAACCGACCGTGTGACCGCCCTCGCGGATAGCGAAGAGCAAGCCTTTTTCGATAGCAATCGGGGTGATAAGTTCGACTGTCATTTCGATGTGATCGCCGGGCATGCACATTTCGGCAGCGTTGCCATTGGTGTCTTTCAAGTCGCTGACGACGCCCGTGACGTCCGTGGTGCGGAAGTAAAACTGCGGGCGATAGTTCGCGAAGAACGGAGTGTGACGGCCGCCCTCGTCCTTGGTCAAGACGTAAACTTGAGCCTTGAACTTCGTGTGCGGATGAATCGAACCGGGCTTAGCGATAACCTGACCGCGTTCAATTTCCTTGCGATCGACGCCGCGCAGGAGGACACCGACGTTGTCTCCGGCAACCGCGCTGTCGAGGAGCTTGCGGAACATTTCAATGCCCGTGGCAACAGATTTGCGAGGCTCGTCGCGCAGACCGACGATTTCAACCGGCTCGTTGAGTTTCAACATGCCGCGTTCAACACGACCCGTCGCAACCGTGCCGCGACCCGTAATCGTGAACACGTCTTCAACCGGCATAAGGAAGGGCTTATCGGTGTCGCGCGTCGGCGTCGGGATGTATTCGTCGACAGCGTCAAGCAACTTGAGGATATTTTTCTTTTGTTCTTCGTCGCCTTCGAGAGCTTGCAGAGCCGAACCCGCGATAATGGGAATTTCGTCGCCGGGGAATTCGTATTTGCTCAAAAGGTCGCGGACTTCCATTTCGACGAGTTCAAGCAATTCGGGATCGTCGACTTGGTCAACCTTGTTGAGGAAGACAACGATGGCGGGCACGCCGACCTGACGGGCAAGCAGGATATGTTCACGCGTCTGAGGCATGGGGCCGTCGGAAGCGGCAACGACGAGGATCGCGCCGTCCATTTGCGCTGCGCCGGTGATCATGTTCTTGATATAGTCGGCGTGACCGGGGCAGTCGACGTGAGCATAGTGGCGTTTTTCGGTCTCGTATTCTACGTGCGCGGTGTTAATCGTGATGCCGCGTTCGCGTTCTTCCGGAGCCTTGTCGATGTTCTCGTAGGATTCGTATTTCGCGAAACCTTTTTCGGAGAGAATTTTGGTGATGGCAGCCGTCAACGTCGTCTTGCCGTGGTCGATGTGTCCGATGGTACCGATGTTTACGTGGGGTTTACTGCGGTCAAATTTCTGTTTTGCCATTTAGATAAACACTCCTTAGGTTGTTTAAAAAATTTTTCTGAGCCGTTAATTGGTCGGCTCACCCTTGTATCTCGCAACAATCGCTTCCGAAATATTTTTCGGAACTTCGTCGTAGTAAGCGACTTCCATTGAGTATGTACCGCGCCCTTGCGTCTTGGAGCGCAGATCGGTCGAGTATCCGAACATTTCGGACAGCGGCACGAACGCGTGAATGATTTGCAAGTTGTTGCGCGGCTCCATGCCGTCAATCTTCCCGCGCCGTGAGTTCAAATCGCCGATAACGTCGCCCATGTAATCTTCGGGAACGGTGACTTCAACTTTGACGTAGGGCTCAAGCAGGACGGGTTTGGCTTTTTCCGCCGCCGCCTTGAACGCCATGGAGCCCGCGATTTTGAACGCCGCCTCGCTGGAGTCGACTTCGTGGAAGGAGCCGTCGTAAACGGTCGCTTTCACGTCGACGAGCGGGAAGCCCGCCAATATGCCGTTCTCCATAGCCTGCTTGATTCCCGCCTCAATCGGATTGATGTACTCTTTGGGAATGACGCCGCCGACGATTTTATTTTCAAAGACGAAGCCGCCGCCGGTCTCGTTGGGCTCAATCTCAATCCAACAATGACCGTATTGCCCGTGACCGCCCGTTTGACGGACGAATTTGCCTTCGCCCTTTTGCGTCTTGCGGATGGTCTCGCGGTAAGCAACTTGCGGCTCGCCAACCTTGCAGTCAACGTGAAACTCTTGCAACATGCGGTCGACGATGATTTGTAAATGCAACTCACCCATGCCGGAGATAATGACTTGCCCGGTTTCGGCGTCGGTGCGGACTTTGAAGGTCGGATCTTCCTCGGCAAGTTTTTGGAGCGCGATACCCATTTTGTCTTGGTCGTTTTTGGTGGAAGGTTCGACTGCCACGGAAATGACGGGGTCGGGGAATTCCATTGACTCAAGGATAATCGGGTGCGCCTCGTCGCAGAGGGTGTCGCCGGTCGTGGTGTCCTTTAAGCCGACAGCCGCCGCGATATCGCCGCTGTAAACAACGTCGATTTCCTTGCGGTTGTTGGCGTGCATTTGCAGGATTCGCCCGATGCGTTCCTTTTTGCCCTTCGTCGAGTTGTAGACGTAGCTGCCGCTTTTGAGCGAGCCGCTGTAGACGCGGAAGAACGCGAGCTTGCCGACGAACGGGTCAGTCATAATTTTGAACGCCAACGCGGCAAAAGGTTCGTCATCGCTTGCGGGGCGGGTGTCCTCTGTGCCGTCGGGCTTGGTGCCTTCAATCGGCGGAATATCTGTCGGGGCGGGCATGTAGTCGACAATCGCATCCAAAAGCGGTTGAACGCCGCGATTGCGATAGGACGTGCCGCACGTGACGGGCGTCATTTTGCAATCGATTGTCGCCTTGCGAATCACGGCTTTGACTTCGTCGACGGTGATTTCTTCGCCGCCGAGATATTTTTCCATGAAGTCGTCGTCGAGTTCCGCGCAAGACTCAAGCAACTTGTCGCGATAATCTTCCGCCATGTCAATCATGTCGTCGGGGATTTCGACTTCCTTGGAAATTTTGCCGAGGTCGTCATCGTAGACAATCGCGTCCATTTTGACGAGGTCGACAATGCCTCTGAAGGTATCTTCCGCGCCAATGGGCAGTTGAATCGCGACGGCGTTGGTGTGAAGTCTGTCGCGCATCATCTGAATGACGTGATAGAAGTCCGCGCCCGTGATGTCCATTTTGTTGACGTAAGCCATGCGCGGGACGTTGTAGCGTTCCGCCTGCCGCCAAACGGTTTCCGTCTGGGGCTCGACACCGCCGCGTGCCGTCAATATGGCAAGCGCGCCGTCCAAAACTCTCAAAGATCTTTCGACTTCGACCGTGAAGTCAACGTGACCGGGCGTGTCGATTATGTTGATTCGGTGATTCTTCCAGAAACAAGTCGTGGCGGCTGACGTTATTGTAATGCCGCGTTCCTGTTCCTGTTTCATCCAGTCCATAGTCGCCGCGCCTTCGTGGACTTCGCCGAGCTTATGATTGACACCCGTGTAAAACAAAATCCGTTCGGTCGTAGTCGTCTTGCCGGCGTCTATGTGCGCCATGATACCGATGTTGCGAGTTTTTTCCAGTGAAAACTCTCTTGACACGAAACTTGCTCCTTACCAGCGATAGTGCGCGAAAGCCTTGTTAGCCTCCGCCATCTTGTGGGTGTCTTCTTTCTTTTTGATTGATGCGCCGGTGTTGTTGGCGGCGTCCATGAGTTCGGCAGAAAGGCGGGCGTCCATAGTTTTTTCGCCGCGCAGTCTGGCGTAGTTGACCAACCAACGAATTCCGAGGGTCTGACGACGGTCGGGGCGCACTTCGACGGGCACTTGGTAGTTTGCACCGCCGACGCGACGTGCTCTGACTTCCAAAACCGGCATAACGTTTTTGAGTGCCGTCTCGAAAATTTCCAGCGGATCCTTGCCGGTTTTTTCGCGGATTGTGTCGAAGGCGTCATACACCACGCGTTGAGCAACGCTCTTTTTGCCCGAAAGCATGACTTTATTTATGAACTTCGCAACAGTCTTTGAATGGTAGACAGGATCCGGCAGAACGTCTCGTTTAGGCACAGCACCTTTTCTCGGCATTCTTGCTCCTCCTTAGTTTAGGGGTTAGGGGTCAGGAAATTTTTCTTGTCCCTTCTCCCTTATTTCTTCTTGGCTTTAGCTTTCTTCGCGCCGTATTTGGAACGCGCTTGCTTGCGGTCTTGCACGCCGGCGGTATCGAGGGAGCCGCGGATAATATGATAGCGAACACCCGGCAAATCCTTGACGCGCCCGCCGCGAATTAAAACAACGCTATGTTCCTGAAGATTATGCCCGATGCCGGGAATATAAGCAGTGACTTCGATAGCGTTGGTCAAGCGGACACGGGCAACCTTGCGAAGTGCCGAATTCGGTTTCTTGGGCGTCGTCGTGTAAACGCGAGTGCATACTCCGCGCTTTTGCGGGCACTCTTTCAGAGCCGGAGCCGTGGATTTTTCATCCAACACCTGACGACCTTTGCGTACTAACTGATTAATGGTTGGCAATGCGCCCACCTCCTTCCAAAATGTTCCTGCCTTGTCAAAAGCGCCGCTATGTTATCATTGGCAAAAATGCCTGTCAAGGGCGTCATGACGCCACTTTTTAGCACGCCATTTCACAGGGTAAAGTTTCTGATAAAATCGCCTGAAACGGCGGCGCGGTGCGCAAAGCAAATTTTTGCAAAAAGTAAGCCCCTGCGCATGAATTTTCGTCACGCAAGGGGCTTCGTTAGAAAATTTTTGTTATAAAAGCTTTCGGCGTTGTTCGACGTACAGAGCCTTTACGCTTATGTCGACCGCGTGAACAATCATGCCCGTGGTGAACTCAACCGCCTCTCGAACGTAAGCCTGCGTTTGCCGAATCAGCGTTGGAATGTGGTTGCCGTAGCTCAAGACGACCTCGCAGGAAATGGTTAAGCCGTGATCCTCGTCGCCCTTGAGCAGGTGCCTGACCGTGATATTCTTCAAGCTTTTGACGAATTCGCGCGCCTTGACGATTCGTTCGACGACCGCTTGAATAACTCTGTCGTCGATAATCAGCTTGCCGTAGTAGCTGAACACAGGGCGCACGATTGACTTTTCGCCGAGCTTGCGGCGGCGGACGTTCGACTGCTTGAAAATCGATTGCAAGGGGTTGACCAGGTAGCCCGAAAAATGCGGCTTGAGTTCAATCGTCGGGACGGGAATTATGTGCTTGCCTTCCTTGAGGCGGTGGAATTGCGCCGTTTCGATTTCCGCACGCGACGCTATGTCTTCAATGCGCACGATAAGCTGAATCGACGGCAACTTGAGCGTCTTGGCGATTTTGTGCACCATGTTTTCCGATGTGCCGATAACCAAAATCCTGTGCGGCTGAATGCGCTGAATCGCCTCGCGAACTTCCTCGGCGTGACCTGGCAATACAAAAATCGCGCGCCGCACCGCCATGATTTTGCTTTTTTCGGTCTTGGCGGACTCGCCCGCTATTATGTGTCCGTCCTTAATTAAAATGCCGTCGTCGATAATGGCGTCGGCGTTGTGTTCGCGGGCGACCTGCAGGGCGCGATGACTTTTCCCCGTGCCGCTGGGTCCGACCAATGCAATCACGTCCACTTAATCACTTCCCCGGAGTTTAAAGCCGTAAATCATTTGTTGATATTCTATCGCAACGGCGCGTTTTAAGCAAGGACGGTGCGTTTGAATCTGCGCGCGGACGCAAGCATTTCGCGGGCATTTTTTATCGACGCAGCCGATTCGTCACCCGAAGCCATGCGCGCAATTTCGTTGACGCGTTCGGTGTCGTTGAGCGGCTTGACACTCGTGAGCGTACGCCCGTCGAATTCCGACTTGCTGATTTGCAAGTGAACGTCAGCCATGCTCGCGATTTGCGGCAAGTGCGTTATGCACAAGACTTGCCAACCGCGCGAAATTTCTGCAATGCACTCGGCGACGGTTTTGGCAGTGACGCCGCCCAAGCCCGCATCGATTTCGTCGAAGACCATTACTCTGTCGTAATCGCCGCGCCGTTCCGCCGCCAAGACGATTTTTATTGCAAGCGCAATGCGCGACAGTTCGCCGCCCGAAACGATCTCCGACAGTGAAAATTTTTCTTCGCCGACGTTCGCGCAAAATAAAATGTCAGCCGTGTCGCCGCCGTTCTCCGAAAGTCTGTCCGCCGCCTCAACGACGATTTCAAACTGTGCACGCGCCATGCCCAGCCGCCGAACTTCCGATTCGATTTTCGCGCTCAAGTTGCGTGCCGAAGCTTGCCGCAATGTCAAAAGCTTGTCCGCGCAGATTTTTGTTTGACGTTCAAGTTCGGCGACTTCCGCTTGAAGATCCGTCACGTCCGAATCAAAATTTTCGACCGCCGCGATGTCCGCGCGAATTTTTTCAAGCCGCTGCAAAATCTCGTTGACCGAGGCGCCGTACTTTTTCAGCTTTGAAATTTCGTCAGCCCGCGCCTGCAGTTCGTCAAGCCGTTCTGGCGCGAAGTCCAAACCCGAAGCGTATTCGCGAATCTCGTCGTATGCTTCGCGCAAGGAAATTTCCGCATCGTCCAAAAGTTGCCGCGCCGGGTTCAGCTTGTCGTCGTAACGCGCCACGTTGTCCAGATATTTCGACACGCGCGCCAATGCCGTCAAAACGTCAGCGTCGCCGTCGTTTAGAATCTGCGCGGACTCGTGAACGTTCTCGGCGATTTTCTCGGCGTGGGCAAGCTTGCGAATCTCCGCGTCAAGTTTAACGTCTTCGTCGGGCTTGAGCCGCGCCGCCGATATTTCCTTCGCCTGCCAACGCAAAAAATCCAGTCGCTGAAGATTTTCTTCCCGCGCAGAAAGTTTCTTCGCCAACGCGCGCTTTTTGGCGTTCAGCTCGCCGTAGGACGCCGCGAACACTTTCAACGCGTCACAATTTTCCTGCGTGTCAATCAGCCGATAAATTTCCTTTTCGCGCAGGAGTTCAAGATTTTTGTTTTGGTCGTGCATGTCAAGGAGCGACGCGCCGTACTTCCGCAACCGCGCAAGAGTTACAGGCTTGCCGTCGACAGTCAGCGAATTTTTTTCCGTGCGCGAAATGCGCCGCTCAATCGTCAAGCCGTCGGAGAAAGTCGCCGTCAACCGCAAAAAGTCCGCGCTCTTGCGAATCTTGTTGACGCCGCAACGATTGCCCAGAGCCGCGCCCAACGCGTCGATTAAGATTGACTTGCCCGCGCCGGTCTCGCCCGTCAAGATGTTCAAGCCCGCGCCGAATTCGACCGTCACATTTTCAATCAGCGCGAAATTTTCAACTGTCAAAGTTTTAAGCATTACTTTTTGCCCGTGGAGCCGCGCTTGGTCAGCGGGACGCCGTCCTTGCACAGCGGGCAATTTTCGGGCTCGTAAGTCTCAACGTCCATGTGCAACAGCGCGAAGGCGGGCACGTCGCCGAAATCGGCTTTGCCGCCCGACCTGTCGACAAGCATGGCAACCGCCACGGGCACGCCGCCGAATTGCTTAACCACGTCGATAACCTCACGAACGGAGCCGCCCGTCGTTACAACGTCCTCGACGATAAGGACGCGTTCGCCCTCGTGCAACGTGAAGCCGCGACGAAAAGTCATTTTGCCGTCGACGCGCTCGGTGAAGATAGCCCGCGTGCCCAACGCTTTGCCGGTTTCGTGCGCAAGGATAATGCCGCCCGTCACGGGGCCGACGACCGTTTCAATCTGCGCGTCCTTGAAGTGTTCAGCCATAGCTTTGCAAAGTTTCTCGGTCATTGCGGGGTGCTGAAGGACATTAAATTTCTCGACGTAATGAGGGCTGTGTTTTCCTGATGTGAGCTTGAAATGCCCGTTCATAATCGCATTGGTCTCGACAAGTAAATCGTAAACTTCTTTCTCGGTCATGGTTAAACGCCTCTCATTTCAGATAAAATTTTTTCAGCCGCCTCGCGAGGATTGATCGCCGCCCGAATCGGTCTGCCGATAACCAAATGCGTCGCGCCGTTGCGAAGAGCCGTGCTCGGTGTCGAAATACGTTGCTGGTCGTTGATGTCGGCTCCCGCAGGACGTATGCCCGGCGTCACGATTAAAAAGTTTTCGCCGCAAGCCTCGCGAATCAACTTAGCCTCCTGCGGTGAGGCAACCACGCCGTCAAGCCCCGCCGCCTGCGCCTGCTTCGCGAAGTCGACGACTTGATCCGAAATTTTCAACGCGCCGCACCATTCCGCCTGATTGATGCTCGTCAGCACGGTGATGGCGATTAATTTCGGACGTTCGACGCCGCGCAGGTCTGCCTCGTTGCGAAGGGCGTCCGCCGCCGTTTTCATCATGGTGAAGCCGCCCGCCGCGTGCACGTTCAAAATATTCGCGCCGAGATTCATGAGCGAACACAAGCCGCTCGCAACCGTGTTGGGGATGTCGTGCAGTTTCAAGTCAAGGAAAATTTTTTTGTCGCGCGCTTTGAGCCACTCGACGACGCCCGCGCCGACGCTGTAGAAAAGTTCCATGCCGACTTTGTAAAAATTCACGGTGTCGCCGAGTTCGTTGACGAGATTTTTCACGTCGTCGAACGTATGGAAGTCCAACGCGACTATCAACCGTTCGTCTGCCATGTTCGATACCTCCGTCAAAAGATTTCCTTGAAAAATTCTGTACAAAGCCTTAAAATCCTTTCACAACTCAAAAGGAAGTGATAATGCAATGTGGCGCGGACTTTACACGGCGGCGACCGGCATGATAAGCGAACAGAAACGAACCGACGTTATCGCGAACAACATAGCCAACGCCGCGACTACAGGTTACAAACGAGACCTGACGATTCACAAGGAATTTCACGAGATGCTGATTAAGCGCGTCAACGACTTCGAGGAGGACGGCACCGTCGGCTTGAGCGTTGCGCCGTTCAATTCGCTGGCGGACTTAGGCACGTCCCGCGAAGACGTCACACAAATCAAGGGCTTCAACGCCGACCCGTTCTATCGCCCGAATATCGGACGGCTCGGCTTGGGCGACTACATTGACGAAATCGCCGTTAACTACGAACAGGGCGCGCTTGAGTCGACGGGCAACACCTTCGACTTGGCAATCGTCGGCGACGGATTCTTTGCCGTGCAGACACCCGACGGCGTGCGCTACACCCGCAACGGCGCATTCTTCAAAAACAACGCGGGCTATTTGCAGGACATTCGCGGCTACAATCTCCTCGACGCGCAGGGCAACCCGATTCGCATTCCCGCCAATGCGCGCGACTCGCAAATTTCAATCACGGGCAACGGCACGATAACCGTCCCCGGCAACGCCCTTGTCGTTAATCCCGTGACAAATCGCTTGGAGTTCGCCGGCAACCAAAACAATCGGCAAGTGTTGGCGCAGATTCAGTTCGTCGAATTCGGCAACAGGCTCGCGACGCAAAAGCAGGGCGACAACCTTTATTACGTCGTCGCGGACAACGAAGGCAACGACCCGCAAGCGCAACCCGTCGGGCAAAACATTCGGGCGCGAATCATGAATCCCAACGCTCAGCCGCGACCCGCGACCGGCGAAATCTTGCAAGGCTCGCTTGAAAAATCCAACACGGCTATCGTCTCGGAAATGGTTGAGCTGATTCATAACCACCGCCTTTACGAGGCGAACGCCAAAGCAGTTTTGACGCAGGACAGCGCGCTTGACAAGGCGGTCAACTCCGTCGGCAACCTGAACGGCTAACGGTGACGCGTCATGATTGAAATTAAAGGCTTAAAAAAATCTTTCGGCGACCTGCACGTTCTAAAGGGCATTGACTTGCATATCGACGAACGCGAAGTCGTCGTCATAATCGGACCGAGTGGTTCTGGCAAGTCGACGCTGTTGCGTTGCATAAATTTTTTGGAGGAGCCCACGGGCGGCACGATTACCGTCGACGGCATACCGATGGACAGCGACGCCAACATCAACAAAGTCCGCGAAGAAGTCGGCATGGTTTTCCAACGGTTCAACTTGTTTCCGCACATGACGGTTTTGGACAACATTACGCTCGCGCCGATGAAAGTTCGCAAGATTGAACGCTCGCGCGCCGAACAGACCGCGCAGGATTTGCTTGACCGCGTGGGGCTCGGCGATAAGGCGGACGCGTATCCGAATCAGCTCAGCGGCGGACAGCAACAACGTGTTGCGATTGCCCGCGCCCTTGCCATGCAGCCGAAGGTTATGCTGTTCGACGAGCCGACGAGCGCGCTTGACCCGGAAATGGTCGGCGAAGTTCTTGACGTTATGCAACGCCTCGCCGAAAGCGGCATGACCATGATTATCGTCACACACGAGATGGGTTTCGCCCGCGAAGTCGGCACGCGGCTTTTGTTCGTCGACGGCGGCTATATCGTCGAACAGGGCAAACCCAAAGACGTTTTTGAAAATCCGCAGGAAGAACGCACGCGCGCGTTTCTATCGAAAATTTTGTAGGAGGCTTGACGCATGAAAGTTGCGATTTGCGGTTTCCCGCCGCTCGCCCTGCAAGTTCAGGCGGGCTTGCAAACCGGCGGCATTGAATTCAAATTTTTTATTCGCGACTTCGTATCAATGCGGGGGGGGTGATAACTTATTTACAAATCTCCCGTTGATAACGTTCTTTGAATTCAGGCGGCTCGTGAATGCGGGCGAACTCGACGGCGTTATCATTGCCGAAGACGGGCGCAGCGGATTCACGAAAGCCGTCGTTCAAGCTTGCAAGCTCTACAGCATCCCTACGGTCGGCATCATGGATTTAACTTTTTTCAGTCCGTTGACGCCGATTCATTGGCTCGACGCCGACAAAGCTTATCTCACACAGCTCGAAGCAAATATCGTCGACGGTTGCAACTTGAATTGCAAGGGCTGTACGCATTTCGCCGGACTCTTCAAGACAAGTGAAGTTTACCCGCTTGAAACCTTTCGTCGCGATGTTCGACAGCTGTCGCAGGTGTGCAATGTCGCAACTTTTTTCTTGCTCGGTGGCGAGCCGTTGCTTTTGAAAAACCTCGACGAGTACATGAAAATTTCCCGACAATATCTTAAGCAATCCGATTTGCGAATCGTGATGAACGGCTTGCTTGTTCCGACCGTTGAGCAAAAAATTCTCGACGCGATTAGGGAAAACAATTTCTTCGTCAGCATTTCAAATTATCCGCCGACCGCCAAGATGATTGACAAAATAAAAGCCGTACTCGACGCAAATAAAATCCGTCACGAAGTTCGCGGCGCGATTGAAGACAGTGGCGGTTTTAACGTATTCATGACATTTCGTTCGGACAACAACCCGTTGAAAGCGCGCGCCGTCTGTTGCAATGACGGTTGCCGCTTCATGCGCGACGGACGAATTTATAAATGCCCGATTGACGCTTTGAGCTTCAGGTTCGCGGAACGATTCAAGATTAAAAATTATCCGAAGGCGACAGGCGTCGACTTGTACGCGCCGAATTTCGCCGCGTTGCTCCCCATGCTCGATGGCAATGTCGAAATGTGTCATTGGTGCAGCGAAACGGTTCGTAAAATTCCTTGGACAACTTCAAACAACCCCAAGCTTGAGGATTGGCTCGCCGACCCTGCGGAACTTCAAAACGGCCAATGAAACTTTGCCCTTCGATAAGTCGGGGGGCTTTTTTTGTTGCAAAAAAATCGCGCCGCCGAATTTCTCGACGACGCAAAATTTTTTCGATAACGTAATTTATTTGCGGGTGCGCATCCAATGCGGGATTTCAATCGCGTCAATGCCGCCCTGTTGTTGATTGTTCGTGTTGCCGAAGCCGGCGTTGAAATTTCCGAAGGGCGATTTACGTAACACGTCCTGCGCGCGCGGCGGTGTCGGTTGCGGTGCTTGTTCTTGGAAGGTCGGGCGAACGGGTTCGGGTTCGTCGAAAGTTTCTTCCTCTTCCTCTTCGTCGAAGCGCGTGGCGATAACCGTGACGCTGACCTTGTCGCCCAAAGATTCGTCGACACTGACGCCCCAAATGATTTCGGCGTCGGGGTGAGCCGCCTCTTGCACGGTAGTCGACGCCTCGTTGACTTCCATCATCGACAGCGAATCGGTCGCGCCCATGATGTTAAGCAGGACACCGCGCGCGCCTTGCAAGCTCGTTTCCAACAGCGGCGAATCGATTGCGGCTTTCACGGCGTCGACGGTCGCGTTTTCGCCCGAAGCCTCGCCGATACCCATAAGCGCGGAGCCGGCGTTGCTCATGATTGATTTAACGTCGGCAAAGTCCAGATTGACAAGACCCGGCACCGCTATCAAGTCGGAAATGCCCTTGACGCCTTGGCGAAGAATATCGTCGGCAATCGTGAACGCTTGCGTCATGGGCGTCTTTTTGTCGACGACTTGGAGCAAGCGGTCATTTGGGATGGTGATAATTGTGTCGACGTTGCGCTTGAGGTTTTCGATACCGATATCGGCGTTCTTTTTGCGCTTGGGACCTTCAAAGGTAAATGGACGCGTGACGACGCCGACGGTCAACGCGCCGATTTCGCGGGCACACGCCGCCACGACGGGAGCCGCGCCCGTGCCGGTGCCGCCGCCCATGCCCGCCGTTATGAATACCATATCCGAGCCGCGCAGGGCGTTGATAATGTCTTCGCGACTTTCCATAGCCGCCTTTTCGCCGATTTCGGGTCGTGCGCCCGCACCGAGTCCGCGAGTCAGCTTTTCGCCGATTTGCATACGTTTGGGAGCCATTGCCGTCAGCAAAGCCTGCGCGTCGGTGTTGACGGCGATAAATTCAACGCCCTCCAAGCCGAGCGAGATCATGCGATTGACGGCGTTGTTGCCGCCGCCGCCCACGCCGATTACTTTGATTTTGGCGAATTGGTCTAAAGTGTTGTCATCAAGTTCAAACACACTCTCATTCCTCCATAAAATTTATTCGAGACTCGTAAGAGAAACTGTTCCGGATTGTGCGCCGTAATTCTACCATATAATTTTCACTTGCGAAAGACTTTGTGTCATAAAAATTTCAGTAAGCGTTTTACTTCGCTTGAGTATAGCGGCTACGGAAAAATTGCGTTCTTGCGCGAAATTTTTTTGTCGATATAATGACGCCGAACGAAGGAGGTCTTTTGGCATGAAGATTGAAGTTTGGTCGGATTACGCGTGCCCGTTCTGCTACATCGGCGAAAAGCGATTGGCGCGGGCTCTTGCCGAGGTCGGCGACAAAAATATTTCCGTCGAGTTCAAAAGCTTTGAGCTTGACCCCGAAGCAAGCCGCAACGTCGAATCGTCGACGCCCGAACGTTTTGCGCTGAAATACGGTTTGAGCTTGCCCGCCGCCAAGGAACGCATTGAACAGATTTCGCTGATGGGCAGGCGCGAAGGCGTTGACTTCCGCTACGCTACGACGCGCTACGCCAACACCTTTGATGCCCTGCGCCTGACGAAATTTGCGCAGGAACGCGGACATGACGAGATTATCACGAAACTTTTCGACGCGTACTTCACGAAGAATTTGGAGCTGAGCGATCACGCCGTCTTGAAGAAAATCGCCGCCGAGTGCGGGCTTGAAGCCGCCGAAGTCGACGACGTTTTGAGCGGTGACCGTTACGCAGAAGACGTTCGCGCTGACGAAATTCACGCGGCGCGGCTTGGGATTCACGGCGTGCCCTATTTCGTCGTCGGCGGGAAATACGGCTTATCGGGCGCGCAATCCGTTGACATTTTGAAGCAGGCAATAACCGACGCGCTGACTGACGAGGCTGAAGAACAATTCAACGGCATGACGTGCGGCGCGGACGGCTGTTACTTCGCCGACTGATTTTGCTCCGCAACCCACTGCCGAATGTTCGACAGCGACTCAACCAACTGCAAGCCGTTTTCCGTCAACGAGTATTCGACGCGCGGCGGTATTTCGTTAAACTGCGTCCGTTGCACGATATTGTTTTCGACGAGCAGCTTTAAAATCTTCGCGAGCATCAAATCGGTTATGCCCGGCACTTCGCGTTTCAAGCGGTTGAAGCGAATGACTTTGAACGTGTAGATTGTCCAAAGGATTTTCAATTTCCATTTGCCGCCCAAAATTTCCAGCGCGTATTCGAGCGGACAATCGCCGTATTTATTTTCCATGACAACCCCCAATGGCAGGTGATTCAAATGATTTTACGGACGACGGTGCAAGGCGTCTTCGAGACGAACGCTTACTTTTACGTCGACGACGAGACGCGGCACGGATTTTTAATCGACCCCGGCGCGCAGGCCGACGCTCTCATTAGGATTATCGACGAGCGCGATTTCACGATTGAAAAAATTTTACTCACGCACGGGCACTTCGACCACATCGGCGCGGTTGAAGATTTGAGGGCTCGGCTCAACGTCGAAGTCTGTATGCAACACAACGGGCGCGTCTACGCCGAAAATCCCGTGTGGAATTTGTCAAGCTACTTCGGGCTTGATATGACGCTTGACGACGTGACGTACCTTGACGACTTCAGCACGATAACCCTTGCCGCCAACGAAAATTTCGGCGTGCAGTTGATACCGCTTGCGGGACACACGACCGACGGCGCGATTTACTACAGCGCGGCGGATTCTGTGGCGTTCGTGGGCGATTCGATTTTCCTCGGCAGCTACGGGCGCACGGACTTTCCCGGCGGCGATGAAGAAATTTTGTTCGCGAACTTGAAAGCGCGGCTGTTGACCTTGCCCGAAGATACGATTCTGCTTTCGGGGCACAGCGACCCGACGACCGTCGCCAACGAAAAAAATCGCCCGTGGTTTCAATAAACTGTTGCCTGTCGTCGAATTATAGACGGCGGGCTTTTTGTTTACAAGGCGGCGAATTTCTGTTAGACTTGCGCGAGTGACATTTTGGGAGGAATTAACATGAAAGTTATATTGCAGGAAGACGTTAAAAAAGTCGGCGCGAAAGGCGACGTCGTCGAAGTTTCTGACGGCTACGGGCGCAATTATCTTTTGCCGCGCAAGTTGGCGGTCGAAGCGAACGTTGCCAATTTAAATTCCGCGAAAGTCAAAGCTGAAAACAAGGCCCGCAAGGCTCGGCAGGAGGCTGACGAAGCAAAACTTTTGGGGGCGCAACTCGAAAAAATTTCCGTCAAAATCCCCGTGCGCCTCGGCAAGGACGGCAAGCTTTTCGGCTCGGTCGGCGGCTCGGACGTTGCCAAGGCTCTCAAGGAAAATCACTCGCTCAACGTCGACAAGCGCAAAATCGCGATTCAGGGCGAAGTGACGGGCACGGGCGTTTACGACGCGATTATCAAGCTTCACCCCGAAGTTACGACGAAAATCAAAGTCGAAGTCGTTGAAGGTTGACACATGTTGAAAAAATTTTTTGGAGCAATCGGCGGCGGCGGCAAGAAAGATCGCAAGTCGCGGCAGGAAACCGACATCGAACGTGAAATCGCCTCGTTGTACGCGATTCTCGTCGACGTGATGGGTTCGGACAGATTGGTTTTGCAGGCGGGCAAAATGGATGCCTTGCGTTACATGCGCTCGAACGACCCCGCCGAACGCGTCCTTGCCCTGCGCCGCATCCTCGAAGAAAATCCTACGCTGTCGCCGCCGCCCAAGCCCTCCGAACTCAAAGATCAAGTCGTCGCGCTGTCCGAACTCATTGCCGATATCATGGCGCGCCGTCAAGTCGAAGACAAAATCGAACGCAAAATCTCCGAAAAGCTCGAAAAGGAGCACCAAGACTACGTTAAGGATATTCGTATGCAAATCCTGCGCGAAGAAAACAACGGCGAATCGGCGCACGACCAAAAGAAACGCGAAGAACTTCAAGCCCTCGAAGACGTGCACTTGACGCAATCGGTCATGGAATTGTTGCGTCCGAAGTCTCTTGAAGAAATCATCGGGCAGGAGCGCGCCGTCAAATCGTTGCGTTCAAAGCTGGCGTCGCCCTACCCGCAACACTTAATCTTATATGGACCGCCCGGCGTCGGCAAAACCACGGCGGCACGTTTGATATTGGAGGCGGTGCGCGGCACGGAGCTCAGCCCCTTCGGCGAAAACGCGCCCTTCGTGGAAACGGACGGCACGACTTTGCGTTGGGATCCGCGCGACGTGACAAACCCGTTGTTGGGCTCGGTGCACGACCCGATTTATCAGGGCGCGCAACGTCAACTTGCCGACAGCGGCGTCCCCGAACCCAAGCCCGGACTTGTAACGGACGCGCACGGCGGCATTTTGTTCATTGACGAAATCGGCGAAATGGACATTATGTTGCAAAACAAGTTGCTGAAAGTTTTGGAAGACAAGCGCGTTTTCTTCGAGTCAAGTTATTACGACCCCGCCGACGAAAAAGTTCCGCCGTATGTGCGCATGTTGTTCGAGAAGGGTGCGCCCGCCGACTTCGTTTTAATCGGCGCGACGACCCGCGAGCCGTCCGCGCTCAATCCTGCGTTGCGTTCGCGCTGTGCCGAAATTTACTTCGAGCCGTTGACGCCCGCTCATATCGTCGAAATCGTCAACAACGCCGCGCAGAAACTCAACGTCGAGCTGGAAGACGGGCTTGCCGAAACAATCAGCGAATACACGATTGAAGGGCGCAAGGCGATTAACATTCTTGCCGACGCCTACAGCCTTGCGCTTGACCGCGCCGAAGAAAAAGTTTTGCACATCGACAGCCCGCTGAAAATCGAAAAGCGCGACGTGTACGAAGTGGCGCAAGTCAGCCGCCTGTATCAATACGTCACGCGCAAGGCGTCGAACAAGCCGGCTGTCGGGCACATCTTCGGGCTCGGCGTCAGCGGCTTTATCGGCTCGGTTATCGAGATTGAAGCTGTCGTCTTCGCGGCGGAAAAGGGCAAGGGCACGATTCGTTTCAACGAGACGGCGGGCTCCATGGCGAAGGATTCAGTCTTCAACGCGGCGAGCGTCCTGCGCGGCGTCACGGGCAAAGACATTCACGATTTCGACGTGCACATAAACGTTATCGGCGGCGGCAACATTGACGGTCCCAGCGCGGGCACGGCGATATTGGCGGCGTTGGTCAGCGCAGTCACGGGCAAGCGCATTCGGCAAGACGTGGCAGTCACGGGCGAAATTTCCTTGCAAGGGCGCGTTCGACCCGTCGGCGGCGTCTTTGAAAAAGCTTACGGCGCGAAACAGGCGGGCATTAAAACTTTGGTCATCCCTAAAGAAAATGCCAAGGACATCCCGAAAGGACACCTCGGCTTGAAGATATTCGCCGTCGACACGGCGGAAGAAGCCTTTGCAAAAATTTTCGCGGACAAAGTTGAATTCGTCGGAGCCGCGCAGATTGAGCCTTCGACGCCCGTATCGCTTACCAAGGACGAACAGATACAAAAAATTTCCTCAACGACTGTGACGCCGGAGGAATTGGAAATGCTTACGAACGATTGAACGCTTGACGAGCTGCCTGCGGGCGGCTTTTTTTATTTCAGCGTGAGCGTCACGGGGCAATGATCGCTGCCGAAAATGTCGCTTTCAATCGTGGCGTCGACGACGTTATCAATCAGCCGTTCCGAAATTAAAAAGTAGTCGATACGCCAGCCCGCGTTGGTCGCGCGCGCTTTGCGCAAGTAGCTCCACCACGTGTACGCGCCCGTCAAGTCGGGATTGCGGCGGCGAAAAATATCGACGAAACCCGCGTCCAAAAGTTCGGTGAACTTGCCGCGCTCCTCGTCGCTGAAGCCCGCGCTGTGCCGGTTCGACGCAGGGTTTTTCAAGTCAATCGGTTGATGCGCCACGTTGAAGTCTCCGCAGACGACGACAGGCTTTTTTTTATCCAAGCCGCGCAAATAATTGCGGAAGGCGTATTCCCAACTCATGCGGCGTTCGAGCCATTCGAGATTGTGCGAATTGGGAACGTAGACGTTGACGAAAAACATTTCGCCGAGGTCGAACGTTATGACGCGTCCTTCGCTGTCGAATTCGTCGACACCTATGCCGCACGTGAAGCCCTTCGGTTCGACGCGTGAAAAAATCGCGGTGCCGGCATAACCTTTGCGCTCCCCGTAATTCCAAAACTGCTTGTACTCGTTGAGGTCGATAATGGCGTCGGCGGGTTGCATTTTTATTTCCTGCACGGCGAAGATGTCGGCGTCCAGTCGCTTAAAGGCGGGCATGAAATCTTTCTTCAAGCGGGCGCGCAAGCCGTTGACGTTCCACGATACAAATTTCATGATAATTTCTCCCGTAAAGCAAAATGCCTTGCTTCCGACATACGCTCTTCGGAAACAAGACATTTTGAGATAAGATGTTAGCAGTTCAATGTATTAGAGCTTTTTCACGTTGGCCGCCTGCGGACCGCGTTCGCCTTCGATGATGTCGAAGGAGACTTCCTGACCTTCGTCAAGGGTTTTGTAGCCGTCACTTTGGATGGCCGAGAAATGAACGAAGACATCGTCGCCTTCTTCGCGAGCAATGAATCCGTAACCTTTTTCAGCACTGAACCACTTTACCTTACCAACTGCCATGTCGTAATACCTCCAATAAATTTATCGCTGTCATGCGCAAGCGATTTAATTATAACGTCCAAAACTTTTCTGTCAACCAACAAAATTAACATGGTAAGCGAACGTTTCAGTGGGGTTAAACGTCGACAAATCACTTGAAGCGAATCTGCAAGTTGAGATCGATAAATTTCAATCCCCCTCCCCATGTAAATTGTCGCGTAATTGTAACGATTTACGCTCGGCGTGTCAAGATACGTTTCGTTTAGAAGGTAAGTCTCGAAGTCGTCGTGGTTGTGCAGAGGATACAGCACGGTCTCGGCATTTGACTTGACGACGATACAGCCGCCCGACGCTTCGTTGCGTCCGTTCCAAGGCTCGGCGGGTCTCAAGCCCAACGCAACCGCACGCAGAAATTTTTTGATGTTGATTCGGTAAAAATCTTTAACGCCAGTTTTCAGCGGGTCGCGCTCCTCAAGACGCGTCGCAATCTCCGCGCAGTCGCTGATTCGTTCGACGTAATGAAGTTTAAGCATTTCGCCGATTATCCTGCCCATGCTCTCGGTAATCAAGTTCAAGTTGACGGCGAAAGTTTTATCGACGACCGAAACGAATTCAAGCCGCCCCACTTCACGTGCGATTTCTTTCGGGCTTAAGCGTTCGCCGTTGAGTTTGTTCGCAAGCGCGGCGTCAACGTCAGGAAGATTAAATCGGAAATTCGTCGCGCCGGAAGAATTGAGCAACGTCGGCGCACTGCCCAACTTAGATTTAATCGAATAAAAAGTTTTGGCGGCGGAATTCGTGAAGCGGTCGTGAACTTCAAGTTCAATGTCTGCTTTTTTATCGGCGGGCGATTTGAGACGCGTCAAACCCAGCGTTCCGATAAATTCTTCCGCGCCGTCAATAGTGAATGCTCCTTTTCCGCTCTTTATTCCGTCCAAAATTTTTTCAGCCATCGCCGTGAACTCAGAAACTTTAAATCTCCGGATGCGCTTGTCGTTTTGATAAAGGTCGACGAATTTTTTCACGCGTCGAAATTCCAACTGAACGCCCGCAACGTCTTCGCGAAAAATTTTCAGCACGGGCAACCAATTTTGCTCGCCGTTGACTTCGGCGTTAATTCCGCCGTCGGCAAGAATTTTGAGCAATGCGTAAAACTCGCTCCACTCGCCCTTATTACCTGTCATAGGTTCAAGCACGCTCCTTATCTTCTGCGCAATCGCCTCGACGACGTTAATCGAAACCGTGTTGCCGAACTGCTTGTAAAGGCATGTGTCAGAAAGCGTAAGTTCAAAGTCGTCGTCGAAGCCCTGAAGTCTTGCCCACTCGCGCGGCGTCAGCTTGCGGACGTTTTCGCGATTAATCGCGCCCTTGATTTTGGTCATCGGCGTCAATGAGTGTTCGCGCTCGTCGACGATTAAATTTCGTTCGCGCCCCATGCCGCCGCAGACCAACGCACTTGCCACGCCGTCCAAGGCCTTGACTTCGTAGCCGAAGCCGTTGCCTGCCGCCGCGTGTCGCGCTTTGTGCTTGCGGAGCATCTCAAGGTACACGTCGCTTATCTAATACCTCGCGGGAATCGGCGCGTACTCAAGGATATCGCGAATCGTGCAGCGTTCGTCGGTCGGCGCGGGGAAATCGAAACGTTCGGGCGCGATGTCCTTGCGAAAACAGACAATGTAAATCCGCTCGCGATTTTGCGCAAGCCCGAAGTCTTTGCTGTTCAACACCGCGTGAAAAATTTTGTAGCCGATTTGCTCGAACGCCGCGCAGATGACTTTGAACGTGCGCCCGCCATCGTGACCGACAAGCCCTTTGACGTTCTCGCAGAAAATGACTCGCGGCTTGTGGCGGTCGCAAATCCTCACCACGTCCAGAAACAGCGTGCCGCGACACGTGCCGTAATAATCGTCGTCGAAACCTGCGCGGCGACCGGCAATGCTGAAGGCTTGGCAGGGAAAGCCCGCAAGGCAGATGTCGAACGCAGGCACGGCGTCGGCGTCGATTTTCGTGATGTCGCCTGCAATCGGCGGGCTGTCGGGGAAGTTGGCTTCGTAAGTGGCGCGGGCGTATTTGTCAATCTCGCTGACAAACACGGTCTCGGCGTCGTCCCCGAAGGCGCGTTCAAAGCCCAAGCGAATGCCGCCGATTCCCGCGAACAAGTCAATCATTTTGTAGCGCGACACGTTGCCACCTCCGATTTGCGACGGGCGACGGTTTCCGCGACAATCCTTACACACTCGTCGACGTTGCGTTTGATGTCACGCCCGAAGAAGCGCAGGACAATCCAACCTTCCGCCGTGAGCCGTTCATTGACTTCGCGGTCGCGTGCCATGTTGCGTTCGATTTTCGGTATCCAAAAATCTTGACGGCTTTTGAAGTCGTGCTTGCGATTTTCCCAGTCGTAGCCGTGCCAAAATTCCGAATCGCAGAAGACGGCAATCTTGAGCCTCTTGAAAACCACGTCGGGGCAACCGAAAACCTCTCGGACGTTTTTTCTGTAGCGCAAGCCCGCGTGCCACAGAGCGCGTCGCAATTTCAATTCAATCTGTGAATCCTTGCTGCGGACGTGTTGCATGTTCTTGCGGCGTTGTTCGGGTGTCAATCTGTCCAATTGAATCAGCTCCTTTGCCAAAAAATTTTACCGGACGCGCGAATCAATGTCCGGCGATTTTTTTGCGGCGGCTTAGTTGCCCGCGCAACAACGCGCAAAATTCGCCAATGATATAATCAGCAAAATTTATCGGAGGAGGCGACGACTTGTGAGACAGATTATTTTGATTGTCCTGCTTGTCGGCTTTGTTGCCTACGCGGGCTTCAATCTCGCCGAAAGCGTTACGCCCTACGTCAGCATTGCCGAGGCGCGTGCAAGTTCCGGCGGCGTGCAAGTCAAAGGTCTGCTCGATAAAAACTTTGCCCCGCGACAGGACGGCAACGAATTCACGTTCAGCCTGCAGGACGAGGCGACGGGCGAAATCATGCGCGTTGCCTTCGACGGCGTTAAGCCCGACCAATTCGACGATGCCTATCACATCGTCGCTGTCGGCAAGTACGCGGCGGCGGACGAAACTTTTCACGCGAAAAAACTTTTAATCAAGTGTCCGTCGAAGTACGAAGGGCAAAGACCCCAAGATTGACGGGGGGAATGTGATTGGCAGGAAATTTACTTTTGGGCGGCGGCTTGACTGCGGCATTGGCAGCGATGGCAATTTGCTTCGCACAAAAAATCCCGTCGGCGCGGCTCGTTAAAATCTGCGCGGGCGCGTCGGCAGGATTAATCGCGGCGGCAAGCCTGCTCCTGTGGATTTTGATCTTTGAAAACGATTTCAGCGTCGAGTACGTCGCAAGCTATTCGTCAACGACGCTCCCGACTCTGTATAAAGTTTCGGCGTTCTGGGCGGGTCAACAAGGCTCGTTCCTGCTGTGGTTGTTGATTCACGCGGCGGCAGGCACAGTGCTTACCTTCCGGCGGACGAACGCGGCGGCGTTGGGAATTTTCTTCCTGTTACAAAGCGTGCTGGTCTTGCTCGTGCTTGCCAAGTCGCCGTTCGCCGAACACCCCGCGCAGGTCTTCGAGGGCGTCGGGCTCAATCCGCTGTTGCAAGATTTTTGGATGGCGATTCACCCGCCGATAATCTTCGTCGGTTACGCGTTGCTTGCGGTGCCGTTCGCGTTGAGCTTGGGCGCATTGTTGACGGAACCGGCGTCGCGTTCGTGGCTTGAAGACGCTCGCAAGTGGACGTTGACGGCGTGGAGTTTCCTCGGCGCAGGAATTTTTATCGGCGGCTACTGGGCTTACAAAGTCCTCGGCTGGGGCGGCTATTGGGGCTGGGATCCCGTCGAAAATTCGTCGCTGGTGCCGTGGCTGTTGAGCGGCGTCCTGTTGCACTTAATCAACCTCGCCCGCAAGAAACCCGCCGTGTTGTCGGTGGCGCACGTGGCGGCGACGTTCACCTATGCGCTCGTCCTTTACGGCACGTTCTTGACGCGGTCGGGCGTGTTGGGCGACTTCTCGGTTCACTCGTTCGCCGGCTCAAGTATCGGCGTATCAATCGCGCTTGCCAACGCGCTCGTGCTAATCGGCGGGCTCGCGATAATCTTCGTCAAAGCAAAATCACTGCCGCAAGGGAAAATGTACGACACGCACGGCGAATCGGCGTTCGCGGTATTGCTCGGCTGTCTTTTGCTTATTTTCGTCGCGGCAATCGTCTGGATTGGAATGTCAATGCCGCTGTTGAGTCAACTCATCGGAGAGGCGGCGGCTGTCGATACGGATTTCTACGTCAAAAGCACCGCGCCCATTGCGGCGGCGTTGGCGGCGTTGATGATTTACGCGTTCGCGAAATTCGGGCGGGCTTTGAGCGTCGGCGGGAAGGTCGCGCATGTCGGCTTCCTTGCAATGTTGGCGGCGATTGTCGTGTCCGCGCAGGGCGAAACCGTCACGCAAGAACTTCAGCCGCGCGAAAAAGTTTCAATCGCGGGGCACACGATCGTTTACGAAGGACAAGTCTTCTACGAATCGGAACGGCGAAAATTTTACGTCTACACGGTCGACGGCGAAGTCGTTCGGGCTCTGACGAAACTGCGCGGCAACGGCGAAGATGCGGCTCGCGAACCGGCGATACTGAAAAATTTTTCGGGCGACGTGTACATAGCTCCGCACGCGCCGCAAATCGAAACGATTCAAGAATTGCTTTTGACGCGCGGCGTGTTCGCAATGGACGGCGAATTGGGTTACGTGTTCGATGACGCGCAGATTGATCGCGACGCCGACGGCAACCCGATTCAAGCGGCGGCGGCGATAACGATAACCGATGGCGAAAGCTCCGAAGTGATTCACCCGCTGATAGTTGTCACGCCCGACGGCGGTTCGTCGCAAGCAATGGAAGTCTTCAACGGTCAGCGGCGCGTTCGATTGACGGGCATATCGGGCGACCTGCAAAAGGCGCGGCTTGAAATTTTGCCGACGCTGGACAAACTCTCCGCTATGCCCGTAACCGCGACCGTCACGACCAAGCCGTTTATCTGGTTGCTGTGGTTGAGCGTCGCGTTGATTTGTTTTGGAACGTTATTTGCAATAAGAAAATAAATTTCACGGAAGGAGGTAACGATATGTGCATTAAAGATTTGCTTGAGAAACACACGCTGAAATTTTTGGCGGGCGGCTTCGTCGTCGGAGTGTTGGCGGTCGGCGTCGGCATGGGCGCATTGCACGCAAGCGGCACGAAATTTTTCTGCGGTCAATGCCACTCAATGAAGCACGAGGCGGCGACGTTCGCGGTGTCCAGTCACAGGGAACTTGATTGCGTCGAATGCCACTTGCCGCACGACAACACCGCGCATTATCTGATTGAAAAGGGACGCACCGGCATGGTCGACATGTATCATGAAATCATGCGCGACTACCCCGAACGAATCAAACTCGACGCCGACGCCCGCAAGATGGTCAACGAAAACTGCTTGCGCTGTCACGAGGCAACGATGTCTTACGTCGACACTTCGCCCGGCGGTATGCAAGGCGACTGCTTGAAATGCCACAGCAGAATCGCGCACGGCTCGAATCACTTGGAAGGGGGTATAAAAGTTGAGTAAGCTGCAAAAATGTCTCGCGGGCGCACTGGTCTTGTGCGTGCTATTTTTCGGCTTGATATTTACCAGAGTCATAGCCAAACCCGCGACTAAATTTGAACTGGCGAAAATTCCCGAAGACCAAAGATTGACGCGCATGGCTTACGCCGAGGCGTATCCGTTGCAATTCAATTCCTACAAGATGAACACGGACAAGGCTCCCAGCCCGACGGGCTTCGGCGGCGCGGACGCCTATTCGCACCTCAAAGAACAGCCCGAAGAGATTGAGCTGTTCAAGGGCTACAAATTTTCAATTCAATACGACGACGATCGCGGGCATTGGTATGCCGGCGAAGATATTCTGAACTCGAAACGCCGCCCCGGTCAGCTCGGCTCGTGCATAGTCTGCAAGGGCTCCTATATGTACGACGTGTACTTTAAGGAAAGCGGTTGGGAATTCGCCTCCAAGCCCTTCGACGAAGTTGTCGCGCCGATTAAGGACGACGAATGGTTCGGCTGTTCCACTTGTCACGACCCCGATACCATGCAGTTGCGCATTTACAATCAGGGCTTCGTCGAATCGATGGCTGAACTCGGTATAGACGTCAGCAAGGCGACTCATAACGAAATGCGCGCTTACGTCTGCGGTCAGTGCCACAACGAATATTACTTCAAGAAAAAGGAAGACGGACGCGTTCACATGCCGTTCGCCAACGGTCTCGGCCCCGAAGAAGAATTCAAGTATTATCAAGACGGTCACGACCCGAAATTCGACGCCGATTGGATTCACCCCGACAGCGGCGCGCCGATGTTGAAAGTTCAGCACCCCGACTTTGAATGCTGGACGGACAGCGTTCACGCGCTAAACGGCGTCACCTGCGTCGATTGCCATATGCCCTATATGCGCGAAGACGGACAAAAATACACTTCGCACTGGATGACACACCCGCTTAAACATTACGATACCGGTTGCGCGAAATGCCACGACGAATCCTATGAAACCATGTTGCACCGCGTGCAGACGATTAACGACAACACGTTTAAGATTCAGCGCATTGCAGGGCAGACGACGGCTCGCGCGCACAAAGTTATCAAGGCGGCGAAACTCGCGGGTGCTACTGACGAACAGCTCGCCGAAGCTCGTCAGCTCGTCCGTGAGGCGCAGTGGTATTGGGATTGGTCTGCCGCCGAAAACGGTATGGGCTTCCACAATCCCGACAAGATCATGAAGTCGCTCGGCTTGTCGATTGACGCGGCACACAAGGCAATCGAATCGGCGACGGCGGCAGTCAAGGGCGGCGCGCTTGCGATTGAGCCTCTGCCGACGGAACCGTTCACGGATACGAAGTTCGCCGACGCGATTAAACCGGGTGCACCTGCTCCCGCACAACCCGCGCCTGCACCGACTCCCGCGCAATAAAATTTAATCGAACAATAAAAATAAGCCGTTCCAAAATCGGAGCGGCTTTTTCGTTTTCAAAACACTTACCACTTATCACTTGCCACTTTAATGCGTGGCAACGGCTTTAATCGTGCCGAGCTTCTGAATGTCGCTGTCCTTCCTGTCGCCGTGAATCGTGACCTTCGACAGGGCGTCTTCCAGTTCGGCGAGTTCGTTGGCGTCAAGCAAGACGTCCGCCGCGCCGAAATTTTCTTTAAGGCGTTCGTCGCGTCTCATGCCGGGAATCGGGACAACGAAATCATTTTTGCACATCAGATACGCAAGCGAAATCTGCGCGGGCGTAACGCCTTTGTCGGCGGCGAATTTTTTGAGCAAATCGAGCAAGACTTGATTGGCGTCCATGTTTTTCGGGTCAAAGCGCGTGATAACCCGCCGCACGTCGTCGCCCTCGAATTTCGTTTGACTTGTGTACTTGCCGCTTAAAAAGCCGCCCGCCATCGGCGAAAACGCAACGAACCCGATACCCAAAGTCTTGCACAGCGGCAGAACTTCAGCTTCGACTTTGCGTTCCATGATTGAATATTCGCTTTGGACGGCAGTCAGCGGCGTAACGGCGTGCGCGCGTTTAATCTGTTCGGGCGTCGCCTCGGATACGCCCCACGCGAGGATTTTGCCTTCGCGGATGAGTTCGCCCATCCACTCGGCAACCTCCGCCACGTCGCGATTGGCAGGCACGCGGTGTTCGTAATACAAATCAATGTGGTCGGTCTGCAAACGCTTGAGCGAACCTTCAAGCGCACTGCGCAAGCCGCGCCGCGAAGTCTTGCCTTCGGGAATCTCCTGCCCCGGCAAAAAGACTTCGGGCATGAACTTCGTCGCCAAAACAATTTTGTCGCGAATCGGCTTGAGAGCCTTGCCGACGAGAATTTCGTTTTCGTAAGCCGCGTAGACCTCCGCCGTGTCGAAGAACGTGCAACCGTAATCCTCGTAAGCCGAACGCATGAGCCGAATCGATTCGCTTTCGGGCGGGCACGCGCCGTAGCCGTGACTGAAACCCATGCAACCCATGCCGACTGCCGAAACCGTCAAGTCGCGCAATTTCCGTGTCTTCATTTGAAACACCTCCGCGCAGATTGTATCAGCTTGGAGCGGCTCAAAGTCAACAAGATTTTCGTTGCCAACGGTTTTTTTTGTGATACAATCGCTTTAGGAGTTGAGACCATGAAAAATTTGATAATAATCGGCGTCGGCGGCTTTGCCCGCGAAATTTTTTGGCACGCGCAAAAATCTGCAGGCTGCGGCATCGACTGGCAGATTAAAGGCTTTATCGACGGCGACGTCAAGCTTGCGGCGGCTGAATATGAATTGTTGCCCGCGCCCGTCCTCGGCGACGTTGACGGTTACGAAATCTGCGCGGACGACGTGTTTGCCTGCGCGGTCGGCACGCCCGGAGCTCGAAAGATTTTGTCCGAAAAAATTTTGGCTCGCGGCGGCGAATTCGTGAACGTCGTCAGCACGCTCGCTTACGTCATGCCCACGGTTGAACTCGGCCGCGGCGTGATAATTGCTCCGCACGTTTGCATAGGCGACAAAGCCCGGCTTAGCGACTTCGTTGCCGTCAACGCGCAGGCAATTATCGGGCACGACGCACATGTCGGCAAATATTCATGCGTCATGCCGCAAGCCAACATCGCCGGCAAGGCTCAAGTCGGCGCGGAAGTTTTGATTGGCAGCGGTGCGCTCGTCCTGCCCAAGGCAAAAGTAGGCGACGGCGCAACTGTAGGCGCGGGCTCCGTTGTACTGAAAAAAGTCCGCGCAGGCGCAACCGTCTTCGGCAACCCCGCTATCGAAATCTAGGAGGCTAATCATGACAGCAGAAAATTTTATCGCGAAACTCACCGAATTGATGGACACGGAAGCCGCGCTCGACTTGTCGACGAAACTCGCTGACGTTGACGATTGGGACTCGTTAAGCATGGTGTCGTTCTTTTCGTTCTGCAACACGACGCTGACGCAAAAAGTTTCGCCCGAACAAATCAAAGCCGCGCAGACTGTCGGCGACTTATTCAAGCTTGCGGGGGGCGACTGATGACAAAGAAATATCGCGACGGCTTGTTCAGAGATTATTTCAGCGACAAACGCCGGCTGTTGGGTTTGTGCAACTTGCTGACGGGCGAGAACGCAACCGACCCCGATGAGATTGTGATTAACACGCTCGACGGCGTTTTCTTCGGCAGATTGAAGAATGACATTTCGTGCCTGTTTCGTGGCAAATTGTTGGTGATAATCGAACAACAAAGCACGGTAAACGAAAACATGCCGCTCAGAATGCTGTTATACGCGTCGGAGCTTTTAAAGCAATATGTTGACGACTGCAAACAGAAAATTTACCTGGAACAGCTCATACCGTTGCCCGCGCCGAAATTTTTCGTTTTCTATAACGGTAAGCGCAAAGAGGCATCTCGGCGCGAAATGCGCTTGTCAGACGCCTTCGCAATGCCGACAACGTTGGAACTCGTCGTTACACTTTACAACATCAACGCGGGCATGAACGACGATTTCGTTTCGTCCGATGCGGAATTGAACAATTATTGCACGTTCGTCAATATCGTGGAAAAATACAAGGCGGCGGGCATTGACGGAGATCATGCATTGAAGGCGGCGTTCGATTACTGCGTGGCGAACAACATAATGGCGGAATATCTTTTAGCACGTAAAAAGGAGTTGGCGAGTATGTTGGGCTTGGAATACGACGCCGAATTGGAAAAGCAGGCGTGGATAGAGTTCGGCAAGGAAGAGGGCTTGGCAGAGGGCTTGGCTAAAGGTCGTGCGGAAAATAAACTCGAAATGGTGGAGAATCTCCTGAAGGTCGGGACACCGCTTGAGTATATCGTTGCAGCAACGGGCTGGAGCGAAGAACAAATTTTAAACCTTGCCAAAAATTAAAAGGAGTTGGCGAGTATGTTGGGCTTGGAATATGACGACGAATACGAGAATGTTTCATACATTGCAAACAAAGCGATTTTGCTGGACGTAAAGGACAACGTCGCAACGTGCACGACTGCCGTCGCCAAGGGCGAAACGATTAAAATCATCGGCGGCGGCAAAATCGTTTGTGTCGAAGACATCCCGATTTGGCACAAGGTTGCGCTCCGCCCGATTGGCAAGGGCGACAAGGTTTTCAAATACGGCGAAGTCATCGGCGAGGCGACAACGGACATTGCGGCGGGCGGTTGGGTTTCGCACGAAAATATTTTCAGCGTTCCGCGCGATTATAAATGCGAAATGATTTGAGGCGATAATATGAACTTTTACGGATATAAACGTCGTGACGGCCGCGCAGGCATTCGCAACCACGTGCTGATTTTGCCTACGTGCGCTTGCGGCAGCGAGACCGCGCGAATCGTCGCAAGTCAAGTGCGCGGCGCGGTCAACATCATTTTCAACACGGGCTGTTCGGACGTTCAAGCAAATACAGATATGTCACAAAAAATCTTGACGGGCTTCGCGTGCAATCCCAACGTCTACGGCGTCGTCATAATCGGCTTGGGTTGCGAGACCGTTCCCCATGCAAAACTGCGCGGCAAGATTCAAGCAATGACCGGCAAGCCCGTCGTTTCGTTCGGCATTCAGGAGGAAGGCGGCACCCTCAAGACGATTGAACGTGCTGTGCGTGCGGCGCGTGACTTGGCGGCTGAGGCGGCTCTTCAGCAGAAAGAGCTTTGCGACATATCGGAACTGTTGCTTGGCATCGAGTGCGGCGGCTCTGACGCGACAAGCGGCATTGCGTCCAATCCTGCGGTCGGCGAACTGAGCGACAAGCTTATCGACTTGGGCGCGTCCACGCTTATGAGCGAATCGATTGAATGGATCGGCGGCGAACACGTCCTTGCAAAGCGCGCGGCTACTCCCGAACTTCACAACCGCATAATCCAAATCTGCGCGGACTACGAAGCGCACCTTAAAGCGGCGGGTCAAGACTGTCGCGCGGGACAACCGACGCCCGGCAACAAGGACGGCGGGCTTTCGACTATCGACGAGAAAAGTTTGGGTTGTATTCGCAAGGGCGGCACGCGTCCTATCGTCGAGGTTTTGAATCAAGCGGAACGTCCGACGAAATGCGGCGCGATTGTCATGGACACGGCGGGCTACGACATTTCGTCTGTCACGAGCATGGTCGCGGCGGGCTGCAACGCGATAATCTTCACGACGGGGCGCGGCACCCCAACGGGCAACGCGATTGTCCCCGTGCTGAAAGTCACCGCCAACGCCAAAACTTATTCGTGGATGGAAGACAATATCGACGTTGACTTGAGCGGCATAATCGCGGGCAGCTTGACGATTGGCGACGCGGGCGACTTGTTGCTGAAAAAAATTCACGACGTGTGCAACGGGCGGCTGACCAAGGCTGAGGCTTACGGCTTTTCGGATATTGCGGTTGACCACGTTTGCAGATTCGTTTAGGAGAAAATTTTTATGAGCGTGACATTTGACTTCAAGGGAAAAAATTTTGTGGTAGTCGGCGCGTCGTCGGGCATCGGTAAGCAAGTGACGCTTGAGTTATCGCAGAGCGGCGCGAACGTCTTGGCAGTCGGCAGGAACTTGGAACGACTTGCCGAGTTGCGCAAAAGTTCGCCCGTCAACTTGATTAAGCACCCGCCGAGGATTTTCACCGAACAGCTTGACGTTATTACGGCGACAGCGGACGATTGGTCATCGGTGCTGGAAAATTTCACGAGCGCGGTCGGCAGGATAAACGGCGGCGTGTTCACGGCGGGCATTTGGGGCTTGACGCCGCTGAATTCCTTCGACGAGACGCTCGCCCGAAAAATTTTCGAGACTAGTTTTTGGGGTTCAGTCAAGTTCGTGCAGACGGCGACGCGCAAAAAATTTTCGGACGGCGGCGCGGCGTTCGTGCTTATGAGTTCAATCGCGGGCGAATTCAGCGGCAAGTCGTTGTTCGCGTATTCGGCGGCGAAGGCGGCGGTTCAAGCGGCAGTCAAATCCTTCGCGGCGGAAATCATTCGCAATAAGCATCGTATAAATTCGGTCGCGCCCGCACTTGTCAAGACCGAAATGATGCAAAACGAAATGTACGCGGCGACGGCGAGCGAAGAAATTATTTCGCGACACCTGCTTGGCTTGGGGACGGCGCGCGACGTTGCGGGCGTGATTTTGTTCCTGCTGAGCGACCGCGCTTCGTGGATAACGGGGCAAAACTTTTTCGTCGACGGCGGTTATATAGTTGGTTCGTACACTTGAAATTTTCTGCGCGTGAAGGGAAAACGCCGGGCTTATCGAAGACATTGCAGGGGGTGTTGCATGTGGCGACGGAGATTGAACGAAAATTTTTGGTCGACAAACGCAAACTGCACGAGCTGACATTTTTCGACGAGGCACAAATCGCGCAAGGATATTTGTCGTTCAGCCCGACGGTGCGCGTGCGCTTGAAAGACAATCGCGGCTTTCTTACGGTAAAATCTTCGACGGTCGGCATATCGCGGCAAGAGTTTGAATACGAAATCCCCGTCGAGGAGACCCAGCAGTTGTTGAAACTTTGCGGACGACACGTCCTGAAAAAATATCGGCGCAAGGTCGAATACGGCGGACACGTTTGGGAAGTCGATTTCTTCGCGGGACGACACGCGGGCTTGGTTTTGGCTGAAGTCGAGCTGAATTCGCCCGACGAGCCCGTTGACTTGCCCGATTGGGTTTCGCGGGAAGTTTCGGGCGACGCGCGCTACTTCAACTCCAACTTGGTAAGAAGCAACCGAACCTTCGGCAAAAAAACTAATCCCTAGTTCCTTGTTCCTAACAAGAGGTGTAACATTTGGTATCAGAGTGGGAATTATTTTTAAGATTAACGCTGGCATGTGTGTTGGGCGGCGTCATCGGCTACGAGCGGCAAAGTCGGCGCAAATCGGCGGGTCTTCGCACGAACGTCCTTGTCTGCCTTGGTTCGTGCCTGATTATGGTTTTGAGCGAGGCTTTGTACTTCAACGTCGAAGGACGCACGAACGCAGACCCCGCACGTTTGGCGGCGCAGGTTGTCAGCGGCATAGGCTTTCTGGGTGCCGGCGCAATCATGAAGGAAGGCTTAACCGTCACGGGCTTGACGACGGCGGCAAGTCTTTGGGTAGTGTCGGGTGTGGGCTTGGCTGTCGGCGCGGGCTACTATTCGGGCGCGCTCTTCACGACGGCTTTGATTTTCGCAACGCTGGGCACCTTTTCCCGTATCGACGAATGGGTCATGCACGAAAAAAATTTGCTTATAACGATTCACACGAAGGACAAGCCGGGGCAACTCATGAACATAAGTTCTTGCATTGACGACTTGCAGTTGAAGATTCGCGACGTGAAAGTCAAAGCCCGCGACGATTCCGCCGATACGCTGATTATCGAGATGGAAGTTTACAATCACCGCGCACTGAAAAATGTCATTGTCTTGGACGCGGTCAAGCGGATTGACGGCGTGATAAGCGTCGACGTTAATTAATTTTTGGGAGGCTGACAAATGAACTACGACATTATTGATACGATTGTAAGGACGGCGATTGACGCGATGCGCAACGCCTACGTCGAACACGGCTCCATTGCGTCGGGCGCGTGTCTTTTGGCGAGCGACGGAACACTTTTCAACGGTTGCGCAATTGACAGCGTCGTCCCCGAATACAAATTGCCCGCCGAAGTCGTCGTTATGGCGAAGGCGATTTCCGAGGGCAAGCGCGAATTCGACGCCATTTCAATCGTCGCCGATATTGACGGCACTTACATGCCCAACGAGCTGACGCACAAGTTCTTGCTTGAATTCAACGTGCAAGAAATTATTTTGGCGGACATCAAGGGCAACACGAAGGTCATGAAGCTTGAAGAGCTGACGCCTTTCAAAGCCCGCCGCCGCTGACAAAAAACTAGTTCCTTGTTCCTAAAAAAACTCCTCCGCGCCTTTCGGTGTGAAGGAGTTTTTCGTTTGTCATCTGTCGTGCGAGAAATACATCTTGCGCGGCACGATCATGCCCAATTTGTCTTCGGCGATTTGCTTGATTCGTTGCGGCGACTTGAGTTGCGCGATTTCGACGCGAAGCCGTTCGTTTTCCAATTCGAGCTGTTGCGCTTGATTTTGCGTTTCGACGAGCGCGTAACCCCGACTTGCGCAAATCCCGCTGCGTATGACGACTGCCATTGCCAGTATCGCGAAGACGACGAACGCGACTCTGCACCGCGACCGTAACAGGTGATTGAGGCGCGGGCGACCGTGAATCAGCGTCAACGACGCTTCATTCGTTGCAGCCGGTTCGCTTTGAGCATGTATATCGTATGATGGTTTTTTGCGTTTAGTTGCCATGAAACTCCCCCTTCGTTAAAACAGATTTATCACAGCGTGTGTCGAGTCTTTCGACGACGCGCAATTTGGCTGATTTGGCGCGACTGTTAAGTTCTATTTCAATCGGCGCGGGTTTTTGAGCCTTGCCGAGGATTTTTATTTGAGCTTTGTGATTACAGACGCATACGGGGAAATTTTTCGGACAAATGCAACCTTGCGCGAGCGTCTTGAAAGTTTCTTTAACGATGCGATCTTCGAGGGAGTGGAAGGTTATGACTGCGAGCCGCCCGCCGTTTTTGAGCCTGTCGACGACTTTTTTGAGCGCGTCGGCTAAGATTTCAAGTTCGCCGTTGACTTCGATTCGCACGGCCTGGAAAACTCTTTTGGCGGGGTGACCGCCGTTTTTTGTGCGCGGGACGGTTTGTTCAATCAGTCGGGCGAGTTGCCCTGTTGTTTCGAGCGGTGAAATTTTTCGGGCGCGACATACGGTTGCGGCGATTCTTTTGGAGAAACGTTCTTCGCCGTATTCGCGGAAGATTTTCGTCAAGCGGTCTTCGTCGTAAGCGTTAATCACTTCGCGAGCCGTCAACGGTCGTCGCCTGTCCATGCGCATGTCGAGCGGCGCGTCGTGCATGTAGGAGAAGCCGCGTTCCGTCGTGTCAATCTGGTGGGAAGAAACGCCGAGGTCGAAAAGCGCGCCGTCGAGTTCATCAATGCCGAGGTCGTCGAGGACTTTGTCGAGTTCACTGAAGTTTGCGCGGACGATTTTCACTTTGCACGTCAAGCCCGAAAGATTTTCTGTCGCGGCGGCAATGGCGTCGTCGTCTTGGTCGAGCCCGATAAGCAAGCCGTCAGTGTCTAAACGTTCGCCGACAGCCTTGGCGTGACCGCCGCCGCCCAACGTGCAGTCGATGTAAATGCCGTGCGCGTTCGGTTCGAGTGCGTTTAAGACTTCGCCGAGCATAACGCTCCTGTGTTCAAAGTCCAACGTCGCCCGCCCCCCAAATTGTTTTCAGGTTTATTTCGCGATAGGGGAAAAATTTCCTTTAGCCTTGGCAAAAAAATATTTCAGTGTAAATTCATTGACGTCGAAATCTCAAGTGATATAATTGCCCGCAACTTGAAGGAGGAATTTTTCATGAAGATAACCAAAGACATGAACATAACCGAAGTCGTTCGGCAGTATCCTGATACCATGATGGTTTTCATGTACGCGGGCATGGGTTGCTTCGGCTGTCACGCGGCGCAGTTCGAGAGTATCGAGGAAGGCGCGCTTGTGCACGGCATTGACCCGGATAAGTTGGTCGAGGCGTTGAACGAAATCGCTGCGGCGTCCGACGAGGCTGACGTTGAGTTGGCGGGCGTCGCAGCGAAATAATTATTCAACCCAAGACACTTTGTCGAAGTTCAGCTTGTCGAGTTCACGGGCGCGCGGTTCCTTCGCGGGATAACCCAACGACAGTATAGCTTGACACGCAAAGTTTTCGGGGAAGTTCAAAAGCCCGCGCAGGTATTCTTCGCTCGGCGTATCATTCTCGGCTTCGCGGTTGCGCACTTGAATCCAGCAGTTGCCGATTCCCAACGAAGTCGCCAAAAGTTCCATGCTCATCATCGCGACGCACGAATCTTCGACGAACGTATCAGACTTGTCACGATCGGCAACGACGACAATCGCCGCCGCCGCGCCTTCCAACATTTTGGCGACACCCTTGCGGCAATGCGACATCTGTTCAAGCAACGCGCGATTCTTCACGACGATAAATTCACAGGGATATTTCGAGTGACCGCTCGGCGCAAGCAACGCCGCGCTGACGATCTGCTTAAGCTGTTCGTCCGAAAGTTTTTCCTCGGTGTAACGGCGCACACTGCGACGCGAACGCATGACTTCCAGCATTTCCATTTAATCACGTCCTTTACTAAGTTTCATAACATGAAGAAGCCGGAGACTTAAGCAAGCCCCCGGCTTTTTCGTTGCGTCCGGAATCATTTATTTGGTCGCGTTGACGTTAACCATGTCTTTGACTTCTTTGGCCTTGAGGACTTTGTTCGGAATGACGAAACGTTTCTTGGCGGCGGGGTCGGCGGGATAGGTCGTGTAGGCGCGAACCTCGCTGTAGTAAGCTATCGTCTCAAGAAGGTTGCTCACTGCGTCAGGCCACTGTTGATTGGGGTCGTCGAGCGCGGCGCGGGCAAGCTCTTGCAGGACGCCGGAGAAACTGTATTGCATTTGAACTGTATGCCAATCGCGCTTGTCAATCGTCCACATGTACCAGATGTCGGCTTTGCGGAACGCGGTATCGAGGTAGCCCATAAAAGTATCTTGCAATGCGCCGTCGTTGGCTGTGCCGTTATCGGCGGGGTGTTCCTCTGCTTTTGCTTTGAGCGAATCGGCAATGCGGTCGCCGTCAAGATGGACAAGCATGGTGCGACGATACTCGTTTTCCTGCAGGATATCTACGCGCTTTGTGTCGGCGATAATCTCGTCAATCTCGGCGGCGGTCGGCGTGGCGATTAAATCCATTGCGACAGCGGCAAGCGTCGGCGCGGTGAACTTTTGCCAATCTTTGCCTTTCTTGTAGTAAATCGTCATGTTGTTGCCATCTTGAACCAAGTAGTAGGGGATAATCGCTTCGTTCTCGGAGCCGTCGTCGGCGTAAGACCAAATGGCAAACTCGCCCGTCGACTTAAAAGCGTTGCCCTCAACCGTGCCGAAAATTTCAAGTTCGCTCATGACGAACGGCGACGCGAAATAAATGTCTTGGCGGAAAATCCTGTCAAGCGCGTCCGAATCGGCGAGTAATGCCTCGCGGAAAGCTTGCATTCCTTCTGAATTCGGGTCGTCCGCCGCGAACGTTTTCGCAGGGAACAGCATCGCACACAACAGCAACACTGCCATGCATAAGCCAAAAAGTTTTTTCATGTTAAAGCCTCCTTAATTTTTAGTGTTAAGTGGTTAGTGGCAAGAACTTACCACTTATAATCTTATCACTCACCACTTAACATCAGCGCATCCGCTTGCCGACATCTTCGAAGAACGAATTGCTGATTCTGCCGAACATGCCGCCTTGCGCCTGATAATCCTCGCGGTCGCGAACGTCTCGGCGCGTGAAAATAACCGCTCCGCCACGCGTCTCGTAAAGTTGCATCGTCACTTGAATGGCAGTCACGTCCACGCGGCGCGGCGGATAAGTCACCGGCACTTGAACGTAATATCTTTCCTTGTGAAGGTTGCCCCACGCGTCGTAATATGTGCGCCGTTCCTCTTTCTGCTCCCAGACGGTGCGCGCCGGCTCGACATAAGACGTGTTCGCCATGTTGTCGATTTGCCCCAAAATCCATGCGTCCGCGATTCGATACGCGTTTTGGATTACGACGTGGCGCGCCTGCTCGAAGGGTATGCCGTTAAGATTCATGCCAAGCTGATAGCTCAACATTTGCCGTGCCTGCGCCTCGCTTATGACGTTGCAACGCAACTTGCTCGAATCGCTAAGGAACTTGTCCTGCATGTTGCGCAATTCGACAGCGTCGTAGTGGACGCCGGGCGCGAACGTCGGGTCAAGGACGATAACCGTTCGGATACTGCGGAAATTGTAGCTCCTGTCGTACCAATCGGTTTTTTCGGCTGATGCACTCATCGACACGGCAAGCACCGTCAACAGCAACATCGCGCCGAAAATTTTTCTGATAAGCACAAAAACACCTCCCGAAAATTATTTTGTGAAGCCGACACTCTGCGCCAAAAGAATCGTCTTATCGGCGGAGAGGCGGGCTGCTTTGGCGAATTCAACGCGATTGATTGAGCCGCGCACGCAGTTGCCCAAGCCTTCGGTCTGCGCGGCGAGCGCGACGCTTTGAACCATTGCGCCGACGGTAATGTTTGCACTTGACAGTTGCGCTTCACGGGGCGGCGGGGTGTGGCGTGCGTTTTTCCAAGCGGCGGGATTTTCGACGTAAACCAGATTGACTGCCGCCTTGCCAACAAAGCCTTGCCCCGTCGTGGTTATTTCGCGAAAGTCACCCTCAGCAATCAGATTTAGCTTGTGCTTTTCAGCGTCGTAAAGGTAAATGCCTTCGCGTGTGACGGCGTAGACTTCGACGGAGTAGACGCCCAATGCAACGGGATTGACGCGCTTTTGAGTGTCGGCACGATTAATGCCGTTCGCCGCCCAGAGGATTTTCGACAGCTGCGCGGGCTTCAAATCCTTGTCGACGAAGTTGCGGCTCGATTTGCGTTGACGCAGGGCTTGAGTCACTGTCAATTCATTACTGCGCGCCGATACCGTCGGCAAAGTTATTTCGTCTTGCGCGGCGAAGGTTGTAGTCGGCAAAAGGAGCGTCACCGCCAAAAACGTTGCGCTTAAAATTTTTTTCATACTCAGCACCTCAATTCGACAATGGAAGTATTTATGCCCGCCGTGTTTTGGTAGTCAAACGCACCGTAACGGTCGGTTATATTCTTGACGAGCCGAAGTCCGATTTTTTCTTCGCCGGAGCGCGCAGGTTCCGATTCGATTTTTTTCATTGCCTTGCGCGGGTCGAATTCGCGGTTGTCGTCGTAAATTCGGATGTACAAGTTTCGATTAAGCGTGACGCGAATATACGACGAACAAGTTTCGTTTGCTTTGACGCCGTGAAGCAAGACGTTGCCGGCAAGCTCCTCGGTGACGATGCCCGCCATATTCGCAAGATTTTCGTCGACGCGATTGCTTTTGCAGAATTTGACGACATCAGCCGAAACCTCAACGACATCCTCCATGGAATTGAACGCGCGCTCAAGAGTCGGCACCTTGCCGAAATCGCCATCGACTTTCAACCAATCGTCAAGCTTGAAAGTCACCTTGCCCGCGCGCTTGAAGACGGTACAGGCGATAATCGCAATGCAAATCAATTCCGTGGCGGGGAAAGACAACCACACCGCGTCGGAGCCGATTAAAGGCATTGCCGCCGCCGCAAGCACCGCCATCATTATGTTTTCAAAGAGCGGCATTCCGTCGACAAGCCACGCGTCCTTGTTTTGCGTTCGATATTCTTCCTTGAGGTTGTAGGCACGCATGAAGATGCCGCAAATGCCGTTGAGTATCAGGAAACTGGGAAACAGCCACAGCATTCGTCTAGAGACAGCCCACGCTTCTTCGGTCGGCGTAAAGTAAATTTCGGTAATATCGTCGGCGGCAAACATCAGCGACAACATTGCGATGCTTGAAAAAATTATGCAACTCTTCAGCGCGAAGCGGGCGGACTTTACGAAGGCGGTGCGATCCTTCGCGGCATAGTGCACGCCGCCCGTTGAGCCGAAGGCGTCCGAGTGACCGGCGGGTATCGCACCCAACATGCCGCAGAAAGTTCCTTGCACGCTCATAACCATAATCGCGGCACTGCCCACGCTCGACAACAGCGTCAAGTTCATTATGTAAGATTTCAGCGTGACGCCGAGATTGAACGTGATTGACGGCTTGCCGATTTTGGCGGCCTCTTTCAATTCGCTCCAACGAATCGTCGCGAAAGTCGTTTGTCCCCAACCGTAGTGGACAAGAAATTCTCTGAAGACGTAAGCGCACGTCAAAAGATAGCTCAACGACGTTGCCAAGCCCAAGCCGAATGCGCCCATATCCAAACGAACGGCAAACAGCATATCGAAGCAGGTGTTCAAGACGACCATAATCGCGATACTTGTTTTGGAAATTTTGTCGTTGCCGTTGAAGTTAAGGAACCACAACAGCAAAGGGTACAGAGCTTGACCGATTACGCTGAACGAGTAGCCGGCGATATAATCTTGCAAGACAAGGGCATCATGTCCTTGCGCGCCGAGAATCGTCGCCAAGCCCGCACGTCCGAAGAAAAAGCCTGCGGAAACAATCACCGCCGCCGCGCTCAGGAAAAGTATCGCGCTTTCGAACAGAGCCCGCATACTTTCATTGTCGCCGCACCCGCGATATTGCGCGCAAAGAATCTGCACGCCCATTATGACGACCCAAACCAAACTGATAATCGTGATTATCGGCACGAAGAACCCGATGGCGGCTTGTACGCTGCTTTCGAGGAAAATGCCGGTGATTGCGCTGTCAATGAACGGGTTGAAAAAATACGCGAGCTTTTCCGCAATGCTGACGAACAACAAATTTGTAAAGGCTTGCTTGGTGATTTGTTGCTTGGTCTGTTGTGAGCGAGATTTCTTCAGCTCAAGATTTTGTTCACGCCTCATTTGATTGAATAGTAGCCGCCCGCCTCAAGGAATTTGCAATATTCGTCGATGGCGATAACAAAATTCGTGAAGCCGCCCTTGTAGCCTGCCGCCGTGAGTTTTTTCATGTCCGCTTCGGTGAAGCTCTGATATTTGCCGCGCAGTTCGTCGGGGAAGTCGCAATAGGTAATCTTCATGCGCGAGTGCATTGACTCAATCATTGCCTTGCCGGCGTCGTTGAAGGTGTGCGCGTGACCCGTGCCGCAGTTGTAAATGCCGTTGGCTATCGGGTTTTCAAGGCACCAAAGATTGATTTTCGCCACGTCCTTGACGTAAATGAAGTCGCGCTTTTGTTCGCCGTCGCCGTAGCCGTCGGTGCCCTTGAACAGTCGCGGACCGCCGCCGAGTTTCATGCGCTTGTAAATCTGGAAGAAAATCGACGCCATCTTGCCCTTGTGGTTTTCCTGCTGACCGTAGACGTTGAAATAGCGCAGGCCGATGATTTTGCTTTTAACTTTGTCGGCGAATTGGCGGACGTAGCGATCGAACATCAGCTTTGAAAAAGCATAGGGATTCAGCGGATTTTCGCAAGCCTCTTCCTCGCGGAAGCCGCGCTTGCCGTTGCCGTAGACCGACGCGCTCGACGCGTAAATCAGCGGGATTTGCTTGCGTATGCAGAACTTCAAAAGCTCTTTGGAGTAATCGTAGTTGGTTTTCATCATGAAGTTCACGTCGTATTCCATTGTATCGGAGCACGCGCCTTGATGGAAGACAGCCTCGACGTTTTGCGCCAAGCCCTCGAATTTGCCAAGGAAGTCGTCCTTGTGCAGATAGTCGACAAAGCGCAAGCCAATAAGATTTTTGAACTTGTCGCCGCTGCCCAGGTCGTCGACGATTAAAATGTCGGTGCGCCCGCGTTCGTTGAGGGCGCGAACGATATTGCTGCCGATAAAGCCCGCGCCGCCCGTCACAATTATCACAGTCAATCAGCTCCTTTAGTCGATGTCTTCTTTGACATAACGAATGAAATCTTTGCCGATTCGTTCGCGGCATTTGTCGACGACGGGTTTCAAAAGTTCAAGCGCGTCGTCGTGAGTTTTGCCCGCCGCCGTCACGCGCACGATACAGCCGTCTTCCTTGGCGTAGGTCGCAACGGTCGGGTTGACGCCGTCCAAAAGTTCGGCAAGCCTGTCAGCCACGGGCGATTCGCCGACGATTGCAAGCGGCGCGTCGTTCTTGCTCAAGCACTTGATTATAATCGAAACCAAAACTTTATCGCTCTTGGCGTTCAGATAAAGTTCGCAACACTCCTCGAACATGGGTGCCATTTCCTTGGGGACGCCGGGCAAAAGAATACAAACTTTGCCGTCGCGCTCCATGACGCAACCGGGCGCGGTGCCGTGGTGATTGTACAGAATCAGCGAATCAGCGGGAACGACGGCTTGTTTTTTCATGCCGTCAGAGAGTTTGTCGAAGCCGCGAGCCTTGGCGCGTTCCTCAAGAAAATTTAAAACCTGCGCGTCGATGACGGGTCGCTTGCCGAAATATTCTATAAGCATTTCCTTGGTCAAGTCGTCCTTTGTGGGACCGAGCCCGCCCGTCATAATCACGGCGTCCGCCCGCGAGTAGGCAACGTCGAGCGCAGATTTGATTCGTTCGGGATTGTCGCCGACGACCGTCTGAAAGTGGCAGTCCAATCCGAGATGCGCCAGCCGCTTGGCGAGGTATTGCGCGTTGGTGTTGATGATGTTGCCCATCAGAAGTTCGGTGCCGACGCTGATAATTTCAACAACCATTTGAATCACCGCCGAAAATATTTTTGCAGGATGCAACGTCACGTTACCGCGGCGATTATATCACGCGTCAAGTAAAGTGGCAAAAATTTTTTCGACGACTTTGCGGGACAAGGGCAAGCCGTTTGTCAAATACCCCCGAATGATATACAATGACACGGCACTTTTGATAAGGAGGCAAGTTTGAATGAGATTTTCTTGTTACAAAGACGATTTGAATGATGCAATGCAATTCGCGATTCGGGCGGTCGCCGTCAAGCCTCAAACGCCTGTTCTGTCGGGTATTTACCTTCGCGCGGAAGGTTCCGTGCTTGAGGTGCAGGCGAACAATTATTCCATGGGAATAATCGTGCGAATCCCCGTCAACACCGAGGAATCCGGCGAAATTGTCGTAAGCGGCAAGCGGTTTCAGGAATTCGTGCGCAACATGCCCGACAATACGATTACCTTTTACGACGAGGACAACACTCTGGTTATGGAGTCCGGCGGTGCCAATGTCAGGCTTTTGACCATGACGACGCAAGACTTTCCGAAGGTCAGGATGCCCGAATCGGAAAATTCTTTCAAGATTCGGACAAGCGTTTTGCATGAGCTGATTCGCAAGACGGTCTTCGCTGCCGCCAGGAACGAAGAAGGTGCGCGCCCGATTTTTACGGGCGTTTGTTTCGAGCTCGTGGAAAATCGGATTGCGCTTATCGCGACGAATACTCACAGGCTCGCGCTGACAAGGGAATTGCTCCCCGCGGCTTACAACGCAATGTCTTTTGTCGTGCCCGCCGAAACCCTGCGCGGGATTATGAATCGCATCGACCCAAAAGAACCCGACAATTATGTCACTGTAAGCTATTCGCGGCGATATGTGACGTTCACTTTCGACAACGTCTTTGTGACGGCGCGGCTTATTGAAGGTTCTTTCCCGCCCTACGATCGCGTCATTCCGACTTCAAGTCTGACATCTGTCACTGTCAATACCAAGGAATTCAAAGAGGCTCTCGACCTTGTCGCGCTCATGTCGAAGGAAACGGAATACAACACCGTCAGGTTTGTTTTCAACGAAGAAGGCATTGAAATTTCCTCCGACTCGCCCGAAATAGGCGGCGCAGCAAAAACCGTGGAAGCATATATCGGCGGCGAAGAATTGGACATTGCTTTTAACGCCGCGTATATCGCCGAAGTGCTTAAGGTTATCGACACCAAAAAAGTCAATATCGCGCTCAACGACAAATACAGCCCCGCAGCCTTCACCGAGACCGAAAATGAAAATTTCATTTACATCGCCACGCCGGTAAGGACTTAAATGCACGCCGCCGAGATCGTCCTCAAGGATTGGCGCAACTTTGCCGCCGCGAGTTTCAGCCCCGACGACGACGCGAATATTTTCTTGGGACGCAACGCGCAGGGCAAGACCAATATCCTTGAGGCGATTAACTTTGCGTCGTTGTTGCGTTCGCGGGCGAGCAAGGAGTCCGATTTGATTCGTTGGGGACAAATTTCCGCGCTTGTCCGAATCAAATACGTCAAGGCGGGCATTTCGCACGAATTGGCGATTGAAGTTTCGACGGAACGCTCGCGCAGAATTTTATTGGACGCCAACCCGATTCGCCCGCGCGAATTAATCGGCAAGCTGAATTCGGTTTTATTTTCACCCGAAGATTTGTTCATGTTTAAAGGCTCGCCGTCGACGCGCAGAAAATTTTTGGACGCGCAAATTGCTCAAGCTGTGCCGATATATTTTTTGGAGCTGACGAAATACAATCGGCTTGTCGAATTGCGGAACGCCTTGCTGAAAAAAATTCGTGACGGCTCGGCGCAAGCGCAGGAGCTTGACCTTTGGGACGAACAACTTGCCGCCGCCGCCGATAAAGTCATAAGCAAGCGACTGAATGCTGTCGAAAAGCTGAACTTATCGGCGAACTTAATGCAACAGAAAATTTCCGCGCATGAAGAAAATTTGTCGATCGTCTACGACCTGCGCGGCCTTGATTCGCAACGCGACATCACGGCGGCGAATTTTTTGCAAGCGTTGCGGGCGCGGCGTTTCGAGGACATTCGGCGCGGCGCGACAAGCACAGGCGCACACCTTGACGATTTGAAGTTTTTTATCAACGGGCGGGAGCTGAAACTTTTCGGCTCGCAAGGGCAAATGCGCACTGCCGCGCTTGCTTTGAAACTGTCCGAATTGCAATTCCTAAAGTCGGAGACGGGGGAATATCCGTTGTTGCTTTTGGACGACGTGATGAGCGAATTGGATTCGACGCGCCGCGAATCGTTGTTGGAGTTCTTGCGCCGCGAACGAATTCAAACGCTGATAACCGCGACCGACAGAGCTTATTTCCCGACGCGACCGTTCGGGAAAATTTTTTTCGTCGAAGCGGGGAGGCTGACGCAATGAACGGTATGGAAAGTCTTGTGCATGAACAAATGCGTTCTGCAGGCGCGGACACTTATCAACGGTTCCTTTGCCAAGAACTTATTCACAAATGGCGCAAGTTTGTCGACGAAAGCATTGCCGCGCAGGTCACCCCCGTCACGATTGAGCACGGCATCCTTTTCGTCGAAGTGAAGAATTCCGCCTTCAAAGACCAGCTGAAATTTTTTGCCGAAGAAATCATTGACGCCATTAACGAAAATTTTGATACGCCGCTCGTCAAGGAAATTCGTCCCGCCAAGCCGTTTCAAATTGTTGCCGCCTCGTCCGTTGAAATTCCGCCCGTGCAGGAAAAAAAAGTCGATGTCACATTTTCGGAGATAACGTTGACGGCGGAGGAGATTGCGCGTTGCCGGGAACAAGCGGCGAACTTTTCCAACGACGAATTGCGCCAACCCGTTTTGAATATGCTGTTATCGCAGGCACGCGTTCAAAAGTTCCGCCTTGCCAACGGTTGGCACAAATGCACCGATTGCAACGCGCTTTGTCCGCCCGAAGAAATTTTTTGCGGCGTGTGCAGGATACGTGCGCACGAGGCAATGGTCGAAGAGCTTTATCGGATTTTTTACGACGAGCCTTGGCTGAAGACGCGAGACGCACAAAAAATCTTGCTTGAACGGATTCCGCATGTGCGCGGGGAATGTTCGCCTGACGCCGTAGAATCTGCGCGGACTTCGTTGATACAAAAGGTTGCGGCGGGCATTCGTTACGGCGACGAGGAATCGCCCGACGTGCTGAAATTGGTCGCGCTGGAAAAACGCTTGCCGCCCGACAAAATCACGCCCGCGATTATCCGCCGCACGTTGCTTGATTTGCAATTCAACTTATCGGATCAAGCCTTACTGCGACGATACGACGCGCTGAAGTCGCGCAAATAAAAAAGCCTCCCGCAACGTCAAGGTTGCAGGGGGTTTTCAGTTTGTTGCCGATAAGATTTCAATAATCGAACAGGAAGACGACTTTCAAATCGCTTAGGAATTTCGTCGCGTGGTTCTCAATCAAGACGCGATTCGAGTCGGGGATATTCAGGACGGGATTGCTGTTGAAGTTTTTAAGCGAGACCGCCTTGACGACAATCGGGTTGTCGCCTGCGCGGGCAAGACCTTCGTTATCGACGGCGTAATCCGCCATGCCCAAAGAGATGACCTTGTCGATGTCAAGATTCTTGTGCCCGTAAATTTTCGTGCCATTGACGTTTTCAATGACGGGGCTCATGACGGGTTGCAAGTTCAAGCCCCTGCAGTCGACGATAAGCCCGGTGTAGTCGCCCTGCGCGGCGGAGGCGTATTCTTCGACGGAACGCTTAACCATTTTGCGCGGCGTGTCGTAGGCGATTTGCGCATTGGCTTCGGGCGTCGGCTGATAAATCGGCTCCTGCACCGAGTAATAATTCGATTCCAATTTTTGCAAAATCAGCGTGTCTAGCGAAGTCACCGACATTCTGGACAGCGGCGAACGATAAGGCGTTGGCGGCGGGTTGAAGACGGAAGGCATTTTTGAGCTGTATTGCGACGGCGCAACTTCGTACACGGGTTCGGGGAAGGGCTCAATCGTCGAACTTTTCTCAAAGACGGCACCCGCCAACGAATCCGTCACGCCGAACAGCGGCAACTGCATGACGATGCGATAACTTCCGTCGCTCAAGAAATTTTCGCTGACGATTTTCGCGCCCTTAATCGTGGCAGTGACGCGCGTTTTAATCACGTCTTTGGTCGTAATCATTTTTTCAACGGTCGTTTCGCCGTCGACGTGCACGCCGTTGACCAGTTCGCCGAGCTTGCGGTAAGCGTCCGCCTTGGCAGCCTGCACGGCAAGACCTTTTGCCTGCGTGTAATTGACGGCGTCCTTGGGAACGATGCCTTCGCCCGTCACGGTGATAACTTTGTTCGTCCAATCGACGCCCTCGACGTTGCCGGCTTTGGGCACGGCGTCCGCTGTCGCGCTCGTGACAAGCATGATTGCCGCAACGATTGCCGACAAAATTTTTGGTAACCTCATGTCAATCAGCCTCCTTTTGGAAAAATTTATCACATATTTGTTAGACGCGCATTAGCCGCAAAAAAAACGGCGGAAAAATTTCCGCCGACAATGTTAAATCGTTTATGTATTACGAAAAAGTTTTCAAGCGTTCGCAGGCCTCGATGGTGTTTTCGCGGCTGTTGAAGGACGTTAAGCGCAAGTAACCTTCGCCGCAAGGACCGAAGCCCGCGCCGGGCGTCCCGATGATGTGTTTCGTGTGAAGGAGCTTGTCGAAGAAATCCCAACTCGACGGCATGTCGTCGGGCGTCTTCAGCCAAATATACGGAGCATTGACGCCGCCGAACGTTTTCAAGCCCGCCGCGCTCAAGCTCTCGCGAATAATCTTCGCATTTTCCAGATAGTAATTCACCAACGCTTTAATTTGCGCCTGACCTTCGTCGGAGTAAATCGCCTCTGCGCCGCGCTGCGTGATGTAGCTCGTGCCGTTGAATTTCGTGGTGTGACGACGCGCCCACAGTTTTTTGAACGGAACGCGTTCGCCCTTGGACGTGGTGCCCGTTAAGCCTTCGGGGATGACGATATAGCCGCAACGCGTGCCCGTGAAGCCCGCCGTCTTGCTGAAGGAGCGGAATTCAATCGCAACGTCGCGCGCGCCTTCAATTTCGTAAATGGAGCGCGGAACGTCGGGCTCGGTGATGTACGCGGCATAGGCGGCGTCGAACAAAATCACGGCGTCGTTTGCCTTCGCGTAGGCAACCCAAGCTTTAAGCGCGTCTTTGCCAAGCACGGTGCCCGTCGGGTTGTTCGGCGAGCAAAGATAAATGATGTCGACTTTCTCGGCGGGCGGTTGCGGCGAAAAATGATTCTCGGCGGTGCAAGGCAGATACGTCACGCCCGCGAAGTGTCCGTCGCTTTGCAATTCGCCGGTGCGTCCCGCCATGACGTTGCTGTCGAGATAAACGGGATAAACCGGGTCGCCGATTGCGATCTTGCTGTCGAGCGCGAAGATTTCTTGAATGTTGCCGCAGTCGCATTTGGAGCCGTCGCTTATGAAAATTTCTTCGGGGCTGACTTTGAGACCGCGACGCGTGTAGTTGAAGTCAGCGATTTTTTCGCGCAGGAAGCCGTAGCCCTGTTCGGGACCGTAGCCGCGAAACGTTTCGACTTTGCCCATTTCGTCGGCAGCGCGTTTCATTGCGTCGATACAAACTTGCGGCAGGGGGCGCGTCACGTCGCCGATACCCAAGCGAATAATTTTGGCGTCGGGATTTTCTTTCTGGAATTTGGCGGCGCGTTTGCCGACTTCGGAAAACAGATAGCTGCCGGGAAGCTTCAAATAATTCTCGTTGACTTTTGCCACTGATAAAAACCTCCTTGAAACGTAAATCGCCGTATAGGTTGACCCCATACGACGATTCCGCAACCGCCCGCGAAGGGCGAAACATCTTCTTATGGCGGAGTGAAGAGGATTCGAACCTCCGCGCCGTTTCACCAGCCTACTCCCTTAGCAGGGGAGCCCCTTACAGCCTACTTGGGTATCACTCCAAAATTGTACTGCTTGTAAAAACCTTGCGTAGATTATCACAACGCCTGCCACCTGTCAAGAAATTTTTCGGCGGTATATTGAATACTTATCGGAAATATTTCGTCACAAGCTCGGCGCGCGCTGCAACCAATGATTCGCGTCGGGCTCGTGCCGTGCGTTTCAGTGCCTCGCAATTCGCAACATACGCCGCAAATTCTTCCTGCAACTCAAGCGGCGGCAACGGGATGTCGGCGCGCCCGATTGTATGTTTGTTAAGTGTAATCCCTTTGACGGCTCGCATCTGCCCGCGACTCCAATCGCGTCGTTGCAAATAAATTCGCAGATAATCCGCGTTGACAAGATATTTTGTCTTGCTGATAAAAGCAGCAATTGCCTCGTTCGTATAAATTGCTTCGGATGTTATCGCCGTCCTGCCGATTGTCAGTTTGAAACTCATAATGACAGTGTTCGCAGGGACAATTTTTATTCCCGTTGCGTCAACTGCTGCTTGCGAAATTTTTTCGGCGGTGTCGCCAGTCAATCTGTCATACTTGCCGAGGTCGCCGACTGAAATCCATTTGTGAACGCCGTCACTCCAATAGGCGGCGTTGTTCCGCGCAGGCGTCTTGCCGATTTGCAAATCGAACAATTCCTCAACCGTTCGCGTCTCAAAAATTTTCCCGTCGAAGAGCGCGGCGAACTTCGCTTTGATGTCGGCGTCGAGGCTTGTAATGGTGTCGTCCTGCGCGGCGATTTTGGCATCAAGGGCGTTGAATTCGTCGACGATTTGACGCTGAACGTCTGGCGGCGGGAGCGGGAACCTGTAAGATTTAATTTTGTCTTTGTTGCCGCGAGGCATCTTCATGCCGCATGCCGTCGCCATTGCGAACGCGAAGAAATCATCTTCCCGCAAAACTTCAAAGAGATATTCGGGCAACAAAATTTTTTCGTTGCGAGCGCGGAAGACAAGCACGTCGGGTGAACAACCGCCTGCGCGGTCGGCAAGCCAAATTTTTTTGAGATATGGGCGGATATTCGAGACAAGTACGTCGCCCGCAAAAAATTTCACGAGCCCCGAAATTTGCGGCACGCCTTCGTAGGGTTTGACGCCGCGCTTATCTTTCAGCATGTTGTCGGTCGTTATGAAGTCGGTGATTTGAATTGCGTCGAGCGTCGTGCGTTCGGTGACGAAGGGCGCAACGTCTTCGAGATTTACGAGAGGGAAGTTGCCGCTGTATTCGGCGGGCGTGTAATCGGGACTGCCGAGCGTGATTTTCTTGTTGAAGTCGGCGGCGTTAAAGTCGAGCAGGTCAGCGAGTGGCGCGAAGTGGAAATATTTATCGAGCGCGGGATCTTGGAGCTGTTGCCCGTTGAAGGCGGCGCGAACGACGGCGGCAAGAGTGTTGTCGGCGACGCGATTCGAGTTGTCGAAAAGCAGCCCGCCGCGATTCTTGTGAACGATGCCTTCGCGCCCCTTGGCGTTGCTCCAGCCGTAGCCGAGAAATTTTTCCTGTTCGTCGTTTTTGTCGGGCGCGGAGATTATCAGCGTCGTTTGCCGATAAGTCAGTGCGAAATAAATAATTTTTTCGCGTTCGCGTTCAAGGGCTCTGTCGTCGGCGTCGGCAAGTGCCTTGCGATAGTCGTCGGGCTTGACGCCGATTCTTTTGGTGTAGGCGGCGAAAATTTCTTCCTCTTCGTCGCCGGGCTGAATGTCGTCGCCCAGAATGATATTCGCGCTGTCTTTGACGAGGCTTGAGCGTTCGGGCGGGTCAAAAATCCTCTGCAGGAAAAGTATGACGGTATTGGTGCCGGTCGCGCCGAAAGTCTTGCTTCCGAGCTGAACGACGGCGCGCAGATAGAAATTTTTCAGCAACGATTCGCGGGCGGCGACGAAACTTTTTCCGTCCTTGTTGAGGATAGAGCTTGGCAAGATGACGGCAGCGACACCGCGCGGCTTGACGAGTTGACTGATTCTTTCGGCGAAGAGCGTTTCGATTTCGGAGCCGTCATTAGAAATTTCGGCGAGAATCTTCAATTCGTTGGCAAGCTTGAGGTGCGCTTTGAATCCTTTGACGGAATAGGGCGGATTGGCAACAAGGATGTCGAACGTGTCGGGCGTGATGTTTTCGTCGGGATAATTTTCGAGCCCGTCGCCGAATTTAATTTTGCCTTCGTTTGCGCCGTGCATGAAGAGTGAGATTTTCGAGACGCGGGCAAGCCGATCGTCCTTTTCGACGCCGAAGAGTTTATCGCGTTCCCACATGACGGGCGGCGGCAGTTCGTGGCGATTAAAGCAGTCGTTGACGGCGCGAAAGCCTTCGGTGAGGAAATGCCCCGCGCCGCAAGCGTAATCGATAATTTTGGGCGGGTTGGCGTGTTCGTCGCTGAAAATAATATCGTCGAGCGGCAGGCTGTCCCAAATGAATTGCGCAATCGGCAACGGCGTGAAGAATTGTCCTTCGTCCTGCTTAAAGCCCTTGTCAAGCAGATGTTCAAAGAGGTCGCCGAGCGTCTGCATTTTCGTCGAGCCGATTATGAAATAATCTTGCAACATGCGCACGACTTCGACGAGGACTTTGCCGTTGAGGTAAAAAAGTTTTTCGTTGTGTACGTCGATAAAGGCGAAGGCGTTGTTGTTGAAAAATTTCAGCTTGCGATAGTCGTCCTTAAAGGCATTGCCGAGCGCATCGCGACGCATTTGCCCGATTTGCTTAAGCAGGTCGTCGACGCGAGAAAGCGGCACATAAGTTATAGGCTCCTTCATGAATTTTTCCATACCGTCGGCGTAAAGACGTTGCAACCTGTCTTGAAAGGTTTCGTAAGTGTCGGAGCCGTGCATGAATTGGAAGGAAACTTCGCCGTCGTCATCGGTCAACGTTTCGTCGACGAGCTTGCAGATAAACAGTGCAACCAACACGTCAAAAGCGTTCGCCTTGTTTGAAACTTGATTGTGGCGCAGAATTTCTTCAAACTTGTTGACGACAGCATCGTTTTCGCTGAAATCTTTCAGGTCGCGTTTGCGCAAGGGCGGGACGCCGATTTGATAAGCAACGCTCTCCGCGTGAAAGATAACGTCGCCGAAAAATTTTTTCTCGTAACGTTCGCTCCAAACCTTGAAACGTTCGGGGACGGTGTCGGCGTCGCGATAAAGTTCCTTACTGCAGGGGACGCTTGCGGCAGAAAAATTCAGCTTGTCGTCGCTGAAGTCGGAGGCGTAAAGCATGAGCCATTGACAGCTGTTTTCCTGTTGCCAATAGGAAAAGAGTTGCCCGCCGTCGGCAAGCATCTTTTCGAGCTCGTGCTTGAATTCCGCGCCGGCAGTTTTGCATTCGACGATAAACAGCACCTTGCCGCCCTGCGAGACGCAAATATCTGCGCGGCCGCTCTTGGGCGAGTGACCGAGTTGCCAAGCGCGTTCAAGCTCAATGTCTTGGGGCTTGTAACCTTTATCGAGGAGACGACAGACGCATTCAAAGACAACGCGATTTTCGTTGTGCGCTTTGTCGCAGGAGGTGTTGCGGTCGCGTCCTTTGACTTGCGCGGGATACGAAAGTTTATTCTCCTTAAGGTCGGCAGTCATTACGACGCCCTCGGCAAAAATTTTTTCGTAACGATCGCCGCGCAGGGTAAAGCCCATGACTTCAAGGGCTTTGGCAAAATTTTTTTCGGTAAGCAAAGCGTTATCCTCCTTCCGTCGTTGCGCTTGATTCGCAAAAAATTTTTCTGTACAATCGGCTTGCGGCGAGTCCTCCCGCAGAAGGAGGTGATAACCGTGCTTACGACATTCATCTTAACGGTCGCGGGGAATACCATTTCCTACTTCGTTTGCAAGTGGCTCGACAAGCGCAACACGCGTGAAAGATAAGAGACAGAGCCCGATAGTTATCGTTACCCTGCAAAACGAACAGCGTTGAAAAACGTTTGAACCCCCGGCGGCAACCGGGGGTTCTTTTTGCGACTATTACCGTGCTTACGACCTTAGTGGTCTTTACGACGATTACAGTTTAACACGCCGTCGAAAATTTTGCAAGACGCAAATCGAAAAGGACACCGCCCCGAATCGAGGCAGTGCCCTTGAGTTTGTCAGTTGTTAATGTGTCGAAGAATTATCTGCCGACCGAACGATTGAGGAGAGGTGCGCGTTCATAAACGGCGCATTTGCCGAGTTCTTCTTCGATGCGGATGAGCTGATTGTATTTCGCCATGCGGTCGGTGCGGCTGAGCGAGCCGGTCTTGATTTGACCGCTGTTGGTGGCGACTGCGATGTCAGCGATAGTAGCGTCTTCGGTCTCGCCGGAGCGGTGCGAAGTAACGGTCGTGTAGTTGTGGCGGTGAGCCATTTCGATTGCTTCGAGAGTTTCGGTGAGCGAGCCGATCTGGTTGACTTTGATGAGGATCGAGTTTGCCGCTCCGAGCTTGATGCCCTTTTCGAGGAACTTAGTGTTGGTGACAAAGAGGTCGTCGCCGACGAGCTGGCATTTGTGACCGATTTGTTTCGTGAGTTTGACCCAGCCGTCCCAGTCTTCTTCCGCCAAACCGTCTTCGATGGAGTCAATGTAATAAGTATCGACGAGGTGTTCGAGGAAGTCGATTTGCTGTTGAACGTCGAGCTTTTTGCCGTTGGGGTCTTTCAGAATCGGATGTTTGCCGTTGAGTTGTTTGTAGTCGTAGAAGTACTGGTCGCCCTCTTTGACAGCGAATTCGGACGCCGCGCAGTCCATAGCGATTTTGACTTGTTCGCCGGGTTTGTAGCCTGCCGCTTCGATAGCCTTGATTATGGTTTCGAGCGCGTCTTCCGTGCCTTTGAGATTGGGAGCAAAGCCGCCTTCGTCGCCGACAGCCGTGGAAAGTCCGCGACCTTTGAGGATTTTGGCGAGGTTATGGAAGACTTCTGCGCCCATGCGAATGGCTTCGCGAACTGTGGGAGCGCCGACAGGACGAATCATGAACTCTTGGAAAGCAATCGGAGCGTCGGAGTGCGCGCCGCCGTTGATGATGTTCATCATCGGGACAGGCATCTTGTAGGTATTGCAACCGCCGATATAGCGATAGAGAGGCAGACCGACAGCTTGAGCACCGGCTTTGGCGGCGGCGAGCGAAACGGCAAGGATAGCATTTGCGCCGAGTTTGCTCTTGGTGGGCGTGCCGTCGAGTTCGATCATCTTGTAATCGAGCGCACGCTGATTGAGGACGCAATCGCCGACAAGTGCCGGAGCGATAATCTTGTTGAGGTTGTCGACAGCCTTGAGGACGCCTTTGCCCATGTAACGGTTTTTGTCGCCGTCACGCAGTTCGAGAGCTTCGTTCACGCCGGTGGACGCGCCGGACGGAACTGCCGCACGACCGCAAACGCCGTTTTCGAGAATGACATCTGCTTCAACCGTCGGGTTGCCGCGGGAGTCTACGATTTCACGACCGATAACTTTCGCGATTTTTGCCATTTAAAAATCCCCCTTAAATTAAAACTGAGTTAAAAATCCTATTAGCCGCATTATATCATTTCGGGCGCGCTTTGCAAGATATTTTCTAAAAATTTTTAACTCGCCGCGCGGTGTCAAAGTATCTTCGACGAACGCAACTCGCCGTTCGCGATTCGTCCGATGCCCAAAAATCGTCCGCCCGCGCAGATTCGCAAGGCAGTCGCGTCGTCCGCACGCACCGTCGTCGGTAAACCGTTCATGAAGGCGCGCACTCTGTGTTCGGGCAAATCAAACGTCGGCAAATTTTTCAGGCAAGCGTCAATCGGCAGGAGACAACTCGCGCCCAAAGTTTTCACGTCGTCGAATGTCAGCGCGTCGTTCAAGTCGAAGTCGCCGACTTTCAGCCGCACGAGACTTTTCAGCGTCGCGGGCAAGTTCAAGCGTTCGCCCAAGTCGCGCGCCAAACTGCGGATGTAGGTGCCCTTGCCGCAATCAATTTCGATCGTCGCGGTGTCTTCGCCGAGCCCGATGACTTCAAGCCCGTGAATTTTAACCAACCTGCGCGGCATTTCAAAATCAACGTCATTGCGCGCCAAATCGTAAGCCTTGCGCCCGTTGATTTTAATCGCGGAGAATTTCGGCGGCGTCTGTTCGATTTCCCCGACGAAAGTTTTCAGCGCGGCGTCGAGGGCGTCACGTGTCGGCATGGCGAAATTTTCTGCGCGGACAATGACCGAGCCGTCGAGGTCGCCGCTGTCCGTCGCCAGCCCGAACAAAATTTCGGCGCGATAGGATTTGTCACGGTCGGCAAGATATTCGATGAACTTCGTCGCCCGCCCGACTGCAACGGGCAACACGCCCGAAGCTTGCGGGTCAAGCGTGCCGGCATGCCCGACTTTGCGCACAGAAAAAATCCTTCGCACATGATTAACCGCGTCGTGGCTTGTCATGCCCGAAGGTTTATTCAAGTTTATGAATCCGTCGTTCATAATGCTTCGCCGATTGCCGCAACCAAAATTTTTTCTGCTTCTTCAAGTGTCGTCTTGAGCGTGCAACCCGCTGCCCGCAGGTGTCCGCCGCCGCCAAGTTTCGCCGCAACCTTCGATACGTCGACGCCCTTTGAACGCATACTCACGCGGCAAAAGTTCGGTGCCTTTTCCGTTATCAGAAACGCAACGTCAACCGTGTCAATCACGCGGATTTCGTCGATAAAGCCTTCGGTCGAATCAAAATTTTTTGCAGTCGCGTGGTCTAGCGTCATGCCCGCAACCTTGTCGCCGTAAAACATTTTCAGCGAATTCAAAGCGTCGCGCAAGCCGTGCACTTCGGCGAGTGTCTTGCTTTCGAGCTGTTCGGAAATGAAATTCGGGCTGACGCCGCAGTTAATCAGCTCCGAGGCAACGGCGAGAGTCTCCGCACTTGTATTCGTGAATTGGAAAAAGCCGGTGTCGGTCGCGAGCCCCGTGTAAAGGCAAGTCGCCACGTCGGGCGTTATAGGCGCGCCGAGTTCGCGGGCGAGCTTGTAAACGATTTGGCAAGTGGCAGCGGCAGTCGTTTCGACGTAAAGTTCGCCGTCGTCGCCTTTGTTCGTGACGTGATGATCCACGTTCAAAATCGGCGCGTCGGTCAGCTTGCGCACGTTGCCGATTCGGTCGGTCGAAGTGTCGAGCACCAACATCAAGTCGGCGTCGAAGCGTTCACCGTCTTTGGGGCGGCGTATCTCGTCGAAGTGCGGCAGGGCGTGCAGATTGCGGCGGGCGGTGTCGTCAATGTAAACCTGCGCAGACTTGCCGATTGAGCGCAAGATTTGCATGGCGGCGAGCGTCGAGCCGATTGCGTCTCCGTCGGGCTGAACGTGCGCCGTCACCAGAATTTTATTCGCGGCCTTGAGTTTCGTCGCCGCCTCCTTGAACGTTATCAGCATGGTTATCGCGGTCTCCTTCCACTTGCAATAAAAGCTTTTGAATATGGTCGCCGTAATCAAGCGACGTATCGAGCGCGAAGGAAATTTCGGGCGTGAAGCGCAATCGCACGCGTTGCCCGATTTCGCGGCGTATGAATCCGAGCGCGCTTTGAAGTCCTTCGAGCGAGCTTTTGACTTGTTCGTCGCCGCCCATGACGCTGACGTAAATTTTCGCCTCACGCAGGTCGCCGGTCATTTCCACGTCGGTCACCGTCACGAAACCTATTCGCGGGTCTTTCAAGTCCGTCAAAAGCATTTTGCTCATTTCCTGCTTGATAAGCTCCTGAAGTTTTTCTATCCGCAGTTGCTTTGCCATGATTAAGCCTCCCGAAAGTTTAGCGTCGCACTTGATAAAATTTCAACAGGGCGCGAACATTTTCGGACGCGGCGGCAATATCGGCGTCGGCGAATTTATTCTGCTCAATGAAGCGTTCAGCCTCCGTGCGTTCGTCGTCGTCGAGGGCAAGAAATTTTTCACGCCACTGAGCCGCGAGGTTGTCCTCGTATCGCGCCCGATAAATTATAAAAGTTTCGGGCGTGTAAAGCAATTCCCGAAACTCCGAAAGATTTTTCCCGAAATCCTTTTCAAAAAAATCGCGCCCGCGTCCGACTTTGCCTTTGGTTGCGTTGATTATCGTCTGAATCGCGCGAATGAATTTCCGATTCCAATGCCGCCCGATGTAGTCGCGGTTGCCGAAATATTTCGGGTCGTCAATCGGGCAATACTTCATGGGGAACGAGTAAATCGAAACGTCGAGCTCTTCGCAAAGGTCGATGTTGATTTTCAAGCGGCGGTAAAAATCTTCGGGCGTGTCGAGGAAATTGTACAGCAGATAGTTTGACAGGTCGCGGACGCCATGCTTTGCCGCGAGGCGAATCGCCCTTTCGTAGATGTCGCGCTGTTCGATGTGGTCGAAGGCAATGCGCATGGGATGCAAGTTCAATTCGGCGAGCCGCGCCATTTTGTGTTCGTCGATAAGGCGGGCGTCGAGCCCCTGATTGAAGTCGACGTAACGCGCCAATCTCTTGCGCTTGAAATATTTATCGAACAACGGGCGGACGTACTCATCGAGCTCCAAAATTTTTTCAACGGTCGCACTTGCCGCGCTGAGCAGAAAATTTTCTTCACGCCGCGAATAAAAATCGCCCGCCGAATTTTCGGGCAAGCGTCGTTCCAAGTCGTCATACAGCTGAATCATTTTGCGCAGGTTGGCGCGAGTGTTGAAGCCGCTGCGCAGATTTTTCAGCGTGATGTCGTATTGGTCGGGTGGCAGGTACGTCGCGCCCTTCCCGAAGCCGCAAGCCTTAATTTCGTCGACGATCTTATCGAATTTCGCGGACGCCAGGACGTTGTTGTCCATAAGCAAAAGATTTCGTTTCGTGCCGAAGTGTTCTTCCGTCTGCCTGAGCTGATTGAAAATCGGCACGTGGTCTTTGTATTCGGGCTCCAGCTTGCTGACCGCGCAGAAGGCGCATTTGCGTATACAGCCGCGCGTCGTGTAGGTTATGTAGGCGTCGGCGGCGGGGTAGCGGTAGTCGATTTCGTCGAGTATCGAGTAATCGGGCGGCAGTGTGTCGATAATCGTGTCGTCGTCCTTGCCGAGGTCGTCGGGCTTGTCGAGCAAACCTTTATGCGGTTGGATACCTGTCGCGGCTTTGAAGGCTTCGGGCACGAGAGTCGCGGCGACGCCCCCGACGAAGATTTTGCCGCCATGGCTGGTAGTGTAAGATGGATTGTGTAATAAGGAAAGCACAATCCATTTTTTGATATGGGAGAGATGAAAGATGAAAAGAAAAAATCGAGACACACCCGGCAGGAGAATTGCTCAAGCCATTATCGCCCAG
>Ga0310697_10000446_pt1 | contig 56668 bp, 84 predicted proteins | sample 172DNAGHGlowgp2_FD_203883 | JGI IMG/M metagenome (GOLD analysis project Ga0310697, IMG submission 203883) | Sheep rumen microbial communities from Palmerston North, Manawatu-Wanganui, New Zealand - 1728 DNA GHGlow gp2 (v2) (version 2) | ecosystem: Host-associated > Mammals > Digestive system >...
ATGGCTGAAACAGCAACCCCGTCGGGCGCCCGCCCGACGGGCTTTTTTCATGCCCAGCTACAAACCGCGCTACAAGAAAAATACAAGCAATAACATTTTGAAATGTAGCAGAGCCGAGCGGCGGACGACTACAAACAAAAGGGAAAATGTAGCGGAGTTGTAGCAAGCCGAAAAGAAAGCTGATTCGCTCCTTTTCACATAAAAACTACAAACTACAAATAATTATATAATAGACCTAAAATATAATAATATGGGCGCGCGTAACCCCGCAAACGCGCTATGCGTCAGGACGCGCGCCCGCCCGCGCGCGCAGGCGTGCACGCGCGCGCGTACATCTATAAAGTAAAAACGGTTTGCAGCAGCGGTACGACGTGTCAATGAAAACTTGACAAAAAGGGTGGCCCGGTTTTGTGCAAACGGTAAATCTTGTCAAAGAAACCTTGACAAAGCACGCCAAGTGTGCTAGAATGGCGTCAAGGCAGGCGGAAGGAAAACCGCGGGAAACCCACGACGACCAAGAGGGCAGGAAACATGAAGCAGAACAGAACAGAGTTCATCGAAGCGATGAAGCAGCAGACGATCGGCTGCGAGATTGAGATGGCCGAGATCACAAGACAGGCCGCGGCGAGAGTGGTCGCGGATTACTTCGGGACCAGCGACACGGTCAGATACACCGGCGGCGGGTACGATACATGGAGCTGCGACGACCCGAAGGGCAGACGCTGGCAGGTCATGAGCGACAGCAGCATCCACGCAAGCACCAGCAGCAAAAAGGCGGAGCTGGTGACCCCGATCCTGACCTACGACGACATCGAGGACCTGCAGGAGATCGTCAGACGGCTCCGGAAGGCGGGCGCGATCAGCAACCCGCAGCACGGATGCGGAGTGCACATCCACATCGGCGCGGCCGGTCACACGGCCCAGACGCTGCGGAACCTCACCAACATCATGGCGGCGCACGAAGCCCTGCTGAGCAGCGCGATCTACATCGACAGAGGGCGGCAGAGCAGCTACTGCCAGCCGGTAGACCCGAGATTCCTGCAAGCGGTCAACTCGAAGAAGCCGAAAACCATGGACGAGCTCGCGGACATCTGGTACCAGAGCCAGCACTGCGACTGGCAGCGCGACACGCACTACAACAACAGCCGGTACCACATGCTGAACCTTCACGCGACCTTCACCAAGGGCACGGTCGAGTTCCGGCTTTTCCAATTCGACAATCCGCACGGCCAGACCAAGGGCGGCTTGCACGCGGGGCGGCTGAAAGCATACATCCAGCTGGCGCTCGCGATCAACCAGCAGGCCAAGACGGTCAAGACGGCAAGCCCCAAGGCCCTGACGACGGATAACCCCAAGTACGCAATGAGATGCTGGCTCCTCCGGCTGGGCTTCATCGGCGACGAATTCGCAACGGCCAGAGAGCACCTGACCAAGAAGCTGCCGGGAGACGCGGCCTTCCGGAACGGCAGGCCGCAGCAGCAGGCTGCAGCAGCAGACGACGCCGCATGACGCGCAGGAGGCCGCAGGACGCACGCAGAGACGCCCTGCGGGCCTCACCCGACAAACTAAGCACCCAAACCAAACGCCCCGCAAATCGCACGCTAGGGGCCTTAAACGCGAAGGAGGATAAACAATGAGCAAGACCAAGTACTACATCGCCTACGGAAGCAACCTGCACGTCGCCCAGATGCAGCGGCGCTGCCCGGGTGCGATCGCGGTAGGCACCGCGTGGCTGGACGGCTGGCGGCTGGCCTTCCGCGGCAGCAAGACCGGCGCGTACCTGACGATCATCCCGGACAGGGACAGCCGGGTGCCCGTCGGGATCTGGAAGATCGACGCCGAGCACGAGCGCTCGCTCGACCGGTACGAAGGCTACCCGACCTTCTACGGCAAAAAGACGGTACGCGTCCAAATGGAGCTCCTGCGCCCGACAGAGCGCGCAGCACGAAGGACCGTGAAAGCCATGGTCTACATCATGGATCCGCGATGCCTGCCGGGCATCCCGAGCAGCGCCTACATTCAGACCTGCTCGGTCGGGTACAAGTGCTTCAACCTGCCGGAGGAGTACCTCAGCAGGGCGATCAAGGAAGCGTGGAGCGCGCGACCGCGTGGAAAGAAGGTGATAGCATGAAGCGAGGAGACATTTTCTACTGCGAGGACCAGCTCACCGCAGGAAGCGTGGTCTGGTCGAAGGGGAGGCCCTGCGTGATCGTTTCCTCGGACCAGATCGCGGCCGCGGAGAGCTACGGAGTGGTGCAGGTGGTCTTCCTGACCTCGCGGCCGAAGCCCGACCTCCCGACGCGCGTCCGGATCAAAAGCACGGGCCGGGAATCGACGGTGCTCTGCGACCAGATCGTGGCGATCCCGAAGGACCGCCTCGGGACCCGAGTGGCCTCCTGCACCGCAGAGGAGATGCAAGCGATCGAGGCAGGCATGCTGGCAGGGCTCGGCATCGCAGCAGCCCCGGAGGCGCCCGGCGACGGCGGCCAGCTGCTGGTCGCGCGCACCGAGAGGGACACCTACAAGAGGCTCTACGAGCAGCTGCTCGCAAAGGTGCTGGGGGTGGAAGCATGAACATGAAGGACAACCCGTGCAACGGCTGCACGAAGGAGACCGGCCGCGGGCCCGGATGCCACAATCCGGGATGCCCGCGCGGCTGGTACGAGTGGGACAAGAAATACAAGGCCGAGCGCGAGGCCATCGCGAAGTACCTCAAGCAGGACCGCGACGCGGAGGGCGTGCTGATCGACGCGCAGATCAAGGGCCGCCCCGGGAGAGGAGTGAGGAAATGAAGGTGGCAAAGGCATACGAGGAGCAGGCAAGAACCGGATACGACGCGGGGCTGTTCGTCGCGCGGCGCCTTGCCCCGGCGGACGGGGCGTACAGCTGCCCGCACTGCAGCGACGCGATGCACCCGCGGTGCTTCGGCGGCGGCCTTTACGGATTCGCCTGCAACCGCTGCAAGACGCTGATGCTGGCCGAGGCCGACAACTGCATCGACGCAGCCGAGAAGCTGGGGGTGCTCGCATGAGCGCCCCGGGCCAGCCGCGGCGCGACGCTGCCGGAGCCGCCTGCCGGAACGCAGCGATCGAGTTGGCGGAGATACACAATCGGGTCGCAGCGGCGCTGGCCGAAGTGCGCAGCGAAATAAGCGACACAACTGCGGTCGAGATACGCGGCGCACTGCATTGCATAAACCGAGCGGCTGCCTTCCTCGACGAGGCGGCTGACGACTTATACCGAGATGAGGAGGAGCAGGAATGAAAGAGACGAGGACATGCCCGATCTGCGGGCAGGAGTACACCGAAGCCCCGGCGCTGAGCCGGGAGGACAACCAGACGCTGATCTGCCCGGACTGCGGCACACTGCAGGCGCTCGCGGCGATCGGCGTCACGAACGCGAACGCGGTGCTCGCGCGGATTCACGAATACAACGAGCGCAGAGCGCAGGAGGAGCAGGCATGAGCTGGAGAAACGACCCGACGACTTATCGGCAGATGCAGTACATACGCATCCTGCAGGATAAACACCCGACGATCCCGCTATTCACAGGACGCACAAAAGGCGAGGCGGCGGATTACATCAGTTTTTATAGAAGCCGCTCGTTCGCCGATGACATACACGACGCGCTGGAGGGCCTGCTGGAGGCGAGGCGTGCTGCATTGTGCGAGAAGAAGGAGGAGCAGGAATGAGCATGAAAGCAATCAAGATCGAGACCGACGGCAGCATCGGGGCCGTCGAGATCACCGGCGACGACGTCAGCGCGCAGAACGACAGCATCTACAAGCACCTCGGCGGCTACTTCGAGATCGTCCGGCTCGGGCGGGACGCCTGCCTGCTGGTGGACGACGAAGGGCTCCTGAAGGGCCTGCAGCAGAACCTGCTGGCAATGATGATCAGCGGCCACCCGCTGCTGGTCGGGACCGCGCTGATCGTCGGCACACGGCCGGGGCCAGAGGGCGACGAGTTCTGCGACGCGCCGGAGCGCTTCGTCAAGCTCGCCGACGAAATCATCACGCAGGCGTGGGGGGAGGACGGCACATGACACTTGACGAAGCAATCCAGCACGCCCGGGAGGTGGCCCAGAGCGGCTGCAGCGAATGCTGCAAGGAACACGAGCAGCTCGCCGAGTGGCTCGAGGAGCTGCAGCAGCGCCGGGCGGCAGAGCAGGACAGCCTCGACGCGATGCGCAGCCAGATCGAGAAGGTCGTCCGGACTGAGCGCGACGACGGCGACTGGTACGCTGCGCTGCTGCAGGACGGCTCGTGGACCCACTTCCACGAGATGAACGACATCCTGCGTCGGTTCATTTTCGACAGCACCCACGCCGTGCGCTCCTACGTGGACTACACCGGCCAGACCGTATACGAGCGGCGCTGAGCGCCGGAAATAGCTAGCCTTTGTGTGTCTCGCACAACAGGCTAGCTGTTTTTTGTCGATATGGTCGATTTTGTCAAGGAATCCTTGACAAACGGCGCCGATTGTGCTATACTGGGCTCACAGGGCGAGGAAAGCCCACCGAATACGAGACAGCCCGACGGGCGGGAGGAAAAGAAAATGACGAGATGGAAACTGAGACTGACCGAGAGATTCAGCGGCAAGACCCGCACGGTCATGGTAACGGCCGACAACAGAGCGGCAGCAGAGGCAGCCTACAAGGCAAACTGGTCGAGATTCAACGACCTCAACGGAATCGAGAGGGCGGCGACGAAGCCAGAGATCATCGAGGCGATCCTCGCGGACATGGAGGCCAAGCAGGGCCCGCGCGAGAACGCCAGAAAGCGCTACGGCTGCTACCTGAGAGGCCTGCGGAAGAACGAGCTCGAGGGCATCCTCGAAGCAAGACTGGGCCTGAACCACTGAGAGGAGGAACGACCATGAAAACATACATCGCGGTTTTTTGGAGGAGCAACCCGCAGCTGAAGTACGGCGGGTACGAGACCACCAGAGAGATCGAGGCCAAGACGCTGGCCTCGGCTACGAAGAAAGCACAGCAGTACGAGAACGGCTGCGCCTACGGCGGCATGACGCTGCAGCAGGTCCTGACCAAGGCCGAGTACGAGGAGAACACGAAGGAGGAGCAGAGATGAGAATCGAATTCAGCGACCGGGAATACCGGTACGAACACGACAGAGCGCCGCGCGGCCGCGGCTGGTGGCTTTTCACCTTCGAGGGTCACGAGTTCGAGCACACCGGGACCCTGACCGAGGCCAAGCAGGCCTGCCGCGAGCACATCCGCAAGATCGCACCGGCCGACTACACCGGGACGGTACGAGTGAACATCGAACCCTGAGAGGAGGAACGACCATGGCAATCAAGATCATCAACGGCGTGAAGTGCTACCCGGCGTTCAACACGGAGGCCCACGCGCACGACTTCGAGTACCAGCGCAACCACGCGCTGAACACCATGTGGGACATGGACCACGACGAGATCCCCTACGACGGCAAGGCCTACGCAGAGCTGGAGCAGACGGTCGAGAAGGCGGAGGCGATCCTCGCCCGCCTGAGCTGGCCCCTGACCTACCTGCCATGGGACCTCTACAAGCACGCCAAGGACACGATCGCATGGGCAGGATGCGCACGCGACGCAGCGATGAGGAGGTGAGCAGAGATGAAGTTACACGAGTGCAAGGACTGGAGGGCAGTACACCTGCCGGGACGCACGATCCTCAAAGAGGACTGCAGATACATGGGCGTGGTGCAGCTGCACGAGCTGGCGGAGCTAAGCGTGGAGCCCGTAGCGGGCCGCAAGGGGCACTACCAGCTGGCCCGGAGAGAGGAGGAAACACCATGAACGAAGCACAACTCGCAATCCTGCGAATGAAGTACCCGCCCGGGCAGCGGGTCCGCGTAGACGGCCCGATGCCGCAGGACCCGGATCCGGTCCCGCCCGGGACGCTGGGCACGGTCCAATACGTGGACGACGCAGGCCAGATCGGCGTGCAATGGGACAACGGACGGAGCCTCGCCCTGATACCGGGCGTGGACAGCTTCGGCAGAGCATGAGGAAAGCCCCGAGGCGAGAAGCCCCGGGGCCTTTTTGTGTTTCCGGACGGTCGCAATCAAGTACATCCACCAGAGCGTGGCTAAAGAGGATTGATACAACGAGCTCAAACGCGCAGCTCGATCTGCAGCACGGGATCAGGACGGACAAAGGAGCCGTCCGGGGCCCGGTAGGCCCGCTCGCGCCGGTACGTGATCCGGTCGATCACGACCCGCAGCAGGGTGTTTAATTCCTTCACGGGCGCGTCCTTTGCATCTAAGGCCCCCAGCGCGCCGTACAACGACGCCTCGACGGCAGCAGCACCCGCAGCACGGTCGGCAGCATCAAGCGCCTCAGAGAGCGCGTGAGAGGCTGCAGCGAGCTCCTCCTCGTTCTTGGCCGACAACCGGTCGAACACGTCGCGGGGCATCCCCTCGGCCAGCAAGCCCCAGAGACCGTCGCGCTTCGCCGACAGAGAATCCACCCGAGCCTGCAGCAGCCGGACCTGCCGATCGACGGCGTCTGCTGCTGCGCTGTCCCCGGCGGCACACACCGTGAAGTCCTCGAGCTCCGCCCGGAGCACGGAGGCGATCTCCCGGAGCAGCACGTCGATCGTACAGCCAGCATTCCCGCAGCGCGCCTGATCTTTGCAGTGGATCCGGATGCCGCGGCCCTTCGTTTGCGCGGCCTTCACCATGACGGAGCCGCACTCGCAGTACACGAGACTGGCAAGCGGATTCTGGATGTCCAGATGCGACCGGACCGGAGGGAGATGCCGTGCAGCCCGGGCGCGCTGGACAGCGTCCCAGAGATCCTGCGGCACAATGGCCGGATGCTTGCCCGGGTACAGCGGCGCGTCTTTCCGGACGGCCCGCTGCTTTTTCAGCTCGCCGTCAACGATCACGCGCTCCTGCTTTCGGTGGTCGTAGCGGACCAGCCCGAGATAATGCGGGTTGTCGAGAATCCGGTAGATCACCGGCGGTCGCCAGATGTCTGCAGCCCGCGGCGGCACACCCGCGTTATTGAGCGCCTGACAGATCGCGGCAGCGCCGGAACCGGCAGCGTACATCCGGAACATCAGCAGGACAGCCTCGGCCTCAGCCGGAACCGGCTCTAAGGTGTGCACCGTCCGGCGGCCGTCCTTGACCGAGACTTTCCGGTACCCGAACGGCGGCTGCGAGCCGACGTACCAGCCCTGCTCCACGCAGAGACGGAGCCCGTTCTGCATGATGCACCGGGTGTATTCGAGGTAGTCGTTCCCGCGTTCCAGCTCGCGCTGGAAGAAGTCGCGATCCCGCGCCTCGGCCAGATCGAACGAGCCCTGCAGCGTGACGACCAGCGTGCCAGTGTACCTGAACACTTTAACGAGCCGGCCGATATCCTCGAGGTCACCGCGGGACAGACGCTGCGGCTCGACGACGAGCACGGCCCGGAACCGGGGCTGCTCAATCAGCCGCAGGACCTTCTGGACTTCCGGCCGCGCAGCGATCGTCTCGCCGGAGACGACCTCCCTGAAACGATTACTTTCCGGCACAAGCTCGCCCCAGCGCTCCCGGCAGAAGTCGTCCAGCATCTGCTCGTGGCGTGCGAGAACCTCCGCGACCGAGAGCGACGGATCATCCGTGCGGGATTTCCGGAGGTAGATCAAGACCTCCTCCGGTTTCAGATTCGGCAGCGTGAACATGCGGCGCACCTCCCCTCGGGATTTCCGGCAGCAGCGCATCCACCATGCGCTCAATGATTCCGTGGAGCCTGTCGATGCGGGCGTCCTTCAGATCAATCTGGCCTTTGATGAAGTCAAGACGGCGCTGGTAGGACTCCTCGCAGCGGGCGAGCCGCGCCTCCATTTCGGCAAGGCGCTCGTTTTTGTAGCGGATCACGGCACGCAGCGCTTCGGCGGTATCCTCGGCGGCGCCCTCGGTTTCCGGCGCCTGCGCGTAGACACCAAGGACCGCGTCAGAAATCGGCTTCAATGTGTTCTCGAATTGCCAGCCGTAGGCTTCGGAGCCCTCCTCGAAAACCCGCCGGATTGTGTACATCGAGACGGAGCCCCCGTTCTGCTCAACGAGGTCCAGAATTCGCTGATACGAAAGACCGTTCTCTTCCCGGACCTTTTTCAGGCGGGAGATCAGGTCGGCGATTTTATCCTGCAACATGAAAACAACTCCTTTTCAGCAGAAGAACGGCACGCTTCCGGACTTGAATCAGCACCGACAAGCGTGATACAATAGGCGCAGAGGAAACAGCAAGGCCCCCGCTGTTTAACACACCACAAACGCAGCAGACGTCACACCACAACCGCAGCAGCCCCGACAGCCGCCTCGTGCCTCTGCGAGGCGGCCCATTTTATCAGGAAGGACGGTGCGGCACACAATGGACCGAGAACAGAACATCCAGCGAATCATTCAGATTTTGGAGGAGTATGGGATTCTGCCCCTTCCGGAGGTTCCAGCTTATCCAGCGCCTCGGCCAGCGCCTGAATCTGAGCATCCGACAACGACATAACACGCCCCACGATAGCGCTCCGCAGCACGTCTGCCGGAGCGCTATCTCTGTTTAGGAGCCAGTCAACCGACACACCGAAGGCCTCGCCGATGCGCAGCAGCATTTCATAATTCGCCTCGTAGAGCCCGCGTTCGTACTGGCTGTAGCGCTGCCGGGAGATACCGATGCGGCGCGCGGCCTCGGTCGCGGTGATACCGAGAGCGAGCCGGGCTTCTTTGATTCTCGTCATGGCAATCGCCTCCTTTCGACAACATAATACCATAAATGCAGATTTTTGTCAAGTGTTCCTTGACGAAAGAAGAAAACGAGCACAAAAAGCAGCGGCCCTTTTTGTGGAATGTCACGAAATGTAAAAGAAACCTTGACAAAACGCGCCAAAAGTGCTATGCTAGAACCGTCAAAGAAACCTTGACAAAACACAACAGCAAAAGACGGGAGGTGAGAGGATGGACAAGCCGCGCGAGTACCTGAGAAAGCTGCGGACCGACGCAGGACTGACCATGCAGGAGGTGGCTGACACCTTCGGCATCACGAAACAGTATTACAACCTGATCGAGACGGGCGTCAGCCAGAAGCGCATGGACATCACACTGGTCCGCAGGATCGCCGACCTTTTCGGCCTGACGCTTGATCAGGTAGCGGAGGAGGAGCAGAAGCTGCTCGACGAGGTGGAAGCCGAGGAGGCAGCAGGGGAAGCAGAAACAGCGTGAGAGGAGGAGACGGCGTGAAGCCGACCACAACAGTGACCCGGCCAACAATCACGCCGGAGGAAAGAGAAGCGCGCATGGCGGAGATCCGGAGAGCGGTCGCGGATTTCAGCATCGCCCGCGCAAGGCAGACCGCGCAGAGAAAAGAAGGAGAGCAAGCATGATGACAGCAGGAGCAATATGGGCGGCGGTCGCAGTGCTGACCGCAGCAGAAACGGCAATTTTCGGAATGTGCGTGTCGGCGATCAAGGAAGCCTGCCACGCCAACCTCCGGGAAGAAAAGCAGAGAATCCGCAGAGCAGCGGCGCGCGAGATCGAAGAACGAGCAAGCCTGCGGGCGCGAGAAATCCTCGCAGCAACGCGCATCCAGATCGGCGTGCAGCTGATCAATGAGAGCGACATCGCGTGGGAGAAGGACATCAGGAAAACGAGCAGGAAGGAGGACGCGGCATGATAGCAGTCACCCTGAACAACGGCGAGCTCGGGATCGCAGACGTCAAGCTGCGGGACCGGAAAGCGTACAGCTTTGTCCGCATCGCGCCGGACGCGGTGCTGGCTTACCGCAACGATAGCTTCGCGAAGGGGAAACCCCACAACGCGATCGCCTCGCTGATCGCCTCGCAGCAGATCTACGGGCCCGCAGTGATCGTGGGCATTAACACGAGGGAGCTGCCGACCAGAGACGCGGCCTACCACGACGCACCGCAGCGGTACGTCGATACCTACGGAATCAACGAGCAGGAAAAGCAGGAAAGCAAGGAGGAAAACACATGAACATCGAAATCAAGATCATGGCCGAAAGCGTCGAGGAGGCGCGTGCGGCATTCGCCAAGTTGGCAGGGCCGACCTTCCGCGTCACGGACGCACCGGCGATCGCGCAGGGCGGCGAGCTGGCGATCCCGGCAGGCACCGACCTGAAAGTCGCCGAGGTCACCAGAGACAGCGTGACGCTCAACAGCGACCTGACGCAGGAGCCGATGCAGCTGCCGGAGCCCGCACCGGAGAAGCCGAAGCGCGCCCGCAAGGCGGCAGCGAAGGCCCCCGAGAGCGCGCAGGAGCCCGCAGGAGAGCCGGAAGCGCCGCAGGCGGCAGCAGCACCCGCGGAGCCGGAGAAGCCCGCAGAGAAGCCGGTAGCGGCCCCAGCGGCGGACGCGCCAACGCTGGACCAGATCGCAAACGCAGGAGCGCGCCTGCTGGACGCAGACGCAGGCAAGATGATGCCGCTGCTCGACCTGCTCCGGGAATTCGGTGTGCAGGCGATCACGCAGCTGAAGGACGACCAGCTGGCGGCATTCGCCGAGCGGCTGCGTGGCCTCGGAGCGGAGGTGTGAGCCATGCCGCCAACAGCGCACGCTAAACTGAGCGCCAGCGCGTCGCACCGCTGGCTCAACTGCACGGCCTCGCCGGGCTACGAGGCGCAGTTCCCGCGCGGCACGAGTGAATACGCGGAGGAAGGAACGCTGGCGCACGAGTTCTGCGAGGTGGCAGGACGGGCAGCCTTCGGGCTGATCGACAACGAGGACGCGACCGAGCGGGAGGCCCTGCTGCGGCAGCACGAGCGATACAATCCGGAGATGCTCCGGACGGCCAAGTTCTACGCGGACCGGCTGCAGGAGATCGCCCTCGAATACAAGACGCCTCCGGCGGTCTTTTTCGAGGTGCAGGTCGGGCTGGGAGAATGGATCCCGGAAGGCTTCGGAACATGCGACTGCTGCATGATCGGCGGCGACACCCTGCACATCATCGACTACAAGCACGGCAAGGGCGTCAAGGTCGAGGCAGAGGGCAACAGCCAGATGCGGCTCTACGCGCTGGGCGCGCTGCACCGGTTCCGGGTGATCTACGGCGACCGCATCAAGCGCGTGGTGACCGAGATCATCCAGCCGCGCATCAGCGAGGAGCAAAACACCGAGGAGATCACGACCGCGGAGCTGCTCGCATGGGGCGAAGGCGTCAAGCCGGTGGCCCGCGCGGCATACACCGGAGAAGGCGCGGAGTTCCACGCCGGAGACTGGTGCAGATTCTGCGCAGGCAGGGCGCAATGCAGGGCCAGAGCGGCCGGGTACACGGCGCTCGAGGAGTTCGCAGCGATGCAACCGCAGGACAACAAGCTAAGCGATGCCGAGATCGCGGACCTTCTGAACCGGGGCAAGGGCATCGCCAAGTGGTACGAGGAGCTCGCGGCATACGCCAGAGAGGCGATCCTCGAAGGGCGCAGCTTCGCCGGATGGAAGGTCGTCGAGGGGCGCAGCACGCGGCAGTTCACCGACCAAGACGCAGCCCTCCGGGCGCTGGAGCTCGCAGGCTTCGACGAGGCGATCCTTTACGAGCGCAAGCCGCTGACGCTGGCCGCCCTCGAAAAGCAGGTGGGAAAACAGGTCTTTGCAGACGTCTGCGGAGCCTACGTCACGAAGCCGCAGGGGAGCCCGACGCTGGTCGAGGCCAGCGACAAGCGGCAGCCCTACAACAGCGCGGCACTCGAAGCAGAGGGGCTAAAATGAACAACACCACAATCCAGATCCGGTACGGCGACAGATTCGGAGCCAACGCCGGATGCACGACGGTGCGCCTGCCAGCATGGCTGGAGGAAGCGCCGCTGCCGAAAATCAAGGGCTTTATGAAGCTGGCGGCACAGCATAGCCGCGACTTCGACAACGCCGGGGAAGTGCTTCGGCTGGAAGCCTACATCACCACGGCGCTCACGGAAGCAGACGCCGAGCTCGAGGTCGCCAAGGCGATCAACGAGGAGGGAGCGCGCAAGGCAGAGGTCAAGCGCGTGAACAACTGGATCAACCGCCTGCGGAAAATCAGGGAAAGCCTGACCGCAGCGCTTGATAAATACCCTACACGAAAATAACGAATTAGGAGGAAAAAACGTATGTATCAGGGTATCGCAACCAAAGTCATGACCGGAGAGGTTCGCCTCAGCTACGTGCACCTTGTGGAGCCGTACGCAAATCCCAACCAGCAGGGCGCGGAGCCTAAGTATTCGGTCACGCTGCTGATTCCGAAAACGGACACAGCGACCAAGGCTGACATCGACGCAGCCATGAGAGCCGCCTACGAGCAGGGCGTCGCAGACAAGTGGAAGGGCGCAAAGCCGACGCTGAAGAACGCGCTGATCTACGACGGCGATGGCATGAAGAACGACGGCACGCCGTTCGGAGACGAATGCAAGGGACACTGGGTCATCAGCGCCAGAACGAACCGCAAGCCGCAGGTGGTCCACGTCAGCAATCCGACCGTGGAGCTGGCACCGACAGACATCTACAGCGGGATGTACGGCCGCGTGAGCATCAACTTCTACCCCTTCACCGGGCAGCAGAAGGGCGTCGCGGCGGGCCTCTCCAACGTGTTCAAGACCAGAGACGGCGAGCCGCTGAGCGGCGGAGCCAGCGCAGCGTCCGAGTTCGCAGACATCGCGAAGGAGTACGCGCAGGTGGCGGGAGCCCCGGCAACAGCCCCGGCAATCAACCCGATCACCGGCCTCCCGATGTAAGCAGCTATGGCGGCGGCACACATCCTCAGCGTGGACCTCGAGACCTTCAGCAGCGTAGACCTGCAAGCGGCCGGGGTAGCACGCTACGTGGAATCACCGGATTTTGAAATCCTGCTGCTCGCCTACAGCACGAACGACGGACCGACGACGGTCATCGACCTAGCCTCGGGGGAGACGATCCCCGAGGCCGTGGTCGAGGCCCTGCGCAGCGACGCCTACGAGAAGCACGCGTTCAACGCGGTCTTTGAAATCACTTGCCTGCAGAAGGCGGTGGGCGGCATACGGCCAGAGCAATGGCGCTGCGACAAAGTGCACGCGATGTACTGCGGGTACCCCGGCAGCCTCGAGGCCGCAGGCAAGGCGCTGGGGCTTCCGGAGGAGAAGCAGAAGCTGGCAACGGGCAAGGCGCTCATCCGATACTTCTGCAACCCCTGCAAGCCGACCAAGAGCAACGGCGGCCGGACGCGGAATCTTCCGCACCACGACCCGGAGCGCTGGCGGCTTTTCAAAGAATACAACGCGCAGGACGTCGAGACCGAGAAAGAGATCGAGCGCAGGCTGGCGGCATTCCCGCTGCCGGAGGACATCCAGCAGCAATGGATCACCGACACCAGAATCAACAGCATGGGCGTCAAGATCGACGTGGACATGGTCGAGGGCGCGCTGGCGATCGGCCAGCAGACCACCGAAGCCCTGATGACTGAGGCACGCAGTATCACCGGCCTAGAGAACCCGAACAGCCCCGTACAGGTGCTGGGGTGGCTGCAGGAGCACGGAGCAGCGCTCCCGAACCTGCAGAAGGAAACGGTCGCGGATGCCCTCGCGGGCGGCATTGCGGACAGCAGCGCCAAACGGGTGCTCGAGATCAGGCAGGAGCTCGGCAAGACCAGCACGAAGAAATACGACGCGATCGAGACCTGCGTATGCAACGACGGAAGGGTCCGCGGGCTCCTGCAATTCTACGGGGCGAACCGGACCGGGCGCTGGGCAGGACGGCTCGTGCAGGTTCAGAACCTGCCGCGGACATACATCAAGCAGCTCGACCTCGCCCGGCAATGCGTGACGGCACACAACGCTGCAGCGCTTCGGTGCATCTTCGGCAGCATCCCGGATACGCTGAGCCAGCTGATCAGAACGGCGTTCATCGCGGAGCCCGGCAGGGTGCTGATAGACGCCGATTTTTCAGCGATCGAGGCCCGCGTGATCGCGTGGCTCGCCGGAGAGGAATGGCGGCTCGAGGTTTTCCGGACCCACGGAAAGATCTACGAAGCCAGCGCGAGCCAGATGTTCAAGGTCCCGATCGAGCGCATCAAGAAGGGCAACCCGGAGTACGCGCTGCGGCAGCGTGGCAAGGTCGCGGAGCTGGCCCTCGGTTTTCAGGGCGGCGTCGGAGCCATGCGGCGCATGGACGTGGGGCACAACTTGGACGATTTGAGCGACGACGAAGTGCAGAGCATCGTGGACAAGTGGAGAGCGACCAGCCCGAAGATCAAGCAGCTCTGGTACGACACGCAGGAGGCGGCGATCAGCGCAATCAACGGGACGCCGCGCAGCACGCACGGCCTGCTGTTCGCAAGGGAGTACAACGCCCGCACGGGCCAGAGCTTCCTGACGATCACGCTGCCGAGCAGACGAAAACTTTTCTACCTCGAACCGCAGATCGCGGAAAACAAGTGGGGCGGCCCGAGCATCAGCTACCTCGGGGTAGACCAGACAACCAAGCAATGGTGCAGGATAGAGACCTACGGCGGCAAGATCACCGAGAATTGCGTGCAGGCCACCGCAAGAGACTGCCTCGCGGTCGCGATTGAGCGCGTCACCGCAGCAGGGCTCCCGGTCATCTTCCACATCCACGACGAAGTGGTGATCGAGACCCTCCCGTTCGGCACACCCGAAGAAATGCTCGCGAAGGTCGTCGGACTTATGGCCGCACCGATACCGTGGGCGCCGGGGCTGCCACTGGCAGCGGACGGCTGGGTCGGCCAATATTTCAAGAAGGACTGACGGCAGGAAAGCAGGGGGCACAAGATGAAAGCAAACTACGCAGGAGCGGTCAACCTCGGAAGGCTGAGGAAGGAAACGCAGGCGGTCGCGGAGCGGCTCGTGAAAGAGCGCGAGGCGGCGATCATTGACGCGGTGCAGAGCAGCATCATGCAGCAGGTGCTCGCGGTGACGTTCTGCATTCTGCACAGAGAAAACGGCTGGGGCCCGGAGCGCCTCAACCGACTGAAAAACCAGATCGAGGACGAATTCGTCCTCATGCACAAGAAACCAATGGGACGCGAATACAACCCCCTCGACCTGCGCGCGTGGCTCAAAGAGTACGGCGTGGACCTCGAGGAGACGCAATACAAAGGGGGCATCGACTAATGCGGCACGACAGACAGATCGCGATCAGCACCGGCCGAAGCAGGAAGGACACCAGCTGGCAGCCGGTCACCATGACGATCAGCGAGCTGTGGAAACGGCTGGAAACGCCGATACGCGGGGCGGAGACCTTCGAGGAGTACACCCGCCTGCCGAAGGGACAGCAGGACGACAAAAAGGACATCGGCGGATTCGTAGCTGGGCAGCTGCGGGGAGGGCGCCGGAAGAAGGACGCCGTTCTGACCAGAGAGATCATCACGCTGGACATGGACACGATCCCGGCCTACGGAACCGAGGAGCTCCTCCGGAAGATCAGGAACCTCGGCTGCGGCTTCTGCGTTTACAGCACGAGGAAACACACGACCATAGCGCCGCGGCTCCGGGTCCTGCTTCCGCTGGACAGGGCGGTGACTGCGGACGAATACGAGGCGATCGCGCGCAGGCTGGCGCAGATGATCGCGATCGAGATGTGCGACCCGACGACCTTTGAAGCGCACCGGCTGATGTACTGGCCGAGCTGCTGCGCAGACACCGAGTACGTCTACGAGACGGCGGATGAGCCCTTCATCAGCGCAGACACGATCCTCGCAGGGTACGCGGACTGGCACGATTACACGCAATGGCCGCAGGTGCCCGGCTACGCACCGGAGAAGCAGCTCGCAGCCAAGCAGGGCGACCCGGAGACCAAGCCGGGAATCGTCGGAGCGTTCAACCGGGCCTACGACATCCTCACGGCAATGGCGAAGTTCATCCCCGGCACATACGAGCAGGTGCCAAACGACCCCGGGCGCTTCACCTTCACTGGCGGCAGCACGACGGGCGGCGCGGTGCTCTACGACGGCGGCCGGTTCCTTTACAGCCACCACGCGACCGACCCCTGCGGCGGCAAGCTGGTGAATGCCTTTGACATGGTCCGCCTGCACAAATTCGGGGACCGCGACGACGGCATCAGCACGACGCAGATCACGCAGCTGCCCAGCTACAAGGCAATGGCGGAGCTCGCACGCGCAGACGGCGCTACGGCGGCCCTGATCGCGCAGGAGCGCGCGCAGGAAGCCATGGCGGAGCTGGAGGCCATGGGGCTCGACGGCGCCGCAGAGAGCGCGCCAGAGGCCTCAGAGAGCGAGCAGGAAGAAACGAAGCTCGCCGACATCATTCTGAAGCTGGACAAGCACCCGAAAACGGGGCAGATCAAGAGCACGATCGACAACGTCCGGATCATCCTCGAGAACGACCCGAAGCTCCGCGGCAAATTTGCCTTGAATAAGTTTGCCGGCCGCGGGGAGGTTTTAGGGAGGCTGCCGTGGACGGCGGACGACCACCGGCGGCTGTGGAGCGACACCGACAGCAACGGCCTCTACTGGTACCTCGAGAAGGTGTACGGCATAACCGGCCGCGGCAACATCGACGCAGCCATGGACATTCACGCAACGGCGCACGCGTTCAACGAGGTGCAGGACTACCTGAACCGGACGCAATGGGACGGCACGCCCCGGCTCGACACCCTGCTGATCGACTACCTCGGCGCAGACGACAGCGACTACACGAGAGCGGTCACCCGCAAGGCCCTGACCGCAGCGGTCGCCAGAGCCATGGAACCGGGCCGGAAGTTCGACAACATGCTGATCCTTTGCGGGCCGCAGGGCTGCGGCAAGAGCACGCTCCTCGACAAGCTGAGCAGGGGCTGGTTCAACGACAGCATCCGGACGTTTGAAGGCAAGGAAGCAAGCGAGCTGCTGCAGGGCGTGTGGATCGTCGAGATCGCCGAGCTGGACGCATTCAGGCGGACGGACGTCAGCCGAATCAAGCAGTTCCTGAGCCTGCGCGCCGACCGCTACCGGGCAGCATACGGCAGGAACATCAGCGAGCTCCCGAGGCGGTGCGTGTTTTTCGGGACCTGCAACGTGATGGATTTTCTCCAAGACACGACGGGAAACAGGCGCTTCTGGCCGGTTGACGTCCACCCGCGGAACCGGAAGGCGGCGCCGTGGGATCTGACCGACGACCAGATCGCGCAGATCTGGGCCGAGGCGAAGGTACGCTGGCAAATGGCCGAGCCGCTCTTCCTGACCGGCGATCTTGAGCTGGCGGCACAACGCCGACAGGAGCTCCACCGCGAGACCGGCGTCAGCGAGGGCCTCATCGAGGACTTCGTAAACCGGGAGGTCCCGAGCGACTGGGCCAACTGGACGCTCGACCGGCGCCGCGACTTCTGGGCGGGCACAATTCAGGGCGCCGAAATCGAGCTGGTACCGCGCAAGACCATCTGCGCGGCGGAGATCTGGTGCGAGCTTCTCGGCGGCCAGCTGCGGGACGTCCGCAAGGCGGAGGCGCGCGAGATCAACAGCGTGATCGACGCGATGCCGGAGTGGGAGCGCACCGAGGGGCCGCGCACACACGGCCCGTACAAGAACCAAAGAGGCTTTGTGAGAAGGAGGGAAGCAGGATGAGAGAAAGCACGATCGAGACCCGCCTGCGGAAGGCCGTGGAGCGCGCAGGCGGGCGGTGCCTGAAATGGGTCTCGCCGGGGCACACCGGCGTGCCCGACCGCATCATTCTGATGCCGGGCGGCCGGGTGTATTTCGCAGAGACGAAGGCACCGGGTGAGAAGGAACGGCCGCGGCAGGAGTACGTCCAGCGGAAACTACGCGAGCTGGGCTTCAAGGTTTTCAGCAGCGTGGACTGCGACGAGCGGCTCGGGGAGGTCCTGCAGGAGCTGCTGGACGACCAAACACCGACGAACGGCGACGTTATCCGCGCTATGGACGATGAGGATCTGGCGAAGTTTCTGCACGCGGTGCAGCTCGGAGCGATAGCCGCGCAGTTCAGCACAAGCAAAGGGATAGATTCAGAAGAAACACTGCGGCTTTTTCTGGCTGCGATATACGAGGAGGAGCAGGAATGAAGCAGGAACCCTATGAAATCGAGCTGCGACCGTGCCGGTTTTGCGGAAACACCGAGAAGCTGGGCGTCAGGAGCACGACGACCCGGCGTATCTGGGACGTCGCCGAGAACGACTGCATCTACTGGGAGCGCTTTTCCGTGCGATGCCCGCGATGCCACGCGCGCGGGCCCGTCGTGAGCGGGATCGTGGGATACGGCGCCCCGAGGACGATCAGCTACAACGGGCAGCAGGCGGAAGTACAGACCCGAGAGCACTACGCCGTGCTCGCCCGGAAGGCGTGGAACAGGATCCCGGGAGAGGAGGAGCAGAAATGAAGGTGAGCGCAAAGGTCGCCGTGGTGGCATACGAGGCGCAGAGCGCGCTGTTCTGGGCGTGGTTCGCCATAGCCTGCTGCGCAGGCGACGCCGTGACAGCGATCCTGCTGCTGTGCGTTAAGAGCCTGATCTGGGCGGCGCTGCACAGCGAAATCGAAGAATGGGAAGCCGACGAAAAAGCAGAGGAGGGGCAAAGATGAGCGTCAAGCCGGAGTGCGGGAAATGCGCGCATTACGAGCCGAAACCGGGGCGCGGGGCTGGCTTTTGCACGAATCCGCGCGCGTCACAATACGAGCTCATGGTCCAGCGGAGCAGGCCGAGCGCAGACAGATGCTTCACGAAGAAGGAGGAGGAGGAGCAGGAATGACAGAGCTGAAGCCCTGCCCGTTCTGTGGCGGCCGCGCGCGGCTGGTCCGTCTCGGGCACCAGAACGGCACAGCGTTCGATGACTGGGGCATCGAGTGCGTGAAATGCGGCGCAATGCCGTGGGCGTTTGAAATATTCCAGTGCAGAACGCAGGAGGAAGTGCACGAAACCTGCGCAGAGCGCTGGAACCGGAGAGGAGGCGCTGACAATGGCGATTAAACTTAAACCGTGCCCGTTTTGCGAAGGAGGAAAGCAGGAATGAAAGTAGAAAACCCATGCTTCCATTGTTACAAGGGGGCGTCTGAGGGGTGCCTCGGCTGTTATCGCAGCGGAAAAGAATGGAGCGGAGATCTTGAATCAGAGACTATCGAAGTCGAAGATGAAGATGAGGTCCTCAAGTTGGATCCGGAGTATGACGAGGTGGACTGGGCATGAAGTACAAACCGCACAAGTACCAAGAGTACGCGACGCAGAAGATCATCGACAGCAAGGCGGCGGCACTTTTCCTCGACTGCGGCCTCGGCAAGACGGTCATCACCCTGACCGCGATCAGGCGGCTGAAGTACGAGCGGTGGGAGGCGCGCAAGGTGCTGATCATCGCGCCCAAGACCGTGGCCGAGGACACGTGGCAGAGCGAGGCGCAGAAGTGGGACCACCTACGCGGGCTCCGATTTAGCACGGTGCTGGGCAGCGCGGCGCAGCGGAAAGCAGCGCTGGCGGCCCGGGCGGACATTTACGTCATCAACCGGGAGAACACCGCGTGGCTCGTCAAGGAGCTGGGGCACAAGTGGGACTTTGACACCGTGGTCCTCGACGAGAGTACGAGCTTCAAGTCGCACACGAGCCAGCGGTTCAAGGCCATGAAGGCGGTCAGGCCACGCGTCAGGCGCATCATCGAGCTGACCGGTACCCCGGACCCGCACGGCCTCATGGACCTCTGGGCGCAGGTTTTCCTGCTGGACGGCGGCGAGCGCCTCGGCCGGACGATCACGGCATACCGGGACGCCTACTTTCTGCCGGACAAGCGCAACGGCCCGATGATTTACAGCTACAAGCCGAAGGCCGGAGCCGAGCAGGCGATCACCGAGCGCATCAGCGATTTGTGCGTCAGCATGAAGGCGGCCGACTACCTCGACCTGCCGGAGCTGATCGAGCGCGACGTCTACGTCACACTCGACGCGGCAGCCAAGACGGCATACGCCCGGCTCGAGCGCGACGCGCTGCTGGAGATCGACCGTGACACCGTGACCGCAGCGAACGCGGCGGCGCTTTCAGCGAAGCTGCTGCAGCTGTGCGCCGGGGCCGTGTACACCGAGGCGGAGCCGGAGAACGGCATAGAGCGAGGCGTGATGCACGTCCACGACTGCAAGCTGGACGCGTTCATGGAGCTGATCGAGAGCCTGAACGGCGCGCACGCCGTGGTCGCCTACGGCTTCGTGCACGACAAGGACAGGATTCTGGCGGCACTCAAGAAGGCAGGGAAGAAGGTCAGAGTGTACACCGGAGCAGCCGACAAGGACGCGTGGAACCGCGGGGAGATCGACATCCTGCTGATCCACCCGGCCAGCTGCGGCTACGGCCTGAACCTGCAGCAGGGCGGCCACCACATGATCTGGTTCACGCCGAGCTGGAACCTCGAAGAGTACATCCAAGCGAACAAGCGACTACACCGGCAGGGCCAGCCGGAGCCGGTCATCGTGCACCGGCTGATCGTGAAAGGCGGCCGCGACGAGGACGTCGTGCGCAGCCTGACCAGCAAGGACGCCGCGCAGGAGCGCCTGCTGGCAAGCCTGAAGGCCCGCATCGACGCGGTGCAGGGCAGGGCCAAGATAGGAGGAGAGCAGGAATGAGCAAAGCAGGAAACGGCAGGTACATCAACGCCGACAACTACGAGGAGCGGCTGCAGAGGCTGCTGCTGGTCTACGAGGCCGAAGGGCAGACCGGTCACGCGGCAGCGACCGCCGTGGCGATCCGGATGCTGCAGACGGAACGCGCATTCGAGCGCGTGGACGTAAGGAACCGACAGCTGCTGCCGGAGCGCGACGTAGCAGATGACGGCTACAAGGAATGCCTCAAGGTGCGCATGGCCGAGGAGCTCGGCAAATACGCCGTCGAGGAGGGGCTCGCGACCTTCGACGAGGCCCCGGATTGGGTCGGGGGAGAGCTGCGGATGCACGCGGCATTCCTTCGGCCGATCGAGCCGAAGTTCAAGCCACCGGAGCAGGAAGGAGGAGAGCAGGAATGAAAACACCGAAGGCGATCACCGAGGCGGCGAGGCGGTACCTCGACTATCTGGACGCCGAGCTCCAAGAGGCCCAGTTCTCGCGAGACAGGACACAGGAGGACCTCGAACGGAGCACAGCCCGCGTGAACGAGTACGACAGCACGATCAAGCAGATCCACGCCGACCAAGAGGAAATCAGAGCGTGGCTGGCAGAGCAGGAAGGAGGAGAGCAGGAATGAGCAAAGCGCTTAAATGCGATCGCTGCGGCGAATTTTATGAGCTGAGCCACCGAGGCGAGATCAAACATTCGCCATATGGGGTGTGGAAAGGGAACCGCAGCGCGGACCTTTGTCCAGCCTGCAGCGATGATTTGCGCAGATGGTACGAGAATCCGAAAGAGGGCAGACCCGTCGGGTACTGGATGGGCCGCGTCGCGGACGCCGCAAGAGATGCATGGGAGGCTGTGAAAGACACACCTGAATACAAGGCAGCCGTCGAGGCGGCAGCAGAACGGATGAGAACCGAGGAAGGAGGAGAGCAGGGATGGACACCGGACGAAACATCCTGAGCAGCGACAGGGCAAAGACCCTGCGGGAGATCATCGAGCAGGAGGAAGCCGGGCAGGTGTACGCGATCCCCGCGCGCGGAAACTGCAAGACCGCGGCGATGAAAGCGGCACTCGAACGGGCAGCGGAGCAGGTGCAGCAGATCAAGCAGCACCTGGCCGAGACGCGGCTGACGCCGAGCACCGAGGAGCTGCTGGAGGGTGTGCGCCTACCGGAGATGCCGAAGCCGAGCAGGGCGACGCGGGAGACATACGACATGGTCCCGCGCGAGACGGGCCGACTGGCGTACCAAGAGCCGCTGGAACGACTGGCAAAAGAGATCGACAGGCAGCTCGAACGACTGCTGACAGAGCGGTATCCGGGCACACCGATCGAAGATTTTGTCAGCTCGTTCATTCCGGGCGGGCTGAGGATAACCGCCCCGGATGGTGCGGCGTTCGATTTCGTGTACACGACGCACGGACCGAGCACGGCGGGCGGAACGACGACCATGACAATGGATCTGACCGTCGCGGAAACCAAGACAGGAGGAGAGCAGGAATGAAGATAGAGACCCGCGACTTCGAGGCTTTGACTGAGAGCACGAAGCGGGAGGTCGAGCTGGCCTGCAAGCGCGCGCCGATCATCGCCGTGGACTTCGACGGCACGCTTTGCGAGAACGAGTGGCCGGGCATCGGCGCGACCAAGTGGGAGACCGTGCAGGCGCTGATCGCAGCACGGGCAGCAGGCGCGCGGCTGATCCTCTGGACCAACCGCGTGGGCGCAAGGCTGCGGGAGGCGGTCGAGTGGGCCCGGAACCGGGAGCTCGAGTTCGACGCCGTGAACGAGAACCTGCCGGAAGTGCTGGCGGCATTCACGACGGATTGCAGGAAGGTGTACGCCGACATCTACCTCGACGACCGGGCAGCGCAGCCGAGCGCAGCGGTCCTCGGGCAGCTGTGGGAGACGGCACGCGAAACAATGAACGAGGCGGCGGAAGCCGACAAGAAAACCAAATCAGAAGGAGGAAAAGAACAATGACTAACGCAGACTGGCTGAACAGCAGACCGGAAATCACCGCAGCGGCGGTGGTCGCAAAGGCAGAGGAATGGTACGAGAAGGAGCACCCGCAGGCCGACACCGACACGGCGGGCCTGCTCGGCAAGCTGACCGAGTGGCTGGCCGCCGAGCACGAGGAGAGCGAGGCACGCCGGACGGTCACGGTCGTGACGACGCTGGCCGTGACGCACGTCCTGCGCGAGCTGGACGCCGATCAGGTGACCGGGCAGGTCGCACAGCGGCTGGCCGAGAGCGCGCTGCAGAGCGCGCGGTACGGCGACAGCTGCCTGCACGAGGTCGCGCAGGCCGACAACATCGGCATCAGCAGCGTGCAGGTTTTCGGCATTGAGAACGACGACCCGAGCGGGGAGGTGCTGGAGGAATGACCTACGACGACCTCTACCAGCTGCGGGACCTCGAGCGGGAGATCAAGCGGTACGACCAGCGCATCGACGAGCTGCGCGCACAGCGCACCGCGATCAACGCCCCGGCCTTCGACCGGGAGCCCAGCGGGCGGAACGATTCGCCGGGCAGGGAGAGCAAGATCGAGCGGCTCACCGCGGAGATCATCGACCTCGAGGAGCTCCTGCGGCTCAGCCGGGAGAAGCGCGTGATCGAGAAGCAGCGCCTCGAGAGATACATCAGCCAAGTGGACGACAGCCTCACGAGGCAGGTCATGGAGCTGCGGTTCAACGCCCAGCTTTCATGGAACCAGATCGCGGCGAGGATGCCCGGGAGCACCGTGGGCAGCCTGAAGATGATGCTCGGCCGGTATCTGGAGCGGCACACCGGGGACGACGCGTGACGACCCGCGGGCGTTTAGAGTGTTGAAAACTTGTGGAGAAAGCCCCGACGCGGCAGCGCGCCGGGGCTACATTTGCGGACTACAAAAGGCCGCACAAACGGAAAAACAAACGGACTACAAAAAAGTTTGTAGCGAGAAGGGGCTGACTACAAGTGAATTTGTGCAGTTTTGTAGGTAGCGAAGAAAAAGCACGTAAATACGCGGATTTACCCCTATATACTACATACTACATTTTATTCTTAATAGACCAATAAAAATAAAGAAATAGGGCGCGCGAACCCGCAAAACGCACCTCTGCGCTCAGAACGCGCAGGGGCGCGCGCATATGTAGGCGCGCACACGCGCGCGTACGCGCGTACGCGAGAGCGCACGCGGGCGAGCACGCAAGCGCAGGTGTGCACGAGCACGGAACGCGGGCGGGACGAATGAAGGCGGGAGGCGGCGGAAAAAAGTTGTTACCAATGTTACACATTTCCGTGGTAGAATGATAGCGTGGAGAGTGGGCGGGAGACCGACCACCCTCCTCCTGCTTTTTGAGGCGGGCACAACCCCCCGCCCTCTTCCTGCCAAGCGCCCCGCTCCCAGCGAGCCGGGGCGCTTCTCATGCACGGAAGGAAAGCAGGCGAGCAGCAGGCAGGAGGGAGCAGAAATGGATTTGCAGATCGAGCGCGTACCCGTGAGCGCGATACGCACATACGCGGGCAACGCGAAAGAGCACCCACCCGAGCAGGTCGAGCAGATCGCGGAGAGCATCAAGCAGTTCGGATTCAACGACCCAATCGCGGTGTGGGGCAAGGACAACACAGTCGTGGAAGGCCACGGGCGGCTGGCGGCAGCGCGGCTCCTCGGCATAGCGGAGGTTCCGGTCATCCGGCTGGACCACCTGACCGACGAGCAGCGGAGAGCGTACACGCTGGCGCACAACCAGCTGACCCTGAACAGCGGATACGACATGGACGCCCTGCGGGCAGAGCTGGAAGCGATCGACAGCATCGACATGACGGCCTTTGATTTCAGCTTCGCCGACGAGGACGAAGGCGGAGAAGGCGCGGAGCGATTCAGCGTGGACGACATCGAGGTCTACCGGTCATACGAGCGGGAGAACGACACCCGGGAGTGGTTCACAAGCAACTTCACCTTCCCGGCCAAGGACAAGGAGCGAATCACGGCATACCTGCAGAAGAACAAGGCGAGGATCACCGAGGAGATCATCGCGGCAGCCAGAGAGGAGGCCGGGGATGATTGAGTGCGGAACCCAGTGCATGATTTGCGATTTCCCGATCCACCTTGACACCTACATCGGGTGCGCACACGCGTGCAAGTACTGCTTCGCAAGAGAGAAGCAGAGCATAGCGACGGTGAGGCCGCTGGACAACCTCGACGCATTGCGGCGGTTCATCGAAGGGCACAGGACGAACGAGACGCGGTGGTGCGATTGGAAGATTCCGGTCCATTGGGGCAGCAGCAGCGACCCGTTCCAGCGGGCAGAGCTGATCCACGGGCGGAGCCTCGCGGCATTGGAGCTGTTCGCCGAGACCGGCTACCCGTTCATCGTGAGCACCAAGAACCCCGTGCTGGCAGCGCAGGAACCGTACCTCGGGCTTTTGAGCAGATGCCGGTGCGTTTTCCAGATCAGCATGGCGGCCCCCGAGTACGACAAGCTGGAGCCGGGAGCACCGACCTACGAGGAGCGCCTCGAGGCCGCGGCGATTTTGAGTGAGGCGTGCACCCGCGTGATCGCACGCGTGCAGCCCTACTTCACGGACCAGTACAAGGCCGTGCTGCGGGAGATACCGAGATACAAGCAGGCCGGGATCTACGGGATCATCGTGGAAGGATACGCGACGCGGAAGAAGCAGAAGGGCCTCGTGAAGGACGGCAAGTACGGATTCCCCGTCGAGGTTTTGGCACCGCAGTTCAAGCAGATCAGAGAGCGCGCCCACCAGAACGGGCTGCGTTTCTTCTGCGGCGAGGACATGCTACGGTTTTTAGGCGACAGCATGAGCTGTTGCGGCACGGAAGGGCTCGAGGATTTCAGACCGAACACGTACAACATCGAGCACATCGCCCACGACGACCCGACGCCGGAGCCGACGGAAGCGATGAAGCAGCACGAGAACACGCGGCCGTTCAGAAGCCTCTGCCAGACAAACGCGTGGGCGAAGCAGGTGAGAAACAGCACGTTTGCAGAGCTCATGCAGCAGATCGGCGGGCCATGGATTCAGCGGTACCGCAACCTGCGAGCGAAGTACGGCGAGTGAACGAGAGAGCCCGTCACGCATAAGCCAGAGCGACGACAGAACGCAACGGCGCAGCGTACCAAGGCGGGCCTTTTTTGAGAGCGAGCGCCAGCGAAAGCAGGCGAGAACGAATAAACCTAGTCGTGCGGTAGGAGAAGGGGCCAAGCCCGGAGGAGCACGGCGACAAAATCGCGCGCCGGAGCGCGCGAAGGCCAGCGGCGGCGGCCAGCGAAAGCAGAACGCGCACGTGAGCGCGCAGGAGCGCGCACGTGGGCCCGCGAGGCCCGCGCGGGGCAAACGATACCCCCGAGGGCAAACGGCCCGCAAATCGCACGCTAGAGGCCTCAGAGGCGATGCCGACGACGGCCGGCGCGGGCGATGCCGACGGCGCGAAAACCGCCCAGAAGTTGCGATGCCGACGGCGAAACACCGCAAAAACCGGCAAGCGGGCAGGGCGGAAAACCGAAAAGCACGAAAACGCGCGGTTTTCGGCTTCACGAGAACCTCGCCAAATGAGCGTTAGATGCAATACAGCAGGAAAGCAGGGAGAGCAATGGATTTGAAGATCGAGCAGCTGCCCGTCGAGGCGCTGACCCCATACGCGCACAACACGCGCGCGCACCACGCAGAGGATGTCGGCCAGATCGCCCGGAGCATCGAGCGGTACGGCTTCAACGACCCGATAGCCGTGTGGAGCGACAAGAACATCATCGTCGAGGGCCACGGCCGCCTGATGGCCGCCAAGAGCCTCGGGATGACCACGGTCCCCGTGATCCGGCTGGACCACCTGACCGACGAGCAGCGCCGCGAATACGGCATCATGCACAACAAGACCGCGGAGCTTTCGGATTGGGACTGGGAGCAGCTGGAGCACGAGCTCAGCGAGGTGGACCTTTCCGAATTCGGCCTAGCGTTCACCCCCGAGCAGATCGAGGACACCGAGGAAGCCCTGCTCGAGGCGGTCCAAGAGGACGAGGTCCCCGAGCCCCCGAACAACGACCCCGAGAAGGGCGACGTCCGGCAGCCCCGTGTGCACCGCGGGGAGATCTGGCAGCTCGGGCAGCACCGGCTGATGTGCGGCGACAGCACCAGCGAGGCCGACGTAGCCGCCCTCATGGACGGCCAGCAGGCCGACGCCGTGGTGACCGACCCGCCCTACAACGTGGCGATCGAGAACAGCGACGGCAAGACGATCCAGAACGACGACATGAGCGCCGACGACTTTCGGGCCTTTTTGCGGGACGCATTCAAGCGGCTGGCCGCCCACCTGAAGCCGGGCGGAGCGTTCTACGTTTGGCATGCCAGCCGGACGCAGGCCGCATTTGAAGCAGCCCTGAACGAAGCAGGGCTCGAGGTTCGCGAGCAGCTGATCTGGGTGAAGAACGCGCTGGTTTTAGGCCGGCAGGACTACCACTGGAGACACGAGCCGTGCTTCTACGGGTGGGCCGACGGAGCAGCGCACTGGTTCACGCCGGACCGCACCCAGACCACGGTCCAAGAGGATAAGCCGGACTTCGGCAGCATGAGCAAGGCCGAGCTGGTCGCCCTGCTGGAGCAGCAGTACAAGGGCGACGACGGCCCGCCGAGCACGGCGATCTTTGAGAAGAAACCGCTGGCCGACGCCGAGCACCCGACCATGAAGCCGGTCCGCCTGATCGCCCGGCTGATACGCAACAGCACCCGCCCCGGCGAGACGGTCCTCGACCTTTTCGGCGGCAGCGGGACGACGATGATCGCAGCCGAGCAGCTGGGCCGGAAGGCGGCCCTGATGGAGCTCGACGAACGGTACGCCGACGTGATCATCGAGCGGTACGAGAAGTTCACGGGCAAGAAAGCCCAGAGAATACGGTGACGGCCCGCAGAAGCCCGCGTGAGCACGCAGGCGAACGCGTGTGGGCCCGCAAGCAGCAAGCAGGGCAAACTGCCCACGAAGAACGAACGGCCCGCAGAGCGCACGCTAGGGGCCTTAGACGCGAAACGAGGAGGTGACCGCGATGCCACCCGGCGAAAACCTGACCAGCGCAAGAGCAGCTGAGCTCGGCGCCCGCAGCAAAGGCAAGCCGAAAGCCAAGCCCGACGACTGGATCACAGAGGACGGCCTGCTCACCATACGCGGCCTCGCCCGCGACGGCCTGACGAACGAGGCGATAGCCGAGCAGATACACTGCAACAAGTCAACATTCGCTAACTGGATAAAGCGATACCCGCAGATCGCCGAGGCCCTGAAGGAGGGCCGACGCCCCGTGATCGAGGAGGTCGAGAGCGCGGCCTACAAGGCGGCAAAGGGCTTCTGGACCGAGGACGTCGACACCGAGATCTACGTGGACGAAAAGGGGCAGGAGCGCAAGCGCGTGATCAAACACAAGCGGTGGATCAAGGCGGAGCCCGCCATGATGTGCTACCTGCTCAACAACCGCAAGCCGGACCGATACAGCAACCACCCGGACAAGGTCTACGAGCAGCTCATGGCGCAGGCGAACGCAGCCTACACCGGAATGCCCGCGGACCAGATCGCCCCGACCTTCCTGCCGCTGGTCTACGACATCAAGTCCGGCAAACACAAGGAGTACGTCCTGCCGGGCGGCCGTGGATCGACCAAGTCCAGCTTCATCAGCCTCGCGCTGGTCGACATCCTGAAACGACACCCGCAGCAGCACGCGGCCGTTTTCAGACAGGTCGGCAACACGATGCGCGACACCGTCTACAACCAGCTGCAATGGGCGATCCGGACGCTGGGTCTCGAGGGCGAGTGGAAGTACACCACGAACCCGCTGGAGATCACGAACGTCCTGACCGGGCAGAAGATTTTCTTCCGCGGCGCAGACAACCCGGACAAGATCAAGTCCCTAAAGCCACCCTTCGGCCACGTCGGTGTGGTCTGGTTCGAGGAGCTCGACCAGTTCCACGGCGAAGAAGCCGTCCGAAAGATCGAGCAGTCCGTGGTCCGCGGCGGCGACGAGATCATCAAGTTTAAGAGCTTCAACCCGCCCAAGAGCGCCCTCAACTGGGCGAACCAGTACATCCAGATCCCGCGCGCCGACAGGCTGGTCGTCCCGAGCGACTACCTGAGCGTACCGGAGGAGTGGCTGGGCCGGCAGTTCATCGAGGACGCAGCCTTCCTGAAGGAAACGAACCCGACCGCCTACGAGAACGAGTACCTCGGCAAGGCGAACGGGCAGGGCGGAAACGTCTTTGACAACGTCGAGGTCCGCGAGATCACCGACGAGGAGATCAGCCACTTTGACAACATTTTCAACGGCATCGACTGGGGCTGGTACCCGGACCCGTTCGCGTTCATGCGGATGCACTACGACGCGGGCAGACATACCCTCTACCTTTGGCATGAGTACACCTGCAACAAGCGCAGCAACGAGCAGACGGCGAAGGACCTGCGGAGCCAAGGCATCACCGAGAACGACATCATCACCTGCGACAGCGCAGAGCAGAAGTCGGTCGGTGACTACCGCGCATATGGCCTGCTGGCCAGAGCCGCGGAGAAGGGTCCGCACAGCAGAGAGTACAGCTACAAGTGGCTGCAGAGCCTGCGGGCGATCGTGATCGACCCGACCAGATGCCCCGTAGCGACCGAGGAGTTCCTGCACTACGAGTACGAGCGCGACAAGGACGGCAACGTCATCAGCGGCTACCCGGACGGCAACGACCACGCGATCGACGCCGTGCGGTACGCCATGGAGCGCGTCTGGAAGCGGAGAGGAGAATAAGCGATGTGCACACACAGAGGCGGGGCAGCCGCCCTCAGCACGGGCAGCAATCCGACCGTAACGGCAAGCCGCAACTGGATGGAGGGCACCGTCAACCAGCAATCGCTGGCCCGATTCAAATCAAACCTTGCGAACGATATAGCGACGCACAGCCCGCAGCAGAACGACACCGTGGAACGGCGGATGGAGAGTTACATCGCACGCGAAGAAGAAGTCGCGCGGAATTTTGACACCTACATCGCCTCGGGGTACATCGCAAGCCCGGACGCGCCGTGGTGGCAGAGCCACCAAGAGTCGCTGGGCACCCTGAAAGCACAGCTCGCCGCGTTCCGGAAGGAACGCAAGCGGCAGGGGCGCTGACCACAGGTGCGCGAAACCCGCAAAACAGCTTGACTTTTTAACCAAGAGGTGGTATGATGTGCAGTAACATGGGCGGCAGGGCCGCACCCGCGGCAGCCCCGCAGGCAGCCCCGGCCGTGATTCAGCAGCCCGCACCGGCGGCAGCACCCGCCCCGGCAGCGCAGCAGGCGGCAGCACCGGCGCCCGTGACCTACGGCCGGATGCCGATGAGCGAGGCGGCCTACATGGCGCAACAGAATTTCAGCGCAGCGACGCAGGCAGCGATTCAGACCTACCTGCAGGCGCACGCAGCGCCGGGCAGCCTTTACAGCCCGAGTCAGATTCTGAACAACGCGCTGCGCAAGGGGCTGCCCCTGACAGCCGCGCAGAAGCAGACGATGGCCGGCCTTGACGCCGGAATGCACGACCTCGGCTACAACGCGAACATGACGCGGTACGACCGCATCGGGTACGTGGAGCGCCTGCTCGGCGGCCGGAATTACTGGCAAATGACCGAGCAGCAGGTGAAGAACGCCCTGATCGGCAAGACCTACCCCGACAAGGCCTACGTCAGCGCGTCCCACAACCGGTTCATCCACGCCCCGGCAGGCAACAACTTCCAAGACAAGGCGGTCGAGGTCCGCATCCACGCCAAGAGCACGACCAAGGTGCTGGCGCCGGGCACCGGCCCGGGCGGCGACTTCGGCGAGATGATCCTCGCCCGCGGGCAGAATTACAAGATCGTCGATGTCAAGATGCCGCGCGGCCAGACCGGGCGCAGCGGCGCGAATTACTACCAGAAGATCGTGATCACGGTCGAGGTCGAATAAGCAGAGAGGAGGAGCAGGAATGGCAAAAGCAGCACCGAAGAAGGAGGTCCCGGCAAAGCCCAAGCAGGGCAAGGCGGTGGACCGCTTCGAGAACGACTGGGACGGCGTCCCGAATTTCAAGCTGAGCCCGGCGAAGAAAAAGCCGGCCAAGAAGAAATGACCGTCCCCACCTAGGGAGAAGGAGGAAGCGCAGATGTGTACGCGCAGAGGTGGCCTGAGCGCCATGACGACAGGCGGCAACCCTACCGTGACGCTTCGTGCGTCAGCCGTAACGGCGACGCCGACACCCGCGCAGCTGAGGGCGCAGCGGCTGGCGGCAGCGCGCGCAGAGGATGCCCGGATAGCCGACGAGATGGGCGAGATGCTCCGCGAGGAGGAAGCCGCAGCGGCCCTCCGGAGGCAGCAGCAGCAGCTCCGGGCCCAGCGTCTGGCTGCGGCGCGCGCAGAGGACGACCGCATGGCGCGCGACCGGGAGGAGGCAGACCGCGCGGAAGAAGCGCGCAACGCCGTCCAGCGCCGGGGAGCGCAGCTGAGAGCGCAGCGCTTAGCAGCAGCACGCCGGGAGGACGACGAGATGTCGAATCGGCGCACCCGTAGGAGAGGTAGCCGTTAACCAGTAAAAACAAATAACATTTAAGCCCGTGTGCGCAGAAACCGCATGCGGGCTTGACTTTTACACGAAAAGGTGGTATGCTGAATGTGCACAAACATGGGCGCGGGAGCGCGCAGAGCAGCCTCGCCGGCGGCCCCGGCAGCGCAGGCCGCAGCACCGGCCGCAGCGCCCGCAGCGGCGCAGCAGGCAGCCAGCAGGCTGGTGAGCGACACCGGCGTGCAGGACATGGACGACGCGACGCTGACCGCGCTCTTCCAGCGCGCCCGCAGCGCGCCTAGAGCGGCGGACGGCCGCGACGACACGATCGCGCAGCGGATCGCAGACGCGCTGGGCATCACGCAGAACCGCCCCGAGAGCGTCCGACAGGAGGCGTTCGCGCAGTATCGTAGCCAGCGCGGCGCGAACGGGCTGATGTATCGCACGATCAACGACACGAGCAATAAGACAGCCCGACAGATCGCGCACGAGCTGACCGCGAGCGCGGGCAACTACGGCTGGAATTACGGCGGCGGTCGAGCCTACGGAACCGGCCTCTACTTCGCAGCGCAGGGCCCGGCGAGTACACCGGGCGAGGCGGCGCAGCATTCCGCGGGCAGCTACGGCTGGAACAACCCGTACACGATCGAGGCGAGGCTGAAACCGACGGCCCGCATCGCCACGGACGCGGACCTGCGCAGCGCAGCCGGAAGGACGTGGGCGAAGGCGCACGTAGGAGCACTCCGCAGCATCGGTCTGCGAGTTGACGCTTCCGGAAACGTGCACGACGCCAGTGGCAGCTGGCGGTCGGTTGACATCGACACCACGGTAGCGATGCTCCGCGGATTTGACGGCTACAAGGAAAGCAGCAGCACCAGCGTTTACCACACAATTTTCAACCTCGGCGCCCTGCAGGTCGCACGAGGGAACAAGTACGACCGCGCAAACCGCGGCCAGCTGAGATAAGGAGGAGAAAGCAATGGCAGGAACCAAGAAACCCGCACCGAAGGCAAACCCGAAGAACAATAGCCCCGAGCTGATCCGGTCGGTGGCCAAGAAGATCACCACAAACCCGAAGTTTGCCGACGACGCAAACATGGCGATGAGCGCGAACGCGGTCATCACGCGAGCACGCAAGGCCGGTAACACGCCGGAGCAGATCGCCAAGATGAGCGCAGCGCAGCTCAAGAAATACCTCTGACAGCGCAACCGAATAACCGAGAAGCCCCGCGGACCGGCAAAGGTCCGCGGGGCTTGACTTTTACCGAGTGAGGTGGTATGATGTGCATAAGGTCAGGATACCCCGCGGGGAACGCCTACCCGGGCGATGACGCCTACGGTCCGACGACCGCACCGGCGTCCGCGCGGAGCACCTCCTCGCCCGGACCCGTGATCAACGGCTGGCAATGGTTCAGCGATGCTCCGGAGGATGAATACGCCTACGAGGGAGACGGCGCAGCCACGGTTGCGTGGTTTCAGGAGAATTCAAACTTCGAAGCCCTCATTCAGAGCATGGACGCCGACACGCTGGAAGCGTTCAATGCATGGACCGGCGGCGACTTCATGAACAAAGACCAATGGCGGCCGTGGAACCAGAGGAGCGCTCAAACGCAGCGGCGGACGATGCTCATGGACCGGATTCTCGACCAAGCGGTCGTGACAAAACCGCTGGTGATTCACCGCCTAGGTTCCGCAAGGCTGCTGGGGCTTAACACGCGGAAGGTCGCGTCGATGAGCCAGCTGACAGCCCTCGCGGGTACAACGATCACCGCGGACGGCTTCAATTCAAGCGCGGCCGCGGCAGAAGGCCTGCCGGTCGGAATCGAGGATTACAAAAACGTCGAGTACCGGTTCCGTATCCCGGGAGGATCGCGCGGAGCGTGTATGTGGATCGGCGACAGCAGGCTCTCCGGAGGCTGGGGAGCCAGACAGCGCGAGGTCATAGTCAACCGTGACACCGCATGGACGATTGGGCAGACAACCTACGACAGACATCGGGATGTGTACGTGGTCGAGATGACATACGCCGGCCGCAACGAACATGACTACGGGCAGGAAAGGTGAGTAGAATGGCAGAGAAGAAAACCAAACGCAAGGGCGCCTTCGGCTACGAGGTTCCACGGGGGACCGTCGTAGACACCAAGGCGAAACCAATCAAGTACCTCCCGAACGGGACTATCAACCCGGAATGGGAGAAAGCGCAGCGCGCCAAAAAAGCAAAATAACGAGAAAGCCCTCGCGGGAGACCGCGAGGGCTTTTCCATTCCACACGAGCGGAGGTGAGCCGCACGAGCAATGGTAACATTTTTACGAAGCTGCGAGGCTTCATCGAGGGGGTGCTCCGAAAGTTGATAACATACAAGGACATCGAACGCGCAGTCGAGGACTTCGAGAGCCCGCTGTCCGCGGAGATGGAAAACGCCCTCAACGAGTGGGCCGAGATGTACAAGGGCAAAGCCCCGTGGCTGAAGAAGGACACGGTCTACTCGCTGGGGCTTCCCGCAGCGATCGCTGCGGAGATCGCGCGGCAGGTCGTGCTGGAATTGAAGTGGAACATCACGGCCAAGGTACCCGAGGGGCAGGAAGCGCCGGAGGACGGCAGCGACCCAATGAACCCGAGGGCGCAGTACCTCAAGGACGAATTCGAGAAATGCATCAAGCCGCTGCGCGAGAAGGTCGAGACCGGCTGCGCGAGCGGAGGCATGGTGATCAAGCCCTACCCCATGGGCAAGCACCTCTACTTCGAGTACGTGCAGGCGTGGTCGATGTATCCGATCGCCTTTGACGGCGCAGGAAACCTGACAGACGTGATCTTCCGGGACATCTACACCATGGGCAAGTACACGTTCACCAGACTGGAGCGGCACAAGCTGGAGACCAAGAAGGTCTCCGGTGAGGACGAACCGCAAACCGTCGTGACCGTGACGCAGCGCGTATTCAAGAGCGACAACCGGGATAGCCTCGGCATCGAGGTCAGCCTGAAAGACGTCCCGATCTGGGCGCAGCTTCAGCCCGAGACGACGATCAGGAACACCGGCGGCAAGCTGCTGGTCGGCTGGTACAAGGTGGCCAGCGCAAACACGATCGACCTCGACAGCCCCATGGGTGTGTCCGTTTTCGCCAAGGCCCGCGACCTGATCAGGGACGCAGACGTCCAGTACAGCCGGATGCTCTGGGAGTTTGAGGGCGGCGAGCTCGCGATCGACGTGGACCCGCTGGCCCTTCGCGGCAAGCAGACCGTCGGCGCAGACGGCAGCGTCCACTATGACGCGCCGCAGCTGAACGAGCGCCTCTTCCGGGGCGTGGACAACGGCCGCGACGAAACCTACCACGTATTCAGCCCACCGCTTCGCGACGGCAGCATCCTGAACGGCCTGAACAGCATCCTGCAGAAGGTCGAGGACGCCTGCGGCCTCGCGCGCGGAACATTCAGCGACCCCACCAACGAGGCCATGACGGCCACGCAGCTGCGCATCCTGCGCAAGCGCACATACGACACGATCGCGGGCAACCAGCAGGCGCTGGAAGTCTGCCTGCGCGACGTCGTGCACGCCATGGACGTCCACGCGACGCTCGCAGGGCTCGCGCCCGAGGGCGAGTATGAGCTCAGCTTCGAGTGGGACGACAGCATCATCGTGGACACCGGCCAGCAGCTGAACGAACGCCTCGCGCTGGCAAACGTCGGCGCAATCAGCAGGGCGGAGCTCCGCGGCTGGTACCTCGGCGAGACCGACGCGCAGGCGGCCGCAGCGATCGCGCAGATCGACCAAGAGCGCATGCAGCAGATGATGCAGGAAAGCATGCTGCAGGGCGGCCTCGAGGGCATGATGACCGGAACCAACGGCGCGCAAGGTGCCGACGGACAGCCGGGGCAGCCCGACGACGGAACACCGACCGAGGAGTGAGGTGAACAGCCATGCTGGACGGACCGGAGCTCGAACGGGCGATCGCAACGATCATGAAGCGCCTGCAGGGCGTGAACGCGCTGTACATCCGCAAGATCGCGGCCCAGATCAAGCGCATCGGCGAGCTGACACCGAGCAGCGTGAACCGGCTGGTCGCCATGGCGGACATGGGCGCAGACATCAACGAGATCAGGGAGCAGCTGCGGCTGGCCGTAGGAGCCAGCGCGAAAGAGCTGCGTGACGTTTTCCAGAAGGCCCTGACAGAAACCTACAATGACCCGCGCTTTGCAGCCTACCTCGAGGAGAACCCGGACGCAATCCAGCCCGAGGCCGAGGAGCGCATCACGCGGTACGCGAGCGCGGTCTACCAGCAGACCGCGGCGAGCATGTACAACCTGAGCAACACGACAGCAATCAACCTCGGCTACCGGAACGCGATCGACAAGGCCGTGCTGGCGACATCAACGGGCGTCGGCTCGTACACCGAGACGATGCGCGACACGATCAGGGAGCTCGGCCGGGCAGGGATGCAGGTGACCTACGCCAGCGGGTACAAGCGCAGGCTGGACACGGCCGTCCGGCAGAACATCGTCGATGCCGTGCGGCAGATCAACAAGCAGGCCAGCGCGATGATCGGCGAGGAGCTCGGCTACGACGCCGTCGAGATCAGCGCGCACAGCCGGAGCGCCCCGGACCACGAGCCCGTGCAGGGCCGCGTGTTCCTCAAGGCGGACTTCGAGGCGATGCAGGCGGGTCTGCCCTTCCGCGACGTGAACGGGCACCTCTACCAAGGATTCAAGCGCCCGATCAGTGAGTGGAACTGTCGGCACATCCCGCTCAGCTTCAGCACGAAGTACAGCAAGCCCGTCTACACCGACGAGCAGCTGCGGCGCATGGCCGACGAGAACCAGAAGGGCTGCGTGATCAACGGCAAGCACCGCACGCTCTACGAGGCCAGCCAGATGATGCGAAACATTGAAACCGAGGTACGGCGCCAGAAGGACACCGCCGTGGCCGCGCAGGCGGCCGGAGACGACGCCCTGCGCAAGGAATGCCAGCAGAAAATCAACGCGCTGGTGAGGCAGTACGCGGCCGTAGCGAAGGCCTCGGGCAACGACGAAAAGCGGCAGCGAATGACCGTCGAAGGCTTCCGGGCCGTGAGGGCTTGACTTTCGGAGAAGGGTGTGGTAGTATGTGCATAAGAGCAGGCGCGGGCGCAGCGGGAAGCAGCGCGCCAATGGCGGCAGCAACGCCGCCGACCGTGACGGCGAACGCCGACACATTCCCGAGCAACCCGGTCGCGGGAGCGCAGGCCGCGCTGACAGCGGCGCAGAGCAAGCAGGAGCTCCAGCAGGCAATGCAGACCACGTGGAGCGTCAAAGTTGACCTGACCTCGCTGAAGAACGTCCCGACGGATTCGCTGCGGACAGCCCTGCTGGGCATCGACGAGGTGCTGCGGGAATTCCCCGACATGGCGGACTACCTCGTCGAGGTGCGCAACAAGATGCCGGGCAGAATAGGCATCGCAGGCGCGAGCCCCGACGGCAGAATCTACCTCCGCGAAAGCTGGTGGAGGAGCAAGAACAAGGTGGACGGGCAGGCGCGCAGCGACGCCCGGGCAAAGTGGCACCCGGCCAACACGACCAGCGCGCACTACGCCTCGCACGAGGTCGGCCACATTTTGACCGAGGCCATGATCGAGGCGGCGCACGCCGACGTGCTCGGCACAATTCCGGGCGCGGCCTACGTTCACGCCCTGCGCGACGACTGGCGCAAGGGAACCACCGCGAGAGCGATCGTGGACAAAGCATACGCAGCCGTGCAGGCGAAGGGGCACTCCGGAACCCGGGGAGACCACGTCGGGCGCATTTCCGGCTACGCGAAGGACAACGACATGGAGACCATAGCGGAGGCAGTCGCGGACTGCATCGCAAACAAGGGCAATGCCAGATACCTCTCGCAGGAGATCTGGCGGATTCTGAAAACCGACCTGACGTAAAGGAGGAGAGCGGAATGGCAACCAAGAAAGCAGGAAAGACCACCAAGAGCGGGATCCCGATGGTGACGCCGGAGCGGGCCAAGCGCAGCGCAGCTGAGACGCAGGCCTACATGAAGAAGCACGGCATCAAGACGCAGGCCGAGCTCGACGCGAAGCTCATGAAAAAGTGAGGGCTGGACCCGAATAAAATACGGAATTAAGCACTGATGCACAAAGCATCGGTGCTTTTTTCATACACTTTTGTCCGGAATGACGAAAAACTATCAAGCAGGAGTGGAAAGGGACCACGAGAAAAAACTGAAATGCGAGAAGGAGGAACCGACCATGAAAAGAGAGGACATCTCAAGCATCTTCCCGGATGCGACACCCGAGCAGATCAGCGCACTGCTGAACATCAACAGCGCAGACATCGGCCGCGAAAAGCAGCAGGTGACCACGCTGACCCAGCAGATCACCGACCTGCAGGCCCAGATGACGCAGCGCGACACCGACATGACCGCCCTGCAGGAGCAGCTCACCGCGGCGCAGACCGACGCGGGCAAGCTGACCGAGGCGCAGGAGGCCCTGACGGCGCTGCAGAGCAAGTACACCGCCGACCAGAAGAAGTGGGACGAGAAGATCGCCAAGCAGGCCTATGACTTCGCAATCCGCGAGCAGACCGGCAAGCTGAAATTCACGTCCGCAGCGGCCCAGCGCGACTTCATCCGGGAAGCAACCGGCAAGAAGCTGGCAATGGAGAACGGCAAGCTGCTCGGCTTCGACGACTTCACCGAGGCCTACCGGGCAGACAACCCCGGAGCCCTTGTCGAGGAGAAACCCGCCGAGCCGGAGAAGCAGGAGCCCGCACCCAGCGCGCCCTCTTTCGTCCTCCCGGCAACTCAGCCCGGAACCGCGGCAAGCGCCGACGGCTTCCATTTTAACTTCACCGGCGTGCGCCCGCACCCGAGTGACAACTAACCGAAAGGAGCTAAGAGCATGGCAAATCTGAATTATGCGGCACAGTACAGCGCCGCGCTTGCAAACGCATTCCCGTACGTGCTGAATTTCGGCCGCCTCTATGCGACGCCGAACAACGGCCGCTACCGCATGGGCGAGGACGGTAAAACCATCTACATCCCGAACCTCAGCACCACCGGCCGTGTGGCTGCAGACCGCGACACGATCGCGCAGGCAGCCCGCAACTACGACAACGCATGGGAGCCCAAGACCCTGAGCAACCAGCGCAAGTGGTCCACCCTCGTGCACCCGAAGGACATCGACCAGACCAACGACGTCGCGTCGATTTCCAACATTACGCGCACCTTTAACGAGACGCAGAAGTTCCCGGAGATGGACGCGTACACGATCAGCCGCCTGTACAGCCTCTGGACCACGACTGACAGCGCAACCGGTTACACCGGCAAGACCGCGATCACGACCGCGCTGACCTCGAGCAACATCCTCGACATCTTCGACCAGATGATGACGAACATGGACGAGGCCCGTGTGCCCGCAAACGGCAGAATCCTCTACGTCACCTCGCAGGTCAAGGCGATGCTGAAGAAGGCAACCGGCATGACCCGCAACTTTGACGTCCAGAAGGGCGGCAGCGCAATCGACCGCACGGTCAGCCGCATCGAGGAGGTCGAGATCATCAGCGTCCCGAGCATCCTCATGAAAACCGCGTACACCTTCACTTCCGGCTGGGCACCGGCAACCGGCGCAGGCCAGATCAACATGTTGCTCGTCCACCCGGAGGCCGTCATCACGCCGGTTTCCTACCAGTTCTCCAAGCTGGACCCGCCGTCCGCACTGACGCAGGGTAAGTATTTCTACTACGAGGAGAGCTTCGAGGACGTGTTCATTCTGAACAAGAAGGCCGACGCCCTGCAGTTCCACGTCACCGCGGCGACAAACCCCTGAGCGCGCGCCTCTCGGGGCTGACGATTGGCGCGCTGACACTGACGCCGACCTTTGACGCGGATACGACCGCGTACACAGTGACGACGTCCGCAGCCACGAACAAGATCACAGCGACGCCGGAGGACGAGGACGCGACCGTCGAGATCAAGAACGGCACAACGACCGTCACCAGCGGGGCCAGCGCAACATGGTCCGCCGGGGAGAACACCGTCACGATCACCGTAACGAACGGCGACGTCGAGAAGGTGTACACCGTCACCGTGACCAAGACCTAAACGAAGAAAGGCGGGACGCAGCGTGAACGCAACGTACCTGACGTACAGTGAGTACACTGAAAGAGGCGGGACGCTCGATCCCGCCGACTTCATGCAGCAGGAGTACGACGCCCGAAAGCGGATCGACCGCTGGACCGACATGCGTGTCCAGTACATGGAAGCGGTCCCCGAGGACGTCAAGATGTGCATGATGCGGCTGATCGCCCTCGGCGCGGCAGCCGGAGCAGAGGCCCAGATGAGCAACCCGACAGTAACCAGCTTCAACAACGACGGCTACTCGGAGAGCTTCGGCAACGTGCTGAACGCGGAGGAAGCCAGCGCCGCCATGGACGACATCATCAAGACCGGGCTCTACGGCGTGCTGAACGACCACGGCGTACCGCTCCTCTACCGGGGAGTGAGGTGACGTCATGCAGCAGGCAGTCGAGACGATCACCATCATCAACCGCAAGTTCAACCCGGCCACGGGCCTCGATGACTGGAACCCCACGATCATCACGGGCGCCTCGTGGCACGGCAAGCAGATCGCATCCGTGACGCAAGCGGGCCTCAAAAGCGCCGACACGGCCTCTGTCCGCATCCCTGTGGGCGCTGACACCCAAGGGCGGACATACATGACCCCCAAGGAGTACAAGGCCGCAGAGAGCGTCTCCGGGGCTTTTACGCTGGCCCACGGCGACCTGATCGTGCTCGGAGCCGTGACGGCGGAGCCGGGGCAGAGCCTGACACCTGCCGCGGTCACCGACACCTACGACGAAGCATACACGATCATCAGCACGACAGACAACACGCGCAGACCACACGGAGCGCACTGGAAGGTGGTGGGAGCATGAGCCTGCGAATCAGATGCAGAATCGAGCCGCCGCGCTTTCCGCAGATGCTGGCCCAGCGTAACCTCGAATCGGGGGGCAAGGTCCAGCTGGCGCTCGACGCAGCGGTCATCCGGTACGCGAGACCTTACTGCCCCTTTGACACCGGCACACTGGCGAACAGCCCGCTCACAGCGAGCACGCCGGGCAAGGTGATCTACGCGGGGCCCTACGCGCACTACCTCTACTACGGGAAGGTCTACGGGCCGAACATTCCCGTATTCGAGGACGACGGCGGCGTCCCGACGCGCTGGTTCTCCCCGCCGGGGCAGAAGAAGCACCCAACCGGGAAAGACCTGACCTACCGGACAGGCACCAACGAGAACGCCGGGCCGTTCTGGATCGAACGTATGAAGGCGGACCACATCAACGACATCATCGAGGAGGTGCGGAAATTTGGCCGAGACGTCTAGCGCGAGCATGGCGCAAGCGCTGTGGGCGTGGATTCGGCAATGCCCGCAGCTCCGGCAGGGCGCCAAAATAGGCGTGGACTACCTCGCCGACACGGCGACGGAGTACGCGATCTACGCGATCCCGAGCACGATCAGGACGCGCGAAAACGTGCTGGGGGAGATCATCCCCGCAGACCGGCAGACGCAGTCGTTCTACTTCGCAAGCAAGGAGCCCTACGGCGCCGATGCCAGACAGACCATGCAGAACCAAGAGTTCTACGAGAAGATCGTCGAATGGATCTGGGAGCAGAACCGCAGGCGGAACCTTCCGGCTCTCCCGGCAGGCGAAGCCGTGGCGGTCGCCCCGACCCTGACGGCGCTCATCGCCGACGCAGGATCTGACGTCGCCAAATATCAGATCCAAATTCAACTCACGTATAGGAGGAAAGACGCATGAAAGACGCAAGACAGAAGTGTATCTTCTTCGGCAGCTGGACCGGCGCCGCCGTCGAGGCAGCTGCAAACGCAACGATCAGCGGCGAAGGCATCACCGCCGCAACCGTGACTGCGGCGACTTTCGGTACGAAGGTCGGTGGCGCGTCCGGCACATACGTTTTCACGTATGACGGAACCGCGACCACGTGGAAGCTGCAGGGCACCGCAGCCACGCTGAACCAGTACGGCATCACCGCAACCGGTACGCCGGAGGACGGCGATACGATCACGATCATCTACACCGCCGCAAACGGCGGCTGGGAAGCGCTCGGCAAGGACGTTGACGACCTGAGCAAGGACCTCAACCCGGACACCGAGAACAGCAAGAACGTCCTCGGCGAGACCACGTTCGAGCACAAGGGCTACCAGTCCAGCATCAGCATGGACACCTACTACATGGCGCCGGAGCGCCTGATGTACGCGCACCTGCTCGACGTGGCCCTGCAGGAGAAGTACGCGGAGAGCGACCTGCTCGGCTACTTTGCGGAGGCTTACTTCACCGAGGTGAATGAGACGGCCCGCACCATGACCGGCTACTGCTACGTCCGCAGAGCATGGATCGTCCCGCAGAGCGTGGGCGGCAGCACCGCGGGCTTTAGCATCCCGTTCACGGTCAACCCGCAGGGTGGCATGGAAAAGAAGGCAATCGTATACGACATGGTCACGAACACTGCAACGGTTTCGGACCTGACCTAAAGGAAGGAGGGCAGAGGAACCAAGCGCGGAACCTCTGCCCTCTTTTTGCATAAGGAGGAGAAAGCATGAGCAACATTATCAGACTGGACGACGGCACCAGAGAGTACATCATCGAAAACAACTACGGCGAGGAGATCTGCAAGCTGCACTTCCGGCCGAGCGACATCTCGCTCGTGGACCGCTGGCAGCGGATGCGCGACAAGTTCCTCGACGCGATCAAGCCGCTTGAAAGCATCGACATTAACGCCGACGGCACAGCCGCAACCGACTCGGGCATCAACGCCCTGCGCGAGGCAGACCAGAATCTGCAGGCCGCGTTCGGCGAGCTGCTGGACAGCAAGGACATCGGCGACATTTTCCGCACGCGGAGCCCCTTCTCTAGCGTGGGCGGGCAGTTTTTCTGTGAGCGCGTGACCGACATGCTGAACGGCATCATCAGCGGTGTGCTCGCCGAGGAAGCCGAAGCGTCCAGAAAGCGGACCGCGAAGTACATCGAGACGGAGGACAGCAATGCTGCTGGGCAGCCTGCCGCGGACGCTTGACGTCAACGGCAGAGAGTATGAAATCCGGTCGGACTTCCGGAGCGTTCTGCGAATCATCGCGGCTTTTAACGACGACGAGCTGACGACAGAGGAAAAAGTATACGTGTGTTTGCGGCAGCTCTACAAGAGCCTCGAGCGGATGCCGCAGCGCGACTACCCCAAGGCATACGAAAAGGCAATGTGGTTCATCAACTGCGGCTCGGAGCCAAGCAAAAAGGACAGCCCGAAGATCGTGGACTGGGAAAAGGACGAGCAGCTGATCTTCCCGGCGGTAAACAAGACCGCGGGGCAGGAAGTGCGCCTGACGCAGTACATGCATTGGTGGACCTTTATGGGCTTTTTCCAGAGCATCGACAGGGAGGACACCTACGGGTACGTCCTCATGCTACGGCAGAAGAAGGCAAAGGGCAAGCCTCTCGAAAAGCACGAAATGGAATTCTGGAATAACAACCGCGAAATGTGCGACCTGCGCGCGACCGCATCCAGCGGAGGCGAGGCGGAAGATGCACTCGCGGAAATTTATAAACAGCTAGCGAAGGGAGGCTAACGGCACATGGCGGACGAGTACGACGGCCGGGTAGTCATTGACACCGAGCTGGATAATACCGGCTTCGAGCAGGGCTCCGACAAGCTGAAAGCATCCGTCAGCGGACTTGCGCAGGCGATCAACGGAATTTCCGGCACGTTTGCAAAAACGTTCAGCAAAAAATGGAAGATGCCCGAGCCAGAGCTGCCCGAGAAAGAGGACATGGAGCTCCCGCAGCCGGAGCCCGTCAAGCCCGAGGTAGATACGACGGACTTTGACGCAGGAACGCGACGAGTGCACGAGGGCATGGAGCAGATCACCCGCGACGTCGGAACCGACCTGCCCGAGCCGAAGCCGGTAGAGCCCGAGCTCGACAGTAAAGAGTTTGACAAGCAGGCAGCCAAGATGCAGAGCAGCATCGGGCGCATCATCGGCGAGATCGACCGCATGGTCGCGACGTCGGCGCAGGGCTTCCGCTCCACGAGCGCGGTGCTGGCATTCAACAATAAGCTGGACCTGACCGCGGAGAAGATCGCGGAAGCGAAGGAGCAGCTCGCAGAGTTCGCGGCGCAGCAGATCCCGACGGACGCCTACTCGGAGACCACGAAGTCGATCGAGAAGGCGGAAAAGGCGCTGCTGAAGCTGTACGAGAGGCGCGACCAGATGGAGGACCTCGGCGTCAGCGAGGGCAGCAAGCAGTGGCAGCGTCTCGAAATGCAGATCCGAGCGGCAGAGGAAGAAGTCGAACGGTATGAAATGGCCGCGGACAGAATGCGCGAAACTGGGCAGGCGTTCGTGGATCCGGCCGCGACCGAGCAGTACACCGCGATGCGTGAGCAGATCGAGCAGGCAGAACGGGACATCCAGACGAACGCGGGACTGATCAAGCAAGAACAGATCGAGCAGGCGCGGATGAACGTCCTCGTCGCGCAAGAGAAGGTCGCGCACGCGGGCAACATCGTCGCGCGCAAGCAGGCGCTGAGAGAGCTGCAGGACGCGCAGAACGCGCTCGCAATGGTCGCCGAGAAATCGGTAACCCCCGCGCCTGACCCCGCCGCAGGAAGCGCGTGGCGACGCTTTGCGGCGACGATCAAGAGCGGAGCGGCTAATGCGCGAGCGGAGCTCGGCAAGCTGGGCACCGGAGCGCAGAAAATCGTGGGCGGAATCAAGAGCGTCGCGCAGCGCGTGACGCGTTTCTTCTCCGGGCTCCGGAAGCAGGGCGGCGGCATCGATTCGCTGTTTAAGAAAATAACCGGTCTGAAAACCATGTTGATGAGCCGCATCAAGCGCACCTTCATCAGCTTTCTTTTTCAGCAAGTACAGGAGAGCTTCAACGAGCTGGCAAAGTTCGACGCACGATTCGACAAGAGCGTCAGCAATCTGCGGAATCGCACCAGCGAGCTCGGCGCAAACATCATGGCGTCCCTCGGCGGGCTGATCCGGCAAATCGAGCCGATCATCACCAAGGCGATCGACGCAGCCTCCGCGGCGGTCACAAAGCTGAACGCGGTCATGACGGCGATCCGCGGAGAAGGCGTCATGCAGGTCGCGGTCCGGCGCACGGAGAGCTACGCGGACAGCCTGCGCGACAGCACCAAGGCGGCAAAGGACGCCAAGAAGGCGCAGGATAAGCTGAACGCGACGCTGACAACATACGACGAGATCCACAAACTGGAAGGACCGCAGGACACCGGGGCGGACCTCGCGGACACCGGAGCGGATGCCGAGAAGGTCGTGTACGAAAACGTGCCGGTCGAGAGCATTCTAGGTAGCATGGACACGCTCGGCAGAGACATCGCAAACCGCATCGTGCAGGGTATCAAAAACGGCGACTGGGCGGAAGCAGGACGCGCGATCAGCGACGGGCTGAACGCGGTGGTCGCCAAGCTGGACGAGAAGCTGAAAGCCGCGCGACCGAAGGCGGAGAAGGCAGCCGTGAATCTTGCTGACGCGCTCAACGGCATGGTCGAGGAGTTCGACGGTTACGCGCTCGGCAAGACGATCGCGGACGGCCTGAACCTTGCGCTCGGCACAGCAAACGCCTTCCTCGAGCGGTTCAACTTCTACTCTTTCGGCGCAACGATCGGCGACGGCATCACCGGAGCCGTGCAGAATTTCGAGTGGGAGACCGCGGGAAGGACGCTCGGCAACGCGATCAATGGCGTCATCGACACCGCGAAGGGCATCTTTGAGCACACCGACTGGCGCGGCGCCGGAGCAGGGCTCGGCAGGAGCCTCAACACGCTGTTCGAGACGATCGAGTGGGGCAAAGCGGCGCAGACACTGTCCACCGGCATCATCGGGATCTTCGACTCAATCAGCGCTTTTCTCGAGACCGTCGAATGGAAGGGCCTCGGCGAAAAAGTGTGGGAGTTCGTCACCAACATCGACTGGGGCGGAATCGCACGGTCCGTTTTTGAGACGGCGGGAGCCGCGCTCGGCGGGCTGGCGTCCTTCCTCTGGGGCATCATTTCCAGCGCGTGGGCGGACCTGCGCGCATGGTGGGAGGAAAACTCCGGCGACACCGGCGACAGCATCATCAAGCGGCTGCTGATCGGCATCGGAAACGCGCTGATCGGCATCGGCGACTGGATCCTCACAAACGTCTGGGCGCCTTTTGCGGAGGGCTTTTTGAAGGCCTTCGGCCTGAGCGACGAGGAAGCATCCGGGCTAATGCAGTTCGGACGCCAAGCAATCGCGGGCTTCTTTAACGGCATCGCGGAAGGGCTGGCAAACGTCATCGTGTGGGTGGACGAAAACATCTGGCAGCCGCTGAAAAAGGCAGTCAAGCAGGCTTTCGGCATTCACAGCCCGAGCACAAAAATGGCTGAGCTCGGCGAGTTCGTGACCGCGGGCCTGCTGGCGGGCATCCGCGACGGACTGAAAAACATCAAGAGCTGGATCGTGAAGAAAGTCTTTGACCCGATCATGGACGCGCTCAAGGCCGCCTTCGGCATCACCAGCGGAGCGGCGAGCAAGCTGCTCGATATCGGCAAGAACGTCATCGACGGATTCCTGAACGGCGTCAAGGACGGCATGACCAACATCGGCAACTGGCTGGAAACCAACGTGACCGGCAAGTTCGTCGGCAAGTTCAAGGACCTCCTCGGCATTCACAGCCCGTCTACGCTTTTCAAGAAGCTGGGCGGCTTCCTGATCGAGGGCTTCGAGAACGGCCTGACAGCAGGCTGGGACGCAATCACGGGATTCTTCGACCGGAGAATCGCGGCGTTCGACGAGACCGGCAAGCGCATGGTCGAGAGCCTGCGCGGCGGCATCCAGAACGCGTGGGGCGCACTGCAGCAGGCATTCAACGAGGGCATCGAAAGCCTGCCGAACGCCGTGCGGCTCGACGACTTCCGGGCAGCGGGCAGCAACATCATGGACGCGATCCGGCGGGGATTCGTGAACGCACGCGACTCGCTGGTCGGCGACGTCTGGCGCGTCATGGGCGACCTGCAGGGCTGGTTTAACACCGACGCGCACAGCAGCTTCTACGACATCGGCGTGTACCTTGCAAACGGTCTCGCGGAAGGCATCGAGGCGGGCTGGTACGGCGTGGACGGCGTCTGCCAGTATCTCGCGGGTGGCACACTGAACCTCGTCCGGTCGCTCTTTGGCATCGCATCGCCGTCCAAGGTGATGGCGGAAATCGGCGAATACCTCGCGGAAGGCCTCGCGATCGGCATCGACAACGGCGAGCGCGGCGTGCTGCAGACAGCAGGCGCGCTGGCGCGCAACGTGACAGCAGAGATGACGACAGACGCAGACCTCGAATTTTCGGCAGACACCATGGTCACCGGGCTGGATCTGGTGGCAGACAAGCTGGCAGCAATCGCCCGCACCTTCGCAGCGATCGGGCGCATGTTCCCCGACATGACGGCAGTCCCGGTCCCGGCAGCGGCGCTCGGCGCGATCACACCCGCGCAGACCAGAGTGTTCTCCGACGACCGCGGCGGCGACAACGAGACGAACAGGCTCCTGAACAAGCTGATCACGCGCATCGGGGAGCTGGAGGAGCAGGTCGCGAGCCGACCGCTCCGGCTGGAAAGCAAACTCTACGTCGAGCAGCGTGAGATCGGCCGCGCGACTAACGATTTCAACGCATCGCAGAGCCGCATCAGCAACGGCACACTGGGAGGAGGCAGCAGCAAATGGTGACGACGTGGTACTGGAAAGTGGACGGCAGAGAGATGCCGACACCGACAAAAGCGACGATTGACGAATACGACCTCGATTCCCAGAGCACCGGCAGACCGGAAAGTGGCTTCCTGAACCGCGAGCGTGTGCGCACGAACGTCATGCGCATTGGGCTGGAATTTCACAATCTGACACCTGAGCAGGCGCGCATCCTGCGAACAGCAATCGCGCCTGCGCAGGTGACGATCACCGTCCGGCGCTTTTACGGCGACGAGACACGGATGATGTACGCCGGGGACAGACACTGGACGGAATGGCGCGACAGCGACGGCAACCCGCACGTCGATCTGCAAGTGCAGTTTTCCGAGTATTAAGGGAAGGGAGGCAGCATGGACATCACACTGAACGTGTCGGGAGACACGATCCGCGGCACACCGGGCGCTTGCATCGTGAGCGGTGGAACCGAATACTTCCTCCTGCTCACCTACGGGGATGACTGGCGGTACCGCCGCAAGCGCATGACAATCACGTTTATCAGCGACGACAGCAGCGCCGAGACCACGCGGGAGGACATCGACAACATCGTCCTGCTGCCGAGGATCCCTGCGTGCCTCGCGGTGCGTGTGCAGCTTTTTACAGACGCAGACACCGAGAGAGGCCTGCCAGCGCTGCAGACGCTGCCGTACAGCATCGAGTGCGCCCCGGGCATGCTCGACCTTGGCTCCGTGGAGTATGCGCCGCCGTTCGACGCATACAACGCGAGCATGGACTACATCAACGGCAAGATCACGGGGTACTACAGCAGCACGGAGCTGGCGGCCAAGCTGGCGGCAATCAGAGCGCACGCGGCACTCGCGGCAGCCACGTTCCCGAGCATCGGATACCGCCGCGCAATCGCAGCGCTGTCAACCGAGACGCGCATCACCGGCGAGATACGCTGGCCGGAGAGCGACGGGCAGGAGAGCGAGACGATCGTACAGATCGACGCCGACACGATCGCAGCGAACACACTGACGCTCACCACGAGCGCGCTGCGGGACGACTTCATCCTGCCGGGCGGCGTTCCGGCGGCCGAGTGCAGCGTGACGCTGCGCAAGGCCCTCCTGCCGGACCGCGACCTGAAAAAGGCGGAGCTCGGGCTGACCTTCGAGATCATGCAGGAGAGCGGGCAGTGGTATCAGGTGCCGCTCGGTGTGTTCACGATCGCCTCGATCGGCGACGACACCGCGGCAGGCACACCGATTATAGCGTATGACGACATGCGCAAGCTCGACGACTTCCCGCACACGGAAGGCTTCACGCAAGGCAAACCGTACAGCCCGCAGCAGATCATCGAGACGCTCGCGCAGGAGGCGGGCATCGACTACGACGGAGAGGTGGACTTCGACCCGAGGTACGTCAACAACGGCACCGGGCGGAACGTCTACGGCTACGTCGTCGCGGCTGTCGGCATCACCGGAACGACGCGCTGGGTCACGGTGCTGAACACGATCACGCCGGACATGACAGACGAGGAGATCGAGGAGATGCTGGCAAGGACGCAGCTCGTGAACTACCGCGGGCGGGTGACGTACAAGACCGACCTGCCGGAGGACCCGCAGCCGCGCGACGCCTACGCGGTGATGTACGGCGGGCCGATGTATGTCGTTTCGGACCTCACGATCGCGGCAGGCACAGCCCGCGACACCCTGATGCACACGGTGACGACGCTCGGCGCCTTCGCCTGCATCGACCGGAACCGCAAGCTGCAAATCGTACCGATCAAGCGACAGCTCGTGCCAGACGCGCAGCTACCGCCGGAGAAGATCATCCGGCAGAAGATCCTGCGCAGCGAGTACAAGACGCTCCGCGTCCAGACCGTATACGACTGCATCAACGCGGAGGGCAACCTCGAGAGCGTCATGCGCAGCATGGACACGATGTGGGACGACGGCATCTCGGCAATGATGCCGCAGAACGCGCTCTGGACAACGCTGGATAGCAGCAAGCAGAGTGAGGACATCACGCTGCAACTCGACCGGATCGTCGGCGTGCTGGACCCCGTGGTTTTCCTGCCCGCGCAGGCGGAGTTGTACGGGGACCCGAGCATCGACCTCGGAGACTGGCTGGGGTTGAGCGGCACAGACTTTCCGGCTTTCTCGACCGTTTGGAAATACCGGGGCAGCCAGACGATCTACTCCGGCGGCGCGGACGCGACCGCAGGCCAGCAGCACACGCAGCTGGACAAGACGATGTACGCGGGCAAGCTGACCGCCTCAATCATGGTCGAGGATACATGGCGCAAGACGTACAGGCACCTGATGCACCGGTACGAAGGCCTGAACGGATTCAAGTACGACCGCATCAGACACTACCGCTACGGCGAAATCGAAGGAGATGATGACGAATGACGACAAGTCCTTTTCTGGGGCTGCGGCTGCCGGAGCTGGAGGACTACTACAGCCTCGACGGACACTGGAACTACAACAGCCTGCTGCTTGACGAGTTCCTCGCGAACGTCAACGCGGCGATCGTCCAGCTCGGCGAGACGACCGCGGGCAAGCAGGACGCGCTGACCACCGCGCAGCTCGCGGCGGCAAACAGCGGTGTGACAGCAGCGAAGATCGCCCAGTACGACGCGGCCCTCGCAGAGCTGATTGACAACGGGCCGAAAAACCGGCTGCAGATGACGCATGCAGCGGGGAGCTCGACGAAAAACGGCGTGACCTGCACGTGGGACCCGGATGCAGGAACCATGACACTGACGGGGACGCATGCGGCAGGAGCAGAGTCGTGCATTTTTGAATTTTACGCGGGCAATGCATCCGATCAGCGTGTGCTCCCGGCCGGAACATACCACCTCTCCGGCGTCCCGGCAGGCGGCTCTACGAGCACGTACCGCGCGGCCCTGACAAGCATAACCGGAGCCGTGGACACCGGCAGCGGGGCAGACTTCACGCTGACGGAGCCGAAGTACGCGGCATACCGGATTCTGATTTCCGGAGCCTGCGACTTCACGGGCGGCGTCGTTTTCAAGCCGATGATTTGCGCAAAGAGCGTGTGGGACGTCTCGCAGAAATTCGTGCCCTTCGCGCCGACAAACGCGGAGCTGTTCGCAATGATTCAGGGAGGCACAACATGACGACAGAGATCCAGATCAACATCACCGGCCGAATCGCGACACCGGTAGGTTCGCCGACGATCATCTGCGGCAACGGCGACTACACCGTGCGGCTCGCGTTCGATAGCGAGTGGCGGCGCTTCGCGATCAAGACCGTGCGGTTTGAATGGCTCGACATCATGACGGGCCAGCACCGGCACATTGACGCGGCGTACACCGGCAGCCCGGTAAAGATCCCGGTCATCCCGGACGCCTACGAGCTCAACATCGGCGCATACGCAGGCACCACGGAGACCATGCTGACATCCACGCCCGCGCGCATCCCGTGCGAGCGCTGCATCACGGATTCAGCGACGTACCACGGCGATACGACGCCGGACGTGTACGAGCAGCTGATCGACGCAATGGAGAGCCTGCCGAGCGGCGGGGTGGAACCTAAGCGCACCCGCGTCCGCCAGAGAGCACCAATGACAGCGGGCTATTTCCGCACGCTTGACATACCGGTATCGCTGCTGATGAGCAGCGCGCCGAGCGAGGACGAAACAGGCGAGGAAGAAGAACCATACGAAGAACAGGGGGTAGAATAATGGCAATCGCACGGACAGACATAAACGGCAATATTGCGGCTCTTAAAGCCGCGCTGGAAACACTCGTGCCGGACTTTTTCGCAAGCATCGAATATGACGATGCCACGACACCGACGGGCGTTATTTGCAAGGATGAGAATGCAAATACGATTTTCAAGGTAAGAAATACAAGCGGTAACTTTTACTCATACACCGCTTATAAAAACGCGGAAACGGCGCAGGAAACATCAGCATCAGGCGCATCGCCAAAGTACATGTACAAAGTCGGCGGGAATGGCGCTGTGTTAGAAACGACGGGTTCGTCTTTTGTCATCATAGCTAAGACAAACATCGGCGCAACCGGCTTCGCACTCCCCGACACCATGACCAACGTAGGATCAAGCAGAAAAGCGGCAAATTATCATACCGCTTGCTGGGGGGACGATCCGGCACTGACAGACGGGCTTGTTTTTGGAACATCCTCCGACGCAACAGCGAACAATGGCAATCACACATTGTTCGTGCCGATTCCAATGCACGGCACATACGAGCAGAATATTTTCTTGCCAAAAGCGTTTTTCCTGCCAATGGCGCAGAGCGGCATGCGCGGCGTGGTGCAAGAGCTGACCGCAGACGAGGGCGTCTACTTAACCAACGGGTACGTCGCCCTCTTGGACGACGGAGGCGAAGCATGACGCCGGAGATCTGGGTCGCAGTGATCTCCGGAGCCGCGACCATTACAGCAGCAGTAATCGCAATCAAAGCCGGAAACAAAGACATCGCGCACAAGCTGGAAACGCACCAAGCGGTAACCGACACCAAGATCGAAAACCTCACCGCGGAGGTCCGCTCGCACAACAACTTTGCACAGCGGATCCCCGTCCTCGAGGTCCAGATGGCAAACCACGACAAGCGCATCGACGCGCTGGAAAGGAGCGAGCACACATGAACAGCAGAACCAAGAAGAAGTGGATAGACATTGCGGAACGCGCAGCAAAGACGTTCATCGAAGTGTTCCTCACAAGCATCCCGATCGACGCGACGCTGCTCGCAAGCGGGTGGAGCGTCTGGCGGGCTACACTTTACTCGGCAACGGCCGCCGGAATTTCGGCCGTGATTAACCTCGCGATCCACGAGATCAGAAAGGAGCAGAATCATGATTATTCAGAAGGATAAGCCGGAAGCGGGCAACCCGTATTTCAACAACGGAAAGGGCAAGTACCCGGGCATCAGCACCTGCATCACAGGCAACCCGGCGGACCCCGGCTGCAACACGCTCGCAAACTGCGTGGCGATCACCGGCGCCTACAATCAGGCGGCGCAGGCGGACCCGAGCAAGCCGAAGTGGGGCCCGATCATGTACCCGCCGAACGCGGGCGGCATCCTCGATTACGCGGCAGACATTGGCCTGCCGACGTCGCAGACGCCGGAGGTCGGCGCGCTGATCGTGTGGAAGAAGGGCGCGCTCACGAAGGAAAACAAGAACGGTCACGTCGCATTCGTCTACAAGGTCGATGCCGACGGCACAATTTACACCGCAGAGAGCGAGTGGGAGGGCCGCGCATGGGTGAACCGGAGCTACCGGAAGCCATACTTCTACGCCAACGGGTACACCTTCCTCGGCTTCGTGCTCCAGAAGAACAGACCTACCCCCGGCGTCGTGATCAAGGAAGGCGACAAGGGCGACAACGTCCGCTGGATGCAGCAGCGGCTCGCCGACAAGGGCTACCTGCGGCGCAACGAGGTAGACGGCGACTTCGGCACAATCACGCTCGGCGCCCTGCTGGCTTTCCAGTTTAAGAACGCGCTGGCCGTGGACGGCGTTTGCGGCCCCGCAACGCAGGCAGCACTGGCCAAGTAAAGGAGGACGAGAGAATGCTGGAATTTGTGAGAGCGTGGCAGATCGTGGGCCACAACGAGGAAAACAAACCGATCGCCAAGCTGGACCTGCAGGCCAGCGAGTACAGCGAGCTGCCGGAGCTCGGAGATGAGGCGTTCGGCTACATCGTCGCGGCCGGAACAAACTCGCAGGTCACGCACGAGGGCGGCTTTGTGACGCTCGATGCAGACGGCGACTGGTACGACGCGACCGGAAACGTCGTGGAGGGTGAGTGACATGAATGAAAAGCCGATTTTCTACGACGAAATGAAGGCAGCGCAGCTGGCCGGAGGCGGGCAAGCAGGAACCAAGAAGCGGTACGTCTACGTCGGAACCGACGGGAAGGTGTACCAAGGCACCGACGGGACGGTTTATGTTTCCCGCAAGAAAGGAGTAGCAAATGGCAACTGAGTTCGTTCCCTACGAGGGAAGCAACCCCAGCGCGGCGATCGACACCGCGATCGCCCGGGCGGCCCTCGTACCTGACCTGCAGACAGCCGTCGCAGCAAAGCAGGACGCGCTGACCACCGCGCAGCTCGCAGCGATCAACTCCGGCGTGACGCAGGAGGATGTCGCAGCGATCGCGGGCAAGCAGGATGCGCTGACCACCGCGCAGCTCGCAGCGGCAAACAGCGGCATCGACAGCACAAAGGTCGCGAAGATCGAGACAAACGCAAATGCAGTCGCAGCGCAGCTCGACAACGGATCGAAGAACCTCGTCAAAATAACGCAGTTCAAACAATCCGAAACGATCAAGGGCATCACAGCAACCTACGACCCGATCACGGGCATCGTCGAAATCAACGGCACACACGACGGCTCGTCTGGCGGCGCAATTTTCGAGCTGTACACCGGCGCGGCGGCGGACCAGACGAAAATCCCCGCAGGCAACTACCGCCTCTCCGGATGCCCGACAGGCGGCAGCACGTCTACGTACCGTGTGTCGCTCAACGGCACGTCCGTTGTCGATACCGGCAACGGCGCGGACTTCACGCTTTCTTCCGCGACAGCACTCGCGCCGCGCATCCTGATCAGCAAGCCTGCGGGGCAGGAGGCGTCCTTCGACCACGCCCAGTTCAAGATCATGGTGTGCAAACAGGCCGACTACGCCGCGTCGCCCGCATTTGCGCCATACTGCCCAACTGACCACGAGGCATATGCGGAAAGCAAGCAGCCGCTGAAGGGCAAAAAAGTTTCGTTCTACGGCGACTCAATCACGACCTTTGCGGGGTGGCTGCCGAGTGGCAACAAAGCGTTCTACACGGGAAGCAACTGCGGCGTGAACAGCGTTTACCGCACATGGTGGCAGAAAACGCTGATGGGCACCGGCGCAGAGCTGTGCGTAGATCAGGCGTGGAGCGGTCGCTGCGTGAGCAACGTCCGCGACGCCGAAACGGATCTCGTCGGATCCGGTGCATGGCGGCAGTCGGAAGTTGACAAGCTCGCGACATCCGGAGCAACCCCGGACATTATCATCATCAAGCTGGGTATTAACGACTTCAACAACGTCTCTTGCCAGCTCGGAGAGTACGACGGCACAGAGGCGCTGCCGACGGTTCCGGATAGCGGCTTTGCAACCTTCCGCGAAAGCTACGCCACGATGCTGAACCGCATCATGACGACATACCCGCTCGCGAGAGTGTACTGCTGCACGCTCAATGCGTGCGAGCGCAGCGGCTCGGTCGGCTTCCCGGAGATCAACGGTCTCGGTGAGTCGCTAACCGAGTACAACGACGCAATCAAGCAGCTCGCGGGAGCATTCGGCGCAGGCATCATCGACCACGCTGCGTGCGGCATGACGTATTACAACATGAGCACGTACACAGGAGACTGGGACTCGACCACAGGCAAGGGCCTGCATCCGAACGCAGCGGGAATGCAGCTGATCGCCGACAAGACGATCGCCGCGCTCAAGGCTGACAAAGCATAAACACACCACGACGACGCAGCAAGAAAAGGAGCACACAATGCAGTACACGAACAGCGAAATCGACCGCAGGATCGCAGAGACGATCCACAGCGAACGGGACAGACAGCTCATGCGCAGGCGCCTGATCGACGGCCGGACCTACGACGAGCTGAGCGTCGAATTTTTCCTCTCGCGCAGGCAGGTAGCGCGCATCATCGCGCGGGCCCGGGCAACCTTGACAACAGAACACCCGCCAGACAACGGCACGAAAAGGGCACTCCCGCGACATTGCGGGGGTGCCCTTTTTTCGTTTATAATGGGGATAGAAGGAGGGAAAGCAGATGTTCGATTACACGCAGAACCCACTCTACAACCCGACCATGAACCCGTACCTGCCGCAGGCGCACAGCCAGCTCGCGCAGCCCCGGCAGGAGGTCGTCAAGGTGAACGGCGAGCCCGGCGCCCGGGCCTACCCCATGGGCCCGAACAGCAGCGCCCTGCTGCTGGACGTCAGCGGCGCGATCGTGTGGGCCGTGACGACAGACGGCGCGGGGTACAAGACCGTCGCGCCCTACGACATCGCGCCCCACCAAGAAGCCCCGGCGCCGGACTTCGGCAGCCTCGAGGCGCGGATAGCAAGACTGGAGGAGAAGATCAATGGCGGCACAACCGGCAATCCTGCAAATGCTCAGCGGAGCAGCGAGCAGCCCGCAGACAGCAGGCCTCGCACAGATCAAAGAGACCGTCGCTAAGCTGCGGGCGCTGAAGGACCCGCAAGCCGGGATGCAGATGCTCATGCAGCAGCGCAACCCGGGCATGGCGCAGGCGATAGACTACATCAAGCAGCACGGAAACGACCCGCGGGCGGCCTTCGAGGCGCTGGCCAGAGAGCGAGGCCTCGATCCCGCGGAGATCGCAAAACAGATTGGGCTTTAACCGCCAGCGCGCGGCGGTGAGCATAACCGGCGGCACACATGGATGCCGTCGCAAACCCTACAAGCTAAGGAGGTACAAGCATGGACACCAACGGACTGAGCGTATCGGACGTCGCAGCCCTCTCGGGCGGCGGCTTCGGCGGCTTCGGCGGCGGTTTTGAGGGCCTGATTTATCTGGCCGTCATCGCCTCGATGTTCGGCGGCTGGGGCGGTTTCGGCCTCGGCGGCAACGCGGGCGCGGCAATGGCGGGAAACCTCGCAACCCAGAACGATATCCAGCGCGGCTTCGATGCGCAGAACAGCGCGTCGAACCAGAGGGAGATCCTCGCGGCCGTGACAGCGGGCACCGCGCAGAGCGTGGCCGCAACCAATCAGAGCTTCCACGACGTCCTCGGCATCGTGCAGGACAAGTACGGCGAGCTCCAGCGCGACATCGCAGGTCTGGCTGTCGGTCAGGCGCAGCAGATCGCAGCACAGAACGAGTGCTGCTGCAGCACCAAGATGCTGATCGCAGAGACCGGCTCGAACCTTGCCGCGCAGATCGCGCAGAACAAGTACGAGAACGCGCTCGCGCTCGCAGGCATGGAGCAGCGCATCACCGCGAAGATGGACCAGAACGAGATCACCTCGCTCCGCGACCAGATCAGCCAGCTGCAGCTCGCGCAGGCAACGGCAGGCGTGCTCCGGTTCCCGAACCAGTGGAGCTACGGCGCGGGCCCGTTCCCGCCGATCTTCGGCTGCCCCGGCAGCGCTAACATCTGACGCCGCACCGGCGAGGCACAAGCAACCAGACGGGCAGGCGCAGAGCCTGCTCGTTTCGTTTTGAAAGGAGAAAGCATGAGTAAAGCACTGATTCAGACCGTCAACGCAGGACCGCAGGCGGTCGAGGAAATGGGCGTCATCGGCCTCGGCAGCACCGTCCGTCGTTTCGGCTGCAACCTGCGCCAGATCGGTGACGCGATCGAGTGTGCGGGCTGCGGCTATTACACCGTGATCGCAACGGTCATCGCAGCGCCGACCGCGGCGGGCGTCGTGACCGTCGAGATGTACCAGAACGGCGTAGCCGTCCCCGGCGCGATCGCATCAGCCACGGTCGCGACGGCGGACAGCCCGGCCACGCTGCCGCTGGTCGGCTCGATCCGGCTGGCGTGCGAGGAGACCGCGACGCTGACGTTTGTCCTCACCGAGGGCGGCGGCACAGTCGAGAACATCGCGGTCCGTGTGCAGAAAGCGTGAAGGCATGCAGATCATCGCAACGCTAGCAGACAAGATCGACGACGAGCTGCACGACGCAGAGGAGTACGCAGAGCTGGCGCACAAGTACAAGACCGAGCACCCGCACCTCGCGGAAACGTTCATCACGCTCGCAGAGCAGGAAATGACGCACCAGAAGATGCTGCACGCAGAGGTGGCCCGGCTGATCGAGGAGAGCCGGAAGCGGGACGGAGAGCCCCCGGCCGGGATGCTGGCCGTCTACGAGTACGAGCACGGCAAGCAGATCAAGCGCGCCGCAACGATCCGGCAGATGGTAGCCGAGT
>Ga0310697_10000448_pt1 | contig 56546 bp, 51 predicted proteins | sample 172DNAGHGlowgp2_FD_203883 | JGI IMG/M metagenome (GOLD analysis project Ga0310697, IMG submission 203883) | Sheep rumen microbial communities from Palmerston North, Manawatu-Wanganui, New Zealand - 1728 DNA GHGlow gp2 (v2) (version 2) | ecosystem: Host-associated > Mammals > Digestive system >...
TCCCACCTCTTCCCATTCCGAACAGAGAAGTTAAGCCCGACTGCGCCGATGGTACTGCAATGCAATGCGGGAGAGTAGGAGGCCGCCATTTTTTTCAGACGAGAGTCGTAGGAAGCAATTCCTGCGACTCTCTTTTTGTATCATCATCTCTCATCCCTCATTCCTTTCATCCCTCATTCCTTTCATTTCTCATTCCTTTCATTTCTCATTCTTCATTTCTCATTTCTTTTATTTAAAAAAGGCGTGAGATTTACCAGCTGCCGCCACCGCCGCCGCCTCCGCCGCCACCGGAGAAGCCGCCGCCACCGCTACCGTGTGAACTGCTATCATGGCTGATGATAGTGATGGCTTTGTTAGCTGTGTTGTAGAGGCTATGGGTGATGTTACGTGTGAGAAGATAGCCGGTGAGCGGTGTAGATGATTCGTACCAGTCGGGTTCCTCTACGTTGATGTCCTTAAAGAGGTCGCTCCATTTCTCGCTAAGTCCGAAGACCATGGCATATGGTAGCACACGATAGAAGTACTGCGGATCGTCGGTCTGCAGCGATGTCAGTCGGTCTTTCTCTGCCGTTTCAATAAACTCCTTGAATCCCAACAGCCGTCCCATCATCTGCACACGATAGGGACTGTCTACGCAGAAGTGGCCAGTCAGTTCGACGATAAGGAAGCTAGTGGCGAAGATGATTGATACAGGCAACCAACCCATGGGTGCGCCATAGTCGATGAAATGGTTCACGTAGAGATAGCATACCACAGCCATTGCCACCAGTTTCAGTGTGAAAGTAATGCGCCGTGTCTTGATACCTTCAAACAGATCGCGTCGGCTCATGATGAGACGTCCGAAGAAGGCTGCAGCGAAAGGCACGCCATAGCAGAGCAGTGCCCATAGGAAGGCTATTCCGTAGAAAGTCCTCACGGGAGAGTTGGTGGTCAGCGCCAGCGTACCAGCGATGCCCAGCGGTATGTAGAGCAGCAGTTGCCATTTGTTGGTGACCAGGTTGCGCTTCCCTTTGAAGTAGCGACTCAGTGAGAGCAGTATGTTCTGTATATCATTCGGTCGTTCACCCAAGTCCTTCATCTTCACCACGTCGCCCTTTTTGAAGAGCATCTTCATGAATTTCTTCTGATAAGCTGGCGCATCGTCGGGCAGATCCTTCAACCGGGTCAGTTCCAGGTCGGCGGTCTTCTTGTCGCCCTCAATCTCTCGAATATGCAGATAACCCTGTCCTGCCAACCAGGGGATGAGCGATGTCACGTCGCTGAGATCGGCAGCATCGTCGATGATGGTTCCCACCTCTGCCGAACTGACACCCTCTGGCGGATAAAACTCGATGACCTTAGTGACGTGGCTGTGCTTCGTGCGCCACAGATAATAGCCTGTGAGCAACATCAATGCCACCCATAGCCAGAGAAACACCTGATGAACGGTGGGGTTCACCGTCAGCACATCCTTGTAGTAGCCCTGAGGCAGTCGGGCATAGAGTGTCACGCCGTGAAGCGGAGCCACACCGGTTGCCATGCCCTCAATCAGCGTTGGCGAGGCACTGATGGTGAGACTGTCAATGACATTCGCCTCGTTGCCATACTCCCCGCTATACACCTTCAGCCGGTCGGCTATATCCTCTGGCAGCGGTTTGTCGAAGCAGATACGAAAGCTGAAGTGGTTGATAGGTTCCTTGAAGTCGGTGCCCAGGACAGTATGAAACAGGTAGTCGTGGTCAGGACGGCGGTCCTCCCGATAGATGTATTTATAGTGCAGCACGTAGGTCTGTCTGCCACTGACGTATTCGTCCTCATCACCGATGCGCACCACGTAGTTGTCATCCTTGTTCTCGGTCCTGTACTGCCATCCGTCTACCCTCATTTCCTCTATGTCCGACTCATATTGATACTTTATCTTCCGGGGCATGTCTGCTTTATAATCTTTGTCGCCTGAGATGTCGTGCCACAGCCAGAATGCCGTGGGTATGTAGCGGTAGATGCCGTGTCGCTCAGAGGTGAATACCACTTCAAAACGCTCTGTGATGTCCCATACGTTATTCTCGTGTACCACAGCGTCAACGTGTACTTTGTCATAATAGAAACCGCCTAGGTCAGCCGATGCCGGCATGGAGCCCATCAGCAGCAGGAGTAGTGTGAACACAGAGCCTAGCGAGACCGTCTGCCGCTCTTCCTCCTTGTCGATGGCAAACATCGGCATAGTCTTGAAGCCGAAAAGACGGGCGATGATATTATAAGGCACCACCTGACAGCGGTTGTTGTACTCCCTGACGCTACCGTTGTAGTAGCGACGCGAGAGTGCTATCTCATCCTCCAACTTCGACAGCTGCTGCTGCAGTGTCAGAAAAGAGTTGTTGGCCTTCAGTTCCGGGTATGCCTCGACCACGGCGAATATCGTTCCCAAGGCTTTGCTGATGCCAGCCTCACCGTTGAGCAGTGCCTTGCGGTCATTTTGGTTGGCTGCCGCATTGCGTAGGGCTGTCACCTCCTGCAGTGTGGCCGATTCGTGGGCAGCATATCCCTTCACCACTTCCACCAGCGCCGGTATCAGGTCGTAGCGTTTCTTCAGGCTCACATCCATGGTGGCGAAAGCCTCATTCACTTTGTTGCGCAGCATCACCAGGCTGTTGTAGCCTATGATGAGCAGCACAACCAGTAGCGCAGCTGCAATAAGGATGATGGTGATTGTTGTGTTCATAATAGTTTCATTTTTATGGTTTTTTGTTTTTCGGTGTGATGATGACTGACACCAACATTGAGAGGAACAGCAGTCCGAAGATGATTGCCAAGCTGATGGGTGTTGGAATCTCGATGTGAGGCATGTTGATGTCGAGTCCGAGGAACCGTCCGAAGTCGTTGACGTACTCATTCATTGCCAATAGCATTTTTACTCCTACGAACATGAGTATGATGCCCAGTCCGTATTTCAGATAGTGGAAGTACTTTGCCACTGCAGCCAGTGCGAAGTAGAGTGCCCGCAGTCCCAGTATGGCGAAGATATTACTGGTGAGTACGATAAACGGATCGCGTGAGACGCTGAACACCGCAGGGATGGAGTCGACGGCAAATGCCACATCAGTGGTCTCTATGACAATCAGAGTGATGAATAGCGGTGTGGCTAGGCGTCGTCCGTTGGCTTTGCCTTCGTCCGTCACGACTCGGCCATTCAAGCGAGCTTGATGGCTCTCGCTGCTCCGTCCGTTCTCTCTGATGAAGAACCTGTCACCATGCATTGTGTCGCTGACGGGGAAGAACTTCTTGAACCATCGCACGACAATGTTCTTTGACGGATCAGTCAGTTGTTCATCATCGTTATGCGAGAACATCTTACTACCTGTATAGAGCAGAAACAGTCCGAAGAGTCCCAGCACCCATTCGAACCTCACCACCACCGCTGTACCGGCGAAGATGAAGATGCTACGCAGTACGAGTGCTCCGAAGATACCCCAGAAGAGCACCTCATGCTGGTACTTGCGCTCGATGCCGAAGAACGAGAAGAGCATCAGGAACACGAAGAGGTTGTCCATCGACAGCGACTTCTCTATCAGGTAGCCCGCCAGAAACTCCATCGCCTTCTCATGGCTGTCTACGGGGTAGAACAGATAAATGCCCAGACAGAACACCAGCGACACGGCAATCCATACCACCGTCATCTTCAGGGCTTCTTTCACGTTGACCTCATGCTGTCCTTTCTTGCCGAACATCCTCAAGTCGGCAATCAACAATATGAATACAAGAATATAGAATAATATCCAACTCCAAACGGGTATCATTACGTTAAAAAGATTATTTGTTATAACGTTGCAAAGATACTATTTTTAATTGATAATAGATAATTCGCCTTTAAAAAAGATGGTTAATGCTTGAAAAGTAGAAATATTTTTGTATTTTTGCAACCAAATAACTAAAGACTAAAACAGCATGAAACTGAAACAACTCCTTCTGGTGACTATGTTGGCAGTAGCCATGAACGTGACAGCCCAGACGAAGCTCTATCCCAAGCACTTCGAGCTATCGCAGGTGACCCTGCTCGATGGTCCTCTAAAGACCGCGATGTATAAGAACTTCGATGTACTGCTGCAGTACGATGTCGACCGTCTGTTGACCCCCTATGTGCGTCAGTCGGGTCTATCCTCTACCACCGATAGCAACAACAAGTACTACCAATGGTTGCAGAAGCATCCCAACTTCTCCAACTGGGGTGACTCGTCATTCGACCTCAGTGGACACGTTGGCGGTCATTACCTGAGTGCCTTGGCCTTGGGGTATGCCGCTTGTGACGATGCTCAGATGAAGACTCGTCTGAAGGAGCGTATGGACTATATGATCAGCGTGATGAAAGACTGTCAGGACGTCTTTGATGCCAATACCCAGGGCCTCTACGGATTCATTGGCGGCCAGCCCATCAACAGCGACTGGACAGCCCTCTATCAAGGTAATATCCAGCCCTATAAATCGCATGGCGGTTGGGTGCCTTTCTACTGTCAGCATAAGATCCTTGCCGGACTGCGCGATGCCTATGTCTATGGTGGCAGCGAGACAGCCAAGGACGTGTTCCGTAAGTTGGCCGATTGGAGCGTTTCTGTCGTGGCTAAGGTGAGCGACAGCGACATGGAGAACCTGTTGAACACAGAGCATGGCGGTATGAACGAGTCGATGCTCGATGCCTATCAGCTCTTTGGCGATGAGAAATACCTGACAGCAGCAAAGAAATACACCCATAAGTCGATGCTCAATGGTATGCAGACCCTCAACAAGACCTTCCTCGACGGCAAGCATGCCAATACCCAGGTGCCTAAGTATATCGGTATGGAGCGCATCTTCGAGCAGGATGCCACGGCTACTGCCTATCAGAAGGTGGCTGAGAACTTCTGGACCGATGTCGCCGAGAACCGTACCGTCTGCATTGGTGGTAACTCCGTGAACGAACATTTCCTGAGCGTTGCCAATAGCAACCGTTATATCGACCAGTTGGATGGTCCTGAGTCGTGCAATACCAACAACATGCTGAAGATGTCTGAGATGATGTCCGACCGTACAAGTGATGCCAAGTATGCCGACTTCTACGAGTATGCCATGTGGAACCATATCCTGTCGACCCAAGATCCCGACACTGGCGGCTATGTCTATTTCACCACCCTCCGTCCACAGGGCTATCGCATCTACTCACAGGTAAACCAAGGCATGTGGTGCTGCGTGGGTACAGGCATGGAGAACCACTCCAAATACGGTCATTTTATCTATACCCACGAGGGTAATACGAAACTCTACGTCAACCTCTACACTCCCTCACGTCTTGTCAGCGATGACTTTGTCATCACCCAAGAGAATAACTTCCCCAATGACTTTACCACGACCCTGACCATCGGAAAGTCAGGCCACTATACCATCGCCCTGCGCCATCCCGCCTGGGCAGGTAAGAACTTTACCTGGTCGGTCAATGGCGAGAAGAAGTTGAACACCGCCGACTATGGCAAAGCCTATTATATTGAGGAGACCCGCGACTGGCAGATAGGCGATAAGATAGACATCAGCTTCGACCCACAGTTGAGCTATGTCGTCTGTCCCAACTACACCGACTACATCGCCTTCCGCTACGGTCCTATCCTATTGGGTGCCCAGGTGTCGGCCTCTACCGCTGAGGAAGCCAAGGCAAAGGGGCTGCCACAGGAGCAGTTGCAGAACGAGTATGGCGGTGCCGGTCGTATGGATCATGCTCCAGGCAGTAAGGCCTCGTCGAAGAACCTCACTTCAGCCCCCTTGCTCATAGGCAACCGTGCCGATGTGCTCAGCCTCATTAAGAAAAACGCCACCGATTCCCTGAGCTTCACCATCGATGCCAGTCGTAAGGAAGTCAGCTCCTATACCTGGGACAAACTGACCCTTGTGCCTTTCTATCAGATCCACCATGCCCGTTATATGTGCTACTGGTACCAGCAGACCGCTGAGAACTATGCCAACAGTACGATGGCGCAGACCGAGGCGGCTAATGAGGCACTGGCCAGCCGCACCCTCGACTTCGTGGCGCCAGGCGAACAGCAGAGTGAAGCCGGACATGAGTACAGTTACTCCTCCGATTCCAGCACCGGCGAATACAATACAGAGCACTATCGTGATGCGCGTGCCAATGGCTATATCCAGTACACCTTATATAATAACAGTGGGGTAGAAGAGAACCTCAGTATCCTGCTTCGCTTCAATCTGGCCGACAAGGGGCGCCGTGCTACGCTCACCGTCGATGGCACTACGCTGGCCGACATCACCATCCCCGCTACGGCAAAGCATAGCGATGGCAATGGCTTCTATAACGTAGAATATCCTATCCCGGCAGAACTGGCGAAGGGTAAGACCCAGTTTGTGGTGCGCCTCACAGCCTCATCATCAACCCTCTGCCCCGGCATCTACTACGTACGCCTGTTGAAAGACTACGACAACAAAGCTTATCGCTTTGTGGCTTCCGACTGGACCACAGGTGATGCTGGTCGTGTAGCAGCCTCGAATATCACTTATGATACAGAGCAAAACATCATCCATGTGAAAGCCTCTGGTGCCAATAACGTGGCACTGATGATGAACTACGCCGACAACGATTATACTATCGACAAGAACGAGACCTTCCTCGTGGTGCGAGGCACCAACCTGAGCACTGCGTCAGGCGCTTCATACCTCTGGTGGCTCAACGGTACGAATTATGGCACACAGGTAGCTCCTGTGACCACTAAGGTCATCACTGTGGGCGATGTCAACCAGACCCTGGTGGCATGGAACATGGCCACCAGCGGTCTTTATGAGAACTTCACCGGCGACCGCCCTGACGTATGCCTTGGACAGACCATCTTCGGACTCACCTCTACCACTGGGCAGAGCGATATCTACGACATCAATTTCGTGAGTAATGTAGACCAGTACGTTGCCTCTACCGCCATCCTTTCTCTGCATGCCGACGGCACGCGCCACCTCATCTACGACTTGCAGGGGCGCCGGGTAGAAAGTCCCAAGACCACCGGCATCTATATACAAAATAAGCGAAAGGTCGTCTACTGATCCTTTCGCTTTTTCTTTATTCTCTCACCTCTCACCTCTCTCCTCTAATTTCACCACAGAGGCACAGAGTTTTTTTTCGACCACGGATTACACGGATTTGAAAAGTTGTCCTCAGTTGTCTCAGTTGTCGTCTTTATTTTAATTTTTACATTTTTACATTTTTACATTTTACCGCGTACCCCAGCACCACCACAAACCCTATCAGGGGAATGAGGAACGGCGTGAACGGATTGTCAGTGTGGTCGGCTATATAACCCATGAGCATGAAGCCGCAACCACCTATCGGCGTCATCATCAGCAGTGATGATCCACTCTTCGTGAGAGGTCCAAGGTCGCGTACGGCCAGTGAGAAGATGGTAGGAAACATGATAGCCTCGAACAGATAGTTCAGGATGAGTGCTACGAGCGAGAGCCTGCCCAGGTCAAACATTGTGAGCAGCATACATACCACGGTGCCGATAGCACATGCCAAGAGCAGCGACTCTGCCCTGACGGTGCGCATCACCCAACTGCCGATGAAACGGCCTGCCATGAAGATGACCAGTGCCAGTGAAACCACACGCGAGGCATCCAACTTTGACATCCATCCCGTGCTGGTGACAAAGTTCACGAAGTAACTGTTGATCGATATCTCGGCCACCTCGTAAGCCAATAGTGCCAACAGACTAAACACAAACCAGCGATTCTTCAGTACCTTGAATAATGTACTGGAAACTCCATCCTTACTCTCTGCCTCATCACCCTCATGCGCTATCTCAGGCAGACTCACCCTGGTGAAGATAAGCGCGATAATCAGTACCAAGACTCCCATGATGCCATATGGCACTGCCACGTCACGGTCGGCCTCGTCGCCACTGAACAGGAACTGTCCCACCAGCAGTGTCGCCATAAAACAGCCCATGCCGTTGAACGTCTGCGAGAGGTTCAGTCGGCTGCTTGCCGTTTCCTTTGGACCCAATTCCGTGACATAAGGATTAGCCGCCGTCTCCAGGAACGTCAGTCCGCATCCGATGATAAACAGAGCCAACAGGAAAGCATTAAACGTGGTAGCGGGTATAAACGCCAGTGAGCCCAGTGCGAAGAGCGTCAGTCCGAAGACCACCCCGCGACGATATCCATAGCGGTTGATGAAGATACCCGCAGGTATAGCCATGAGGAAATATCCCAGATAAGTAGTCACCTGAATCAGTGACGACTGCGTGATGGAGATATGCAACTCATCCTGGAAGTGTTTGTTGAGCACATCGAGGATAGCACGTGCGAATCCCCAGAGAAAGAACAATGTCGTTATCAGGATAAACGGCACCCTGTAGTTATTGCTTGTCAGTTTCTCCTTTTGTGTCATTTTCATTATCCATTATCTCTCTTACCTCTCTCCTCTCTCCTCTTTTTTACATTTTTACATTTTTACATTTTTACATTTTCCACTCTCCTCTATTCCTTTGGCTTCACCCACCTATACAAGTTACACCCCACGAAGTTGCCCAGCACCTCAGCCACGTAGACCCCCAGCACCGGCCACGCCAACAGTTGGTCGGTAGGACAGGCGAGGAAATAAAACGCGTCAGCGATAGAGTGAGTGAACCCACAGAGGATGAACACAGGGACACCCAGTAGCAGCGTCAGCATCTTACCCTGTCTGGCAAACTCCACCGCCGTTGTCATGATAAAACCGCACCCCACAGCCAGTATGCCGCAGGGTAGGGCACCCTTCGCCAGTCGGCCATCCAGTATCTTCGAAGCCGGTTCTATGATGTCCGGTTGCGCATAGCGCAGACACAGCGCCGTGAGCAGACAGCCCACGATATTGCCTAGCAGCACCGTGGCCAGCATCGCCCAGTCGCCATGAGCGCGAATGAAGCCCGCCGTACCCGTATAGAGCTTCAATCCGTAATACACCACCGTGGTCAGACCGAAGGCAAACAGTACTGCGCCGGCGACACCCCCCACACGAAGGTTCACCACGCAACCTATCGAGATACACAGCCCCGCAAGAATCGCAAGTGGAAATGTTTTCCTGAACATGACTTTTTACATTATTACATTTTTAATTTTTACATTTTTACATTATTACATTTTTGCATTTTTACATTTTTACATTCCCCCTCGGGGGGTCCCAAACGCCAGCGCCGCCCCTATCGCCGTGCAGAACTGTGAGAACTTAGGCGTATGGAAACGCACGTTGTACAGCTTCTCCAGCGCAGGGAATATCTCCCTACACTGAGGCAGCGTCGACAAGTTGCCTATCATCACCATGTCCCTGCAGTCAGTACCTTGAGCCGCCAGCACCGCTGAAGAGCCGATGGTCTGAAGCACCATCGAGATGATGCCACAGGCGATATCCTCCTTCGACGCGTCATTCTTGGCACGGGCGAAGATACTCGCCGTAGCCTCCATAGGCAGTCCCGGAAGCGGTTGAGCCGAGATGTCGCCGATGAGCAGGTTGATATGTTTGATGTCGCCCTGCATCGCCAACGCCGACACCTGTTTGATGTCACTCGTGTTGAGCATGATGCGCGACAGTCCCTGCAGTGTGCCGCCCCCGATGCCGATGCCGCCGATATGCCGTATGTCATCACCATTGCACATCACAAACGACGTACCCGTGCCCATCGACACCACGATAGCGTGGTCGATATGCGACTCATAGCGGGCACCCAGCGCATCTGCGATAAACTCATCGCATCGACTCGTCTTTACGCCATACACGTCATTCTTCACGTAAGCAGCACCCACACCCGTCAGCATCACGTGTTCCACCTCCTCCAGGTTGATATCGTTGTCATGTAGATATTTGCCGAACGCCCCATACAATGAGGTGATAGGGTCGGCAGCCGTAATACGGATGGGATCCGTTGGTATCCCGTTTCTCAATCCTACAATCTTCGTGGTCGAAATCCCCACGTCAATACCTATTACTATACCCATAATCAATAGATTTGGGTGCAAAGGTACGAATAAACGAGCGAAATACAAAAGAAAATACCTTTTCTTTTTGTATTTACGAGTGAAAGTACCTTCGGCGATAGCCAAAGGTAGTGCAAACCGAGCGAAAAACCAAAGAAAAACAATTTTTTCTTTGTTTTTCCGAGGTGCAGCCTACCTTCGACCGAAGGTCAAAGGTAGTGCAAACCGAGCGAAAGTTAACCTCGGGTTACAGATGCTTTTTGGGGAAAACAAAAATCCTTATTCTAATGGAATATGCTCTAAAACCTGAAAATCATATAATTATCATTTTTATATGATTAACCTCTGTTACAACTATCAATATCAACAAATATTGCCCTAAAATCACCCCTTTTAAGGGGGACAAGGGAATAAAATGAGGTCGTGTCAGTTACTTTTTGACACGACCTCCTGAGAGATAGGATGTGATGAAAGACTTACTTGATCACGAACTTCTTGCCATTCTTGATGTAGATGCCCTTGGCAGGAGTACCATTCACCAGCACGCCAGAGAGGGTGTAGATGGCATCCGTGCTCTTCACGTTGGCATTCGCGTTAGCAATACCTGAGGTTGAAGAAGCATACTTGTAGATGACGAGGTTGTCGAACCAGCTGCGACGACCAGCGTTGTCGTAGTCAGAACGGAGCACGAACTTGGCAATCTTGTTGTCGCTGAGCGTGGTGTTCAGGGCTACGGGGTCGCCTGTCACAGCACCTTTGTTGGGGCTGGTGAGCAGGTTGGCCTGTGCGGTTTTGGCCTTATAGTCGATGATGATGTCGAACTGCCACTTATACTTGTCAGCGAGCAGGCTGGCATCTAAATCCTTGCTGGTGCTCTTACCGCATTCGGCAATGTTCAGGCCCTCGCCCTTGTCATTCAGGAAGTCATTGTAGGCGCAAGTATTATTATAGAGGCAATAGCTGAAGCCAGCCACGCGTTCGCCGGCAGCATTCTGCAGCTCAACGTCAACACTGCGGTTGGGGAGTCCGCCGAACCATGCGTCGAAGCTTGTTCTGAGCACGTCGTTGTCGGTGGGGATGTCGGCCTCGGCCAGGTTCACCGTAGCCGTACCCTTACCCACACGGAGCACGTCCTCGTAGATGAACTCTTCACCGCCACAACCCAGAGCGAAGGAAGTCTGGTCGTTAGCAAATGTGCCGTCGCCATTGTCGGTCACGCTGCTTGTGGTGAAGTCCATCTGTCCCATGCTGCCCTTGATGGTGTAGCCGGTAATGGAAGCTTCCTCCTCGCCTTCGCCATTGACATTGGTAGTGTAGATGGGCTCGAAGTAGTTAGAGAAGTCGATGTCAACGATAGGAATGACTACGGGAACGCTGTTCTTGAATTCTTCCTCGGCAGTCTGCAGGTTTGTGATGGCCTGGTTCACGGTAACCTCATCTTCCTCGCGGGTACCATCGGTACTGCTAGTAATTATGGTCTCGAGCACAGACTTTGCACCATTGATGGCAGCCTGGAAAGCTTCCTTGTTGCCATCCTTGTTCACGTCGTCGTTGAGCATGAGCTCAGCCTTTGCAATCTCGTTGCGCAGGTTGGTGATGGTCTGGTTCGCAGCCTTCACATAGTCGGCTGCGTTCTGATAGCCGAGCAACAGCTGGTCCTTCAGCAGGTTGCCGTTGCCATCATAGCTCTCCACGCCCTGATAGAGGGTCCAGTCTTCCAGTTCTTCGTTACCAGCCACACCTGTATCCTTGCCGTCATCAGACACCCAACCCTTGGCATTCACGGCGTTATAGTAGGTATCCCAATTGTTGAGAGCATTCTGTAGTGAGTCTTTAGCCCAAGGATAGTTGGCATTGGCCTGCATCTCAATGACGGCATTGCGGGCATCGACGACAGCGTTGTACTTCTCGATGAAGGGATTCCAGATGGGAGCACGCTCATTCTTTTCCTTCAGGTCGCCGAAGGCACGCACCTCGAAGTTCTTCACCTCAAGGCGTCCGCCGCCTTGGGGGCCGTCCCAATAGACACCAGCCTCGAAGGTCTCGCCTTCCTTCAAATCAGCCACCATATAGAACTTCTGGAAAAGCTCGCCACTGATGACACCGCAGTCGAGTATGTTGCTACCAATGAACAGCTTCACGTTGCGCTGCATGTTCCAAAAGAGGTTGTACTTGCTATCGCAGAAAGCATTGCGCACCTCGACAGCAATATAGTATTTACCGGGAACGAAGTTTTTGTTGTAGAGGGCAACAGAGCCGGGGCCTACATAGAAGCCGTTGCCATCTTGCATCTGCTTCACCAGCACATTTTCGCCTTTAGCGTGCTGCCAGTTCTCACCATGAAATTTGAATCCGCCAATCTCCTGACCTTCAGCAATCTGTCCACGGGTGTACTTCGGGAACTGGGTCAAGTCGTTGACATACTTGAAATACTTTTTAGACGTCATGTCGGGGGCTGAGGCCTCCATGAAGCTTGCCAGTTCGGCATCGAACTGCTCCAAGAGGCTCGCGCTGCCGTAAGGATCGTCAAATGCGCCTGGAGTCTCGAGCTGGTCCTGCACGTAGGAATACACGCCATAGTAGAAGTTATCGTAAGCGTCTTCGGTCTGCGAGTTCTTGAAGTTCGGATCGGCCATGATTCGCTGAGAGAAGGCCATCTTGCTCCGAACAATGCGGTCATCGAACGTCATGGACACCCGATGGAGGGAGATGTTGGTGATCATCGTGCCGGCGGCCAGCTTCTCGAAGTGCATCACCAGCTGCTGCCCATCAGTGGGCGTGAACACGAACGATACGGTCTGCCACTCGTTGCTGATAGTGGTGGCTGTAGCCACGTCCACCATAGAGGCTGCGTGAGACAGGCTGCCGTCGTTGTTCAGGAAGAAGTCGCAGTAGTTGTTGCCAACCGTGGTGCCTACTGTGGTGTAGTCGGCACCCACGCCCTTGATCATGAACGACACCAGGTAGGTCTGATCGCCATTCAGGTCGGTCCACACGTTGCAGAGGGGCTCGTCGGCTGCAGCGCCCGTGCTCTTCAGCACGTTCTCGCCATTGGGGCCTGCGTTGTCCACAACTTCCCAGGTTGTGCTGCTCACCGGTTCAGCCACCGACTGTCCGCACCATCCGCCATCGGCCAAACTATTGGAGAAATCACCGTTCCTCACCAGATTTTCTGCTTCGATCTTGACTCTCTCTGTGCTCGTGTAAGCATAATCTCCTACCTCATAACCGAAGGAGTGAACCGTGCCTACCAGAGCAAGAATTGCTAATAGTAAACTTTTTTTCATCATTGATTAATTGTATTTAGTGAATAAAAAACAGTCTGTTTGTCAATTGTAAAATAATTCATTTTTGTTATCTTGAATCTGCTTTTGTAGAAAAAATGTGCAAAATTACAATAATTGAAACACTTAAGAATTAATTTTGTTTGTTTTTTACACACAATAACCGTTATTAACATTTAAAACGGATGGTCCTCACAGACGCCTCATGAATATTACAATTATCTACGCGCCTGCGATAAATAAAGGAAAGAAAGGAGGGGCCAATCCTATCTATAGGTACTCAAAAAACTTTAATTATCGAAACTTTTGATGCTACATAAGTGTGATTTTAGATAAAATTTGCTTAAATTACGCGCTAAAACCTGTTTTTATGTAGTTATTTCAAAAAAAAGAGTATCTTTGCACACGAATAACAGAATCATCGAATCAATTATGTTAGGAATCAAGACAAGGCGCGCCCCTATAGGGGGAGACATTGCGAATAATATTCGTAGTGCTGTTGCCCGTGTCGCCAATGGGCAACTCAATGCGCAAGAAAAGGCGAGTGTTGAACGTTCTAAACGTATTAGGAGCCAGTATAAGGCACGTTGGATAGGACTTGATGGATGTTTGTGTTACACGTTTCTGTCTTTTGTTTGATATGTTGTTATACACATTTCCAAGGTTTCTGAGATTGAAAACTATACACGTTTCCTAGATTTCTTGGATTCTGCTGCAAAGATACAACCTATTTCTAATTTTTGCAAGAAAATCACCTTCACGAACGGTTCCGTTCTCCGTGGTACCGATTTTAGTATCCAGACACTTCATACCTACACCTTTTTAAATAATAATTCTAACCAATTCATACTTCCTAATAGTTCTGCAAATGCAGGTTTTTCACCATATATCATAGCAGAGGACATTTCTTCATAGTCCTTCTTCCAGTTTGCTAAGGATTCTGATGGAGGAATAAGTTGAATGTTTTTTCGGATGTCTGCCGTATAATCGACCCCTTGCATACTTGTCAACATGGACCTGTGATGACGAATCGTCTCCCATAAATCATTGTTTGACAATGCGCTATTATCAATTCCTTTTTTCAACATCATGTGAAGATCATACATGTGACGTGACCTTCGTTGGGCATCAACATCTTTTCTTACAGAGAATAACTCATGTAACAAAAAAGCCTTCTCCAAAAATGTTTTTTCAGCAACTGCTGTATTTACTATTGAATCAACAAGTGTCGTATTAATTGTCGGAAACGCCTGTTCCACCATACTACTTAAAGATGCTTTCTCAGAAGGCTCCAATAAAGAGCGTGCTCCCGCTTCAATCTTTATAGTTGGGGATAAATATGGCAATTGGTCATTAAAAACAGATTGGTAAATAATAAAGATAGTGCGTGGTTCCGGATAAGTGTTGTCACCAACGCCATCAGGCTCTGCTTCTATCTTGCATTTGTCTTTAAGTGAAGTCTTGCCAATTGCCTCAACTAATTGGCTGTATAATTCATCGCGAACAAAGATAGAAGAGGCCTTTCGTAATTTCTTGACTTGTTTTTTTGTCAATTCTCCGTCAAGTTCGAAAACATTACGGTCTATGGCAAGGTCTATATCCTCAGAGAAACGATTAATCAGCCCCCACACCTTGCTGAGAGAAGTGCCACCCTTGAAAACCAAATTGTCAGCGCATGGCAGGCTGAATACAATCTGCAGAATCGTGGTTACCCACAGGTCCTTTTCAATCGCCTGTTTGGGCAATGCCTTCATAATGGCAGTCTGTTCCAATACAGTTCGCTGTTGAGCTGTAGTTAACTTAAAGTAATCATTCTTCTTCATACAGCGACTTAATGATTGATGACACCCAAGCTGGCATCAGTTGATAATCCTGTTCTATAGTTTGTTTGTCTTCCTTGGCCAATAACTCCTTGGTACGGACAAGAATCTCTGGAGTAATATTCTCCTTACCAATATTCTTATAGGCAAAAGTCAGTAGCATAGCGAGATGCGACTTGAAAGCAAAGTTTTTGGGAGCAGCATTCTTGAATTCAATCAAAGCGCCATTGCTCAGATTCAATTTGCGCTCTGAACCATCTGTCAGATAGACGATGTTCATTGGTATCTGCGTAGAAAAGCCCAACCTATTGAGGGCATAGATGCCTGTAGGAACAATCCGGGCCTTATCTCGTTTGGCAACAGCCTCTGCAATATCCTCCAAAGTAGGATACAGAACACCCAAGCCTAGAACCTTGTCAATCTTGGGATAACAATAAATACCACGACTGATGCGAAGGATGGTTCCATCGTTCGTCAACCTCTCCAAAGCCTTGCTGATGGTCTTCTGCTCTCCCAACTGCACAAAGTCGTTGGCAAAGAGTAGGCTACCCCTTTTGCCTTTCTTAATCCTTTCAAAAACCTTCTTCTCTATAGATTGCTCTGCCATAACTATTATATTTTTGTCGCAAAATTAGGAGATTTTTTCGACAAAACCAAATGCTTTTAGAAAAATGTCACAAAAGAAGTAGTTTTAGTGGCAAATGTACTGCATTTACATGAAAGAACTGTAGACTTGAAGGATTTTTAAGGGATGCCATATTCCTTTATATGGGCAGACATCATCCTCAAAAAATGATCTTTGCTCACCGCTTCACGAGGATATATTCGTTGGTAGTATGAGTATTTGTTTATTGACTCACAAAGGGTTCTTACGGAAAACAGAAGTGACTCAATTTTCTATTCCATTTTCTCTGAGGACTGACTACCTCAAGGTTCTCGCCATAGAGCAGGATGCGGCCTCGCAGTTCGCGATTGGGCTCTATTGTCAATCTCACCTCGCCATAGCATTGGCCGTCATGCTCCCCAAAAGGCAGCATTTCTTCCTGCGAATGATGCAATGGCTTCGTCAGGAGCAGTCCATGCTGATATTGTGACTTTGTGCGGATAATCACTTCCTCAACCTTGGCATCCTTCTCATGGGTGACACCAACGATATTCTTAAAAAACTCCTGATAGAAGCCTTTAGGAGCTGGAATGTACTCTACATCGCTCACCTCGCAGACCTTACCTACTATTCTGTCCAATGGCACATTGTATGCCTGATAGGGTTCACGATATGCATTACCAAACACGAACCAGCGACCATTATACTCTTTCAAGAATTGAGGGTGAAAGATGAGCGAAGAATATAGATGAGCGAAGAATATTATGGTTTCACAAGGCTTGTTATTTGTTTTGTTTTGGAAGTGTTTGGCGGTTGTCGTATCTTTGCAAGAAAAAAAAAGAAGCGTATGAAAAGAATGGTAATCTTAACGGCACTGATGGGTGCTATGGTGATGAACGGAAGGGCACAGGTGGGGGCATATGATACCTATGTGGAACTGCCTGTGGTGGATCTGTATGGGGGCATGCTGAATGCTAACACGGCAAGGATGATGGCTGAGCTGGATGCAAGGAAAAAGGAGCAATTTGAGTATTACCAGCAAGAGGCACAGAAGGCGATAGGGGAGAAGAACTGGTGGCGAGCTATCCGCTGTGTGAACGAGGCGCTGCAAACGGGGTATGAGAATAGTTACGTGTACTACCTGAAGGGGTTCGCCTTTGAGAGGGCGGGCGACTTGAAGAATGCTAAGAAAGCGTACAAGAAGGCTAAGCGGAAGGGCTCGCTCGATGCTATACAGGGGCTGGCTCGGCTGAGGGAACAGGCTCAAAGGAAATATGATGAATAGACGTTTTATACTAAATGAGAATGATTATGAAAAAGGTAATGATGACTTTGATGGCAGCACTGTTTGCCGTCGCTGGGTATGCACAGCACACCACTAACTATTACAACCAGTATGGTAGCAGTATCGGTTCCTCCACGACTCGCTCTAACTATGGTGGCGGTACGACAACGAACTACTACGACAGGTATGGCGGAAATGCTGGCAGTGCCACAACTCGCTCTAACTTTGGTGGTGGTACGACAACTAATTACTATGATCAGTATGGCGGAAATGCAGGCAGTGCCACAACTCGCTCTAACTTTGGTGGTGGTACGACAACGAACTACTATGATCAGTATGGCGGAAATGCAGGCAGTGCCACAACACGCTCTAACTTTGGGGGTGGTACGACGACTAATTACTATGACCAGTATGGAAACAGCCTTGGCTCGTCGACAACGAGGGAAAGTTTTGGTGGCGGTACTACTACGAACTACTATGACCAGTACGGCAACAGCCTTGGCTCTAGTTATGATAGGTGAAATAAGTGGGGGGAGGCAATTGCCTCCCCCACGCATCACTCTCGCACTACGCATTTCTTTCATTCCTTCATTCTGCCGATCCTCCGTGTTTGGCCAATTGCATCTCAACAAAGTATCTTGTCCTGAAAAATAAACTCATGTGCATCTTGAGATAATCGGTGATTTGAGGAATCTGAGGAATGAAAAGAAAACATACCTTTGTGTGTATGTAGAATAAGTTAGCTGCCTCGTCGACCGTATATACCGTAGTGCTTTCTAATCTCGAATTAGCCTCATTGATGATTTGCTTCACCAGCGCAAATTTGTCGATATCATACAGTTCATATTCTATCCATCTGTAATACCAGATGTGTACGAAGGGATCCGTGTCCTCGGTGTATGCCGCGAAATATCCACCTTGCCACATGAAGAAGATACGTTCGCCATCATCATCCTGTTCAACCTCACACTGACATCCCATCTCCGTCAATGTATTGATTAGCAATTCCTTTGTCTTAAGGCCATTCTTGTTAAGTTCCATATCCTTTTTCTTTTTCTCCATTTCTTTTTCTTCATTCACCTTCTCCTTCACAGCCATGTAGATATCCACCGGTCTCTCCGTCACTTCATGGGAAACCAGTAAATTCCAGATGATACTTATCACGCATAAGCTCAGCAGATATAGCAATATGACTTCCAAGACTATCATGATTCCCAGATTACTAAGTCACGAGGCAGTGCAATCTTTTTGGCTTCGCCCCTTGCCCCGTCAATATAATAACTCTTCGCCATATATTCGTCAAACTGCCCCAAGAACGTAGCGCGTATTCTTGCACATTTTTCATTGATAGAGTTCAGCATCGGATTTGTCACGTCCTCGATACTCTGCAATGCCTTCTCTGTCAGTCCCGATGGCCTGACCTCAGCATAAATCCTTGTCAGCTCCTGCCTGTAGTCCGGCAGTTTCTTGAAGACAATCCCCTCTGGATGCCGCAGGAACAGCAGATACACCGCCTTCACCAGCGGCTCAAGACGGAGCTCTATGCGATTCTCGCCAAGATATATCTTGTGGCTTCTACTAATGGTAATTTTCTGTAGAGGTTTCTGCGATTGTAAGAGCGAGGCTATCTCTCTTTCACTGATGCCTAATTCTCTTAGTTCCTGAATTTTCTCCTTGATCTCTTCCATGAGTTTTCTGCTAAGGTTTTTGTTGATGTCTGTGTTTGTCATAGTAGTTTAGGTTGTGTGTTTGTTATCCATGTTAGTGTCCGTCTTGTATCAGACTCATTCTGTGAACTCCTGCTTCTTGATCAGTCGAAGCAGGTGTTCCACAGCTTTTGGCGCTTTCTTGCGAGCAGTGCGTAACTTCTCTGCAAACTCTTCTTCCGTCATGTCGCCGTTGAAGTCATCTATCAGTTCACGCGGCTCGTCGTTTTTCTTCACCAAAACCAGCCCTTTCTGCTTCATCAGCATGCGGAGCGACAAGATGCCCCTGTCGTACTTGGGTTTTACCTTGATCAGTTCCTGCATCAGGTTCAGCCCCGGGTCACCTATGTGCAACTCGTTGAGCATGGCTATCGAGTAGAGCACTTTGGTGTCTGGTGTCGACATGTCGAATACGTCGCCCATTAACGCGTTCACAGCATCTGCCTCTTGGTAGCGTTCCAATTTTGTCAGGCAGCGTGACTTCACGTAGAGTGCTTCTTGACATTGGTGCTGAGCCAGCACACTATCGGCATACTGCAAAGCCTGTTCGTACTCACCTGCATAGAGGCTCAGCATCGCCACCAAGAACCGTGGTGCCCAGTGATCAGCCTTCAGCAGCAATGCTGGTACCTGACTGACGCAGCCATACAACTCTTCATCGCAGATGACAGTGTCGAGAAAACGTTTTGCCTGCTGCATGGCTTCCTTGATGTCACCTGCCTCAGCCTTCTTCTGCACCAACAGCAAGTACTGCTTGGCAGCCTCATCATAGTGGTGCTGAGCCAACAACTGATACACAGCCTTTCCACTCTCAATCTCGCTGTTTATCACCTGCTCGTCATTATAGCCATTAGCGTATGATAACACTTCACGGCTCGTATGAGCATACTGAGGAATAATGGGACGCGAGAGGAACAATCCACCCAACGAGCGCACACGACTCAGTGCCACATAGAGTTGTCCTGCTGCGAACATGCCTCTACTCAAATCAAGATTGAGCTTGTCAAAGGTCATACCCTGACTCTTGTGAACCGTGATGGCCCATGCCAATCGTAGCGGATACTGGGTGAAAGTACCCATCAGCTCCTTCTTCATCTTCCGCTCCTCCTTGTCGTACTCATAACTGTACGACTCCCACGAACAGTTAGGTACCACGTAGGTCTCACCACCTTCAATTGTCACCTTTATCTCGTCCTTCGACAACTTGGTCACTTTGCCAATGGTGCCGTTTACCCAACGCTTATTTGGGTCGTTACGAGTGAACATCACCTGAGCACCTACCTTAAGCTTTAAGATTAGGTCTACAGGAAAACGCTTCTCCTCAAACTTTCCAAGCACAGTACCCTCATAGGTGTACTCCTCGCTGCCAATCTCTGCCAACTGCTTCTGGTTGATAGCATCGGCCGTTCTGTTGAGTGAGGCCAGTGTAATCACCATACCATCCTCCTTCGTAGGCTGACATACGCGCTCGTTCAGGTGCATCAGGTTCTCTGCCGTTGTTTTGTTCAGACGCACATTCTCCAGTATCTGCAGAAACTGCGTGTCCTCCTGGCGATACACCTTTTGGAATTCAATCTTCACCAGTCGCATACGCTTAATGACGTCTGCCTTGTAGAAGAAGAGATCATCCGTGTGGTAGAGATCATGAAGCAGTTCTTTCTCTTCCTTTCTGCTGGCTACTGGCGGCAATTGGAACATGTCGCCTACGAAGATGACCTGCTTGCCACCGAAAGGAAGCGATGAGCGCAACGTCTTGCGCATCGTATAGTCAATCGCATCTATGATGTCACAGCGCACCATCGACACCTCATCTATAATAATGGTGTCGGTGTGGATGAGTGTCAGGATGCGTGCCTCACTCATCTTACCCATTGTACCCGGCGTACATACATCCATTGGCAGTCCAAAGAACGAATGAATGGTATCGCCACCCGCCAGAATGGCAGCCACACCTGTTGGTGCGAGCGTGATAAACTGCTTGTCTACCAACTGCTGCACTTTGCGCAGGAAGGTGGTCTTACCTGTTCCAGCCCTACCGGTGAGGAAGAAACTACTGTTTGTATTGGCTATCAGTTCGAAAGCCATTACCTGTTGTTTGTTCTGTGTGTCAATCATGTTCTCCATACTCTTATCGCTGTTCAAGTTTGGGTAATATTTGGGTTAGACGTGTGTTAAAGTCCGGGTCAAGGAAACTCTTATAGCATCCGCTGACCAACTCCTGTGCTTGCGTGGTAATCTGCTCTGTCGGCACGCAGGTGCGCTGCATCTTCATTACACCAGTCAGATATTCCTTGATCATCTGTTCCGACTCAGAACGAATAAACTCCTCGTTGCGGAACATATTGTCGTAGTCACGCTTCTGTATGAGTTCCATCTTCTGTCCGTTGAAGGCATAGAGTTCAATACCATCGAGATAGGTCCAACTGTGATACAGCCCCACCTTTTCCAGGATAACTATACGGTCGCAGAATCGGATTCCCCGATAGTAACGGTGTCCGTTTTCACTTTCATACTCGTCGCAGATGAACATCTTCTGACTGTCATCCCAAGTAGGGATATGCACCCGCGGACTACCGTATGTCGGCAGTATGCTGTCAAATAGACTCTTATTGATTGCCTTGGTCAGTGTTGCCATAGTCGTTTAGATTTTCTGGTGTTGATTACTTTATTTGTTTTTATAATAGACGAGGAGCCTCTTATGCCAACATCTTGTGTTGGGTCTCCTCTACCATGCTTCTTGCGAAGCTGTTTAGCTCCTGATCGCTGACACGTGCTCCTTGCAGTTTCAACTGCCCTTCCAGGAAGTCCTTCAACATCAGTATGCTCTGCTCCTTGGCGAACTGCTCGTTGAAGATGCGGTAGTCGTAACCGCCCCAGTACTTCTGAGCGATGAGGCTTGCCTTCACTCCATTAAAGGCAAACAGTTTAATGCCGTTCAGGAAGGTGTGTATATATCCCTGCCCGAGATCATAATACACCATCAGCCTATTCGACAGACGAATCGCCTTGTAGTACATGTTCCCTGCTGCGCTGGTGTACCCCTGTGAAAGAAATACGTTCTTGGCAGCGTTATAAGTCACCTGCTCACCTGAGAGAGAAGGTAGAACTTTTGATGTAATGGCTTGGAGTGAGGTGTTCGTCATAATCGATTTTCAGTTTAGTTCCCACCACTAACATTTTGCAGCGCCAATCTCGAGGTGGTATCGATGATTGACGCTGCAAAGTTAAGTTGATTTTCACAACCTTGCAAGAAAAACAAGGTTGCCAATGGTTCCGTTCTTTGTGGAACCGTTTTTTATTCAATTGGTTGTATATTATATGCGAAATATGGGTATTGCATGCATGTAGATGATGTATTGATATCTTTACCTACAACTTTGACTTTCTTATGAAGCCAGCCCCGTTGCTCTATTGTTTTAGCGTTTAGTAAGAATTTATCTCCTATGTGATATAAACCGTTAGAACACTCAACTATTCCTATATTCTCGTTGTCATTGTTATCTTGAAGCAAGTTGTTTGCCGAATCTAATCCATTAGGAACAGACTTACACCATTTCTTGTTTGCTTCTACGTCCTGATGACTTTCAATGTATTTTCTCAACCAAAGGGAAATTTCACACACTTGCAGAGCTAAACTAAAAATTAAATATCGAGAATTGTTTACACTTGTTTTGAAAAAGTCATTTAATTTGTTTATTTCTTTTTTATCTAATTCTGTGGTGTGAGAATTAACATTACCGAGATTCAAAACTAAAAACATCAAATTCTCGATATATTGTGGAACAATTCGGTCAAAATCGATTTTACTCCTATAATCACCATACCGCAGGTGTATTATGTCACAATTCTTTCCACTAAGATAACAACAGCATTGGTTTAGATTTACTCCTTTAATCTCAATACATGCGTCAGGAATAAGCCCGAACTTATTTGCATATCTAAAATTCCATTCGAGTATTTGGCGCAATTGATTATAATATAGAACAGGATTAAAATCTGGATGAGTTTCTGGGTAATGCATTGTTTCAAGAATATCAACAATAGACTCTTTTGCATTTTCATTGAGTGCCCCCAAGCATTCAATTGCTTCAGGATAAAAGGACTTTATTTGAAATCTAGTTGAATTATCTATGGTCTCTTTTATGTCTTTTATCAACTGTAAGTCGTCCTTCTCCTTGATATAGTATTTGCCGCAAAGTTGCTCAAAAGCTTCGTTATCCATCAAGTCGGGTTGACCTGTGGAAATGAAATATGGTACTTGGTGCCGTACGGGTAGTTGGTTTATATGCTTAATAGCTTTTCTTAAGCCATCAAGTTTAGCCACCTCATTCTCTTCTGATTGGTCAAACATTTTAGCATCAAGCAATACTGCGTCCCATCGGTTTATGTTGCTATCAAGTGCTTCCATCCCAGCCTTTTGGGTTCGGAACGGATGCAGATTGATATTATGTATGACTTCGCATTCTTCTTTGAATGCATTCATTTTCTCCCATTCGTCGTCTATCCAAATGACCTCATATTTTGTTTTCATGTCTATTTATTTGTTTACAGGTAAATAAATACGTATTGTTGTGATTCCATCTTTTGTAAACACATCGAAGTCACCACCATAGTGAGATACAATACTTTTGATAATGTAGCCACCATTGCCAGTACCGCCGTGTTCTCCTGCTTTTTCCCCAAGTATTCCAAAACGCTCTTTCGTCATTCCAACTGGTAATGGATTCCCGTTGTTGGAAAAATCTATCTGATACATTCCTCGTTCAGAATTGTAAGACAAATCAATACCCATGTAATAGTCTGTGCGGTTATCGTCTGTAAACCCATGATTACGGGCATTGTCAATTACATTATCCACCAAGCGCTGAAAGTCAATTGGGGCTATTACAACAAATAGAGGTAGGTATTCTTTAGCAAGAGATTGAATGAATTGTTTCATGTCACCACCTTTTTTGTTAACGACCTCCCATTGTTGTATTAAATCAGGCATCACAATTCCTGAATTGTTGAAAGATCCCCGATTACAATCATATTCGATTGTGAATCCTTCTTTATCATCATGATTAACTTCTATTTCTTCAAGAAGTTTGTCGAGGTTTAAAACTTCGGGGTTCCCGAATTTTTCTTTATTACTCAAATGGTCTACTATGTTAGAGAGACTTGATAATGCTTCGTGAACATAACCGAGTTGACTACGCATGTGTTTCTTTAGCTCTTCCATGTCTTTACTTTCATCAATATAGTGAAGCATGAGGCGCTCAGACGATGCTAATTGTCGCAAATGTGGACGCATATCATGTTTTCGCATCCTTACTTCATTGATGTAGTCGGATTTCATGGCATCATACTTTTCTTTATATGTCACTTCCAATTCTCTCCTTAAAGAGTTTAGCGCCTCGTAGTTGGTTTCTGACATAAACTCCAACCTCTCCTTATCCGAATGATTAGGAACAAGAACTTTATTCATAATCAGAGGAAAGGTCGTGTCGTTGATAGAACCCTGACATATTGATTCCAACTGCCCTCTAACTTCAGGGGTTAAGAGCAATGCAGCCACATACCGCACATCAATGCCGTCTTTTGGAACAAGGCAGGCGATAGTATCGAGTGTCGCAATTCCTGTCTTTGGTATCTCTAGTATGTATCCCACAACAGTTTTCTCTTTCTTCCCGTAAAGAAGAACGCAAGGCTCCTTTAAGGCTCTTATCCAGAACTTCCATTGTTCATCAAATAGTTTGCTTCCAGCCAAATCCAAATCTTGCATCAGAAGATTAGCATCCTTATATTCTCGTGCCATTTTTGCAGGCACAGCAACGGGCATTTGCTTCACCTCTTCGGGGAGCACCCAGTCTCCCTCGTCCTTGATTACCTCACGGTCTGTTAAGTCCACAAGCGTCACTAGTTCAGAAAGAGGGATGCCGCTGTCAGGGCGTTTTGTGCCATAGAAATTGGGCCATAGCAATTCATGGTCAAGAGCACTAGCAGGGATATCGAAGCTTTTTCCCATAATACCATTCTCAATATGAACGGTGTCATGTGCTTTCTTCTCTATCAGAAGGGCAACCTTCACTCTGTTCACATTCAACCACATATCTTTGTACTTGAAAGATATGATGGACTTTATGCTCTGGTCGTCAACAACAGCCTTGCGTATGTCATAAGTACCTCCACTCTGACCTGCAGCATTTCTCACATCCAAAAAGAGAATCATTTGGGATCCTGGTTTGGCAGCCATATATACTGCTGCAGCGTCATCATAAGAGGAATGGAATGCTGTTCCCCATATGATGCAATTCACATCATCAAGATACGTCGCTTCAGTACACTCCTCTTCACATACGTGGATTTCTGATGGGATTCCTTGTGAATATAGACGAATCTGTGTAAGAGCCCACTCCTCTGTCTGTATCCAAGAATCCTTCTTTGACGTATAGCCTTTAACTCTACAGCCCGAGAACAATGATGCTACATCACCATTAGTTGCATCAGCAACAAAAACGGTTTTATTTTTCTGGACTACAGCATTTTTCTTGATAATGTCTATTATCTCTAGAGGAACAGGTTCATAACCCATCCTTCCTTTATGCTCTTGCATATATGAAAAAGAGAACGCCACTGCCTCTTCAAAGTTGGAACATAGGAAAGAGAATTCCGCCTCGGTCAAAGCATTATGATAGAAAACCTTTTCATATTTTGACAAGGCTGTTAAGACTCTTTCGTCAGCATCGCTACCAACGACCTGCTTATACAGAGACACCAGCAATTGTTCGTCTGCATCACCATCTGGCGAAAATGGTGCGTATCCCTCACTTGTATGCCACTTCCCATTTTTATCCTGATAATCGTCGCAAAAATATCTTTTCGGACAATTTTCAGCTACATAGTTACGATACTTGGTTACGAGGTTCTCTACTGTGAAATTGTTCTGCGTGTTCTGCATATCTCTTGTGTTTTGTTGGTTAGTACTCGAAGTCTTGCATTTGTGTCTCAAATGCGTTGCAAAGGTACAACCGTTTTTTGATTTCTACAAGCAAATCTTCTTTATGAACGGTTCCGTTCTTTGTGGAACCGTTTATAGTCTCTCGTCATCATTACCCATATTGGTCCATCTGCCTCTTTAGAACCACGCCTCGGAATAGCGGAACTTCATTTTGATGTATTCCCGAATCATACAATACAGTATTGTTAATGTCCTTATATTTTTCATTTGCTCTATTGTTTCTTGTATAAATTATATTCCATTCATCATATCCTCTGGATTGACAAACGTTCCACTCAAAGTATACTCTGGATAATCTTCGATATTAAAATCCTTTTCAACACAGCATGATTCACAAAAAGTATTATATAGCTTTACCTCGTTATAGTTGATGTCTTTGTCAACAACAATCATTTTACCCATCATTTTTGCAACTTCTCCTTTTTGTTCCACTGACATTTCTCTGATGGTTGCTAATGCTTGTAAAGTCATCAGATGATTCACGTCTTCCTTGTAGCCATCACCGAGACCAAATGATTGTATAACGTCGTTCATATATTCAACTTCACTATCCCTTACTACATTGTCTGCATTCTGAATTTCTTTAAGAATTCGAAGGATTGCTACCTTTTCATTATAATTAAACTCTTCCATAAGGATATCATATTTTTATTTTTTGTTTATACTAATACATGTCCAGTCCCATTCCTCCTTCTTTTTATTATAATCATATACGATGAGACCTTTTACAACGTCACCATCTTGTATGCCGTATTTTCGTACCACATTAGGAGAAATATAGTATTCACCTTCTTTGGCTTTCAAAAAAGCGAAGTCCTTATCTGTACGTTTCCGGGCCTTTCCTTCAACTACTTTAGCATAATCAAGTCCATCAGTGAATTGAGTCTGACTTGAACTAAGAATGCGAATTTTGCCATCTGGCTCGCTGACATAATTGATTTTCAAAACCATGCCATGTCCAACTTTCGACCTCAGTTTTTGTGAAATGTGTTTCTTGTACCCATAAACAAGGTTAACTTTATGGGAATTGGAGTCCACATAAGTTACAACAGCGATGGCTTCCTCTGTACCTTCACAAAGAATGCCATTTGTGATAATCATGTAGTCTATTGGGCTTCCGCTGTTTGGGGCAACGGTATTAATCCAAGGCTGACGAGCCCAGCAATCAACTTCATAAGGAAGATGCCAACCTTGTGAAAGATAACATTGGGTTATCTGATTAATCTGATGTTTGGCATAATCATATTGGTTGCGCAGAATGTAAAGTGCAGCCAATTTAATCCTGACCTTTCCCAGGAAGTTCTCCTTTGTATGGCAATGAACGGCTCGCAACAAGCAGGCCAGTTGTTTCTCCTGCTCGTTTGCAAAGACATCACTCAACAACTGCCACACCCAGAACTCGGAAGCTTTTTTCCTGGCAAAAGGAACGATTACTCTCAAGGCATCGTCAGCGTTACTTCCTAATGAGAGCAGAAGTTTCCCATAAAAATATCCAGGGTAGGTCATTTCCGGATGTTTTTCCATCAGCTCATCCATCTTAGGTAGGAATTCTTCTGTACGCCCTAAGTCGTTAAGACGTAGCAAAGCCTTCGACTTCGCAATAAAAACTTGTTCTGCAACAGACATAATTGTTTTTCCGTCTTCCGTTTTGTATGGTGTATAGTCTTCCTGTGTCAAGTTGTCCAAATTCCACCAATCAATGAAATCTGCCATTTCTTGCCAACTATCACATTTAATGAAACTTTTCAAGAGGAATGAATATGCCTTCGATGGATTGAAGTTGAAACCATGTAACTTGGCAAAAAGTGATGATAACTTTGCTGGGGAACTAATGTCCTTTGGCGATATGCGCTCTTTAACAAATCCTGCTACTTTGAACAGCACATTTTCGTATATCATGCTGTCATCAGTCATGGAGAGTTGATTTAATGTGCTGAACTCGTCCAGATGAGTTATCAATGATTGAAAGTCGTTCCTGTCTGTATCGTCTTTCAATAGATAATATAGAGTCCACCCCATTTCGCGCTGTGCCCAGGGGAACTGTTGTTCCATATCAGCCTTGGAAAGCTCGTATGCTTTTTGGCCTTCCCCTGCTTTGCATAGTGATAATATTTCGTTCAGTGATGCCATAGTGTTTTTAAATGAAATGGTTCTTGATTTCGTTGATGACTGCTTTCAATTCATGATCCTCTGGACCAAGCATGGACATCGGCTTGGCATATGTGACAAACCCGTTTTTGTCTATATATACTTTGAAATATGAGTATGTCCCGCTTGTCCGCATATAATAGACTACACTATAGTCTTCTGCATGTTCCACAACATTGATTATCTGTATGGATAATCCATCACAAGCAGAACGAATCATGTTGTATAACTTCTCATGGATCTCATCTGATGGAGTATAATCAAATATAAATGAGATAGCTCGTTCATCGTTGAGCAACATTGATATCAATACTGTATGTTCATTTTGTACAGTAGGTGCGGCAGGTAGGAATATTCCTCCTTCTTTATAGCGTATGTCAAACCTATTGGAACCAATAGGTGTCTGAATCTGATAAATTTCCATGTATGGCTTGCTGATGACAGACTGAACGGAATATGGGGTGCCATCCATGTTGGACATGATGCAATGATACTTTGCCCTCAGGAAGTTCTCACTATTATCTCCATGGAAAGGGGTCGGCTCTGCATTGCCGATTATACGGCACTCTGGTGACATGTTCTTGCATTTATGAATTGGTTCAATACGGAACTTGTCGAATGGAGTGATATGTGGCAGGTTGGTAACATAAAGGGTCTTTTGTGCACGGGTTGTAGCGGTATAGGCCCATCTCAGGCTGTCGTCATTCAGACCGGTCCTGTCGGTATAATCAACAAATACCTTGCCCCATTCTCCACCCTGACACTTGTGACCAGTAACTGCGTAACCGTATTTCGCTCTGATGGCATTGTAATATACGTCGGTCATCAGTGCATCGGCAAAGGCTTGTGTACCTTGCTTCAAATCAGGATGGCGCATACAGAAATTAATGTATAGGGCGCGGTTCTCGTCAATAGAAATGGATGCTTTGTCACTTGTCAGAAGGTCTTCTATAAGCATACAGCGCATGGGATTACCATCTCCGTCAGGCACGACTACCTGAACGAAGTTGATGGTAACAATAATGCGTTTCCGCTCACTGCCAACCTGAGCATATATAGGAGCAGACTGTTGTGTTCTTGCTCCGACCTCCAGAACAGGGACGAACTCGCCATTCATGCGGCCTAATCGGTAGTTGTTCTGGGTGATGAGCAGTATATCATTCTCCCTGAGCGGCACGTCATCGCCATAGAGGGATTTGCGGATGTCGCTGTTATACTTGCTTGCGGCCTTGTTGGAATAGCATATTACGACGCTGTCATGTCTGCCCGACTCCTTCCTGTGTTCAAGATACTTATTGAGAAAATCGTCAGGAGAAATCATTTCCACATCATTCTCCTTTTCCTCAAAAACCAAGCAATTACGTTTTTCTTTCTTCAACAGGTCGCGAATCATCATGGCATTCTTCAAGATAATGCTGTTGTCTTTCTGACGAAGCACTTCAGATAATTCTGTTTCGATAACTTTCAGGCCGCGTCCTATAAAATAGTCTGCTTTCAAAGCATTGGATTCTGACTCGCCTACAGGAGGAAGCTGGGCAGGATCACCAACAAAGATGACTTTCCCTCCAAAGTTTGGACGGACAAAATCCAATAGGTCTTCCATCAGGTTGTCAGTTCCGAACACAAACAACTCATGCTCTATCTTTCGAGAGCAGACCATGGAAGCCTCATCCACTATGGCCACGATGTTTCCGCCATATTCATTTTTACGCACAGGAAATACGAACTTGAATTCTGACTCTGCCACATCCTGGACATTCTTAGAAACTACACACGCTTTTTCATAAATGGCTTTGTGAATGGTCATGGCAGGTCTGTCTGTTTTTGCAGCAAGAACTCGTGCAGCCCTGCCGGTAGGTGCCATCAAATGAACCTCACGGCTCTGAGACAGATAGTCGGCAATCACCTTAACCATCGTTGTTTTTCCTGTTCCGGCATATCCTTTAAGGATAAAGACAGAAGCGTCGCTATCCATAAAAGTCTTTATCTTTTCAAAAACGGCATTTTGTTGTTCGGTTAGTTTCATAGTTATGATGGTTTTAAGCGGCATATTTTTTAAGTGCAAAGATACAAATGGTTTCAGATTGTTCCAAATTTTTCTGTCTTATGAAAAGTTCCAGATGCCGTGGAGCCATTTGAAGGTCTATGTTATGGATCATAGTAATAATATTTTGTGGCAAATGTAATCACAATAATCGACAAAACCAAGCAATTCTTCAGGAATCTTCATTGTTTTTCTTCAAAATAGATTTCCATCTGCCTCTTTATAGCTTCTTTTATCTGCTCTCTCAACGTCACCGGTTCCATCACTTCAAGCCCCTCCCCATACATCAAGATTCGACCTCGCAGTTCACGATTTGGCTCTATTGTTAGTCGTACTTCACCATAATTGCCATCTTCGTGTTCTCCAAATGGCATTATTTCCTTCTGGCTATGATGCAAAGGCTTCGTCAACAATAGTCCATGCTGGTATTCAGATTTAGTGCGAATAACGACCTGCTCTACCTTGGCACCTTTCTCGTGAGTTACGCCGATGATGTTTTTGAAATACTGCTGATAGAACCCTTTAGGAGCTGGAGTGTACTCCACATCGTTCACCTCGCTGACATCGCCAACAATTCTGTCCAAAGGTACATTATATGCCTGATAGGGCTCGCGATTAGCATCGCCAAACACGAACCAGCGACCATTATATTCTTTCAAGAATTGAGGGTGAAAGATGAGCTCAAAGGGTTCTTGGCCGAATCGTTGGTAAGCAAATTGTAGTACCTGCTTGTTGGAAATGGCTTTAAAGAACACCGGTAATAGATGGATGTTTGTGAGGTTCTGCTCCATACTAGAACTGATATGCATATCTCCATCTTTGGCTTCTTTGTTAGTATCTAAAAGCAGTTGAGTGTTCTCAAAGAAAGCTGAGAACCAGCTGGCAGGCATAATACCTGCTGAGGCTTTGCAGAATGAAGCATAATCCTCTACAGACTTTTGTACGATGGCCTTGCGTTCATCTGCCAAAGGGTCGTCGTTTTTACCTACATATTTATATGCCTTGCCTTTGCTTTGCCCATTATCTTCTACACATCCAGGGTATGCTTTCTCTAAAGCTTTGAGTACTTCAGGGAATGCTTTTTTAAGTTCGCCATAACCAGGCTCGCTGTTGCAAGCTATCTTGTCATAGTAACCTTTTGGCCTGGCATAGAATGACGTAAGTACATCTGTATAGCTGACAAACTCACGCTTCATCAACTCCTTATATATTAGATTAACAAACTCGGATCTGATGCCAAATCCGGCGAAGATGTTTTTAGTAGGCATGTTTTTTCTTGTTTAGGACTCTGCAAAGATACAAATATTTATCTAGAACAATGCATCTTGGCGAAGAATTTTATGGTTTCACAAGTCTTGTGATTTTGAACACTATCACAAAAACTGAGGACATAACCTTGTGGGCTATGTCCTCTAATTGGTGCACAAAGAATCTTGTGAAAGGAATTCTTTCTTCGTCGTGTTTCAATAATCAATCGAAGGAAGTCTTTTTCTTACCCCATGTGTTTTTTGCATAGGGATTCCCCTTGTATTCGTTGTAGAACTTAAGGGGAGAGTACATCTTGAAGTACCTCTCTTTACTTTTCGATCCCGACTCACAATCTTTTATCTCTTCTTTTGAGAAAGCACCTTTGTCAGAATAGTTTTGGAACGATGACACCCAGAATTTATGATCTATGTATTCTGTTTTGGCATCTTCTTTGCCTAGTGTGTAGGCTATGCGGTTTCTGAACTTAAGAGGACTGTTGTCCTGTGTGTAACGGACTTCGTCGGATGAGATCTTGGGATAGTTCTGATCGTGGTTGTCACAGTCTTTATATACGTAGTCAGAGATGTTGAATCCATAAATATATTTTGCTGACTTCGGTGGGATGCAGATATACATTGGTTCCTTTGTCTGTATACTTTTCGATGTTGAGACGCCTGTCATTGCACTTGCTTGCCTTGAGATAGTCGTGGGATACCAGCTAAATGCGGTGTTCAAATAACCGCTCAGCGTTATCTGTCTGGAACTGGAGAGAGCTGCTATACCTGTAACAGTTTTGCCATAGGTCGACTCTGAATAGTAATTATGGGCAATGCCGTTGAGGATGAAGAATGACTGTGGCATTACAATGTACATGTTCTCGTTGGTTTTGTTGTGCATGAGGAAGCTGAGGTCTCCTCCTTTAGCCCACAGATTGTAGGTTATCGTGCAGTCCTCGTTTTCGAAGAATAGCATTTTTTCCTTCTGTGATACGTCAACCGATTCAACTTGATAGACTTGATAAAACGATTTTTCTGAGCACGATGATAGGAGTGTGAGGCCCATCATTGAAATTAATAGTTGTTTTTTCATACTGTGATTGTTTAAGTTTAATAATAATGTTGTTTTTTCAAAAACTGGGTCAAAGGTAAGCAAAAAAATGTTTCTGCAAGAATAAAAAATGGAAAAAAGACTTTCACAAGCCTTGTGATTGGCTTTCATTTTTCCTCACACTTAATCTGCCTCCGCCTTACTGCTTCGTCGTAGGCGAAGGGGACGGTGATGCGCGGGGGACGGGAGGGGAAGACGCGTGACAGGAGGCAGTCTTCAAAGGCGACGTACAGGATGCTGTCGAAACGGATGCCGGGCATCGTCCGCAGGTAGACGGTCTGCGTTTGCAGGTTGATGGAGGTGTCTTTGCATTCCTCCCATACCTGTCGGGCTTTGATGTCGTCGAGGGTGTCTAATAAGTCAAGTGCGGCTATGTAGCCTTTGACAAGGCGTTCTTCGTCACTCTCGGGTTCTTGCTTGCTGCTCTCCATCTCTTCGGGGGAAAATAAATATAGTTCTTTGCTTTTCATACGCTTCACTCTGTCTTTAACTCCTGTAAGACATCATCAACAATATATTGGTCGCTCATGAGTTGTAAACCATATTTGGGATTAGACAATTGTTGATAAGTTTTAGTAGAATAGAATAGATCTAACGCTTGCTCTGCATCTATATTGAGCGCATCGGCAAGCATCATAATTATGTGACTTTGTTTTCGCCAAAGAACTGTGTCTCTCATGTTTTGTCCTCCTCTGAATCTAAAACAATACTCTCTACAAATGTCAGGTATTTATCAATCATAGACTGATTAAGAATGCAATGTTGATGGTTTACTTTCTTGTATTTTAGTTGCCCTAGGGCTTGCTCTGCTGTTATAATGCCTTTTTCGTAATCTTCGACAGTGTCAATTACGTTGTCATTGGCAATGCCACCTTCAACAATGTCATATTCGTTGGAATAGTCTTTACCGTGACGACAGGCTACCACATAGTCTAACCATTCTAAATCATAAGAAGTAAATGATTTAATGCGTACACCATCAGCTATGGCCTGTTCCATTTCGAACTCATAGGTGTTTAATACTGCTTCTGCATTCCGTCCTTTTCGACCTGCTATTACGACTGCCCAATCTTCTGCCTGTTTCTTTATCTTTGTGAGATAGAATCCAGAACCGAAGTCCAGGTTTTTTCTACCTGCTTTTGCGTTTGGCTGAGGAACAGCCACCTGTGAACCGTGATATAATGTTAACATGTCTTGTCTTCCTTTTCTTCCTGTTCCCAATTTTGCAGCGTTTCGATAGTGTCGTCCACTACCCAGTCGAGACTTTGGGTATGCAACTGCTCATAATGTCGCAACAGACGATTGTGGATCAAGCCTTGACGCTTTAGACGGTCGTGCATCTCTCTGCCAGAAAGATTCGCTTTTTGTGCGCTAGCCTCAATGGCCATTACTGCGAAATGTATCTTTTTGTAGGTGTTTGTTTGATAGTTCTCCATAACGCCTTAATTATTAAATTCTCTTTTCCGTCGCAAATTTAGGAGATTTTTACGACAAAACCAAATATTATAGGCAAAACTTGCTTGCGAAGCTGTTTTGTCAGGTTGTATGCTGAGGAATAGTGAAGGCGAACAAGCTTTTTCATACTTTTCTTTTGTGTTTCTCTTGTTTTTTCTTACTTTTGCAACAAACTTATAAAACAAATGAAAAGAACGACGAAAGGGAGAGTTTGCGGGAATGGGCGATTAGTGCCTTTCGTGCTTGGGCTGCTGATGGCGTGCACCGCGTGCCAACAGCGCAAGGGTGGGGGTGAGGCGATTCCTGAAGAGCCTGACTATGAGAATGGTACACAGTGGTATGTGAGTGACCGAGGGGCTGCTGCCGACGTGTTTTATGTCTTGTCGACGGAGACGGGCGACTATGCGCTGCCTGGTGGCGAGATATGTCATTATGCTGATACTTATAATGACAGTCTGAGGGCGCCACTCTATGCTGAGATGGTGGGTGTGGATACACTGGTGAGTGGGTCGCTGAACTTCTACGCGCCCTACTACCGGCAGTGCTCGCTGCAGAGTTTTGAGAGCGACAGTCTGGCGACAGCGCGTTTGGAGTTGCCGCTGAGCGATGTGCGCAGGGCTTTCCGTCACTACGTGAAGCATCTGAATGGCGGTAGGCCGTTCATCTTGGCGGGCTACAGTCAGGGCGCGCGCCTCATGCTGGAACTGCTGAAGGAGATGGACAATGCTACTTATAAAAGGATGATAGCGGCCTATGCCATCGGTATCACCATTGATGAGGAGGATCCCCATATCGTGGCTGCCAAGGGAGCCGACGATACTGGCGTGACGATATGCTATAATTCGGTGCGCGACACTACCTGCGCGATGGCGGGGTGGGAGAGAAGTAGGGTGGCTATCAACCCTGTGAACTGGCGGACCGACAGCACTTCTGCCATCCTGATGACCGAACCGTCGCCGCTATTGCCGGTGGCTGAACAGAAGAAGGACACGATGTGCATCCGTCTGGACACGTCGACCGGACTGCTCATCGTGGATGGTTTCACCGCAGACGACTATGTGCTGCCGCTGATAGGCAAGGAGGGCAACTATCACTCGCGCGAGATATGGCTCTATCGCAAGCAGTTGCGTGAGAACATGGCGCTCAGGGCGGCGGTGAGGGTAAAAAGCGTTTCTGCCATGGAAACAGAGTGTGCCAAGCATAAGCACAATGGTGAAATGCGAATGATTTATTAAAAAGTTGGATGAAACAGAGAAAGAGGTCGATACTTTTGAATAGTTGTTCAATACGATTCAAGCCTCCTTGTATGATCGTCTTTTCTTGCATCTCTTTAAAAAAATGAGCCCAAAGAGATTTGTTTCAGAAAAAATACGTATCTTTGCATCAAAATCATCAATGATGGCTACAATATATATCAAAAATGTAGGTCCACTGAAGGACACGACAGAGATTGAATTAAACAATCTTATGCTTATTGTTGGCAAACAGAGTTCTGGCAAAAGCACTTTCATGAAAGTGCTGTGCCATTGCCGTTGGGTTGAGAAAACACTCATGGTTGATGATGACGACAGCGCTATTGATTATGGTAAGGACAGGAAGTTTCTGGAAAGTCTGATGACGTTTCATAGGTTCAATTCTGATTTCTTTTCATCGGATAGCTATATCAAGTATGATGGTGACTATATTACTATAGAACAGAATGGCGATGAGACTGATGCCGTAATTACACGTAAAGAGAGTTTTGAGGATAGGAGGTATAATACGAAACTTTGCTTCATTCCATCAGAGCGTAATCTTATTACTGCTGTTAAGAATCTTGACAAGTCATATAAGGCAACAGAACTGGATGTTCTGCTTAATTATTTGCTTGAGTGGGATGAAGTGAAGGATTTCTATAGTACCAAGAACCCTTTACGCCTTTCTGTTGCTGGAAACATACAATATTTCAACGACGGCGGGGCAGATATGATTTATCTGAGCCAGAATGGTAAGAAGTTGCCTGTGTTTTATGCTTCGAGTGGTGTCCAATCTGCTATGCCTTTAGAGGTTATGATTGACAGATACAGTGCTATCGTTGGAAAACGTGCAAGCATTAGTAAACATGACTGGAGACACATCTTCGACGAAATGAAGAATAGTAATGTGGAGCAAAGTGCAATTTTCAATAAGGCAGGTAAAGCATATTATCAGTCTGTACAATTTTTTATAGAAGAGCCTGAGCAGAATCTGTATCCAGAATCTCAAAAAGACTTGTTAATCAACATTGTAAAGCATCTAGTGACATCTAACAATAAAGGACAGTGCAAAAGTTGTGTTGTTTTAACGACACATAGTCCATATATTTTGTCTGTCCTCAACGTGTTGATGGCAGAAGCAAGACTATATAAGTATCATCTTGATGGTCATTATTCTTCAGAGATAGAGGATTTTGTTAACTATGAATGCTATATGTATCCAGATAACTATTCTGCTTACTATATCAACAACAATGGTATATTTGAAAATCTGATTGATTCAGAGTTGTCTATGATTAGCGGCATTGAGTTGGATGGTGTGTCTGACTGGGTGGAAGAACGGATTTCCAAAATTAACAAGTTCGTTTATGGCTGAGAATACGTATTCTACTCTTGAAGAATTAGGCTTTAAGCCTGAGCAGGATCTTTCTATCCGAAAGATAGTGTCAACTTCTGAACGTCACGAGTTACCTTATGATGCAGCCTTAATTAACTCATACAACCCCATCATCTCTTGTTTCAACAGAGTGGTGTTCATGCCACTGCCAAAAGCCCCCTGCGCTGCCATTCCCAAGAAAAGCAAACAAAACATCTTCGCAGTCCACTGCACATCCACGTCGGCCCGCAGTTCACCCCGCTCTTTTGCCTGGCTGATCATCTTGCGCCACACTTTTTCCTCATCCTCGCGCTGACGTTGAAAACGGTCGAAAAGCTTTGGGAAATGGCGCTTCATCTGCAACAATAGGTTGATATAGCCGTGGCAGGCTTCCGCCTTCGAGATGCTGTTGTCAATCTCATCGAGCAGCGACTTCATCGTTGCCCGCACCCCGTTCAGGTAAGCCTCAATAAACTGTTTGAGGGTGAAGTCATCCTCATACTTCATCTTGTTGTCCAGACATTGTTTCTCCACCACGTAGTACTCCAGTATCTGCTGGAACAATTCTATTTTAGTGTCAGCGTAATAGAATATCGAACCACGTGTGATGCCCAGTTCCTTCTCGATGTCTGGCACTGACAATCCGTCAATGGAACGCAATAGCAACAATCGGAAACAACCGCTGAATAGTTCTTCCTTTCTTCCTTTTCTCATAAGTATCTCTCTCGTTTTTTCGATGCAAAGATACAAAAAAGTATAAAAAACTCCAAGTTTTATGCTAAAATATCTTTCATTTCAATGCTTATTACATAAATATTACAAAATATTCACCCCTTTTTGCTTGTGTTTTTCTACAAATATGTATATTTGCATCCGCTTTCTGTGAAGAAAGTTATCCGAGGAAATAAATCTCTCTCGTTAGGGGCAGTGGCTGAGTCCTCGGCAGTCCTGCCCCATTATGATTATCACATTTTATTATTTCTTAGCCATGATGTCAAAAAAACGCCGAGACTCTCGGGGTGAGACTCTCGGCGGAAACTTTTTCAACTGACGGCAAATGATGACGGTCAATTCACCGACAATTCTTACAGGATATTGAGGAAGATGGTGATGATGCCTGTGTTTATAAGATCGGTGAACATGGCAACTATGCCGGCGGTTTGTATCATGTCTAGTTCCAGATGTGTCATAATCGTTAGAATCTATATTGTAGTTTGATGTTGGCGGCGTGACGGTTTACCTGAGCCTCACTGCAGAAGGCATCGAACATGTCGTGCCAGTCGATGCCGAGGTGCCAGTGGCTGCCCCACTGCTTGTCGACCGACAGGCAGCCATAGACCGGTGTGCCATAGGTCGTGCGTATGGGTGACTTCTTGGTGTAGTAGACCATCTGCAGGCCTACCTGCCATGCGTGGGGCAGATGGGCTGTGGGTGCCACTCGCAGCGAGGCGGAGACGATGTCCTTGGCTATGTGCAGATTAGTGCCGCCGGTGAGTGTCAGCCAGGGGTTTTTCCAATAGGCGGAGGCCCCCAGGAGGGTGAAGTTGTCTTCTCCCTCTACGATGTAATGGCTTGCCTCTGTCTGTACTGTGAGTCTCTGCCGGCTATAGGTATATGCCAGCTTTATCTGGTTGATGTCCCTGTCGTTCAACTGTCGCCTGGTGACGGCCCAGTCAGCAGCGGAGAGGGTGGCGGCATTGGTCAGGAGTGCTTGATAGGCGGGGTTGTAGTACTTGCGGTAATAGCCCATCTGTATCTGGTTGTGGGCGTTGGGCAGGTAGATGACGCAGGCGTTGGTGTTGTTGCGTGTGTCGGAACAGTGGCGGCTGTCGGTCTCGCTCATCACCTTATGGTCATAGAACATCACGCGATGGCCGGTAGTCAGTTTCCAGTGGGGTAGGGCGTAGGTGAGCTGCAGGTAGATGTCGTTGTTGAAGATATGCCAACTCCAGTCTCTTGTCTTTTGTTCTGTCATGAGGAAGTCTCCCTCAACACCCAGCATCATTTCCAGTCGCTTGGTGAACAGAGGGGTGTTCAGCTCAAGGGTGTACATCGGCAGCTTGTTGGAGCAGGACTGGTCGCTGGCATACTGATAACTGCCCAAGACAAGCAGTTCGGTACCTATGCTATTGAAGGTGTGGAAGAATCTTGCCCTTCCCAGGACCTTGCGTGAGGTGCCCGATGGCTGTTCCGTATACTGCTGGGTGAAATAGGTGAGCAGTTTGTTTCTGTCGTCGAATCGGTTGGTCATGTGAAGGGTCAGGTATTCCTTGTTGCCGTTCTGGTAGCGATACGACGCATTGGCATAGAGGTCGGTGCCCTTGCTGCCGTATAGCGCATTGAGGGTGCCGTTGCCTTCTGTCTTCTTCCCGAGGCTGCCCTGTCCCTCTACGAAGGCGTTCAGCGTGTCGGGCATCTTCATGTTGATGTCGAGTACCTGTCCTGTGCCGATGGTTCCCTTTGCCACACCAGTATTGTGGCACACCTGTATCTTTGCGATGTCCTTGGCTTTTATCTGACTGATGATAAGCTTGTTGTCACCGTTGAAGGGGACGTTGTCGATGCGTATGTTATAGCCAGAGATGACGTCCTCATAACCGGCTATCGCCAGGTCGGGCACCATCTGTAAAAGGTCCATCAGGCTCTCTTCTCCTGTCAGTTCCATTCGCTGGGGGTAGATATTGGTCCTGTCGGCATTCATCTCCACGACAGGCTGTGTGTCTTGTGCCGACGCGGGGAACAAGAGCAGCAGGATACTTGCTACTGTTAGAAGATATCGCGGCATACCGTTATTTAGATTATATGTCATGTCGCAAATGTAATAATAATCTTTTAATTGTACAAAGAAAAGTGATTTTTTCTTTGGTTTTTCGCTCGTTTTGCACTATCTTTGCAATCGCAATAAATGAAAACCATGCACATAGCCATAGCAGGAAATATAGGCAGCGGTAAGTCGACGCTGACGCAGATGCTGGCCCGCCACTACGGATGGGAGGCCCGTTATGAGTCGGTGAGCGATAATCCGTATCTGGAGGATTACTATCGTGACATCCACCGTTGGTCGTTCAACCTGGAGGTGTTCTTCCTGAAGGAGCGCTTCCGTGACTTGCTGGCTATCGCTCAGGCCGACCATACCATCGTGCAAGACCGCTCTATCTTCGAGGGTGTCTATGTGTTCATGCAGAACAACAAGGCGATGGGCAACCTCAGCGATCGCGACTACGAGACGTACATGGAACTGTTTGAGCAGATGATGTCGGTGGTGCACTATCCCGACCTGATGATCTACCTGAAGGCGTCGGTGCCCCACCTGGTGGGTAATATCCAGAAGCGCGGGCGCAACTACGAGCAGTCTATCCAACTGGAGTATCTGGAGAACTTGAACCGTCGCTACGACGCGTTTATATATAATATGTATAAGGGTCGTGTGATGGTCATTGAGAAGGATGAACTCGACTTCCAGCATGAGCCGAAGGACTTTGCGAAGATAGTGGACCGCATCGATCAGACGCTCTTCGGACTGTTTTAGAAGGCCCATCTCCTGGCCCTTCCCCGAGGTACGAGGTACGAGGTGCGAGGTGAGTGGAAAATGTAAAAATGTAAAAATGTAAAAATGTAAAAAAGTAAAAAAGAGGTGAGAGGTGAGAGGTAAGAGGTAAGAGAATAGTTAAATCGAAAATAAATCGTAAATCGTCAAATCGTATATAAAAAGATGCACATCGCAGTAGCCGGAAACATTGGCAGTGGCAAGACCACGCTGACGAAGATGTTGGCCCACCGATATGGTTGGACCCCTCGTTTTGAACCCGTAGACAACAACCCCTACCTGTCGGACTTCTATGCCGATATGCAGCGATGGTCGTTCAATCTGCAAGTCTACTTCCTCAACAAGCGTTTTAAGGAGGTGGTGGAGATCTCGAAGTGCACGGAGACCATCATCCAGGACCGTACCATCTTCGAGGATGCTTGTATCTTTGCGCCTAACCTGCACGGTCAGGGTATGATGAGCGACCGTGACTTCAACAACTACCGTGACCTCTTTGATCTGATGATGTCGCTGGTGAAGTTGCCCGACCTGATGATCTACATCCGCAGCAGCATACCTACGCTGGTGGCACAGATACAGAAACGTGGACGAGATTACGAGCAGACCATGCGACTGGACTACCTGGAGGGCTTGAGCAAGCGCTACGAGGAGTGGATAGAGGGCTACAGGGGTCAGCTCATCGTCATCGACGGCGACCACTGCAAGTTTGGTGAGAATGCTGAGCACTTCAAACAGGTGACCGACATGATTGATGCTAAGTTGTATGGTCTGTTCCCGATGGAATCTTAAAAGATGTTAAGGTATTGAAGATTTTTGTAATTAATAACTTGTAATTCATAATTTCTTCGTACCTTTGCACCCGCAAACGAAAGGAATGCGATCACACAAATGGTGCCTTAGCTCAGTTGGTAGAGCATCGGACTGAAAATCCGTGTGTCCCCGGTTCGATTCCTGGAGGTACCACTCCTCCTTTCATTATGAATCCCGCGATAGTCTTCGGACTGTAGTGGGATTCTTTTTTGTATATACCTAAAAAAAGGAGTTCCAGGATTTCTCCTGAAACTCCTTTGTAATCACTTCTTCCAGAGCTTGCTCATATCCTCAAGCGTCTTGCCCTTTGTCTCGGGCACCAGTCGCCAGACGAAGAGAGCAGCAATGACGCAGATGGTGCCATACAGTCCGTAGGTGAACCAATGGCCAAAATCGTCGCCCTCCTTAAGGTGCATGTTGAACATCGGCACGAAGGTCGACGACACGATGAAGTTGAAGATCCACTGGAATGCCACGGCGATGGCTACTGCAGCGCCACGGATGGTGTTGGGGAAGATCTCGGCGATGAGCACCCAGCAGATGGGGCCCCATGAGAACATGAACGAGGCGGCATAGACCATGATGCTGAGCATCGTGATCATACCCATGCCTTCATGTCCGAAGGTGAGCGCCACGCCAAAGGCACCGACAGCCATTCCAATGCTGCCGCAGATGAGCAGGGGCTTGCGTCCCAGTTTCTCTACTGTGAAGACAGCCACCAGCGTGAACAGGATGTTGACCACACCCATCACCACGGTGTTTACCATCGGGTTGGTCATGCCCATGTCGCCAAAGATACGTGGGGCGTAGTAGAGCACGGCATTGATACCCACAGCCTGCTGGAACACGGAGAGCATGATGCCGATGAAGATACAGAGGTAGCCATAGGTGAACAGACGCTCGGTCTTCACGGTGACGGTCTCCTTGATATCGGTGAGGATCTGACGGGCTTTCTCAGTGCCGTTGATGCGCGAGAGCACGCTCAGAGCCTTCTCCTCGCGACCTGCCATCACCAGATAGCGTGGTGTCTCGGGTACTAAGCAGATGAGCAGGGTGAACAGTCCGGCAGGTACTGCCTCACTTCCAAACATATAGCGCCACCCGGTGGTAATGGTCCATGGGTCGCTGTTGGGAGCCACGGCATTCACCCCCTGTCCTATCGACTCGATGACGGGATTAGTGTGTTCGCCCAAGATGAGGAAGTTGACGAAGTAGACCACTAACTGTCCGAAGATGATGGCAAACTGGTTCCACGACACGAGCATGCCACGGATGTTAGAGGGTGCCACCTCACCGATATACATTGGACAGATGGCAGAGGCGAGACCTACACCGATGCCTCCGATGACACGGTAGATATTAAATACTACAAGCAGTGAGTAGGAAGGCTTGCCATGTTCGAAGAGCAGGAACTCAGGGTTCATCGAACCAAGAGCAGACACAAAGAACAGGATACCAGCTACCATCAGCGAGCGCTTACGTCCCAGACGGGAGGCCAACAGGCCTGAAAGGGCTGAACCGATGATACAGCCAATGAGTGCCGACGACGAGGTGAAACCATGCATCATGTCGGTGTACTGGAAATCCTGGGCACCGATGAAGAAGGCCTGCAGACCTTTCTCGGCACCTGAAATGACCGCTGTGTCGTAACCAAACAGCAGACCGCCTAAAACAGCCACCATCACAATGCTGATGAGGTAGCTCTTACTTCCTTGTTGTTCTTTCATTTTCTATTTTATCACTTAACACTTAACACTTAACACTTATCACTTATCACTTAACACTTCCCATATGATTCCACCCCTGCGCCTTGAGTTCGAACTCCTGGTTGTCGCGGGTGACGAGAACCTGTCCATATTTCTCCTCGGTAATATGTCCGATGAGGCGTACGTCGTCAATCTCCTTCACCTTCTCCAGGTCGCCGATGGGCACGGTGAAGAGTAGTTCGTAGTCTTCACCACCATTAAGTGCGCAGGTGGTGAGGTTCATGTTCATCTCCTCTGCCATCACTGCCGTCTGGTAGTCGATGGGTATCTCCTTCTCGTAGATGCGGCAGCCTACGTGCGACTGTCGGCAGATGTGCATCAGTTCCGACGAGAGACCGTCGCTGATGTCCATCATCGCCGTGGGATGGATGTCAGCCTCGCGCAGTCGTTTGATGATGTCGCCCCGTGCCTCTGTCTGCAACTGTCGCTGCAACAGGTACTCCTTGCCGCTGAAGTCGGGTTGTGCGATGGTAGAAAGTTGGGCGTTGAGCGTGGCGACCTTCTGTTGGTCGCCAGCAGCCTTAGCCTCTGCCATCTTCTTCTGAAGGTCGTTTACTTGACTATAGTAGACGCTCTTCTCGCGTTCCAGCAGTTGCAGTCCCATATAGGCAGCTCCCAGGTCTCCGCTGACGCAGATGAGGTCGGTGTTCTTCGCACCGTTGCGATAGACGATGTCCTCCTGTCGTGCCTCTCCGATGCAGGTGATGCTGATGGCCATTCCGGTATAGGATGACGTGGTGTCGCCCCCCACGATGTCGACATTCCACTTCTCGCAGGCCAGACGCAGTCCGCTGTAGAAGAGTTCTATGTCCTCCACGGTGAAACGTTTTGAGAGTGCCAGCGAGATGGTCATCTGTCGTGGTGTGCCGTTCATGGCGAAGATGTCGCTGATGTTGACCATCGCAGCCTTGTAGCCCAGGTGTTTCAGGTCGATATAGGTGAGGTCGAAGTGTACCCCCTCCATGAGGAGGTCGGTGGTCACCAGTACCTCCTTGTCGGGATAGTGGAGTACGGCGCAGTCGTCGCCCACGCCGTACTTCGTTGACTCATTCTTGTTGACGAGGTCCTTGGTCAGTCGTTCTATGAGACCAAACTCGCCCAGTTTAGCTATTTCCATTGATATCAGATACGTGATAGGTACGTATTACTTCTTCCATTCCTCCGTTGGGTGGTCGGTATTGAACTTAGCCGTCTTCTGGCTCTCAATCTTCTCTGAGCGCACTATCATCTCGCGCATAATCTCAGTCATGATGGGTTGAGCCTTGTCGGCAGCCTCCTGTACCTCTTCATGGCTTACCTCTACCGGCTGGTCGAAGCCGCCTAGGTCGGTGACCACTGAGATGCCGAAGACACGGATGCCGCAGTGGTGGGCCACGATGACCTCGGGCACTGTCGACATGCCTACGGTGTCGCCACCCATCGTGCGATACATCTTATACTCGGCAGGTGTCTCGAAGGTGGGACCCTGCACACCCATATACACACCATACTGCAGGCGGATCTTCTTCTCACGTGCAATCTTGCTGGCCAGTTGGATGAGTTTGGGGTCGTAGGTCTCGTGCATGTCGGGGAAGCGCGGACCCGTAGGGAAGTTCTTGCCACGCAGCGGGTGCTCAGGGAACATGTTGATGTGGTCGGTAATTACCATTAGGTCGCCAATCTTAAAACCCGGGTTCATGCCGCCAGCAGCATTAGAAACGAAGAGTGTCTTGATGCCCAGTTCGTACATCACACGTACGGGGAAGGTCACCTCCTTCATCGAGTAACCCTCGTAATAGTGGAAGCGGCCTTTCATTGCCATAATGTCAACACCTCCCAGTTTGCCGAAGATGAGTTTTCCGCTGTGTCCTTCCACTGTCGATACCGGGAAGTTAGGGATTTCTGCGTATGGGAACTCTGTGGTATCGGTAATCTCCGATGCCAGTTGTCCAAGACCAGTACCAAGTACGATGGCCGTTTTAGGACTTGTTGTCATCCTTGCTTTTAGCCAGGATGCTGTTTCTTGAATTTTTTCGTACATAGCCTATAATGTGATTGTTAAACAATTCTTCTTTCTCTTTGCCGATGAATCTGATGCGGATGGGTAAGGCGTAGATGTTCTGTCGGACATCGATGCTCAGTCCTGTGGTGTTCTGTATGCGCACGGCATCCTTCTCCGTCGTGATGATACACTTGGGTGAGGGTAGGGTTGCAAAGGTCTGGTTGATGCGCTCTACATCCTTCTCGCTGAAGTCGTGATGGTCGGGGAAGGCGAGTGACGTGATGTTGTCAGTGTAGGGTTTCAGGTCTTCGATCATCTGTCGTGGCGAGGCGATGCCTGTGAGCAGGAGCACGTTAGTGTCCTTTAATGATTGCAGCGTCTCAATGGTCTTCAGTGACTCTCCTTCAAAGACCGGCACCGGCTGCTCGTAGTCGAGCATGGTGAAGTAGAGTTGTTGGTATGGGAAGAGGTTCATCGCCTTGGTGACGACGCGATAGTCCATTGGCTTTAGTTTTTTCGGACACTTGGTGATGATCACGATGTCGGCACGGTCCTTGCCTGAGAGCGGCTCGCGCAGTCTGCCGGCCGGCAACAGCCGGTCGTAGATGACGAGGCGGTGGTAGTCGACGAGTAGTATGTTGATGCCAGGTGTCACGTAGCGATGTTGGAAGGCATCATCGAGGAGGATGACATCGGTGTCTCTCTTCTCTTCGGTGAGCCGTTGTATACCCCTGACGCGTTTCCTGTCGACAGCCACATAAACCTTCGGAAACTTCCGTTTCATCTGATAGGGCTCGTCGCCTATCTCACGAGCGGTAGTGTGCTCGTTGGCAAGCAGGAACCCCTTGGTCTTGCGCTTATAGCCGCGACTGAGCACTGCCACCTGGAAGTTGCCCGGCAACCGCTTGTCGCCCATATAGTTTTGCAGAAGGCGGATGAGATATTCCACATGAGGTGTCTTGCCCGTGCCCCCCACGGTGATATTGCCCACCGAGATGACGGGCACATCAAAGGAGTGACTTCTCAGGATGCCCACGTCGAAGCAGAAGTTCCTGATGCATACCCCCATGCCATAGAGACAGCTCAGAGGCAAGAGGCTCTTGTTGATCTTGATAAAATCGCCTTCCATTTATAATAACAAGGTAATTGGCCTGCCCTATTTGATACTGACACTGAAGGGTAGACGTGCCTGCATACGATTGCGCAACTGCTCCTTACGCAGTTCCATCACCGGTTCGTAGAGGTCGCCAAGAACCATTCTCAACTGGTTGTCAGTGAGGTAGTTGTTGGGCCTCTCATCGCTGTTGAACATCTGGTCAAACCAGTCCACCTTCTCGGGATAGGCAACCATGTGGTATTCCTTTAGTTTTGCCAGTGCAGCAGCCTTCTTGACGGCATCGTTGAGTGAACCCAACTGATCGACCAGTTTAATCTCGACAGCATCCTTAGCCAGCCATACACGACCCTGTGCAATCTCGTTGACCTCTTCCTTGGTCATGCCACGTCCGTCGGCCACTATGCTCAGGAAACTCTCGTAGCCACGGTCTACGTAGCCCTGCATTTTCTGCATCACGGAGTCGTTGTCCTCGGCAAAGATCAGACTGTTCTCGTAGTCGGTGAAGGTGTTGGTGGTGACGCCGTCCCAGGTAATGCCCAGTTTCTCTGTCACTAAACCACTGAAGTTGGGTATCAGTCCGAAGATACCGATAGAACCGGTGATGGTGGTAGGCTCGGCAAAGACATAGTCGGCACCACAGCTTATCATATAGCCGCCCGAGGCAGCCACACCACCCATGGAGACGACCACTGGTTTCTTGGTCTTCAACTGTTTGATGGCATGCCATATCTGTTCGCTGGCGAAGGCGCTGCCGCCACCAGAGTTCACACGGAGGACTACCGCCTTCACGTTCTCATCGCTTGCCAATGCGTTCAGGTCGTCAACGGTGTTTTTGCCCACGATGGCATGTCCACCTGATAGTCCGCTCAGTGCCTGATCGATAATCTCGCCATAGGCATAATAGACGGCAATCTCGTCGCCCTTCTCCTTGGCTTTCTTGCCATTCACCTTCAGTGTAGCCATTTGGTCGAGCGATAACTGGTTCAACTCGTCCTTCTCGCCCACCTTCAACTTGCCACGTACGAGCTTCTTCACCTCGTCGGGATACATCAGTTTGTCTACTAGTTTAGCATTGACATAGTCCTCCTGGTTGGCAAAGATCATGACGCTGTCGTTGGCCAGCTGGTTCAGGGCATCGATGGTGGTCTTACGGCTGTCGGCTATCTCAGTGGTCCAATGGTTCCAGATGCCTTCCAGGTAAGCCTGGCGCTGTTCACGGTCGTTGTCGCTCATGTCGGTACGGGTGACACTCTCCACATAACTCTTATATTTTCCCACACGCGCAGCCTGGTACTTGATGCCCAGCTTGTCGTAGAGTCCTTTCAGGTAATAGCTCTTTCCGCCAAGACCCTTGAAGTCGATCATGCCGCCCTTGTTCAGATAGAGTTCGTTGGCAGCCGTACAAATATAGTAAGCCCCCTGCATGTACTGGTCGGCAAAAGCCACCACCCACTTGCCACTCTTGCGGAAGTCCACGAGTGCGTCGCGGATCTGCTGGGCAGAGGCAGGTGCGTCAAATTCCACCATGCCACTCTCGATGTAGATACCCTTGATGTTCTGGTCTTCCTTTGCTTTCTTGATGGCACTCAGTATGTCGTCGAGTCCTAATTCTTCGGTACCTGCCATTCCTAAGATGGAGGCAAAAGGACCTGCGTCTTCAGCGCGCTCAGACACGATGCCTTGCAGTTTCAACACAAAGACGGAGTTCTCCTTGGCCGTAACAGAACTGTTACCGCTTGCCAGGATGCCGGTGAGGATAACAGCGAAGATGATGATGCCAATAATCGACATGGCGATGATTCCGCACATCGTGGCTAACATGTATTTAAAAAACTGTTTCATAAAATAATGGTTGAATAAATGAGTTTCATGTGCAAAAGTACAAAAAAAAATGAAACATCGTACAATTTTCCGATTTTTTGTATGATTTTCTATGGTTTGTTAGTATGGAATATACTAATTTTGCAGCATCAAAAGAAAAACGGACTACTTATTGATTATATAGTTTTAGTTAGTATATTTTATGGTAAAGAGGTTGAGCCGGACTGTGAAGTTCGGCTTTTTCTATCCTTTTTTTTATAAGAATAATAAGAAAATCATGTTATTCTTTTGTGTTTCTCTCGTTTTTTTCGTAACTTTGCGACATAAAACTAATCTAAACAAAAATATCAATGAAACAAAAGTTGCTGATAAGCCTGCTGCTGGTAATGTCCTGCACGCTGGCTATGGGAAAGAAAAAAGTGGTGAAACAGGAACTGTGGCCCAATGGCGAGGTGATGTCTGAATGGTTCAAAGATACTACCAAGGTGAAGCTCAGTGACCTGGGCAAGCAGTATGACATCACTGTGTATGGCGTGCGACAGGGTACCACTGACATCCAGACCAAACAGATACAAGCCGTCATCGACCGTGCTGCGCAAGAGGGTGGTGGTGTCATTGTCATCCCACAGGGCACGTTCTATAGCGGTAGCCTCTTCTTCCGTCAGGGTACCCATCTTTATATAAAAGAAGGTGGCGTGCTAAAAGGTTCGGAACGCATCCACGACTTCGAGATCCGTGAGACCCGTATTGAGGGTCAGACCTGTAAGTACTTCACTGCGCTGGTCAATGCCGACGGTGTGGATGGCTTTACCATAGCCGGCAAGGGCACCATTGACGGAAACGGCGAACCTTACTGGGAGGAGTTCTGGATTCGCAGACAGTGGAACCGTCAGTGCACCAACAAGGATGCACAGCGTCCGCGACTGACCTATATCAGTAACTCGAAGAATGTCACCATCCAGGATGTGAGACTCATCAACTCACCCTTCTGGACCAACCATATCTATCGTTGCGATCATGTGAGATATATCGACCTCTACATCTACTCATCAACACAAGGTATCAAGGGCCCGTCGACTGATGCCATAGATATCGACGTATGCCATGATGTGGTGGTGCGTGGCTGTTATATGAACGTCAACGACGATGCCGTGGTGCTGAAAGGCGGCAAGGGCACGTTTGCTGACAAAGCCCCTGAGAATGGACCCTGTTATAACGTGCTGGTGGAAGACTGTCATTATGGCACAGTGCATGGTTGTATGACTCTCGGCTCAGAGTCACTCCATGACTGGAACGTCATCATGCGACGCTGTCACGCCGACAACACCAACAACGTACTCTGGTTGAAGATGCGCCCTGATACCCCCCAGCACTACGAATATGTAAGGGTGGAGGACTTTACAGGTAACTGTCGCAACTGTCTGCTCATCCGACCCTGGACACAGTTCTACGAGAAACAGGAACGTGAGGATATGCCCCTCAGCCAGTGTAATAACGTGGCGTTCAAGAATATCCGCATGGACTGTGGCAACTTCTTTGCTGTAGAGGGCTCGGATAAGTATGTCTTGAAAGATTTCTCGTTTGAGGATGTTGACGTGAAGGATGCTGCCAAGGTGAAGGCGTTCGCACAGAGACCCATTGAGAGGTTGTCGTTGAAGAATGTCATCGTCAACGGTGAGAAGATTGAACCATGAACTTTGAAGATTGAACATTGAGAATGAAACGACAGATTCTTTTGACAATAGTGATGCTTACGATGGCAGTGACGATACAGGCCATGGAGCGTCAGAAATTGAATTTCAACGCCGACTGGCTGTTGAAGGTAGGTGATGTCAAGGAGGCCTCACAACCAAAGTATGAAGATGGGCATTGGCAGCACGTCACCTTGCCATACGCCTTCAACGGCGACGAGGCTTTCAAAAAAGATATCGTGGACCTTACTGATACCGTCTGCTGGTATCGTAAGCACTTCACACTGACTACTGAGGACTTGAAAGGCAAGGTCTTCGTGGAGTTCGAGGGTGCCCGACAGGGAGCTGACGTGTGGCTTAATGGCCATAAGGTGGGCTTCTCGGATAATGGCGTGATGGCCTTCGGCTTCGACCTTACACCATATATTTTAAAAGGAGAGAATGTGATGGCAGTGCGCTGCGACAACTCGTGGCAGTATCGCGACCGCGTGCTCGACAGCCGTTACCAGTGGAACGACAAGAATTTCAATGCCAACTACGGCGGACTGCCGAAGAATGTGTATCTGCACAAGACCGACAGACTCTATCAGACGCTGCCCATCTACAGCAATCTGGGTACCACAGGCACATACGTCTATGCCACCGACTTCGACATCGCTGCTCATAAAGCCACAATTCATGTGGAGAGTCAGGTGAAGAACGATGACACTGTAGAACACCGTTTCTTTCTTACTGTTGTCATTAAGGATGTCGATGGCAACAAGGTGGCAGGTTTTAATGGAGATCAGATGATGACCTTGAAACCTGGTGAGACGGCTATTGCCAAGGCTCAGCAGGAAGTGCAGGGACTCCATTTCTGGTCGTGGGGCTATGGCTATCTCTATACCGTAGAGACTTATTTGCGCAAGAATCTAGATACAGCCTCTGCAGCTAACGATGTTGTCACAACCCGTACCGGCTTCCGCAAAACGGCGTTCAAGGACGGTAAGTTCTACCTGAACGACCGCTGTATGATGGTGCATGGCTATGCCCAGCGCACCAGCAACGAATGGCCGGGCGTAGGACTGAGTGTCCCTGCGTGGCTGAGCGACTATAGCAACGGCCTCGTGGTGGAGTCGGGAGGTAATCTCGTGCGTTGGATGCACGTGTGTCCCTGGAAACAGGACATTGAATCGTGCGACCGTGTAGGACTGCTTCAGGCCATGCCTGCCGGCGATGCTGAAAAAGATGTGGAAGGCGCCCGTTGGCAACAACGTACGCAGGTGATGCGTGATGCTATCATATATAATAGGAACAACCCGTCGGTAGTGTTCTATGAGTGTGGCAACTATCGCATCTCGAAAGAACATATGGAAGAGATGAAGGCCATCCGTGACCAGTATGACCCCAATGGCGGACGTGCCATCGGTTCGCGTGAGATGCTGAACCGTCCAGAGGCGGAATACGGCGGTGAGATGCTCTATATCAACAAAAGTGCCACAAAACCCATGTGGGCGATGGAGTACTATCGTGACGAGGGACTACGCAAGTACTGGGATGAGTATTCATACCCCTACCACAAAGAGGGCGACGGACCACTCTATCGCGGGGCACCAGCACACGACTATAACCATAACATGGACAAGCTCGCTTGCGGCATGGTGGAGCGCTGGTATGAGTATTGGCTCGAACGTCCTGGCACAGGCCGACGCGTCTCAAGTGGTGGTGTAAACATTGTCTTCTCTGATACCAATACCCACCATCGAGGGGAGTCCAACTATCGCACTAGTGGTGTTACCGATGCCATGCGTCTGCCTAAGGATGCTTTCTTCGCCCATCAGGTGATGTGGGACGGATGGGTGTCGCCAGAACATCCACGTACTTATATCATAGGACATTGGAACTATGAACCCGCAACAGTGAAACCGGTCTATGTGGTATCTACTGCCGACTCAGTGGAACTGTTTGTCAATGGTAAGAGCCAAGGCTATGGTATACGCTCATTCCAGTGGCTTCATACCTTTGAGAACGTGACATTCGAGGCTGGTACTATAGAGGCTAAGGGAAGTGACGGCTCTTCTTATAAGATAGAGACTGCTGGCGCTCCTTTCCAACTGAAACTGTCGGCCATTGAGAATCCGGAGGGCTTCAAAGCAGATGGCGCTGATATGGCACTCGTACAGGTGGAGGTGGTTGACAAGCAGGGCCGACGCTGTCCTCTTGACAACCGCATGGTCAACTTCCAAATGTGGGGCGAAGGAAAGTGGATAGGAGGTATCGGTGTCGGACGTAGTGACAACTACGTAGGTCACATGTTGCTCCCTGTGGAGTGTGGCGTCAATCGCATCCTCGTGCGCTCTACAACCAATGAAGGCGAGATAGGCCTCTCGGTCGTCGCAGAAGGTGTGCGCCCTGCTTATCTCACGTTGAAGACAAAGGCTGTTAATAAGGAGAACGACTTGCCGATGCTGACGCTGAAACCCTCACTGAGGCGTGGGGAGACACCTGCCACGGTGTCATATACCGACCAGTTTGTCAGTGTGGGTGTTAAGAGGGTAAAGGCAGGTAGCAACCAGACTGACATGATGAACACCATCGATGACAACGAGCTGACAGAATGGAAGAGTGATGGCAAACGTGAGAATGCCTGGGTGACCTATACCTTCGACCGTAAGGCTGTCATCGATGAGGTGGTCATGAAATTATCCGGCTTCCGTCAGAAATGCTATCCCTTGGAGGTCTATGCCGGCAAGACAAAGATATGGGCAGGCATCACGGATGCTACACTGGGGTATGTCCATCTGAAGATTGAAAAACCAGTGGCTGCCAAAGAGTTAACTATCAAGATGATAGGTCCGGCACAGAGCAACTCGAAGTATGGTCAGATTAAAGAACTGGCAGGTGGCGTGGCGAACGAGTTGGATCGCATCGCATCGGCCAAGGGCAAGACAGAACTACGTATTATCGAGGTCGACGTGCTTGAAAAAGTGAAATAACTGGCAGTCGCAATCTGTCATAGTGCCGTGTCAAAATGTCAGTCCTGACGTTTTGGCACGGTTTTCGCTTGAAAAGAAATGAAGGCTTGGAATCCTGAATAATCGACATAACGACATAACGAAAAAATTAAAACAAAAGACTATGAACATTAAACCATTAGGAGACCGTGTGCTGGTATTGCCTGCACCGGCTGAAGAGAAAATCGGTGGAATCATTATTCCCGACACTGCGAAAGAGAAGCCTCTGCGTGGCATCGTAAAGGCTGTTGGTAAGGGCTCCAAAGATGAAGAGATGATCCTTAAGGAGGGCGACGAAGTGCTCTATGGCAAGTACTCTGGCACAGAACTGGAGTTTGATGGAGAGAAATATCTGATGATGCGTCAGAGTGATGTGTTAGCAGTACTCTCTTAATTATTCACTCATTAATTATTAAATACTATGGCAAAAGAAATTAAATTCAATATTGACGCCCGCGAGATGATGAAGCAGGGCGTAGACCAGTTGGCAAATGCTGTCAAGGTGACACTCGGTCCTAAAGGACGTAATGTGGTGATTGAGAAGAAGTTTGGCGCTCCACAGATTACAAAAGACGGTGTAACCGTTGCTAAGGAGATTGAACTGGAGGACCACTTCGAGAATACTGGTGCTCAGCTGGTGAAGAGCGTTGCTTCTAAGACCGGTGATGATGCTGGTGATGGTACCACTACAGCTACGCTGCTTGCTCAGGCTATCGTCAGCGAGGGCTTGAAGAACGTTACCGCTGGTGCTAATCCTATGGATCTGAAGCGTGGTATCGACAAGGCCGTGAAGTGCGTGACCGACTTCATTGCCAAGAATGCTGAGCAGGTCGGTGACAACTACGACAAGATTGAGCAGGTGGCTACTGTCAGTGCCAACAACGATAAGGAGATTGGCGAACTGTTGGCTGAGGCTATGCGCAAGGTGTCTAAGGATGGCGTTATCACCATTGAGGAGTCAAAGAGCCGCGACACCCATATCGGTGTGGTAGAGGGTATGCAGTTCGACCGTGGTTATCTGTCAGCTTACTTCGTTACCGATTCTGAGAAGATGGAGTGCGCTATGGAGAATCCTTATATCCTCATCTACGACAAGAAGATTTCAAATATCAAGGAGTTCCTGCCTATTCTGCAGCCTGCTGCTGAGAGCGGACGTCCCTTGCTAATCATTGCTGAGGATGTAGACTCAGAGGCACTCACCACACTCGTGGTCAACCGTCTGCGTGGTGGTCTGAAGATCTGCGCTGTGAAGGCTCCTGGCTTTGGCGACCGTCGTAAGGCCATGTTGGAGGATATCGCTGTGTTGACAGGTGGTACCGTAATCAGTGAGGAGAAAGGCTTGAAACTCGAACAGGCTACCCTTGAGATGCTGGGTACTTGTGAGAAGCTGACTGTCACCAAGGACAACACCACCATCGTCAATGGTGCTGGTGACTCAAAGGCCATCAAGGATCGTATCAACCAGATTAAAGCTGAGATTGAGAATACCACCAGCTCTTACGACAAGGAGAAGCTGCAGGAGCGTCTGGCTAAGTTGGCAGGTGGCGTAGCAGTGCTCTACGTAGGTGCCAACAGTGAGGTAGAGATGAAGGAGAAGAAAGACCGCGTCGATGATGCTCTCTGCGCTACTCGCGCTGCTATCGAAGAGGGTGTCGTAGCCGGCGGCGGTACTACCTACATCCGTGCTCAGGAGGCTTTGGCTTCTGTGAAGGGTGACAATGCCGATGAGCAGACTGGTGTGAACATCGTATGCCGTGCTATTGAGGAGCCCCTCCGTCAGATCGTCACCAACGCCGGTGGTGAGGGTGCCGTCGTAGTACAGAAGGTGCGCGAGGGTAAGGGCGACTTCGGTTACAATGCTCGTACCGATGCATACGAGGACCTGCGCAAAGCTGGTATCATTGATCCTGCCAAGGTGGCTCGTGTAGCTTTGGAGAATGCCGCTTCTATCGCCGGTATGTTCCTTACCACTGAGTGTCTCATTGTAGACAAACCGGAAAAGGAACCTGCCATGCCAATGGGTAACCCAGGTATGGGTGGCATGATGTAAGCAACAGTATTACAACGTTTTGTAAACTTAAGTTGACAAATAAGAGGCAAACGATGGTTTGCCTCTTATTTTATATCAATTTGTTATAATAAGACTAGTTTTTTTTGTGAATTATATTTGTTGATATTCTTAAAAAATAGTAATTTTGCATCGTGAAAAGATGTTTATGTCAGCGTGATGCTGAATACAAGAGATATTTTTTTGATTTGTTTTAGTAGATTAGTTTTTAAGTAGTTTGTTTTTAAAGCCGGTTGTCGTGAGACAATCGGCTTTTTATTTTATATCTTTTCTTGTGAGATTAAAAAAAATAAATTACCTTTGCAACCAATTATGAACTGGAGATTTATTTGCAAATGGGTTGTTACTTTTTCAGTGGCAACATTCGTCTACAACCTGACTCTTCGTTTGACTAATGGAGGCAGATGGACAGCATTCTTTATGGCACTTGGCGTGATGATTCTGTTGGCTGTGGCTGTAGGGTATGTCATTGACTGGATTGAAGCCAGAAAAGAGAAGCGCCATGAAGAATCAACCCATAATGAAGGCGAAGAATGAGAAAATTACTTCAACTCTATAAGGAATGGCGGGGAGCCGAACCTGTAGCCATAGAAAATCTGGCAGGAGCGGGAAGCAACCGTATGTATTATCGCATGACCGATAGTGAAGGTCAGAACGTCATAGGTTGTATCGGCACAAGTCGTGATGAAAACCATGCCTTTATCTACTTGGCCGCTCATTTCCAGAAAAGGATGCTGGCTGTACCCAAGATGCTCTACGTCAGTAAGGATGAGATGCGATATCTGCAGAGCGACCTGGGAACGTTGTCCTTGTTTGATGCCATCAAAGGAGGACGCGAGGCAGGTGGCCGATATACGCTGAAGGAACAGGAACTGCTGAAGGCTACCATCCGTGAACTGCCTAATGTGCAGTTCCGTGGTGCTCGTGACCTCGACTTCTCCCAATGCTATCCTCAGCCGGCTTTTGATGCCGAGGGTGTACAGTTTGACCTTAACTACTTCAAATACTGTTTTCTGAAAGCCACACAGTTGGATTTCCATGAGCTGAAGTTGGAAGCTGACTTCCGTTTGATGACCAAGGACCTGACGGCTGAACACAGTGAGAGCTTTATGTATCGTGACTTTCAAGCTCGCAATGTGATGTTGTGTCCATCGCTTTCCTCGGAAGGGAAGGATGAGTTGCGTCCTTATTTCATTGACTTCCAAGGAGGACGCCGCGGACCGTTCTATTACGATTTGGCATCGTTCCTGTGGCAGGCATCCGCCAAGTATCCTGACAAACTCCGCAGTGAACTGTTGGATGAATACTACGTTGCTGCCCAGCAATATATGGAGATGCCTCAACGAGAGGTCTTCGACAAGCGACTGAGCCTGTTCGTGCTGTTCCGCACGATGCAGGTGCTGGGTGCCTATGGCTTCCGTGGCTATTTCGAGCGTAAGCCCCACTTCATCCAGTCTATTCCTGCTGCTATCCAGAACCTTCGTAACCTGTTGGCAACGGGTGATTATCCTTATCCTTACCTTATAGAGATACTTACGAAGTTGACCGAACTGCCGCAGTACCAGCAACAAGAAGAGTCGCCACAGAAGCGTGCTGACGGTTTTAAGACGACAGAGATCAATCCCTATAACGCTCACCCGAAAGATGGTCCTGCAACCTTCTCTAAATACGATGGAAAAGGACCGCTGGTGGTCAAGGTGTTCAGCTTCAGTTATGGCAAAGGTATTCCTGAGGATGAGAGCGGCAACGGCGGTGGTTATGTGTTCGACTGCCGAAGTACCCACAACCCCGGTCGTTATGAGCCTTATAAGTTGTTGACGGGACTTGACGAGCCGGTCATCCGTTTCTTGGAGGACGACGGTGAGATACTGACGTTCCTCGATAGCGTTTACAAGTTGGCTGACGCTCATGTATCCCGTTATATCCAACGTGGCTTCACCTCGCTGATGTTCTGCTTCGGCTGTACTGGCGGACAGCATCGCTCTGTCTATAGCGCCCAACATCTGGCGGAACATATCCACGAGAAATACGGGGTGGAGGTGCGCATCTGCCATCGTGAACAAAAGATAACCCAGGTATTGTCGCCCGCATGAATGACATTGTGATGAGTACTCATGGCATCAATATCTCAGCATTCTTTGCGGGTGCCTCCACTTCTTTTTATACTATCTTTGCACTTTATATCCTGAGCTGTCGCGAGCGCACACGCTTTCAGTCGGTCTTAGGATGGCTTCTCGCCGTATGGGCGGTATGGAGCATGAAGGATATCATCATCACTTTCCCACATTTACACACCTACAGTACTTAACTACATTGCTCTCATTGACGGATGGTCGGCAGTATCATACGTGGTCTTCATCTTTGAAGTGACAATGCCTGGCTGGACTACGTGGCGACGAGTTCTGCTGACACTGTTGCCCTTCATAGCGTTTACCATTCTCTATGCGGTAGTCCCTGAACGTGCTGTCATGTATAGCTATTATGGCTTCT
>Ga0310697_10000449_pt1 | contig 56542 bp, 46 predicted proteins | sample 172DNAGHGlowgp2_FD_203883 | JGI IMG/M metagenome (GOLD analysis project Ga0310697, IMG submission 203883) | Sheep rumen microbial communities from Palmerston North, Manawatu-Wanganui, New Zealand - 1728 DNA GHGlow gp2 (v2) (version 2) | ecosystem: Host-associated > Mammals > Digestive system >...
AGAAGGCTTTCGAGAAGATTGAAAAGGGTGGCATTCTCTTCACGTTCTCTTGTTCGCAAGTGGTTACGAAAGACCATTTCCGCAATGCGGTATTCACGGCAGCGGCCCTTGCAAAGCGTAAGGTGCGCATCTTGCATCAGCTGCATCAGCCTGCCGATCACCCCATCAACATCTATCATCCGGAGGGTGAATACCTGAAGGGCTTAGTACTCTATGTGGAGTAAGGTTGAGCGATATATCGAAAAACATAATCTGCTTAACCCCAACGAATTATATATCGTTGCTTTAAGTGGTGGTGCGGATAGCGTGGCGCTATTGCTGTTGTTAAAAAATGCCCATTTCAACGTGCATGCCGCTCATTGTAATTTCCATCTGCGAGGCAACGAATCGGATAGGGACGAAACGTTTTGTGTAGAACTTTGCAAAGGACTTGGCGTAGAACTGCATCGTGCTCATTTTTATACGCGTGAATATGCGGAACTGCATAAGGTGAGCATTGAGATGGCGGCTCGCGAACTGCGTTATAAATGGTTTGAACAGCTGCGTCAGGACATTGGGGCCTCAGGAATCTGTGTGGCTCACCACCGTGACGACTCTGTGGAAACGGTACTGCTGAACCTTGTACGTGGTACTGGATTGCGTGGTTTGACAGGTATTCAACCGCGAAACGGCAATATTTTGCGCCCTCTTTTGTGTGTTTCGAGGGTAGAAATCGAGACTTTTTTAGCTGAAAAAGGGCAGAAATACGTCACGGACAGCACCAATTTGGAGGCTGACGTGCAACGGAATATCGTGCGCTTGGAGGTGCTTCCGTTGCTCAAAAAACTCAATCCTGCCGTCGCTGAAAACATCCAGCGGACGGCAGAGAATTTGGCTGAAGCACAGCAAGTATTAAATGTAGCAATTGTTAATATTAATAGTAGCAATATTTTGAATCTTAGTGACTTAGAAAACTATGGTTCAAGTGAATATTTAGCATTTGAATGGCTTAAAAAATACGGTTTCAACGGTGATCAAGTTCGCCAGATTCTGGACGCAGAGACGGGTAAAATCATCAGTTCTGCGACGGGTTATGATGTCTTGAAAGATCGTGGCCGCTTGATAGTTGAACCTGCGCTGCAACCTTTCAAACCTATGCGTATTCCTGAGGAAGGCACCTACAATTTGGATGAAAACAAGCGTTTTTCGGTGCGTAAAAAGCCTGTTTATGTATCTAAAGAGCCCCATGTCGCAACGCTTGATACCGCAAAAGTTAGCTTTCCTCTGACCATCCGTAGGGTGGAGGAGGGCGACTGGATGGTACCTTATGGCATGAAAGGCAAGAAGCTGCTGAGTGATCTGATGACCGACCTGAAGATGACAGTCTTTGAGAAGCGTCGTCAGTTAGTTGTTGTTGATAGTCAGGGGGTTGTGTTATGGGCTTTAGGCCTCAGGGTAGCTGGATTTGCAGCTGTTTCAACGGCAACAAGCGAAGTGCTGGAATTTTCTGTTGTTGATTGATTAACACTTTCCCACTTATTATATTTGGTGGTTTGGGAAAAAATGCTTACCTTTGCACGTCAATAAGAAATAAGTAAGAATTATCGATAATTTATGAGTAAGAAATTTGCCGAACACAAAGGCTTGAATTTGACGCAGACGAACAATGACGTGCTGCAGATGTGGAAGGAGAAAAATGTCTTCTGGCGCTCCGTGACGGAGCGGGAGGGTTGTCCGCAGTTTGTATTCTTCGAGGGTCCTCCATCGGCCAATGGTCACCCCGGAATCCATCACGTGCTGGCGCGCAGCATCAAGGACACCTTCAACCGCTATAAGACCATGAAGGGATTTCAGGTCAAGCGTAAGGCTGGTTGGGACACCCACGGATTGCCTGTAGAGTTGGGCGTCGAAAAGGAGTTGGGCATTACCAAGGCCGACATTGACAACAAGGAAAGCGACAAATATATCTCGACAGAGGATTACAACAAGAAATGTCGTGAGAATGTGATGATGTACACCCAGGAGTGGCGTGACCTGACGGAGAAGATGGGTTACTTTGTGGACCTCGACAATCCCTACATCACCTACGACAACAAGTATATCGAGACGCTGTGGTGGCTGCTGAAGCAGTTCTACAAGAAGGGTCTGCTGTACAAGGGATACACCATCCAGCCGTACTCGCCAGCCGCAGGAACGGGACTTTCAAGTCATGAATTGAACCAGCCCGGATGCTACCGCGACGTGAAGGATACCACGTGTACCGCTCAGTTTAAGATGAAGAATCCGAAGCCCGAGATGGCTCAGTGGGGTACACCATACTTCCTCGCTTGGACGACAACGCCATGGACACTGGCTGCCAACTCAGCCCTCTGTGTAGGTCCGAAGATTGACTACGTGGCTGTGCAGACTTACAATCCTTATACCGCCGAACCCATCACCATCGTGCTGGCTGAGGCTCGTCTGAATGCCTATCTGCCCGCTGAGGGTGCTATCACCGACGGTGGTGAACTGCCCGAATATAAGAAAGGTGAGAAGCTGATTCCTTATCGCATCGTGGCCCGCTACAAAGGTACCGACCTCGTGGGTATGGAATATGAGCAGTTGATGCCCGCCATCAAACCTATGGGTGACGCTTTCAAGGTGATTCCTGGCGACTACGTAACTACTGACGATGGTGCCGGTATCGTACATATCGCTCCAAACTTCGGTGCTGACGATGCCTTCGTAGCCAAGAAGGCAGGTATCTGTCCGATTGTACTGATTGACAAGAAAGGTCAAGAGCGTCCGGTTGTTGATCTGCAAGGTAAGTATTTCGTTATCGAAGACCTCGACGAAGAATTCGTCAAGAACTATGTGAACGTTGAGGAGTGGAATAAATTTGCAGGCCGTTATGTGAAGAACGCCTACGACGATACGCTGACCGACAAGGACGAGACGCTGGATATCAGCATCTGCATGGACCTGAAGGCTCAGAATAAAGTGTTTAAGATTGAGAAGCACGTCCACAACTATCCGCATTGCTGGCGTACCGACAAGCCCGTGTTGTATTATCCGTTGGATTCGTGGTTTATCAAGTCTTCTGCTTGTAAGGAGCGCATGAGTGAGCTCAATAAGACCATCAATTGGCAGCCTGAGTCAACAGGTACTGGACGCTTCGGCAACTGGCTGGAGAACCTGAACGACTGGAACCTCTCTCGTTCGCGCTTCTGGGGCACTCCGCTTCCTATCTGGCGTTCAGAGGACGGCGAAGAAATCTGCATCGGCAGTGTTGAAGAACTGTACAACGAGATGGAGAAGGCCGTAGCTGCTGGCTTCATGAAGAGCAATCTGCTGAAAGATCAGGGCTTTGTACCTGGCGATATGAGCAAGGAAAACTACGACAAGATTGACCTGCACCGTCCGTATGTGGACTATATCGTGCTGGTTAGCGAGAGTGGCAAGCCCATGAAGCGTGAGACTGACCTGATTGACGTGTGGTTCGACTCTGGTTCGATGCCTTATGCTCAGGTACACTATCCGTTTGAAAATGCCGAACTCATCGACAAGAACATCGCCTTCCCCTGCGACTTCATCAATGAGGGTGTTGACCAGACGCGTGGATGGTTCTTTACCTTGCACGCCATCGCTACGATGATTTTCGATAGCGTAGCCTTTAAGAACGTTATCTCTTCGGGTCTTGTGCTCGATGCCAAGGGCAACAAGATGTCAAAGCATGTGGGTAACGTGGTGAATCCGTTTGAGATGATTGACAAGTACGGTTCTGATGCTGTACGTCTCTATATGATGACTAATAGCGAACCTTGGGACAACCTGAAGTTCGACCCAGAGGGCGTCGCTGAAATCAGCCGTAAGTTCTTTGGTACCTTATATAATACGTATTCGCTCTTTGCGATGTATGCCAACGTCGATGGCTTCGACCCACAGACACCACAGATTCCTGTCAGCGAGCGTCCTGAGTTTGACCGTTGGATTCTCTCTTGTCTGAACTCGCTGGTTCAGGGCGTTCAGCAGGAGATGGACGGCTATGATCCTACACGTGCAGGACGACTTATCGATGCCTTTGTCGATGAAGACCTGTCTAACTGGTACGTTCGTCTGAACAAGAAACGCTTCTGGGGCAAAGAGATGGACAACGACAAGTTGGCTGCTTATCAGACCCTGTATGAGTGTTTGATGACCGTTGCCAAGTTGTTGGCGCCGTTCGCTCCGTTCTTTGCAGACCAGCTGTATAAGGACCTCGGTGGCGCTTTGGATAGCGTACATCTGGACAAATTCCCCGAATTCAACGCCGCTCTCGTCAACAAAGATCTCGAAGAGCGTATGGATATTGCTCAGCGCATCACCACCATCGTACTGTCATTGCGTAAGAAGGAAGGCATTGCCGTGAAGCAGCCTCTGCAGACACTGATGATTCCTCCCGTTGACCAGGCTCAGCGTGAAGCCATCGACACGGTGAAGGACATCTTCCTCCAGGAGGTGAATGTGAAGGAGGTGAAGTTCGTGGAGGGTGCCGGTATCCTGGTGAAGAAGGTGAAGTGTAACTTCCGCACCATGGGTAAAAAGTTCGGCAAGGACATGAAGGCCGTAGCTGCTGCTGTTGCTGAGATGACGCAGGAGCAGATTGCTGAACTGGAGACCAACGGCAAGCTTCAGCTGGGTAGCTATGAAATCTTGTCAGAGGACGTTGAAATCATCAGCGAGGACATTCCTGGCTGGCTCGTTGGCAACGATGGCAACCTGACTGTAGCTCTCGATATTACTCTGACCGACGAGCTGCGTGCCGAGGGTATGGCCCGTACGCTCGTGAACCGCATCCAAAATATGCGTAAGAAGAGCGGACTGGAAATCACAGACCACATCCGCGTGAGCATTGAACCCAACGAGGCATCCACGAAGGCTGTTGAGGCCTTTGGCGACTATATTGCCCGTCAGGTGCTGGCCGACGATTTGAAATTGGAGGCTAACGATGGTCAGGCAGTGGAGTTTGACGATTTTAATCTGAATATCAAAATAACAAAAATCTAAGTATTATGACAGAAAAAACACGTTATACGGACGAAGAATTAGAAGAGTTCCGTGAGATTATCAATGAAAAGCTGACACTGGCTAAGCGTGACTATGATCAGATGATGCGCGTCCTGATGAATCAGGATTCGAACGATGTTGATGATACTTCTCCTACGTATAAAGCTTTGGAGGAGGGTAGTGCTACACAGTCGAAGGAAGAACTGATTTCGTTGGCTGCTCGTCAGCAGAAGTTCATTCAGGGCTTGAAGGCCGCTCTGACGCGTATCGAGAACAAAACCTACGGCATTGACCGCATCACGGGAAAGCTCATTCCCAAGGAGCGCCTGCGTGCTGTTCCACACGCCACACTTAGCGTGGAGTCAAAGATGGCTGGTAAGAAGTAGTCGATGGATAGACAGCAGATAGCAAGACATGGCGTGTTGGCTGCACTCATCGTGGTGGGTATTCTTTTAGTAGACCAACTTATCAAGATATGGGTGAAGACCAACATGACGCTACACGAGCAGATAGAGATATTGTCGTGGTTTAAAATCGTATTTATCGAGAACAACGGCATGGCTTATGGCATGGAAATAGGCTCGAAGCTGGTGCTGAGCCTTTTCCGTGTGGTAGCCATTTCTGTGCTGGGCTATTATATAATAGGTCAGGTGAAACATCAGGCGCGTTGGGGCTATCTGGTATGTCTGTCGATGATTTTTGCTGGTGCCGTTGGCAATCTGATTGACTCGATGTTCTACGGACTGGTGTTCAATGCCTCATCAGAGTTCTATACCAGCTACTTTGTACCGTTCGGAACGGGTTATGCACCTTTCCTAATGGGTAAGGTGGTAGATATGTTCTACTTCCCGCTGATAGTGACTACGTGGCCTGACTGGGTACCGTTTGTGGGGGGCAATCCCTACGTATTTTTCTCGCCCGTCTTCAATTTCGCCGATGCGTCTATCTCGGTAGGTGTCGTACTCTTGTTACTGTTCTATCGCAAAGAGATCAGCGAGATATCGTTCAAGAAAAAGGTCAAAGCCAATGAAGCATAGTGCCCCGATATTCGTCTTGATGCTCATGATGGCTGTTGGTTGTAAACCTCAAGTGCCATCAGAATATATCCAGCCTGATGAACTGGAAGATATGCTCTACGAGTATCATGTGGCAGAGGCGATGGCACGAAATAGCAGCGAGAATGTTGACTACAAGCAGACGGAGTATTTCCTGGCTGTTTTGGAGAAGCACCATGTGACGGAGGCGGACTTTGATTCGTCGCTCGTTTACTACTATTCACATGCGGAACGATTGAAGGATATCTATCTGAGCGTGCACGAACGTTTGGCTAACGATGCTAAGAAGTTAGGCGCTTCGGTGGGTGATATCAATCGTTATTCGCAATATAGCGAGACGGGAGATACGGCTAACATCTGGCGCGACGAGACTGCAATGCTGTTGATTCCCCGTCCTACGAAGAACCGCTTTGATTTTGTTGTCAAGGCCGACTCAACCTTTATGTTGGGCGACTCGTTTATGTTCCAGTTTATGACGGAGCATATTTGGCAAAGTGGTTCGAAGGATGCAGTTGTTTGCATCAAGACTACATATGAGAAGGATAGTGTCATCCAATCGATAAATCATGTGTCGATTTCGGGTATTGCACAGTTGCGTGTACCGTCTAACAACACGTTGAACATCAAAGAACTGCGTGGATTTATCTATCTTCCTCAGAGCGAAGAAGAAACAGATGCCCGTCGTCTGATGTTCATCAGTCAGATTCAACTCATCAGATTCCATAACAAGGTAATACAAGAGCAATATGAAAACAATGTCGCTGCTGAAGTCGCAAAGACGGATAGCCTGCAACGAATTGATATTACCAGAGGGCCAAAGCAAGACACTCTGCGTCATAACATTGGAACAGGGCTACGTAGTAAGAGTGCACCCTTTAGAAAGGGAGGAACCTCAGACGGAGTGGCTACAGGGCTGCATCAAATTGAAAAAGCAAAATGATGGTCTTCGGGCTTATTATAAAGGAAAACTATTAACTTAAAATTTAAAGACTATGAATACGAAAGTACGTTTAGCAATCATGAACTTCTTGGAGTTCGCCGTGTGGGGAGCTTATCTCACATGTATGGGAAACTATCTGGGTATTGCAGGCTTGGGTGACAAGATTTCCTGGTTTTATGCGATTCAAGGTATTGTTAGCATCTTCATGCCTACGCTGATGGGTATTGTTGCCGACAAGTATATCCAACCGCAGCGTCTGTTAGGCCTCTGTCATCTGTTGGCTGGTGGCTTCATGCTGAGCTGCTGGTGGATGGGCGAACAAGTTGGCTTTGGTAACGAGCTGACGGATAAATCATTATTTATTGCACTTTATACGATGAGTGTGGCTTTTTATATGCCTACCATCGCGCTGACCAATACAGCTGCTTTTGCCATTTTGAAGAATAACAATATGGATACCGTCAAGGATTTCCCGCCTATCCGTGTGCTGGGAACTGTTGGTTTCATTGCTACCATGTGGTTTGTCAACTGCGCCTTCATCGATGAAAGTGGTTTCGGATTTACTCTTGGCGAGAATGCGCATAAGTTCCAATACACCTATATGCAGTTCTTTGTATCGGGTATCTTGAGCCTTGTACTTTTTGCTTATTGTTTCACATTGCCTGAGTGTAAGTTAGAGAAAAAGGAAGGTAAGGTTTCGTTGGCTGAGAGTCTGGGCTTGAACGCTTTCAAACTCTTCAAGCGTAAGCAGATGGCGTTGTTCTTCATCTTCTCAGCATTGCTGGGTATGTGTTTGCAGGTGACCAATGGCTTTGCTGGTCCGTTCTTGACCAGTTTCAAGGGTACTCCTGAGTTTGCCGACTCTTTTGCAGCTAATAACGCTACCATGCTGACCTCTATCTCGCAGATTAGTGAGGCCTGCTGCATCCTAATGATTCCGTTCTTCCTGAAGCGTTTTGGTATCAAGGTGGTGATGCTGATGTCACTCTTTGCTTGGGTGTTCCGTTTCGGATTCTTCGGCATTGGCAATCCCGCCATGCCAGGCGTTATCTTCTTCATCCTCTCATGTGTCGTCTATGGTGTTGCCTTTGACTTCTTCAATGTCTCTGGTGGTATCTTTGTTGACCAAGAGTGTGATCCAAAGATTAAAGCTTCTGCGCAAGGTCTGTTTATGATGATGACTAACGGTCTTGGTGCCACTATAGGTACGCTGGCAGCTGGTGAAATCGTGAACAGCTTCTGTAGTTGGGAAGGTGGATATCTCGTTGGCGAGTGGCAGACCTGCTGGTTTATCTTTGCTACCTTTGCCCTTGTGGTAGGCATCACCTTCGCGTTGGTCTTCAAACCCGAAAAGAAACCCATCACCGAAATCAAGCATTAAAGAGTGTGTGAGCAGGTTTTGCCTGCTCACCTCCAAACAATATGAAAGAAGTCCGATATTTCTACGCACCCGATGCAGCCACAGCTCAGGAGTTGCCCGATGAAGAGGCTCAGCATGCCCTCCGTGTGTTGCGCCTGAAAGAGGGTGACGAGATGATGCTGATGGATGGTCAGGGCAACTACTATCGTGCTGAGGTAATACTGGCACAGGGACACCATTGCCAGTATGCTATCAGAGAGGTGTTGCCACAGGAGCGCCAATGGCAGGGACATATTCATCTGGCTATTGCTCCTACGAAGATGATGGATCGTATGGAGTGGATGCTGGAGAAAGCTGTTGAGGTGGGTGTCGATGAGATATCATTCTTGGACTGTAAGTTCTCAGAGCGTCGTGTCATCAAGATTCCGCGTGCTGAGAAAATCGTTGTGGCAGCAACCAAACAAAGTCGCAAGGCATGGGTAACGCAACTCAATGATATGCAGTCGTTTGTCGACTTCATCCGTTTGCCTCGGACATGTCGTAAATACATTGCCCATTGCTATGAGGAGGTTCCGCGTAGTTACTTGTTCGATGAACTTCGCAACCCCACGGATACTAATGATGTTTTGGTGCTCGTTGGCCCTGAGGGAGACTTCTCCATCGATGAGGTACGTCGTGCTGTTGACAATGGCTTTGTCTCAGTGCACTTGGGCAAGAGTCGCCTGCGAACAGAGACGGCGGGTCTTGCTGCAATAATGATGATGCAACTATCTAAAGAACAATAATAAAACCAATAAACATAAACAAACATGACCGATGAGAAAATCATGGCTACCATCAAACCCGATGGGGAGTGCTGGCAGCCGGAACTGGAGAAAATGCCTCGTAAACAGCTCGAAGAGCTGCAAGTAAAGAAACTGAAGGACACCATTAATGTCTGTCTGCAATCACCGTTCTATAAGAAACGCTTGGGCGAGTTAGGCATTACGGCAGCTTCTATTAATAGTCTTGAGGACCTGCGTAAGATCCCGTTTACTACGAAGCAGGACTTGCGCGACAACTATCCCTACGGATTGGTAGGTGGCAATTTGGATGATGCCGTGCGTATTCACTCTACAAGTGGTACTACGGGCAATCCTTGTGTTGTTGTCTATTCTGAACACGATATCTGTTCGTGGGCTAATATGATTGCCCGCAATCTATATATGGTGGGTTGCCGCAAGAGTGATGTCTTCCAGAACTCCAGCGGCTATGGTATGTTTACCGGTGGTCTTGGATTCCAGTATGGTGCCGAGTGGCTGGGCGCTATGACGGTACCTGCTGCAGCTGGTAACTCGAAGCGTCAGATTAAGTTCATCAAGGACTTCGGTACTACCGCCCTTCACGCCATTCCTTCCTACGCAATCCGTCTGGCTGAGGTGTTTCAGGAAGAGGGAGTAGACCCTCGTAGCACTAAGCTGCATACCTTGTGTATTGGTGCCGAGCCTCATACTGAGGAACAGCGTCAGCGTATTGAGAGAATGTTGGGTGTCAAGGCCTATAACTCGTTTGGTATGACGGAGATGAACGGTCCTGGTGTGGCTTTCGAGTGTAAATATCAGGATGGTATGCATTTGTGGGAGGACAACTATATTGTAGAGATTGTTGATCCAGACACTTTCGAACCTGTTCCCGATGGAGAGATTGGTGAGATGGTGCTGACAACGCTTGACCGTACCATGATGCCAATCCTGCGTTACCGTACGCGTGACCTCACGCGTATCATTCCTGGTGAGTGTAAGTGTGGACGTACCCATCGTCGTATTGATCGTATCAAGGGACGTACTGATGATATGTTTATCATCAAGGGTGTTAACGTATTCCCCATGCAGGTAGAAAAGATTCTCGTGCAGTATCCTGGCTTGGGGAGCAACTATCTTATTACACTTGATACGGAGGACGACAACGATATCATGACTGTAGAGGTTGAACTCGACGGTTTGAACACCGATGTATTCCCCGAACTGCAAAATATGACCAAGGATATTCAGCGTGCCTTGAAGGACGAGATCCTGCTCACACCTCGTGTGAAGCTCGTCAAGAAGGGTACTCTTCCCGTCAGCGAAGGAAAAGCCGTTCGCGTGCATGACTTAAGACCGGGTAGGGGATAAGTGTAGCGTTGAGAGTTTATAGTTTAGAGATGAAAAAGCTATTCATAGCCCTATCATTGATGCTTGCTAATGGTGCCTTCGCTCAGACTACTATGAGCGAGGCGCTAAAAAGCATGCCTGATTCATTGATGCCTTATCTGACGCATAACAACCGGCTGGACTGTATCGATTTTTGTGAGGCTAATATGAAGGCGGAGGTTCGTAATGCTTTTGACGGCAAGAGTGAACTCGTCCAACTTACCAGCAATTATGCATTGTTCCGTCTGAATGATGCCTCAACACTAGAACTTTGTCTTTTGGATGCAGACAATAGTCAAGTTATTTGCATGATTCAGACTTATGGTACTGATATGCGCGAAAGTGTTATCTCTTTCTTTAGTACTTCTTGGCAACAATTACCCACAAGACAGTTCTTATCTGAAGCTTATGACGGGTATGGTGCTCAGTATGATCCAGATCAGATGGTGCTCACATTAGAGAGCAACAACTACTTGAGTCGTCCTGCTATGGAAGAGCAAATAGAAGAAAAGAAAGTACAAATAAAGCTTAAATGGAGTCGGAGAGAATTTAAATAAAGTTAAACTTATACATAAAAATACTACAAAAACTTGCATGATGTAAGAAATAGTTGTATTTTTGCAGTGTGTTTTTCATGGTATTAGATTATTAAGGTTAATTAAAAAGTTGATTGTCGTGAGACAATCAATTTTTTTGTGCCTTTTAAAACATAGAGAAAGGGAACCCAAATGGGCTCCCTTTTCTTGTTTGTTTGGAATAAATTATTTGTTTGTGTTCTCTTAGGCCTGAGCTTCAGGAATTACAGAAACATAACTCTTGTCGCGCTTACCCTTGTGGAACTCTACGGTTCCATCAACCAAAGCGTAAAGAGTATCATCCTTACCCATAGCAACATTGTTACCTGCGTTGTGCTTAGAACCACGCTGACGAACGATGATGTTGCCTGCTACTACCTTCTGACCGCCAAAAATCTTAATGCCGAGTCGCTGAGCTGCACTCTCGCGGCCGTTCTTAGAACTACCTACACCTTTCTTATGTGCCATAATGTTGTTCTCCTTTTGTTTTAAGCGATTACTGATTTAACTTCTACCTGGGTGTACTGCTGACGATGACCGTTGCGCTTACGAGAGTCCTTACGACGCTTCATCTTGAACACGATAACCTTCTCACCCTTTACAAGTGGATTAACCACTTCGCAAACTACCTTTGCACCATCTACGGTGGGCGCGCCTACCTGTACTGAACCTTCTTTGTCGACAAGCAGTACCTTGTCGAATTCAACAGTCTTACCGGCTTCCACATCTTTCATGTGGTTCACGAAGAGCTTCTTGCCCTCCTCAACCTTGAACTGCTGACCGTTGATCTCTACAATTGCGTACATTGTTTTTAATTGTTTAACGGGTTTTTCTGCCTGGCGTGTCACTTCGTGCGACAACTTCTTTGAGCCAAAACAGACCAAATCGGCTGCAAAGGTACTAAAAATAATTGAGAGTAAAGGGGATGTGGGTAGACAGTTTGTTGTAAATTAGTAAAGTTTAACACTTAGCCTATGTATCTCAAAAAAGCGGTGACCCTCACAGGCGACCGCTCTATAATCTTCAATAGGTATTAGTCCTTTTAAGGTAAAAAGATTGTTTTCAGGATAACGTTTGCAAAGGTACGACTTATTTTCTTATCCACCAAAACTTTTGGGCATTATTTTGTTTCTTTTTTTGCTGTGTACCCACACAATTATGAAATTTTTGTAAATAAGTACCCTTTTTGGCATGTTTTGTCTAAGAAAACGCATTGTTTGTCTTGAAAGTTAAATAGAAAATGCACCACCATTCTTAAAGACAGGTAGTGCATATTAATTTAAAAAGATGTGCTTTTCTCAGAAAAATTGTCTCTTTTCAGAATTCAATCTCTTATTTCTGTACGGGAATCTTATCCACTCGCTTCTGATGGCGACCACCTTCGAAGGTTGCAGTGAAGAACTCGTCCATAATCTTACGAGCCATATTGTTGTCGATAAAGCGACCTGGCATCACGAGTACATTGGCATCGTTGTGCTGACGGATGAGATGAGCAATCTCAGGAATCCAGCACAGACCAGCACGTACCTTCTGGTGCTTGTTCAGCGTGATAGAGATACCCTCGCCAGAACCGCAGATAGCGATACCAGGATAAACCTCGCCACTCTCGATGCCCTCAGCCAGTGCGTGACCGAAGTCGGGGTAATCGACACTTGCGTCACTCCAGGTACCATAGTCCTTGTAAGGATAACCCTTCTCTTCCAAGTACTGGAGCACGAACTTCTTTAATGCGAAACCTGCGTGGTCGCAGGCAACACCTACAGTCTTTACTTCCATAGTCGTAAAACTTTAAAAGGCACGGACCTTGAATCCGTGCCTTGTTAATTATGCTAACAGGGCTTTAACCTGCTTGTAAACATTCTCACCTGTGAAGCCCAGCTTCTCGTCGAGCACCTTGTAAGGAGCAGAGAAGCCGAAGCTCTCCAGACCCCAAACGGTACCGTCGGCACCTACCAGACCTTCGAGGTTAACGGGCAGACCAGCGGTCAGACCGAACTTTTTCTTGCCTGCGGGCAGCACGCTCTGCTGATATTCCTTAGACTGGCTGCGGAACAGACCCTCAGAAGGAACGCTGACGATACGTGTCTTGATGCCATCGGCAGCAAGCAACTTAGCACCAGCCTCCAGGGTAGACACCTCAGAACCTGAAGCCAGCAGGATGACGTCGTAGTTCTCGTCTGAGCCAGCTACGATGTAAGCACCCTTTGTTGCCTGATTGTAGTCGTTGCCCTCGGGCAGCATCTCGATATTCTGACGAGAGAAGATCAGAGCGGTAGGAGTATCAACGTTCTCCATAGCCATGCGCCAGCAAACGGTGGTCTCCTCAGCATCAGCAGGACGAACTACCAATACAGAGTTCTTACCGTGGTGGTTCTTCAGCTTCTCCATCAGGCGGATCTGTGCCTCCTGCTCAACGGGCTCGTGAGTAGGTCCATCCTCACCTACACGGAAGGCATCGTGGGTCCAGATGAACTTCACGGGCAGCTCCATCAGGGCAGCCATACGTACGGCAGGCTTCATATAGTCAGAGAATACGAAGAAGGTACCGCATGCGGGAATCACACCACCGTGCAGAGCCATACCGATACAGCAACAAGCCATGGTGAGCTCAGCAACACCTGCCTCAAAGAATGCACCGCTGAAGTCGCCACGAACAATGTCCTTGGTCTTCTTCAGGAAACCGTTGGTGTTATCAGAGTTAGACAGGTCGGCAGAAGCACAAATCATGTTGGGCACCTGCTCAGCCAGCTGACCCAGAACAGCAGCAGAAGCACTACGTGTAGCACTGCCAGCCTTCTGCTCTACTTTACTCCAGTCAATCTTTGGAGCCTTACCGCTGAACCACTCCTCAAGCTGGGCTGCCTTCTCAGGGTTGGCCTTTGCCCACTCTGCCTTAGCGGCATAGCGCTCAGCAACAATCTTCTTCAGTTCCTCAGCACGCTTTGCATAGAGCTCCTGAACTTCGGGGAATATCTGGAATGGATTCTCAGGATCAGCACCCAGGTTCTTCATGGTGTTGATGTAAGCATCGCCACCAAGAGGAGCACCATGAGTTGCGCAGTTGCTCTCGTAGCTGCTGTTGTCTGCCTTGCGAGCACCCTTACCCATCACGCAGTGACCGATAATCAATGAAGGACGAGCTGTCTCCTTCTGAGCGTTCTTGATGGCTTCACGAATCTGGTCTACGTCATTACCGTCAATCTTCTGAACATACCAGCCCCAAGCCTCATACTTCTTGGCGGTATCCTCGCAGGTCACCACCTCAGTTTTTGTAGACAACTGGATATCGTTTGCGTCGTAGAACATGATGAGGTTGTCGAGTCCCAGGTTACCTGCAATACGACCAGCACCCTGAGAAATCTCCTCCTGAACACCACCATCAGAAATGTAAGCGTAGATAGTCTGGTTCATGACATCGCCCAGACGAGCTTTCAGGAACTTAGCGGCGATGGCAGCACCTACAGCGAAGGTGTGACCCTGACCGAGGGGACCAGAGGTGTTCTCGATGCCACGCTCAATCTCGCGCTCGGGGTGACCAGGAGTTACTGACCCCCACTGACGCAGGTTCTTCAGGTCCTCCAGGGTGAACTTGCCGATGAGGGCCAACTGGCTGTAGAGCATAGGAGCCATGTGACCAGGGTCGAGGAAGAAACGGTCGCGACCCTCCCAAGCGGGATTCTCAGGATCGTATACCAGGAATTCTGAATACAGGGTGTTGATGAAATCTGCACCACCCATTGCACCGCCGGGGTGACCTGACTTTGCTTTCTCAACCATTGATGCAGCAAGGATACGGATGTTGTCCGCTGCTCTGTTCATAACTTTGTTGTCGTTCATAATAAGTATGTTAATATAATGAATTAGTGTATATTCACAATGCATCTGCAAAAATACTGAAAATTTTCCAAATGACATACATTTTTTCTGCAAAAATACGTGAAAAATGCAAATATTCGGGAAAACGTGTAAAATAAAAAGTCGGAACCATTTCTGATTCCGACTTTACTCTGAGGTGCCTGGCGGATTCGAACCGCCGTAGACGGTTTTGCAGACCGTTGACTAAGCCACTCATCCAAGGCACCATAATTTATGGCCTTTCTTCTAAGCGGATGCAAAAGTACTACTTTTTTTTGGACTGACCAAATTTTTGGCAGTTTTTTTTCAGTTCGCAAGCTGAACAAGGGTCAGAATCGTTTCTTAATGCTCTGTAAATGCGCCAAGAAGCATAGCTTAATGTCCCAAGAAGTATAATGCCCGTGATTAATATCTGCATGCTGTCCGTAATTCGTTATTCCGTGCTTTCGCCTATCAGCTTCTCAGTTTCCTTAACAGCACTTTGTTGATGGCCTGAATTTTGCGTCCGCCTTTCTCGATGCCACTACCGATGTCCTCGCGTACATTATTTATATTATTAAAGAAGTCGCTAAAGGCATTAAGTACAGGGTTGGGTGGGGTTATGTCTTCTGTTGCTTCTGGATTGGTCAGTATGCGGATGCCCAAATGCTCTATGTGTACGTCAACATCTGTACCCGTCATGATGGGGTCGCCATCGTAGTGGATGGCGCCAGGTTGTTTGCGGTGAATGCGGATGCTCTTCGCACGGAAAGTCTTGATTTTCGAATTGTTCTGCAGTGTCTTCATGAACAGGTCGGCAGCAATCTGTGGCGCGTCGAGTGCTGTGAATGGTTCCATGATGATGACGTCCATCATGCCGTCGCGCATGGTAGCGCCAGGAGCAATGTAGGCGTTGTTGCCGTATTGCGAGGCGTTAGCACAAGCTATGAGGAAAGCTTTGTGGTACACAGTATCGTTCTCATCGACAATCTCGTACGTTTCAGGTTGGTATTTCAGTCCCTCCTTCAGCACATTTTCCACATAGGTAATGGGGCCACGTTTGCCTGCTTCAGCGAATTTCAGCGAGATGAATGCATCGAAACCCATACCACAGGTACAGAAAAAAGGCAAGTCATTGATGACACCATAATCGAAGGCTTCTATCTGGCACTGGTTAATCAGTTCTATAGCCTTTGTCGTGTCAATGGGGATACATAGGTGACGTGCCAGTCCGTTGCCCGAACCACAGGGAATGATACCCAGCGCCGTCTCTGTATGTACCAGCGAACGGGCAACCTCGTTGATAGTGCCGTCACCACCTACGGCAACCGCGATATCAACGTTCTCAGTGGCCGACTGTCGTGCTATCTCTGCAGCATGACCAGCATACTCTGTAAAACGCACCTCGTAGTTGAAGTGTTCCTGATCAAGATGCTGCTCAATTAGTCGAGGTATCTCGTCCTTGTTTTCCGTTCCCGAAATAGGGTTAATGATGAATATGATGCGTTGTTTGTTTTCCATATTTTCTGCAAATATACAAATTATCGTTGGATTTTGGTCGATAATAACGATAAAAATCGTAAAAATGAAGAAATATCTTATTTTTTGTGCACGAATTGAATAAAAATGTGTAACTTTGCAGTCTGAAATTAACATTCCGTAGCTTGCATAGCTACAAGACCTATAAAATATGGGACAATTACAAGAAAGATACAAGCATTATCGTGAGCCGCAGAAGTATATGGAGGCTGACGTTTATCCCTACTTCCGTGAGATTGAGGGTAAGCAGGGAACAGAAGTTGAAATGGGCGGACACAAAGTGTTGATGTTCGGATCTAATGCCTACACAGGACTGACGGGTGACCAGCGCATCATCGATGCTGCCAAGGCCGCTCTTGACAAGTATGGCTCCGGATGTGCCGGTAGCCGTTTCCTTAACGGAACACTTGACATTCACGTTCAGTTGGAGAAAGAAATTTCCGAGTTTATTCATAAAGAGGACTGCCTCTGCTTCTCTACCGGTTTCTCTGTAAACCAGGGCGTGCTGGCTATGGTGGTTGGCAAGGATGACTATATCATCTGCGACGACCGTGACCATGCATCTATCGTCGACGGACGCCGCCTGTCGTTTGCCCGTCAGTTGCACTATAAGCACAACGACATGGCTGACCTGGAGCGCGTGCTGCAGAAGTTGCCTCACGATGCCATCAAGCTGATTGTTGTCGACGGCGTCTTCTCTATGGAGGGCGACCTTGCCAAGCTTCCCGAGATTGTCGAGCTGAAGCACAAGTACAACTGTTCCATCATGGTCGACGAGGCTCACGGCATTGGTGTCTTCGGTGACCACGGACGTGGCGTCTGCGACTATTTCGGACTGACTGACGAGGTAGACCTCATCATGGGCACCTTCTCTAAGTCGCTGGCTTCTATCGGTGGCTTCATTGCTTCCGATGCCGACACCATCAATTTCCTGCGCCACACCTGCCGCACCTATATCTTCTCCGCTTCCAACACCCCTGCCGCTACTGCCGCAGCTATGGAGGCTCTGCACATCCTGCTGAAGGAGCCCGAGCGCATCGAGGCCCTGTGGAAGGTTACCAAGTACGCGCTGAAGCGCTTCGCTGAAGAAGGCTTTGAGATTGGCGACACAGAGAGCCCCATCATTCCGCTCTACGTTCGCGATGTCGAGAAGACCTTCCTCGTGACTGCACTTGCTTTCAAGGCTGGTGTATTCATCAATCCTGTTATTCCTCCTGCTTGTGCCCCTCAGGACACCCTCGTTCGCTATGCCCTGATGGCCACCCATACAGAGGAGCAGGTAGAGCGTTCTGTCAAGGCGCTGAAGAAAATCTTCGTTGAGCAGGGAATTATCAAATAAAGCACGAAAAAATTGCCAAAATATTTGCGGGTGTCAAAGAAAATGTGTACCTTTGCACCCGCTTTCAAGGCAACGAGGTGTAGCGCAGTTGGTAGCGTTCCTGGTTTGGGACCAGGCTGTCGCAGGTTCGAGTCCTGTCACCTCGACACTACAAAGTAAAAACCGACTGGTACTGTTAACAGTTTCCAGTCGGTTTTTTATTATATGTGTTATGTGTCGCTTAGCAGAGTTTGCGCGAGCCGTCGCCAATAACAACATCGTAGACTTTAGGCTCATGACCAAACTTCTCGTTGAAGCGCTTCTTGGCATCGTTAATGAATTGAAGGTAGAGGTCGTTGCGTACCAAGTTGATGGTACATCCACCAAATCCACCACCCATAATACGTGAGCCAGTAACTCCATTCTCTTTTGCGATGTCGTTGAGGAAGTCGAGTTCTTCGCAGCTAACCTCATAGTCCTTCGACAAACCTTCGTGGGTCTGGTACATCAGTTCACCAACACGCTCGTAGTCACCTTCGTTGAGTGCATCACATACGCCAAGTACACGATCCTTCTCGCCAAGTACGAATTTTGCACGACGATAGTCTTCTTCGCTGATATCTGCTTTGACTTCTTCTAGTTGCTCCCAAGTACAGTCGCGCAAGGTCTCAAACGTCGCTTCCGGATGTTTGGCAGCAATGTGCTTGACCACGTTCTCACACGAACGACGACGGTCGTTATAGGGGGAGCCTGCCAACTGGTGTTTGACAACAGAGTCGAGCAATACCAGACGATATCCATCAGGCTTGAAGGGGAAATACTCGAATTCACGGCTGCGACAGTCGAGGCGCATGAGACAGCCTGCCTTGCCAAAAACAGAGGCGAACTGGTCCATGATGCCACAGTTGACACCACAGTAATTATGCTCAGTAGCCTGTCCAGCCAGTACCATATCCCACTGGCTGACCTTATTGTCGCCAAAAAGGTCGTTCAGTCCGAAAGCAAAGCAACTCTCCATAGCGGCACTCGATGACATTCCTGCCCCCAGGGGTACATCACCAGCAAAGGCAATGTTGAATCCCTTGACATCAGCTCCCAGTTTACGCATCTCCAGAGCGATGCCATAGATGTAGCGTGCCCATGAGGTCTTGGGACCCTTGGGGTCAGAGAGCTTGAAGTCTACACGGTCTTTCAGGTCAATGGCATATGCCATGACTGTATCTTCCGTACCGTTGGGACGAATCTCGGCCATCACACCTTTATCTACTGCTCCAGGGAACACATAACCTCCATTGTAGTCCGTATGTTCACCAATGAGGTTGATGCGTCCTGGAGATGCATAGACGTGGCCGGTCTTACCGTCGAAGTGCTTAATAAAGCGACTTCTTACAAAATCGATGTCCATCATATAGATTAATGGGCTTTTCTTATTTAGTTACACCAAAACGATAAATGGTCTTCTGCTTATACTGCTGGCCAGGATTAAGGACAACAGAGGGGAAGTAAGGACGGTTAGGTGTGTCGGGGAAGTGCTGAGCCTCCAGACAAACAGCCGAACGACGTGGGAACGTGCATCCATTAGCGCCCTTGTAACCTGTAGCAAAGTTAGCAGTATAGAGCTGCATGCCAGGCTCTGTGGTGTAGCACTCCAATGTACGTCCGCTCTTAGGATCGGTGATGCGGGCAGCAAATGACAGTTCACCTTCTTCCTTCTTGTTGAGCACGTAGTTGTGGTCATATCCGTGACCAAACTTAATCTGCTCGTTATCAGCCTCAATCTCCTTACCGAAAGTCTTGGGAGTACGGAAGTCGAACGGAGTACCAGCAACCTTCAGGATTTCACCTGTAGGAATGGCGGTCTCATCGGTAGGCAGATAGAAGTCTGCATTAATTTCGCAAATCTGGTCCTCGATAGTAGGAGTCGGATCTGCAGTACCTGCCAATGAGAAGAAAGCGTGGTGAGTCAGGTTGACAATGGTCTTCTTGTTGGTGGTGGCCAGATACTCGATGACGAGCTCGTTCTGGTCGGTGAAAGTGTACTCTACGGTGACATCCAACTCACCTGTATAACCCTCTTCACCATAAGAAGAGATGCGATGCAGAGCCAGCGAGCGAGGACCCATCTGACGAGCTTCCCATACCTTGGCATTGAATCCCTTCTTACCACCATGCAAGTGGTTAGGACCATCGTTCAGTGCCAGCTGATATTCCTTGCCGTTCAGTATGAACTGACCCTTGCAGATGCGGTTACCCCAGCGACCAATCAGTGTTGAGAGGTAAGGCTCGTTGCCGCTGGTAAGCTGTTGAATACTATCGTGACCCTGGATAACGTTAGCAACGTTACCATCCTTGTCGGGCACCATGATTGCCATGATGGCTCCACCATAGTTAGAGATTGCTACCTCATAGCCCTTACGGTTACGGAGAATGTACAGGTCGGTCTTTTTACCGTTGATAGTGGTCTGGAAGTTTTCTCTCTTCAGACCACACAAATTCGCATTTTCAGTTGTGTTTGCCATATCTAAATATGTTTAGGTTATGAAACTATGTGCAAAGCTACCGAAAAAAAACGAGAAAGACGAATGATGCGCGAAAAAAAACGTTAAAACGTGACTATTTGAGTAATTTAAGGAAATCGCCCACGACATATGAACTACCCCCAACGAAGACAAAATCGTCGCGTAGGGCATTCTTCATGCATTGCGTATATGCTTCAGCTACAGTAGGGTAGCAGTCGCCAAGGAGTCCGTGCTGGGCAGCCTGTAACTGTAAATCGTGTTCGTTGATAGCTCGTTTGCTGTCGGCCTTGGTAAAATAGAAGATAGCCTTCTTTGGCAACAGTTCGAGCACGCTGTCGAGATCTTTGTCGTTGACCATGCCGAAGATGATATGCATCTGGCGGCATTGCTGCTGTTGCAGTTGTTTGGAGAGATACTGCCAGCCACCCACGTTGTGTCCTGTATCACATACCACTTTAGGATTCTTTTGAACAACTTGCCAGCGTCCCATCAGTCCTGTCGAGGTTGTTACATGTTCAATGGCACGTTGAACCTCATTGCGACATTTCGCCTGATTCTCCGCTTTCTCGCAGATGCAGAGGTAACCCATTTGGGCAAGTTGATAGGTTGCTTGCAGAATGGTGTTCATGTTCTTCTGCTGATAAGCTCCACCCAAGTCCCCATGCAAGGTCCCATTGTGGACTGTTTGATAAAGCATGCCACCATTCGCTTGTGGTTCAGCAGAAATCACTTCCTGACTGTCCTCTGCAAAAATAATGGGAGTCTCCATCTCTTTGGCCTTTGCCTCGAAGACGGGGCGTGTCTCGCTGTTCGCCTCACCAATGATGACAGGAACACCTTTCTTAATGATACCCGCCTTCTCGCCAGCTATCTGTGCTAGCGTGTTACCAAGGAATTGGGTATGGTCAAAGCTGATATTGGTGATGACTGACAAGATGGGTGTGATGATATTGGTGCAGTCCAGACGTCCACCCAGACCTACCTCAACGACAGCAATGTCCACGTGCTGGTCTTGGAAATACTTGAACGCCATCGCCGTAGTTACCTCGAAGAACGAAGGATGCAAAGGCTCGAAGAACGAACGCTCGCGTTCTACGAAATCTGTGACATAACGTTCGCTGATGGGTTTACCATTGACGCGTATACGTTCGCGGAAATCAACAAGGTGGGGTGAGGTATAGAGGCCGACCTTATAGCCACACTCCTGCAGAATGGCTGCGATGGAGTGTGAGCAAGAGCCCTTGCCGTTGGTGCCAGCAATATGAATGGTAGCATACGACTTGTGCGGATGCCCTAGGTGCTGGTCGAGCGCCAACGTATTGCTCAGTCCCTCCTTATAGCCCGCATTTCCCTGTCTCTCAAACATGGGAATCTGGCTATAAAGATAGTGGCAGGTCTCTTGGTAGGTCATTGTTCTGTTTTGTCACTATGGCATAGCGACATACTTAACTGAAGTAATTCTTGAACTTCTGGAAGATGGAGCGCTTGGTGGCAGCATCGCCCTTGAAGTTGTCACTCTCGCGGAACTTTTCGATGGCATTTTTCTCATCTTTGCTCAACGTCTTGGGTACATATACGCTGACGTTGACCACCAGATCACCATTGCCGCGTCCGTAGCCTTGAACAGCAGGCAGCCCCTTTCCTCGCAGACGCAAAGTCTTGCCAGGTTGTGTGCCAGCCTCCATCTTCACCTTCAGTTTGTTGCCCTCAATGGTTGGTATCTCTACCTCGCCACCCAGTGCAGCTGTTGGGAAGTCGAGCAGCAGGTTGTATATCAGGTCGTTGTTGTCACGGATAAAGGTGTCGTTCTCCTCTTCCTCAATGAACACCTGGATATCGCCGTTGATACCCTTGTGTCGACCAGCATTACCTTTGCCAGGTACATTGACAATCATACCATCGGCAACACCAGCGGGAATCTTGATTTCTACCACCTCTTCGCCCTTGACAACACCAGAACCGCCACACTCGTGACACTTGTTCTTGATAACGGTACCTTCACCACCACATGTAGGACAAACACCCTGCGTCTGCATCATACCAAAGATGCTCTGCGTAGTGTGCGTGATAACACCTGAACCATGACACGTAGGACACTGGTCATTCGTGCTGCCAGCCTCTGCGCCAGAGCCGTGACAATGTGAACAGGTGATGTCCTTGCGCACCTTGAATTTCTTAGTGACACCATGAGCAATCTCCTCCAGCGACAGTTTCACCTTCAGACGCAGGTCAGAGCCACGATGCTTCTGATGACCGCGGCTACCACCGCCAAATCCTCCAAAGCCACCTGCTCGACCACCGAAGATGTCACCAAACATGGAGAAGATATCATCCATATTCATGGATGTTCCACCAAACGGATCGAAACCTCCAGCGCCGCCAGGACCATTGAAACCAAAGGTGTCGTATTGCTGACGCTTCTGTGGGTCGTGCAACACGTCGTAAGCCTCGGCAGCCTCCTTGAATTTCTCCTCAGCTTCCTTGTTACCCGGATTACGGTCTGGGTGATATTTGATGGCTATGGTGCGATAGGCCTTCTTAATCTGGTCTTCTGTAGCATTCTTATCGACGCCAAGCACCTCGTAATAGTCTCGTTTCTGTGCCATAATTATGAATTATGCATTATGAATTATGCATTATGAATTATGCATTATGAATTATGCATTATGAATTATGCATTATTATTGTCCTACTGCCACTTTGGCGTGGCGGATTACTTTATCGTTCAACATATAACCAGTCTGCAAGCAGTCGATGACTTTGCCTTTCTTGTCGTCGCCCATGCCTGGAACCATTGCTACGGCCTCGTGCATGTCTGTGTCGAAGTCGGCATTCTCCGTCTCGATTTTCTTGACGCCCAAACCTTCCAGCGCCTTGATGAACTTGTTGTATATCAGTTCCATGCCCTCGCGGAGTACGGCGGAGTCGTCTGTCTTAGCACCATTCTCGATGGCGCGCTCCATATCGTCGATGACGGGCAATACGGCAGAAACAGCCTTCTCGCCACCGTTCAGGATGAGCTCAGCCTTTTCCTTGAGTGTGCGTTTACGATAGTTGTCAAACTCAGCGGTCTTATAGAGCATCTGGGTCTTCAACTCTTCGATTTCGGCTTTGGCAGCCTCCAAAGGGTCTTTCTCCTCGGCAGGTTCCTCTGCACCAGTTTCGGTGTCAGCGATAGAATCGCTGACCACACTCTCGTCGGCCACAGGCTCCTGCTGCTCCTCTTCTTGTGTGTTCTTTATTTCTTCTTCTGTCATAGTGTTTTGAATTTTTGTCCTAACAGCCCGTTAGCAAATTCTGTGCCAATCAATAATTAATTATCAATTATCCATTAGCTTATGCGTAAAGCTCTGCCTTCTTCTCCTTAATGCTCTCATCGTAGATGTAGTCATCGTAGGTCATCAGTTTGTCGATGGTACCCTTTGGTGTCAGTTCGATGATGCGGTCGGCAACGGTATTGATGAACTCATGGTCGTGTGAGGCAAACAGGATGTTGCCCTTAAACGAGATGAGGTTGTTGTTGAAGGCCTGAATAGACTCCAAGTCCAAGTGGTTGGTGGGTGTATCCAGAATCAGACAGTTAGCGTTCTTCAGCTGCATGCGTGCAATCATACAACGCATCTTCTCACCACCTGAGAGCACGCATACCTTCTTCTGGATGTCCTCGTCCTTGAAGAGCATGCGTCCCAGGAACGACTTCATCATCACCTCGTTGCCTGTGCCAAACTGACTGAGCCAGTCGACGAGGTTCATCTCTGACTTGAAGAACTCTGTGTTGTCGAGTGGGAGATAGGCTGTGGTGATGGTGACGCCCCACTTGTAGGTACCAGCATCAGCCTCACGATTACCATTGATAATCTCGAAGAGCGCGGTCATTGCCTTGGGGTTGTGTGACAGGAAGACAGTCTTCTGACCCTTCTCAATGGTGAATGACACGTTGTCGAAGAGTACTGTTCCGTCAGCATCCAGTGCCTTCAGTCCTTCTACTTCCAGAATCTGTGTGCCAGGCTCGCGCTCCATTGAGAAGATGATGCCAGGATATTTACGTGTTGAGGGTGTGATTTCCTCAACGTTCAGCTTCTCCAACATCTTCTTACGCGATGTTGTCTGCTTTGACTTGGCCACGTTGGCAGAGAAACGACGGATGAACTCCTCCAACTGCTTCTTCTTCTCCTCAGCTTTCATCTTCTGGTTCTGAGCCTGGCGCAATGCCAACTGTGACGACTCGTACCAGAACGAGTAGTTACCAGAGAACAGTGTTACCTTACCGAAGTCGATATCCACGGTCTGGGTAGATACTGCATCCAGGAAGTGACGGTCGTGAGAAACTACGAGCACGCATTGTTCCAGATTCGAAAGATATTCCTCCAACCACTGAACGGTGTCCAGGTCGAGGTCGTTGGTAGGCTCGTCGAGCAACAGGTTGTCGGGGTGTCCGAACAGTGCCTTTGCCAGCATCACACGAACCTTCTCATTGTTCGATATATCAGACATCTGGGCGTAGTGCTGTTCCTCCTTGATGCCCAGATTCTGCAGCAACTGTGCAGCCTCGCTCTCGGCTTCCCAACCGTTCATCTCAGCAAAGGCCATTTCCAGGTCGGCAGCACGCACACCATCCTCCTCGGTCATCTCCTCCTTTGCATACAGCGCCTCGCGCTCTTTCATGTTCTGCCACAATGGCTGATGTCCCATCAGTACCGTGTTCATGACAGTAAACTCATCATACTTGAAGTGGTCTTGCTCCAATACCGACATGCGTTCGCCTGGGAGCATCTCAATAGAACCCTTGTTGGGCTCCAGCTCACCGCTGATGGCACGCAACAGGGTAGACTTACCAGCACCATTGGCACCGATAATTCCATAAATATTACCACTCGTAAACTTCAGATTGACGTCCTTGTACAACGTCTTTTTTCCAAACTGGATAGCCAGATTTGTGACTGTTATCATCTCTTCTTTATACCTATTATATTATTTGCGGCTGCAAAGGTACAAAAAATAAAGAGAATTAGCAAATGAAAACAAAGATATTTCTGTATTATAAATAGTTAAGCAGTTCTTGGATGTAGTCACGTTGCCAGTCGCTTTCGTGGTAGTGCACACCATCATAGCTGAGCACGTCGAGATCAAGCGTACAAGCACCTGGTCGCCGTCCGCTTTCACGCTCCATCTGTTTGAGTAGCGCATTCAATGCGTCAAGTTCCATAGTAGTACTGCCTGCAACGAGACTATTCAAGAAACGGTCGCTATGTGGTATTCCTATGGGTTCAGTCCAGATGGCAGGTGTTGTCCTACCATCTGGAGCTAATAGGTCGAGCAGCTTTTCCGTTGCTGCCTTGATGTTCACTTCTTGTTGCGTATTCGACCCTAAGGCGATGAGTACTTTGTGCATCATTTTGCCTCAGTGATAATACCATGACGATAGGCATAGAGCAACTGACGGAGGTCTGCAATCTGGCTACGCAGTTCAACGCCCTTGTCCGTATCAGCCACCAACATGCGATGGGCTGAGAGCTCTACCAGTTGGGTTGTCGACTTGATGTCCGTACCTTTCTCGATGGCTTCTGATGCACTTGTAAATGGCTCATGCTGAACTAATTGGAAGCCTCTACTGTGGTAAACCAACGTATAGCCAGCAATACCCGTTTCTGAGTGGTAAGCCTGCGAGAAACCACCATCAATCACCATCAGTTTACCATTGGCCTTGATAGGATTCTCACCCTTCGAAGCATGAACAGGAACGTGGCCGTTGATGATATGACGATTCTCGCCCTTTACACCAAAAGCATCGAGGATGCGGTCAACGACCTCCTCCGAATCGCGCAGACGGAAGTAGTTGCCTTTCTCCTCCTTGAACATCGCCTTGTCTGTCAGGAAGTAGCGCTCAAACGTGGCCATCTTCGACTTGTCGAAGAGGGGGGAGTCCTTGCCACACCACAGATAGAGGAAGTAGTCGCGTGCATAGAGTCGCAGCTCCTTCTCCGTATCACTCTCGAAGGCCGCACGCACCAGCATGCCGATGTGGTGCATCAGTTTTTTGCCGCTATAGAATTTGCCCTTATACAGTTCCACCTCTTTCAGCGAACCATCGTCGTTCAGGGGGACAGAAGCGTGGTAGAGCAGGTTCTGGTTACAGATGGTGTACATGCACCCGTGACTGAGCAGCATCTTGATATGTTTCTGCAGCTTCTCGCTGGCCTTGAACGAGTGGTGCAGACGCTCCATCAGCTGGTTCTCCTCAGGTGTCAGCTCGCAGGGATTCTTGGGGTCGATGGTGGGGAAGTTGTTCGAGCGCATCTCATACTCCTTGCCGTCAATGACCAGCACGCCACGTTCGTAGTCGATATGGTCCAGCAGACAACGGTCCAGCATGCCCCATTCAGGACGACGCTTGAAAATCTGCGCCTCCTTCTTGAACTGGATAATCGAGATGGCCTTGTGCATCTGGGCTGTCAGTCGGATGTATTTATCCTGCATCGTATTGCCAGGCATCAGCTTAGGGATGAACTCCTCGCAGGGGTCGTCGCCATAGACTTCCATAGCGAACGTTGCCAACGGTACGAGGTTGATGCCGTAGGCCTCCTCGACAGTCGTCAGATTGGCGTAGCGTAACGACAGTCTCAGCACGTTGCAGATGCAGGCGTTGTTGCCTGCTCCTGCACCCATCCACAGCATGTCGTGGTTGCCCCATTGGATGTCCCATGAGTGGTATTGCTTCAAGGTGTCCAGAATGATGTGTGCACCAGGACCTCGGTCGTAGATGTCGCCCAGAATGTGCAGCTGGTCTATGGCTAAGCGCTGGATGACATTACACAGGGCGATAATGAAGTCGTCGGCACGTCCTGTCGAGATGATGGTGTCAACGATGACGCTCACATAGGCGGCCTTGTCGCTATCGTCCGTACGCTCGTGCAACAGTTCCTCGATGATATAGGCAAACTCCTCAGGCAACGACTTGCGCACTTTCGAGCGTGTGTACTTCGACGACACGTCGCGACAGACGGCTACCAATCGATGGATGGTGATATGGTACCAGTCGTCGAGGTCTTCTTCCTCTTCAGCGGCCTTGATGAGTTCCAGTTTCTCTTCCGGATAATATATCAAGGTACACAACTCACGACGCTCCTTGTCGCGGATGTCACCAGCGAACAGCTCGCTGACTTTTCGGCGGATGTTTCCTGAAGCATTCTTGATGACATGCTTGAAAGCGGCACTCTCTCCGTGCAGATCAGCCAGGAAGTGCTCCGTGCCTTTGGGCAGGTTGAGGATGGCCTCCAGATTGATAATCTCTGTTGATGCGGCAGCTATCGTTGGGTACGAGGTAGCCAGCAGTCGCAGATAGTGCATGTCGTTTTCTGAGAATTGTTCTTTCATAGTCTTATCTTTAGGTGTTTTTTATATCTTCAAGTGGTTATCAATGTGTTTCCTCATGCGGTGTGTCAGACGGTCGTCGAGTGGAGGCATCGGCATGTGTCCTTCGTCCAGTCCTGTCAGGTCGTAGGCCAACTGCATGATACGCTGTACGAACGTGTACAGATGACGTTCTTTCAGGGCATCGCAGAGCTGGTCTTCGGCCGTGTCGTGGTTGCGCAGTTCCCTGTCCAACTCCACCAGGTGCGACAGCGTCAGTCGCTTATGCATGGCCAGACGGCGCAGGTGTCGGAACGTGGCCATCAGTCGGTCGTTCTCTGTGGCATACTGCATACCGATGGCTTCCTCAATGCTCTTCGAGGGTTCGTAGCCGTCAGGCATGAAGCAGGGCATCTGTTGGATGTCGAAGTCGGGGGCATCCATGTGCAGCACGCGGAGTCCGCGACGCACGGTCTCGACAACCTGTTCGTGGTGTACATGGAGGTAAAGCATGCGCCATTGGTTGTGGTCGCTGATGGTGACATACGACTCACCCAGCCAGCGCTCGTCACCCGTGATACCCACCTTCAGCAGCTGGCGCAGGGTGATCTTTGTGCTGTCGGTCATCAGTTCCCACGTGTTGCTGTCCATGATTTTGCGATACACCTGCCACTGTTTCTGTGCCATCTCCTGCGGTGTGATAGTGTTGGTTATCAGACTGTTGCGAATGATGACCGTCCTACGGTTCCACCCCAGCTTGTTCAGGCATTCCTCTTCCATCTTGCCCTGTACGATGACGGCATAAGCCTGTTGGATGAGGCTGCGTTGGAACAGCAGTCGCTTGGGCAGTTTCTCCTTCCAGTAGCCTTGTTTCATGATCCACGGCTCCAGTTGTCCGTGGGGTGTCACCACCACGCGTGTGCCAAGCCGCAGGGCCCGTCGTGCTACGCGATTGGCAGCATACTGCCAGCAGCCGTGTATGTGCAGCAGGTCGTAGTGCCTGTCGCGCAACGACTGGAGTGCCTCTTTCACGTTCGTTACCGACTCGTTCTCGGCATCCTTGCCCATATTCTCACTCAACGTCTTGACATACGCTGAGATTTCTTCAGGGGCATTGCTGGCATAATAGTGTAGTATCCTCATGAAAACATGTTTTTGAAGAACACGGCGATGCCCAGTCGCATCCGCTTGCTCATGCCCAGACGCTGGTCGAAGAGCATGATGGCATTGAATATCGTGTCTTTGTTCACGGCAATGGCGTCATACATGCCTCGGCGCATGCGGAACCAGCGGCCCTTGTGTCCGCCACCATCTTGGCGCTCAGCCTTCAGCACAAAGTCGGTGGCTTCGTCCAGATTGTCAAACAGCTGGTGGGTCACCTCTGGGGCACCATGCTTCAGTCGGCAGTAGACGGCTGTCACCTCGCCGTTCTCCAGACCTGTCAGCCACTCGTTGGAGAGGGGAGGGCGGTGGATGTCGGCAAAGACGACGCGGTCTGCCAGGGCTGCCTTCACGCCGATGTTCAGCGCCAGGCGCAGTCGGCTGTTGTTGGGTACGCTCTTGGGCAGGAAAGTGGTATACAGGTGGGAATTCTCTTCCTTCAGCAGTTTCAGCACATTGGGGGTGCTGTCTGTCGACGAGTCGTCAACGACGATGACCTCCCCCTGTGCAGCACCTGCCACAGTCAGAAACTGCGGCAGGTTATGCTCCAGCAACTCGGCTTGGTCATGCACTACGATGACCACCGAGATTGTATAGTCTCCTGTTCTTCCCACTTATTTCTTGCAGTCTACAGCAGCCTGCTCTACGGGCAGACAAGCCTTGTAGTTCTCGATATACTTCTCGAAGCCTGCGACATCCTCGGCAGTAGGTGCGATAGATACACCCGTGTTGCCAGCGAAGACAACGTCCTCCAGGTAGTCGGCCAGGTTCTTTCCGTTCTTGTTAATCAGGTAGCCAGCCAGCAGGGCAATACCCCAGGCACCACCTTCTCCGGCAGTCTCCATGACGCTGATAGGACTGTTCAGGGCGGCAGCCAGCATGCGCTGACCTACACCAGGAGTCTTGAAGTAACCACCGTGACCAGTAATGCGGTCCACCTTGATCTTCTCTTCCTTCAGCAGGATGTCGTTACCAATCTTCAGCACGCCAATGGCACCATACAGGTGGGCACGCATGAAGTTGGCCAGATTAAACTTGTCGTTGGCTGAGCGGACAAACATCGGACGACCCTCGGCAAGACCAGTGACAGGCTCACCGCTGACGTAGTTGTAGGCCATCAGACCACCACAGTCGGTGTCACCCTTCAGGGCCTCGTTGAACAGCTTGCCGTACAGTTCGTTCATGTCGACCTTTACGCCCAGCAGCTGCTGGTATTCCTTGAACAGACCCACCCAGGCGTTGATGTCCGAGGTACAGTTGTTACAATGAACCATAGCCACAAGACTGCCGTCAGGTGTGGTCACCATGTCAATCATCTCATAGGGCTTGCTGAGCGGCTTCTCCAGCACAATCATCGAGAACGAACTGGTACCTGCTGAAACGTTACCCGTGCGCTGCTTGACGGCGTTCGTTGCCACCATACCTGTTCCTGCGTCGCCCTCAGGAGGACAAACAGGAACACCAGCCTTCAGGTGACCGCTGACGTCCAGCTTCTTGGCACCCTCAGCAGTCAGCACGCCAGCATTCTCGCCAGCAACCAGTGACTTGGGCAGGATGTCTCCCAATTTATAGGGCAAACCTTTCGCAGCCAGAATCTTGTCGAACTTAGCAACCATCTCGGCATCGTAGGTCTTCGTGGCAGGGTCAACAGGAATCATACCCGATGCATCGCCTACGCCCAGCACAAACTCGCCAGTTACCTGCCAGTGTACATAACCAGCTAGCGTGGTCAGGAACTTAATATCCTTCACGTGTTCGTTGCCCTCCAGGATGCACTCATACAGGTGACTGATGCTCCAGCGCAGAGGGATGTTGTAGTTGAACAACTCGCTGAGCTCTGCAGCAGCCTTGCCGGTATTGGTGTTACGCCATGTGCGGAACGGCACCAGAATCTGCTGCTTCTCGTCGAAGGCCATGTAGCCGTGCATCATAGCCGAGAAACCAATGGCTGCCAACTGCTCAATCTCGCAGTCATACTGTGCCTTCACGTCCTTGCGCAGGTCAGCATAACAGTCCTGCAGACCCTTCCAGATGATGTCGATACTATAGGTCCAGAGTCCGTCAACGAGTTGGTTTTCCCACTCGAAAGAGCCCTGTGCAATGGGTTTGTTCTCCTGGTCGATGAGTACGGCCTTGATACGTGTGGAACCGAATTCGATTCCCAGAATGGCCTTACCGGCCTCTATGGTTTGTTTCGCGTTCATTGTAATATAGGTTTTAAATTGTTTTTTGCAAAGGTACTATTATTTTTGCGCATTGCCAAACTTTTGATGAATTTTTTATAGTAGTAAAAAAAGAAGGGCCAGATGCCGGTATGAGTATGAGAAACAGATTTTATGCAAATTTTTCAATAAATAGGCAACAATCTCGATTTTATTTGCTAACTTTGCAAGGACATTGCTGGTACGATGAGTAAAATATCTTTCCGCTTCTATAAGGATCATGAGGTCAGAGCCATTTGGGATGAAGAGAATTCCAAGTGGTGGTTCTCTGTACAGGATGTAGTTGGAGCCATCAACGATCAATTTGACTACAAGAAGAACCGTAACTACTGGAAGTATCTTAAGACCAAACTACGTAAAGAAGAAAATGAGTTGGTTAGTGCCACTAACCAACTGAAATTGCGTGCTGCTGATGGTAAGCGATACGATACCGATGTGCTGGATGCAGAAGGCATCAGATTGCTTGCGAAATATACTAACAATCAGCGAGCTATGGACTTTCTTGATTGGTTTACCTATAGCGATAATACCATCGATGGCCAAAGCCGCAAAAAGGCCTATACCCTTTGGGGGAGCAATCTCGTAGCCGACAAAGATGTTGGTAAAGTGAAAGCCCTGCAGCAGATTCACGCCTATCTCTTTGGTGGGTTGTACGACTTTGCTGGGAAGATACGTACGAAGACCATTTCTAAAGGTAATACGCTTTTCTGTCTGGCAGAATACTTACATCAGAACCTGAAAACTATCGAGCAGATGCCTGAAACGACATTTGATGAGATAGTAGATAAGTATGTGGAGATGAATGTGGCTCATCCCTTTATGGAAGGTAATGGGCGAAGTACACGTATCTGGCTTGACCTGATTTTCAAGAGACGTTTAGGCCAGTGCGTCGATTGGAGCAAGATAGACAAGAAAGACTATCTTGATGCAATGATTGCAAGCCACATGGATAGCTCTCGTATTCGCGAGTTATTAAGAGGGGCTATGACAGACCGCATTGACGATCGCGAAATCTTCATGAAGGGTATCGACTATTCATACTATTACGAGCAGGAGGAGTAGAAGAAATCTCCGACACCATTTTTTCTTTCATTTTTGGAGCAGCGAAATCAAGAAAAAGTTCATTTTTTCTATGATGAGTCGCGAGACAACCGATGGAGCAGCAAGAGCCATCATGCCTGCATGTTTGGCCGCGTCGTGACAGAGGTCAACGCAGTTAAATTCGCTAAAGGCAAATTTTTCGAAATTTTTTCAATAAATAGGCAACAATATCGGATTTATTTGCTAACTTTGCAAGTGCAATGCGGCATTAACTGATCTCCATAGGGAGTAAGGGCTGCAGCGCAGGATTTTCGTGGGACAGAAGAAGATAGTTGTATCTAAATTCTGAAAAGGTTCGACACGCGTAATAGTTCTACCCCATAACAATTACAAAAACGAGAACTTTAGAAGAAGGACGATACGCCTTGATAGGGCGTACACGTTCGCTTCATGGTTTCTCGTTTGGCGCCTCAAAAGTTCTAGGGGTAGAACGGCGCTCGTGTCGTAGCTATGAGGAAAGAAGTGTACGCTTTCTTTATGCCCACAAAGAGAGATTAGACACGAATCTAAAACAAATAGTTCTACCCCGAATGAAGAAGATAGATTTAGTGGCTGCTTATAGATGTTGTACCCTAACGTTTAGGAGGGTGCAATTATGAGTAGTACCATCAATAAGGCTGATTTAATTAGCAAGTTGCAGACCTTAGAGGGTCTTACCAACGAAGAGCGTAGTAACCTCATTGGATTGCTTCGCCAGCACAAGAAGTATGGACTGGTGTGGGAGGATAAGCCAGAGGATGTGGAAGAACGTCTTCGCGAGGAACTCCCTGTGCTTTGTGAGGTAAAAGACAAGGCTATATTGAGTGACGAACCTGATGCTCCCAATCATATTCTGATTGAGGGTGACAACTTAGAGGCACTTACTGCCCTCAGCTATACCCATGAGGGAAAGGTAGATGTCATCTACATCGATCCGCCGTATAATACGGGGCATAAAGACTTTACATATAATGACAATTATGTAGATGTTGATGATGGATTTCGACATAGTAAATGGCTCTCCTTTATGTCTAAAAGATTGAAAATTGCAAGGTCATTACTAAAAGAAAAAGGGATGATATTCATTTCAATAGATGATAATGAGGATGCTCAGTTGAAATTGCTATGTGACGAAATATTCTTGAATAGGAATAAAATTTCAGATATTATATGGCAATCACGTAAGTCAGTCTCTAATGACACCTTTGTTTCAATGAACCACAATTATACACTTGTGTATGCAAAAGATTTATCTTTATGGGACAAATCGGAATTTAGGTTACCAACCAAAACTGAATCATTTGAGAATAGAGATAATGATCCACGTGGTCCATGGGTAGCTGATCCTTTTGATGCCCCAAATATAAGACCAAATCTAACTTATGGAATAATAAATCCAAATACGGGAGAAGAATTTTGGCCTCCTAAAGGGCGATGCTGGAGAACAACTGAAGAGCAATACAAAGAATTTTTAGCAGATAATAGAATCGTATTTGGAAAGAAGGGAACTTCAAAGCCTCAATTAAAAAGATTCCAAGATTTTGCAATGGCAAAGGGGGATACGCCAACAAGTATTTGGAATGATATAGAGACAACGACAAATGGTACTCAGTTGTTACAAAACATATTTGGAGGTGAAAAAGTCTTTTCTAATCCAAAGCCTGTTGAACTTGTTAAAAGGATAATGATTCTTATCGGAAATAAAAATCTGACTATCCTTGACTTCTTCGCCGGCTCAGGCACTACCCTTCACGCAACGATGCAATTGAATGCAGAGGACGGAGGCCACAGGCAATGCATTCTTGTGACGAACAATGAGAATAATATCTGCGAGGAAGTAACTTACGAACGAAACAAGCGAGTGATTAATGGCTATAAGACTCCCAAAGGTGTAGAGGTGGCAGGCTTGAAAGCGAACACGCTACGTTACTACAAGACAGACTATATCTCTCGCGACAGGACTCAGAAGAATATGCGCGACTTGGTGGCTGCTGCTACCGATTTGCTGTGCATCAAGGAAGACTTGTATGAGGAGCAGAAGACTTTCGGGCGGTTTAAGCTGAAGCCTCAACTGGCGCGCTACTTCAACGATGGGCGGAAACACATGCTGATAATCTATCGAGAAGAGCTGATAGACGAAATAGCAGCAGAAATAAAGACAATGGACTTTGGCAAGATGCGTCTGAAAATCTATGTATTCTCTCCTGGCCGCTATCCCTTCACGGACAACTTCCGCGAAGTGGAGGATAAGGTGGAGTTAGTGGCTCTGCCAGCAGCGATTTACGATGCCTATCAGAAGGTGCTGCCAAAGCGCAAAGAGAAACTATTTGAAGAAGAGAAAGAAGTAAATGCTGCACCAATATCTCAGGACTTGTTCGCTGAACAAGAGGAAGGAGGCGAGTCATGAAAGTAATAAAGTATCAACAGAAATACGTCAGGGAACTGGTAGATAAAACCATCGACCTGCTGAGACTGAGCGGTCATAGGAAAACTCTGATATTCAAAGCGCCAACAGGTTCTGGCAAGACGGTGATGGCATCGCAGATGCTAGCAGAACTGACGGAGGAGTTGCAGAGTCGTGGCGACAGTCCTTACCAGCAGGTGGCATTCATCTGGATTGCACCCAACAAACTGCATCAGCAGAGCTACTTCAAGATGAAGAACTACTTTACAGAGACGCGCCTGCTGAAGCCTGTGATGTACGATGAGATAGACCAGAGCGAGGGCACGATAAAGGCGGGCGAAATCCTATTTGTGAACTGGGAGAGCATCAACAAGGAGAAGAACGTGATGGTGCGCGACTCAGAGCAGAATGCCTCGCTCTATGAGATAACTCGCAGAACGCAAGAAGAACAGGGATTGCCCATCGTCGTGGTGATTGACGAGGAACACCTGTTCTGGTCGAAGTCGGCAGACAAGAGTGCAAAGGTGCTGCAAAAAATCAATCCTAAGGTGGAAATTCGTATCTCGGCAACGCCTAAGACCAATTCTGACCACAAGGTGACGGTGAGCCGAGAAGAGGTGGTGAAAGAGGAGATGATTAAGAAGCAGGTGGTGCTGAATCCTGATATTACGAAGGGGTATAACGACGAGAACGAGCTGAACATCCACCTAATTCAGTGCGCCCTACAGAAACGTAAGCTGTTGGCAGAAGCATACAAGAAAGAGGGGGCGAACATCAATCCGCTCTTGCTGATTCAGTTGCCTAACGATACTTCTGAAAGTATGACCTCAGAGGATGCGGCTATTGCCGACCAAGTAAAGACTTATCTGCGAGAGATTAAGAACATCACTACAGACAATAAGAAACTCGCCGTTTGGCTGTCTGGCGAAAAAGAAAACTTGGAAGGTTTGGAAGAGCCAGACAACATGACGGAGGTACTACTGTTCAAGCAGGCTATTGCCCTTGGTTGGGACTGTCCGAGAGCAGCTGTGTTGCTGATATTCCGTAAACTTCAGAGTAATCAGTTTACGATTCAGACAGTGGGACGTATCCTCAGAATGCCTGAACAGAAGTTCTATAAGAACGACTTGTTGAATGTAGGGTATGTCTATACGGACATCAGCAAAGACCAGATACAGATAGTCGCTGAGGATATGGACTATCTGAACAAGGATGCCTTGCAGGCTATCCGTAGGGAGAATCTGCAGAACGTGGCCTTGCAGTCGTACTACAGCGTCTATAAGAGTTCAGACCGTAATCGTCTGGGGCCAGACTTCAAGAAAGAACTGATAGACTGCTTCAGTCGTAACTGGCTGGTAAAGTGGCAGCAGTTCAGTTTCAGTTTTGATGATGAAGAGGAAACGCAAGAAAATGAACCTTCACAGAATGTTGCAGCACAAAACAGAAAACAGATAGAGCAGAATCAGCATATCAAGTTCGATGTATTGAGGCTGGGCGTTGAGGTTCCAGAGAACATCATTTTCCAAAACGAACTGGGCATTATCGATGTAGAAAAGAATAAGCACGAGTTTGCTAGGAGTGCTGGCGAAGTTCGTCGCATCTATATTGACTATTGTCGTTCGCTGTTGGGTAGCTTTGAGAAAGCTCATAGTACGGATGTACTGGCTGGCTATTTGCTCCAGGCAATGGAAGAACTCTTTGAGTTGTTTGAGACGGACGCCATGAAGGTAATCCTGTTTTATGCCAACAAACCCAAGTTTACAGAAATTGTCGAGAAGGCACTTGCCAACTATGAACGTAAGTTGCAGGAACGTCAGCGCAAGGCTAAGGAACGTGCCTTTGAGCAATATACTTGGGAGGTACCTGCTGAACGACTCTACAAGGAAAGTACCCATCACGTAATGCCAAAGGTGGAGGAACACGCATTGTTGCCCTTTATTGAACTGAACAACGTATCAACACCAGAACGCCGTTTCTCTGAATTCTTGGAAGCTAACAAAGCATATATTGACTGGTGGTATAAGAATGGAGATGAGGGTAAGCAGCATTATAGCATTCCTTATGAAAACTCACAAGGCGAAAGGGCTTTGTTCTATGTGGATTTCGTCATTAGGATGAAGAACGGAAAAACACTTCTGTTTGATACCAAGACGGAGAACAGCGATTCAGAGGCTCCTAATAAACATAATGCCTTGATAGAGTATATGAAGGACAAAGGCTTGCAGGGTGGTGTCATCGTGGAGAAAAATGACAACTGGTACTACTCTCATTTCCCGATTACGACAACTGAAGATGTAACAGGTTGGGATGTATTCTACCCAGACCAATATGTTTAACAATAACGAATCTAACTATGAGAAAAGGAATTGACAGCACATTTTTACACTATGGAGTGCGAACGGAAGATATGGCTCTGATAGAACAGACCTGTCAGGACAGCGACATCAATACAGAATGGCTGAAGGAACAGATTCTGAAGCCTTATAACGAGGAACGCAACAATCAGAACTTCGTGGAGGAGAAGAAACTGACGAAGATTTTGAAGAAAGCATTAAAGAACGTATAGGCTTATGAAAATAAAGAAAATACACGTTGAGAACTATAAGACCTATAAGTTGCTCGACTTAGATCTAGAAGTGACGGATGACAGACCTATCATCCTGATAGGTGGTGGTAACGGTTGCGGTAAGACCACGCTGTTTGATGCTATCTATCATGCGCTGTATGGCTTAAAGATTAAGGATGCACGTCAGTTCGAAGAATTGTTTAATGCTGGTGTGAAGAATGAATCAGGCCTGCTGAACAAACACATCATACTGGAGGTGACTTTCTCAGGAATGGTGTTGAGTCAAGAACAGCAATACAAACTGAAGCGAGCCTATATGCTGGCAGACAACAAAGTATTGGAGTCAGTAACGCTGAACATGGGTGGTAATCAGTTCAATTATGGATCGGGAACTCCACAGGCACAGAAGAGCCAGAGCGAAGAAATTGTCAACAAGATTATTGCGGCCAACCTGCCAGCGGAGTTGAGCAACTATTTCCTCTTTGATGCGATGAAGACCAGCGAACTGGTGAAAGAGGAGCAAATCAACAAGCTCATTATGAAGAATATCAATTCTGTGATGGGCTTTAATAAATATGCTCAACTTCGCAAAGTGTCAGAAATGATGCTTGCAGAGAAAAAGTCTGAACGAATGACCAATGACAAGATTCGTGAGGAATATTCTCAGTTGACTACGCAAAAGCAAGATTTAGAGAATAAAATTGAAGAACTGAAAGATGAGTATGCAGCTGCCATCAACTATGCTAATGAGCATAAGGAGCAATATGACCATCTGAAGGAAGGAAAGAACGCGGATGACATAACCCGCGACCAGATGAGAAAGATTGAGCAGTCGCTGGAGGCTACCGTCAGACAGGAAACAGAATACCGTCAGGATATTGACAATCTTGCTAAAGACTTGGAGACAAAGGTAATTTTCCTGAAACTTGCAAGCCAGCTTAAGACTGAGGTTGACGTGATACTTCATGCGAAAGATGAAGCAAAGAACCAGCGAGCTAACATACTCTCTGATGAGCAGATAGAGAGTTTTACTAGAAATCTGGTGCGAATGATAGAGGAACGCTACTTCACGTCCAACAAGATTGATGTGCTGTCGCTTATCAATGAACTGAAGCGGCAACAGGAAGATGGCGACGGCGTCGAAGACAAATACGATTTCCTGACCAACGATGAAGTGACTCAACTGGACAAACTGGTGAATACCGCTATTATCAATCCTTTGACAGAATTGGACGAGAAGCGCATTCGGTTGAACCAAGAGATACACGAAATGCCACGTCAGCGAGAGCATCTGAAAGAATATCAACAGGCTCTAAACGGAAGTGACTATACCATCATTGAACTCTATGAAGCCAACAATAAGAAGATTCAAGAACTGAAAGACGACATAGAGCGCAAAGAAAATGAGGTAAAGGAACTTGGGAAGAAGATAGCCACCTATGACTACGATATGCCACAGATACCTGACCCACAATATGACATGCTGTGTAAGTTGCCCGATTTCTTCAAGGCATTATCGACGAAGCTTTTGAGGGCAAAGAAGGCCAGCATCGAGCGGATGATGCGTGACCAGCTGAATATCAATCTTATTGTTTATGCTGGATTCATTGGGCGTGTAGAACTATCTGCTGATGACAGCGACGAAATATCCTTCAAGATATTCCATAAGAATAACAATGAGATATATCTGAGTCAGTTGAATGCAGGAGCCAAACAGACGGTGATGCAGGTGTTGCTAAAAGTGCTTTATAATCTTGGTGACTATGAGCCACCTGTGATGATAGACACCGTGATGGGCGTGCTCGACAAAGAAAGCCGCGAAGTGATTTTGGAACGCTATTTCCCAGACTTGGCTCACCAAACCATCTTGCTGAGTACAGATACAGAAATCACTGCGGAGCACGACTTCGATAAAATACAGGCATACGTCTCCAAGACCTATACGCTGCATCGTGACAAAGAAAACCAATGTACTACCATCTCTGAAGACTACTTCGGACTTAGAACCAGAGACTAAATGTTATGAGTAATATTAATCTGCTAACCATAAGAGGCGTGACGGCCATCAACGGCATGCACGACCGCATACAAGATGTGAAGACTGCTTTGGAACAGCGTCTGAATCTGGATGAATACACAGATGACATTCGTCCTGTTGTGCTCAACTATAGTGTGGTGCTTAGAATCTGTTTACTGGCAGGTTTGAGCGACAAGTCGCCTCGAAAGATTGACGACCTGAATGACTATAACATGGTTGTTTCAAGGACGCCATACGCAACGACATTCTTCACCAAGTCGAACATCGGTACATTATTCGAAATTCTACTGAAACTTAGGTATAAGGATGTGGAGGCTGACTGGACGCAACCAAACCTGGTGAGCCGTGTGATAGGACGAGAAATACTGCGTGGAAAAGATATCCTGATGAAGGACGGCGGTTTGGAAGAATGGCTGACCTACATACCATTGCGAGCAGGAAAGTCGCTGACAGATATACCAGAATTGAACCTACGCATTGGTGAGTATGAAAATGGAATGGATGCATGTCTGGACATGAATAGTCGTCAGATTGCCAATACACAAATACTGGTTGCTGGTACGACAGGTTCTGGTAAGTCAAACCTATTATCTGTATTGATTAATCAGATTCGTAATGCATCGTCAGACACGCACTATCCGGTTAATTTCCTGTTATTCGACTATAAGGGCGAGTTCTCTGACCCCGCATTTGAGAGCAATTTGCAACTATTTGATACGGATAGAACATCTATTTTAAATCCTATTGAGCGCCCATTGCCATTTACACCTTTCAAGGAATTTACTGGTAGACCCATCAATGAGGTGAATCTTTATGCCACCTCAATGGCGACTGCTCTCAGTTCTATAGCGCCTGCAAGAATTAGCGCAAAAATGGATGATCGTCTTAGCGATGCTATTATTAATGCTTATAAGAAACGTGATTTCAAGCCAATAACCTTTAAGATGGTGTTGGAAGAGTACACGGCTCTATTACCAGAAAACAAACAGGACGAAAAGGATAGTGTCAGTTCTGTATTAAACCAGTTGGTTAAAAACAATATCTTTGCTGATGAAGACAGAGTGGATTTGCTGCATGACTGCTACATCATAAATCTGGGTGGTTTCGAGAAGGACGGAATCATGGCAAAGGCCATTGTTTACTTTGTTATCTCTAAGCTGAACAACATTTATGAAAAATTGCCCAAGCAGGCCATGAATGATGAACGGGTAGAATTGAGGCACTTTACCATTATTGATGAGGCCCATTACATGTTGGGCTTTGAGAACAAACCGCTGCAAAACCTCATAGCAGTAGGACGCAATAAGGGAATGAGCATCATTCTTGCTACCCAGAATATGGAAAGTTTCAAGAGCAAGTACTTTGACTTCTACGCTAATGCTCAATATCCGCTAATTATGAAACAGCAACAACAAAACGATGCAGTATTGAAAGACCTGTTTGGAGTGTCAGGTTCGTTGCTTCAAGAACTTAAGCAGTGCATATCGGGACTACAGAAGGGCGAACTCATTACTAGGGATGCAGCCAATATGGCCCTTGGTATTGGAAAGCCTTGGCAGAAAATTAAAGTTACTCACCTTATATAATATTGAGAGGTATGGATAAACTGAATAAACTGTATGAAGCAGTAGAGATGCTAGAAGCGTTGGGGCTTCCTGTTAGCATTGAGCAACGGAATGCCATTGACAAAATGGAGAAGGATTATCTTCAAAATGAGATTATTCCGCTTATTAAGCAAGAGCTAGAGCCTATGGTGGAAAAACTGAGGAATCAGTTTAATATGAAAATATCCTATAATAAGGATTTTGGTTTAGACATAAAATTGTCTGAACCACAAAAACAAGACCAAAGCATGTTCCAATCATTAGAAGATCGTGGGGCTAGAAAGAAGAAATTTATTATTCGAGTTAAGTTCCCAGATAATAGAGTGTCTTGCCAGAAGATAGTTGCCAATACCTTTTTTGACGTAATCAAGTATGCTGGAGCTGAAAATGTTGAGAGGTTGGGAATTATGGCTCTTGGGCAAAATATTATTACTAATGAGCTGCACGAAAAAGAACAATATCGTCCCTATCAGCGTGAAATAGAACCAGGGCTTTATGTTAATACTTTTATAGATACAGATAAGAAGTATGAGGTTCTTAAGATGATTAATCGCGAACTGAATTTGAATCTCGTTATAGAGAAAGTGCTGTTGGACGATTAGGAACATTCTTTTCGCGTCATATAGATGGAAGAGTTGAGAAAAGCATACGAGACTGTTGATATGTTGAAAGCTCTGGACTTGCCTATCAGTAAAGCCCAGATAGATAACATTGAACGTCTGGAGGAAGAATACGGAAAGAAACATAGGGAAGACCTATGGTTATATTTCTATGAGAAGTGCTTTGCCAACTATACAAAACGCATCTTGAATATCAAGCAGGCAAAGATACGAGGCGAGGTAATTGTTGCTAAGCCAGTATTGCTGCTTGCTATTATTGATGGAATAAGCAATGATTTGTTTAAGGACAATGTATTTCACCTGACTGATTGGTTGGAATCACGTTATGTGATGCTTATGCAACAATACATGAAAAGTTCACAGTTTGATAAGCCTACAGACATATCTAATCCTTTCTGGCATCTGCAATCAGACGGGTTCTGGCACTTGCAATTAGCGGAGAAGTCACAAGAAGGTGTAACGCCATCAAAGCGTTGGTTGAAAGAGAAAGTGGCCTTTGCATATTTTGATGATGACCTATGGTATTTGTTACAGAACAAAGTCTGGCGATTGAAACTACGAGACTACATCGTTGAACATAAGCTGATTGACGATTTCTGGAGCGGAAAGATGGTTGCAGAGGGGTTGGGTGTCCTTGCTGCAATATTGTTGGCTGCGTAAAAGTAGTGTATCATTATTCTATAATTTCTACCAATATAATTTGAAATGAATGGGACTTCTTGAGCATTTGAAAAACAACAGTAGCACTTTTCATCTTAAAACGAAGGAAGAAATAGATGTTCTCTTTGCTGAAATGGAAGAGATGGGGCAACATGTGGATAGTCAACTGGACTTTCTCATCCGAATGTCCATACAGAAAGTGAAACTCCAGTTGTACTATGTGCTCAAATTGGAAGAATATAGGCGTAGACCTTTGTCTGCAAAACCTGAGGTGGTGGAAGAGGATGCTAAGAATGTTTCGTCTAGTGAGCCTACTGAGAAAAAAACAAAAAAGAAGGAAAGGAAGAGGAAGCATAAAGCTACTTCGATAGAAATACAGCATGAGATGGAAAAGGGCAAAACAAAAGAGCAACTAATTGCTGCAAACAAAGAAAAAATTGCCAAGTTTCATCCTGAACCTGATTTTTCAAAGACATCTCCCAAAATGGCGAAGGAACGCCTGAAGATAAAACATGAAAAAGAAATGCTGGAAAGAACTAAAGGCCAGTGGACCTCTATTGTTTCAATACCAATGGGTGGGATGAATAAGTAAGAAGTTTATACCAATGACATCAATGCAATAAGTGCTGAATATGGGTAAACAGAATAACCTTTTTGAAAGTCTTCAAATAAAAGATGGCAGAATTGTCCTCAGAAACGAAGAAGACATTGATATGTTATTCCAAGAATTGGAAAAGCGTAGGCATCCAATAGCCAATAATCTGGATACTATTATTCGAATGTCGATACAAAAGCTAAAGCTTCAAAAATATTATGCAGCAAAACTTAAAGATTATCGAAAATGGTTGGTTGAAACTCCTGCCCCCAAAGCCTCAATCTCCAATGCAGGTACAATTAGTAAGGCACAAATAAAAAAACTGAGCAAAGCAGAGAGAAAAAGAATAAGAGAAGAAAAAAGAAAAATAGTAAGAGAAAAAGTAAATAAGGTGTTATCTGCAACTCTGTACTATTTTTATACCTTTAAAACTGTCGATTCTGTTGTGAATTATTTAAAGGAACACAGAGAAGAATTTGATGTTGTTATAGAAAGCTGGATAAGGAAAAGTATATCTGGCAACGAACTCGTAGAGTATTACAAAGAAAGGATGGGCAGAGAGTTCGACAATTATCGAGCAATAGAAAATCAATTGCTAAATAATGACTCTGTGCTGAATAACGTAAAGTATAAATCAAGGCTGGAGAATTTTCGAAGAGATTTGTTTAAGTACATAGAGTCGCATCGGAATGGGAATAGTCCTAAATCTAAAAAAAAGGAGAAGCAAACTTCAAGTTTTGATGCACTTCATGCGAAGCCTTGGATTCTTGATTGGAACTGCGTAATGTTTAAACAAGGTCATGCTATTATTTATTCTCGCTCTGATATGCCTGTTAAGTTTAAACCCAAAAATATTCAAATTCCTGGTTCTTTGGAATCTTTTAACTATCTAAGGAATTATCTGAATGAGAGATTAGAACCAGTCCGTTGTTCCATCGTAAGAGAAAAACTAACGATAGTTGACAATATTAATTTCGGTAAGGCCATACAGCAATTTGCTGCAGCAGCTCGTCAAGGACTGATAAAAACGGGTGGTAGGGGCAGGAAAACGATAGGCGCGCCATCACCCATGTCGTTTAGTCAGGCTATTTCTAAGGCTAAAAGCATGACGCCAGAGGAATTCAAGAAATATAAGTCAAAATATATCGACTATCTGGTGGAACTACAATGCGAGGATTATAAGGTGATACCTTGTGTTGAAAGATTATCGCATGCTAATAGTGATATTACTGAGTATGCCTTTATGTTTTCTATTAAATGTCGCTATAGTAATATCTTGATTGTACATGAGAACGTAAACCCTGATAGGTCAACGTTACTATTCTGGGTGAAAGAGAAAGCATACGACAGTGCTATCAGGGAAATATATGATTTCCTACAAAGTGCGGAGATTAACAAGCGCAGCAGTTTAAGGGAAGGAGGCATTGAAGTCGGTAATGCTGGAGTCGTAAGATATAAGTCTATCAACCACGATGATATATGGTCGTGGCGAGATAATATAAGGTTTTACGCAAATGGATACTACATAAATATATGACCTATGGCCAAAAATAAAGGACATCAAACAGAGGAAGGAATCTCCTTTATCTTCGATGACGAGCACTACACTGAGGTGTTCAAACGGATGACTGATGTGAAGGACTGCCTGAGAATAGCAACAGGCAACGTCAAGAACTTCTACGTCACTATTGAGAAAAATGGTGAGGAAAAGAAACTTCGCCTATGCGACTTTTTCCTGTCGCTGGTGGAGCATGGCGTTCAGGTGCAGATTGTGTGTATGAAGCCGTGGAACTTCTACAATTACACAAAGGAGAAATGCCCTCAGCTGTTGGATAATCCTCTCTTCGATTTACGCTACAACGAGCATTGCCATATGAAGATGTTTGTCTTCGATGATGAGTGTGTATATATAGGTTCGGCAAACATCACAGATGCAGCCATTGGTAAGCGACCTGTTAAAATAAGAAATCACGAAGCAGGAATGCTGGTGTGGGAAGAGAAGATGATAGAGACTCTGATGAGTCAGTTTGGTCGGGCTTGGGATAATCCTTGCATCCTTAAACATACCTGGAAAAGATTTACTAAAAAAGCAAAGGAATGGAAGAGAGAGTCCTTCGACTAGCTCAGGAACCAGGGAAGAGGGGGAACATTGAGGACAGGTGAGCGTCTCGCCTAACGTTGTGTCAGGCACCAGTTCCCTGGCATAATTGGATACTAAGAAAAAACGGCAGACCATCAATCAAGATGTCTGCCGTTGTCTTTCTATAGAATAGATAAGTATTATTCCACAGCAATAAGCTCACGGCCTATTTTATGCAGACCTTCAACGATGCGACATATTTTTTTGCCCTCAAAAGAGTAAAAAAGTGCCTTCAGCCTACATTGGTACAGTTAACTAATTAGTATTCAATGGTTTAATATATGTAGGTTTGCCTTTTAAGCCTACATTAAGCCTACATAAAAAGTAAATCTACTTGACATATTATCAGTTGTTAACACTTTCGTTTTAGCTGTTGTCCGCTCTGAGACAGCTGTTCCCGCGTCCATATTAGCTGTATAATTAGAAAATTCTCTAGATAATTTTCGAAATTCTCTAGAGAATTTGACATATTTTCTAGAAAATTATCTCCATGTAGGCTAATGTAGGCTCTATGTAGGCTTGAAAGGCAAGCCTACATATGCTAAATAGCTGTATAGCAACGTGTTAAATAACACTATGTAGGCTAGACCCACTTTTTCACTTTTTTGAGGGCAAAAAAATCTATTAACATTTCATTAACAATTATAGAGTTCAATCACGGGGAGCGCAATCAAGAAGTGTCATGTACCAGGTCCCTGACATAACAGAAGTGTCATGTACCAGGTCCCTGACATAACATAAGCAAAATAGGCCTTTTCCGATTTTGTTTTGGATTTATTTGAAATGTTAAATTTCAAAGTGCATGGTAAGACGGAAACAATAAAAAAAGATGTGCCCTGATTCCCTGGGCACATCTGTATGTTATTTGCTGTATGTTATTTGCAGTCCGCTTTTTTACTCGCTTGGGATAATAAACCACGACTCAGGCACACTTGTTCTTTCTTCCATCCAATCTACGGTTGGCTCTACAGCAATAATCATAGGTGCTTCGCCGGCTTTGGGGAATCCCAGTGTGTTATACACCGTCTCGCTGCCACTCTGCTTCACCCGTACGCTGATGTTGTGTGTATCCTTATTCCATCCCGTCACAGTATATTTCTCATCGGGGTTGGCACCCAGCACACCCTTGTGTTCAGGCAGTTCAGTACTACCAATGGTGAGTTTAAAGGGCAACGTGCCACCCAGATGACGAATGACAGCCTCCTGACGGAAGTCGCTGTCTGTCCATGAGTCGAGCAATCCATTGACATATTTGGGTGTCGATGTGCAGATGTCTGAAACGTCGATGACGATGTCGTTGAAGTCGAAGTCATCAGTAGCGCCCAAGTCCTCAATCATGTAGCGTACAGTGGTCTTCTTCGTAATGGGGGTACCCTCCTCAATGGTCTCTACGCCAGGTACATAGGGCTTGCCGTAGACCATGAATACTGCGTCGTTCATATCGTTGTCAGACGAAACATTCGTGTCCTCGCAAGCTATAATCATCACCTGATTTCCTTCTTCAATATTATTGGGATATGGACAATCGTCCAAGGACAGCATCATGCCATTGAGCGACGACATCTGCTGACCAATGGTCCTGTTGTACTTAGAATTGTTAACCTTTGTAACCACTAGATATAAGTACATGTCGGCACCTACAGGCAGACCCTCAAAACAATAGCCCTGAGCTTTTACATTTGCAACATCCATGGTATTCTTTTGCAGCTCATTATTGCTCAACGAGGCCACGGTCTGCCAATCGGCATTGTTGTTCTTTTTTACCCAGATGCTTTGCGATTTCTCCCAGACCTTCACGTCTACTCCGTCAATCACAGCATGTAACTCCCAAACCGACGAAGCGCTACCCTGATAGATGGGTACGATGGTGAAACTGTTGCCAGGAACTTTCATGTAGAAAGGTTTACCCTTTGCACGATTGTTTTTTTGCTCAGGCAACTTGCCCTTCATCCATGTCAGTATGTTATTGTCCACTTCATATTCCTCTGTTACTGAGAAGTTATACGAAGCTGCTGCACGACGCATTCTGGGCGCCATGCTGGCGCTGCTATTGCTGGGCAGACTGTAAGCCGCATTTTTGTTGCTGTAGTCCCAACCTTGATTCATGTTCACATTGGAATACTTGCTCTTAAAATTTTGGGTGTACTCAGCCTTCAGGGCCTGTTCCTTTGCTCCTGGGTCAAAGACCGTGTCATGATTCGAGCATGCCGCAAACACAGTAGCGGCCATCATCATCAATACTGATTTCTTCATTGTTTTTGTCATATACTGCAGCACATCTATTTTATCGTGTCTATGCCATGTCCGATGCTTGTCTTAGCGCTGCAATTCAAGACAAACATCATCATTGGCGCGACAAAGGTACAATTTTTTTTTGAAATTCCGTACCTTTGTCCACAAAAACTTTTATTGTTTATTGGCGTTACGTTATAGTTTGACGCTGGAGATGTCGACAAGGCCGTTGACGATGGCGTAGATGGTGAGGCCCGCAGGCGAATGAATCTGAAGCTTGCGGGCTATATTACGACGATGGGTGATGACGGTATTGACCGAGATGCAGAGGCGGTCGGCTATCTCCTTGTTCTGAAGTCCCTGTACCACACCGATAATCACGTCGCGCTCGCGGTCGCTGATGATCTCGCTGTTGTCCTGACCACCCTTGAAGACCATCGACGTGATGTTCTTCGACACGTCGTCCTGCTTGACCATCCGCTCCAGACGCTTGATGGCTGGTGTGAAGATCTGGTCCTCCACCTCGGCATGCTGGCGCAGCCACTCCTCGTTGTTATAGATGTCGTAGAGGGTTGCCGTCAGTTGGTTGTTGTGCTTGTTGTCGGCAGGCAGGTACTTGATAATCATCAGTTTCAATTCGCGCAGCTTCAGGTCGGTCTGCTCATGGTGCTTGGAGAATGTCTCAACGTTATAGTCGTTCATGGGGCGACCATCGAGCAGGGATTCTACATAGGGGAAGAGCGTCTTCTCCTCGTACTTCATGTGACGACGAATCTCCTGGGCGTAACCCTCGTAAAGTCGCATGATGAGCATGCCAAGCGCATCGCCCTCATTGATGCTTTCCTGCAGTTCGCGACGGATAAAAGGCAACTGGAAATCGAGATAGTACGCATGGCTGGCTTTCAGGTAGTGCAACAGCGTGGGAACGCTGATTTGTTCGTCGTTCTCGAAGCTGCCATTACCGTTGATGGTGTAGTTAACTACTGCCAGGAAGGTGTAGGTATCTACACCATTCATCTGACACGTCTCACTAACGGTCTTGTCGCCAAAGCCAAGACTGATGCCAAAGGAACTGAGTGCCTGAAGAACACTACAGTTGTCCTTGATCAGCGTCACCATTTTGTCGCTGGGCTCGTACATCTTTAGATTTTTCATGCGGCAAAGATACACATTTTTGATGAAAGGTGTATCATCTGAATTACAAAATCATCTTTTTTAGGTATTCCCGATGACGTGATAAAAGGCAGTCTGTTATCGCTTGTCAACGTATTCGCAGTCACGATAGCTGTCGCGTGGGAACTGGAACAGGTCGTCGCTGATGCCACCAATCTTCACGTCGCTAATCTTGATGGTGGTATGGAAGATTCCCAACTTGATGCGCACGCTGACAGGATAGCGGTGTTTTTTGTCCAGCAGGCAACGGGCCTCCTTGATGCCTGACACGCCCTTCTTGGCCTTCAGCGTGATGTAGTAACCCTCTTTGGAGTCCTTGATGCTGTAGGTGTAGTTGTCAGGATTGAACTTAAACTTCGTAGCATACTTGTCGCGCTCGTCAGAGTGGGCGTCATAGATGACCACACGGTTCTTCTTACGCTCCAGACGGTAGTACGTCACGTCATCGTTCCAGGCAATGTATTTCTCGTCAACGAACTTGCTCTTCTTGCCCTTTGTCCAAATGGTGCCCTCGGTCTTGTAGATGCCGATGATGTTTACTTTGTAATGCAACTGTGAGCCCTGCTCACCATAAATCATCTTGAAAGTCTCGTTGAATATACGGCGAGCCTGCTGGGCATTGGGTGTCTCTTTGGTCTGTGCCTGCAAGCCTATCGTGGCGCAGAGCACGGTCAATATCATAACAATCTTTTTCATAATTGGGCTGCAAAGGTACATAAAAAAATTGAGAATTGAGAATTACGAATTACGAATTATTTTGTACCTTTGCACAAAATTTGAGAAAAATGAGATATTTCGTATGGTTTTGTTACGATGGTACCAACTATCACGGCTGGCAGGTGCAACCCAATGGCATCACCGTGCAGAGCGAGTTGGAACGTTGTCTGTCGCTGTTGTTGCGTGAACAGATTCAGGTGACGGGGGCAGGGCGTACCGATGCTGGCGTTCATGCCCGACAGATGGCAGCGCACTTCGATACGGATGCGGTTTTCGATGCCGCCTTGCTGACGAAGAAGCTCAATGGACTGTTGCATCACGACATTGCCGTAGACCGCATAGAACCTGTGGCCAGCGATATGCATGCGCGCTTCTCGGCCACGTCGCGTACCTATCATTATTATATTCATACGAAGAAGAATCCCTTCATCCAGCAGTATTCGCAGGAGATGCACTACCTGCTGGACTTTGAAAAGATGAACGAGGCGGGTCGTGCGCTGATGGAGTACGATGACTTTGGCGCGTTCTGCAAGGCGGGTAGCGACGTGAAAACTACCATTTGTCACGTTACCCATGCGCAGTGGCACCAGACGTCGCCTTCGGAGTGGTATTTTGAGATTACTGCCAACCGTTTCCTGCGCAATATGGTACGTGCCGTGGTGGGAACGCTCATCGAAGTCGGACGTGGACGCATGTCGCTGGCCGATTTCCGTCAGGTCATTGAGGGCAAGCAACGCACGCAGGCTGGTGAGTCGATGCCTGCGAAGGCTCTGTTTTTAGAAGAAGTGAAATATTAATATGGCTTGGTTACTATTAGCATTTATGTCGGCTGCCCTGTTGGGCTGTTACGATTCGTTTAAGAAAGAGGCACTGAAAGAGAATGCCGTCATTCCTGTATTGTTCCTGAATACGCTGTTCTCGTCCCTGATATTCCTGCCGTTTATCATACTCAGCGGTACCACCGATGTGCTTGACAACAGCATCTTCCACGTGGGTAGTGGTGGTTGGGAGGTTCACAAATACGTTGTCCTGAAGGCACTCATTGTGCTCTCCAGTTGGGTGCTGGGCTATTTCGGCATGAAACACCTGCCACTGACTATCGTTGGTCCTATCAATGCCACACGTCCTGTGATGGTGCTCGTAGGTGCCCTGCTGGTTTTTGGCGAACGTCTGAACCACTGGCAGTGGATTGGTGTCATGCTGGCCGTCTTGTCGTTCCTGTTGCTCAGTCGTAGTGGGAAGAAAGAAGGTATCGACTTCAAACACGACCACTGGATATGGATGATTGTGGGCGCTGCTGTGTTGGGAGCCGTCAGCGGACTCTATGACAAATATCTCATGGCGCCTGTGGAGTCGGGTGGAGTAGGGCTCGATCGCATGTTGGTGCAGTCGTGGTACAACATCTATCAATGCTTTATGATGTTGGCTATGCTGATGTTGCTGTGGTGGCCCAAACACAACGAGACAACGCCATTCCATTGGCACTGGTCCATCATTGGCGTCAGCATCTTCCTCTCTACTGCCGATTTCATGTATTTCTACTCGCTGTCGTTGCCCGATGCTATGATCAGCATTGTCTCTATGGTGCGACGCGGTTCTGTCATTGTCAGTTTCCTGTTTGGTGCCATTTTCTTCCATGAGAAGAATCTCAAGGCCAAGGCTTTCGACTTAGCCCTTGTGCTCCTGGGTATGATCTTCCTGTATATCGGAACGAATTAGCGGTTTTTGCGAAAAATCCATATTAATTAGGATTGTGGGTGTAGAGGGAAATGAGTACCTTTGCACCCGATTTTAATCACATAAAGACACATGAAAAAGATTTTTACACTATTATTCTTAACCACTGCCATGCTTTCAGCCATGGCTCAGGGCGGACACACCCTGATGAAGTTTTCAGGAAAAGCAACGATTGATGTTTCAGGTAACACAGTTTCTACTCTTGAGAGTGACACCGTAAAGTATTCAGGTTCAGACGTCACGTTGCCTGAGATGAGGTACGGCCAGTTGGTAATACCTTCGTTTACCATTCATGGTGTTCAGTTCTCAATGGATATGTCCACGATGACGGTTACTTTCCCTGACCAGCAGTTTAATGAGACCATTACCGTTAACGGACAAGAGAAAGCTATCGTCGGCACATCACTCACAGGTTCTTATGCCCACGATGCATACAATACGTTTACGTTGAAGGCCACTTTCCAATATGGTAGCATGCCCATGCCGCTGACCTATAATATCACCGCTTATTATATTAAGGATTATTCCGACAAGCTGGACGTCAGCATCGGAGGTATGTTCAACTATACCGCAGCAAAGGTGACCTACAGCGTGCGCACCTATCCTGAGAGTGGCAATACCTTGTTGGATGTCAACGTCCCCAGCTATCAGCTGAGTGGCACACCGCTGGGCGACCTGACCATTGGTGGCTATCTAGTAAAGGGACTGAAGATGGACAATGAGAAGGGTGGCTACTATCGCGACTATGTCAATGATGGACTGACCATGCACTTCAAGTCTGTGAAGGACGGCGTTGTGGGTATGGATGACGACTACGCGATGAGTTCGGGCGAGAACAACATCCTGCTAGTATATGAAGGCAAGAATATCAAGGTGACCAATGCCTTCCATCCAGGTGCTATGCCGATGCAGATTGTAAGCACCTTCCCTGGTGTGGGCGAGGTGACAGCCGTAGAAGCTGTAAAGACCGTAGAGCAGAACGACGCTCCTGCCTATAACCTTGCCGGACAGCGCACAGCTGTAGGCTATAAGGGAATCGTCATCAAGAACGGAAAGAAATACTTCCTGCGCTAATGTACTTCACAGGTATCATCATCGCCGTCATGACGTTTCTGGCCATTGGCATATGGCATCCCATCGTCATCAAGACAGAATATTACTGGGGCACGCGTCCCTGGGTGGTCTACTTGCTGGTAGGCATCAGTTGCTGTGTAGCAGCACTCTTCACGGAAAACGTCTATCTGTCGTCGTTCCTGGGAGTCTTTGGCGCATCGGCGTTGTGGGGTATCGGTGAACTCTTTGCACAGAAAAGGCGCGTGGAGAAGGGATGGTTTCCCATGAACCCCAAGCGCAAACACGAATATATGGAACATGAATAGCCAACACACAAACCACATAAATATGTATATGACAGGTAGATTATTGTTTTCAGGAATACTGCTCTTCATCTCCACGATGGTTCAGGCTGAAGAGATGAACGACACGTCAAAGGTGTTCGACCTTGACGAGATTGTCGTGGTGTCGCAACCCAAGGACGGACGTCTGTTGCGTCACCAGCCACTGAGCTCTACAGTACTGACCCAACGCGAGATGCAGACACTGGGCGTCAGCGATCTTGCCCAGCTATCACAATACGTACCGTCGTTCTCGATGCCGCAGTACGGCTCTCGCCTGACATCGTCGATGTATATCCGCGGCATCGGTTCACGTATCAACAATCCGGCAGTGGGCATTTACTACGATAACATCCCGCTGATGTCGAAGGCAGCCTTTAATCATCACTTCTACCACGTAGACCGTGTCGACGTGCTGCGTGGCCCACAAAGCACGCTGTACGGCATGAATACGGAGGGTGGACTGGTACACATCTACTCGAAGAACCCGATGGTGTATCAGGGTACGGATATTTCTATGGGCATCGGCACAGGACTGACGTCGCATGCGGAGATAGCCCACTTCCATCGTCCTACGGAGAAGTTTGCCTTCTCGGCAGCAGCCTTCTGGAATGGTCAGCGCGGATTCTTCAAGAACCAAGCGCAGGACGAGTGGAACGACAAGCTGCAGGAATCGGGTGGAAAGATGCGCTTCATGTATCAGCCCACGAATCGCCTGACATTGGACCTGACGGCCGACTACCAGTGGACCAATCAGAATGCGTTCCCGTATGGTCTGTACGACTATGATGCCAATACAGTTGCTGACCCATCAACAACGTTGATGAACAGCTATAAGCGCCAGATGGTGAATACGGGTCTGAACATCAGTTACAAGGCTGACGGCTGGCTGCTGAGCTCTACCACATCGTGGCAGTATCTGAGTGACCACATGGAGATGGACCAGGACTATCTGCCTGCCGATTTCATGCACCTGACGCAGATGCAGAAACAGCAGGCGCTGACGCAGGAATTGATACTGCGTAGTCACGGACAGAGAAAGTGGCACTGGACCTTCGGCGTATTCGGATCGTACCAGTGGTTGCGTACCGATGCTCCTGTAACCTTCGGTCCTGAGATGAACGCTATGACGGCAGCACGTATTATGTCGATGATGCCAGCATATGTCCAATCGATGTTTAAAATCTTTGAGATTCCTGACTTCAATGTCACAGAGACGTTCCACACGCCTTCAGCCAGTCTAGGAGCATTCCATGAGTCGACGGTATCGCTCACTGACCGACTAGACGTCACCTTAGGCTTGCGTTATGAGTACAGTCATGTGAAGATAGACTATAACACCGCAGGACTCGTGGCATTACACTACTCAATACCTCCATTAGAACAGACCAACCGACTGACTGCGATAATAGTGAACGACAGCAAGCGCTCGTTCGACCAACTGCTGCCCAAGGTGGGCGTCACCTATCGTGTGGACGACAGCGGGTCGAATGTCTATGCTACCGTATCCAAAGGCTATCGCGCTGGAGGTTATAACATCCAGATGTTCTCTGAAATATATCAGTCGGAGTTTATGAAAAAGGGAAAGTCGCTGAGTACGGGTGATGCCGCTATCAGCTACACAGATGAAGACTATGAGGCTGTTGACGAGACCATCAGCTACGAGCCTGAGGAGTCGTGGAACTATGAGGCTGGTGCCCATCTGAACCTGCTGGACGGCAAGCTGCATGCCGATATCGCTGTCTACTATATGACGATAAAAAACCAGCAGCTGTCGATGATGAGTCCTGATAATAACTTTGGACGTATCATGGTGAATGCAGGTAAGAGTCACACGATGGGCTTGGAACTGTCACTGCGTGGTCAGGCCTTTGACAACCGACTCGACTGGTTCTTCAATGGAGGAGCCGTCAATGCAGTGTTCGACGAGTACGACAGCTATAACGGCAAGACGATTCCTTTTGTTCCCTCAGCATCCTTCGCGTTGGGTGCCAACTACCGCTTCCAGCATGTCTTCGTAGGTGCTGACTTGACAGGACAGGGTTATACCCAGTGGGATGAGGCTAACACCTTCGGTCAGAAAGAGTATGTGCTCTTGGGTGCCCACGTGGGTTGCGACTTCGGATGTGGTAACGTCAAACTGTGGGGGCGCAACCTGACAGACACCAAGTACAACACCTTTGCTGTAGAGAGCAAGGCTGCTGGTCAGCCACAACGCTTTGCTCAGCGTGGTAATCCTCTTCAATTGGGAGTTGATATAAATATTCATTTGTAATTAAAAACTGTCTTTTCTGTTAAATACGTTAAATTTAACGGAAATAATTAACTTCTTTGACTTCTTCATATCGAGAAAAATGCTATCTTTGCACTCGATATGAAGAAGTCAACGATTTGGACCATAGCAGTCATCATGGGAGTCTCATTCCTGGCACTGCTCTTCCTTCAGTTCTCCTATGTCGATGAGATGGTAAAGATGAAGAAAGAGCAGTTCGACGAGAGTGTGGCTCGTTCACTATATCAGGCCTCGCGTAATCTGGAGATGAACGAGACCCTGCGCTATCTGGAGAAAGATGTCAACGAGACGGAGCGCCGTGCCTTTACGCAGGACAGCATCATCGTCGATGGACTGGGTTCTGTAACCCATAGTCACCAGTTTGCTGTTGCAGCAGATGATGGCACCATCTACAGTTCGTTCCAGGTGAAAGCCCTGAAGATGAAGCCCGCCTCTGTTCCCAAGGCCATGATTCTGCGTAAGGACAAGAATTCGTTGGCAGATGCCACGAAGACCATGCAGGAGATTGTTCGTCAGCGTTATGTTTATCAGAAGGCATTGCTCGACGAGGTGGTATATAACATCCTCTATACTGCCAGTGAGAAACCCCTGAAGGAGCGCGTTAACTTCCGTATGCTCGACAAGGATATCCGTGTGGAGCTGATGAACAATGGTATCAATATTCCTTACCACTTCACAGTTTCTACTACCGATGGTCGCGAGGTTTACCGTTGTCCGGACTTTGAAGAAGAGGGTAGGGAGTATACCTATGAGCAGAAGCTCTTCAGTCATGATCCGCAGTCGAAGATGGGTGTGGTGAGAATCCACTTCCCAGAGATGAACTCTTACATCTTCTCCAGCGTGCGCTTCATGATTCCCAGCATTATCTTCACCATCGTGCTGCTGATTACGTTCTTGTTTACGCTCGTTGTCGTATTCCGTCAGAAGCGTTATTCGGAGATTAAGAATGACTTCATCAACAATATGACGCACGAGTTGAAGACACCTATCGCCTCCATCTCGTTGGCAGCCCAGATGATGAACGATGATAGCGTGCCCAAGACAGAGCAGATGACAAAGCATCTGAGTGGTATCATTACTGATGAGTCAAAGCGTCTGCGCTTCCTCGTGGAGAAGGTGCTTCAGATGTCGATGTTTGACAAGAAAACCGTAACGTTCAAGGAGAAGGAACTCGACCTTAACGAGATGGTTGAGAGTGTTGCACAATCCTTTAACCTACGTGTGGAACATACTGGCGGTAAGATATATACGGAGATAGAGGCCGTTGACTCTGCCATCTTTGTAGACGAGGTGCATTTCCAGAATGCCATCAATAATCTGATGGACAATGCCGTGAAATATCGCAAGCCCGACGAACCGATAGATATCTATATCCATACGTGGAACGACCACGATAGACTCTATCTTTCCATCCGTGATACGGGATTAGGCATTAAGAAAGAGAACCTGAAGAAAATCTTCGATAAATTCTATCGTGTACATACTGGTAACAAGCACGATGTGAAAGGTTTCGGACTGGGACTGGCATATGTCAAGAAAGTGATAGACCTGCACCAGGGAGAAATCAAGGCAGAGAGTGAGTTGGGCAAGGGTACCAAGTTTACTATCAGTCTGCCTATCCTGAAAGAAGACAACAAATAAGCATACAATATAATTAACGATAAAACATTTAAGATTATGGATGAGAAACTGAAAATTCTTCTTTGCGAAGACGATGAGAACCTCGGAATGTTGCTCCGCGAGTATTTGGCAGCCAAGGGCTATATGGCTGAGTTGTGTCCTGATGGTGAGGCTGGCTACAAAGCCTTCCTGAAGACGAAGTTTGACATCTGTGTACTCGACGTGATGATGCCTAAGAAGGACGGCTTCACACTGGCTCAGGAAATCCGTCAGGCCAATGCGGAGATACCTATCATCTTCCTGACTGCTAAGACGCTGAAGGAAGACATCCTCGAAGGCTTCAAGATTGGTGCTGACGACTACATCACAAAGCCTTTCTCTATGGAGGAACTCGTATTCCGTGTAGAGGCCATCCTGCGCCGTGTACGTGGCAAGAAGAACAAGGAGAGCTCAGTATATCACATTGGCGAGTTTGTCTTCGATACCCAGAAACAGTTGCTCGTCATTGGTGACAAGCAGACCAAACTGACCACCAAGGAGAACGAACTGCTGGCACTGCTGTGCTCTCACGCCAACGAAATCCTGCAGCGCGACTTCGCCCTGAAGACCATCTGGATTGACGAT
>Ga0310697_10000451_pt1 | contig 56531 bp, 27 predicted proteins | sample 172DNAGHGlowgp2_FD_203883 | JGI IMG/M metagenome (GOLD analysis project Ga0310697, IMG submission 203883) | Sheep rumen microbial communities from Palmerston North, Manawatu-Wanganui, New Zealand - 1728 DNA GHGlow gp2 (v2) (version 2) | ecosystem: Host-associated > Mammals > Digestive system >...
CCTCAGCGTACTTTGTGGGGTGCAGCTCCAGGAATGCCTGGCCGAAGCAAGCAGAGAATGTAGGAGTAGGCTCAGTGATACCACGCTCTGTACCAGCCAGCTTAGCGGTGAAGCCGCTCAAGAAGTAGTACTTGGTCTGCTCAGGAGTCAGGATAGATACGGGAGGCAGTACACCGAATGCGTCAGCAGACAGGAAGATAACGTTCTTAGCGTCAGGACCAGCACTCTTGCCGTTTACCTTCTTGGCAATCTTCTCAATGTGGTTGATAGGATAGCTTACGCGGGTGTTCTCGGTAACGCTCTTGTCAGCGAAGTCGATCTTACCATCCTCAGCAACAGTTACGTTCTCAAGCAGAGCGTCGCGACGGATAGCGTTGTAGATGTCGGGCTCAGACTCCTTGTCGAGGTTGATAACCTTAGCGTAGCAACCGCCCTCGAAGTTGAATACACCCTCGTCGTCCCATCCGTGCTCGTCATCACCAATCAGCAGACGCTTTGGATCGGTAGACAGCGTGGTCTTACCGGTACCAGACAGACCGAAGAAGATAGCGGTGTTCTTACCCTCCATATCGGTGTTGGCAGAGCAGTGCATAGAAGCGATACCCTGCAGGGGCAGATAGTAGTTCATCATAGAGAACATACCCTTCTTCATCTCACCACCGTACCAGGTGTTGATGATGCACTGCTCACGGCTTGTTGTGTTGAAGGCAACACAAGTCTCTGAGTTCAGACCCAGCTCCTTGTAGTTCTCAACCTTTGCCTTAGAAGCATTATAGATCACGAAGTTAGGCTCGAAGCTCTCCAACTCCTCAGCGGTGGGCTGGATGAACATGTTCTTAACGAAGTGAGCCTGCCAAGCAACCTCCACGATGAAACGAACGCGCAGACGGGTAGCCTCGTTGGCACCGCAGAAAGCGTCAACAACATACAGATCCTTGTTGCAGAGCTCCTTGATGGCGATGTCCTTAACGGTCTTCCAAACCTCCTCGCTCATGGGGTGGTTGTCGTTCTTATATTCCTCAGAAGTCCACCATACCTTGTCCTGGCTCTGTGCATCCTTCACGATGTACTTGTCCTTAGGTGAACGGCCGGTGTAGATACCAGTCATTACGTTTACAGCGTTCAGCTCGGTGTTCTGACCCTTGTCGAAACCAGTCAGACCTGCCTTTGTCTCCTCCTCGAAGAGGAACTCATACGATGGATTGTGTGCAATCACCTTTGAACCAGTGATGCCATACTGAGTTAAATCTAACTTTGCCATAATTGTTTTAACTAATTTATTGAATGAATTTTACTATTACCTATTTTGCGTTTGCGGATGCAAAGGTACATATTATTATTGAGAATTGAGAATTGAGGATTGAGAATTTTACTTTTTTCATGCTTTTTTGCGTTAAAGTATTGAAAAAATAGTGTTTGGCTTACATTTTTGCCAACTCTGTATTACATTTTCAATTTTAATGATTATCTTTGCAGCATCATAAAAACTGTAATCTTATGCAAGTAATCAATTTCTCAGAGCAAAACAGCGTGATGAACCACTATATGGCAGAGTTGCGCGACAAGAAGTACCAGCAGAACCGCCTGCTGTTCCGTCACAATATCAAGCGCATCGGTCAGCTGATGGCCTATGAGCTGTCTAAGACGCTGACTTACAAGCCCAAGACCGTCACCACACCACTGGGTACCCTCGACATTCCCCTGACCAGGCAGGAGGACATCGTGCTGGCTACCGTGCTGCGTGCCGGACTGCCTTTCCATGAGGGTTTCCTGGAGATGTTCGACAACGTGGACAACGGTTTTGTCTCTGCCTTCCGCATGTATATCAACCGCGAACATACGGAGGTGGGTATCCATACGGAGTATATCGCTGCGCAGAGTGCTAAGAACAAGACACTTATCATTGTTGACCCCATGCTGGCAACGGGAGGCTCGCTGGCTGCCGCCATCGAGAGTCTGATGGAGTCTGGCAAACCCAAGAAGATCCATGTCTGCTGTGTCATCGCTGCTCCCGAGGGCATCGAGGTGGTCAAGCAGGCCCTGCCAGAGGACGGCACCATCTGGTGTGCCGCCATCGACCAGGGTATGAACGAGCACAAATACATCGTCCCAGGCTTTGGTGACTGTGGTGACCTCTGCTATGGTGAGAAACTCAACAGCTTCCGCAAGCAGGCCGAAAAAGAACGTTTCAAGAAGTAAACGACAACTTTTTTATTAACGACAACATCTAGTTTTTTAACGACAACTATTTATATTAAAAACAACTTGGACAACTTAGGACAACATTAATAATAGCCTACGACGCAACCGCGTCTACGGACTCCCTGTTTATCGTAGAAAAAAAAAGAAAATGTTGTCCTAAGTTGTCCAAGTTGTCTTCAATCATGAATCAAGGCACAGCAAAAGTTGTCTTTGTTCTCTGCAAGCAGAGTGTGGCGTTGCATTGTCCTAAGTTGTCCTAAGTTGTCCAAGTTGTCTTTAAAAATAACATACCAAGTTGTCTTCAATAATAATAAAACAAGTTGTCGTAAAAGCAAGGTTCACGTTCACACCTAACATGCTTTGTCGTAGCGCGTTAGGCGTGACACTTGAGGACTCAGAGGACAGACCCCGTGAGTCCTTAAGTGTTATTTGCCATAGCGTTTGTAAAGGAAGGTTCGGCCGGCCTTGACACGATATAGTTTGGGTTGCTTGCCAGTGGATAATTCCTCAAGGAGTTTGCGGGCATGGTATTTCGTGGTTTGCTGGTCGTATATCAGATCGCGCACGGTCACAAATCCCTGTTCTTCCATTTTTTCGTCTATATACAGCAGCAGCTGGCTTTTGCTGATGTTTGCTTGATGACGTTGTTCCAGACGTTCAAAATGCTGTTTAGAATGCATGACAATACGGTTCCATTTGGGGTCGGCACGGAAACCGATGCCTTCCACTTGCAGGTCGTTTGATGTAATGCTCTTAGGATCAGAAAATTTGGGTATGTATCTTTGTCCATTCTTGTCAGTACGCGGGCGAATGCCGATTTTCAGATAGAAAGTACCCATACCACGGATGTGAACATACTTATTTAGCAGTAGCTGCTGGGGAATTTCTTCCACCAGCGCTTCTATCATGCCCACAAACTGTGACGAATTGACGCGTGTGTTACGCTGAAGATACTCTTTCAGTTCGTCGTCATTCATCTGGTTCCCATGTTTAAATATACGGGGATGGTATAGCTGCTCTCCTTCCTTGTCGGGATTGGGCGTGGCGTATACGTCGTAGAGGATAGGATTGATTTTCTTCATTGTAATGGTCTTTTGAGTGTATTTATTGATGTTACTGGTTGCAAAGGTAGTACATTCCGACCAACTGACAAGCATACCCCCACCGTTCTCTGCTACGCTAAAAAATACGACGGTCGTGGGATATTTTTCTGACGGTCGTGAAACGAATGTCCGACGGCTGTCGGACGAAACGTGTCAGCCTATTGTGGGAGGTTACTTCGACTGTGTTGGGAAGTTAGTATGTCTATTGTGGAAGGTGCTGAAAATCACGTGATTTTAGCGATGGTTCTTCTTGCTTATGTCAATATTGTTTTCTAATTTTGCAGTGTCCCAAATGGGAACAATTAACATTTATTTTGATTTATTTTTGATACACAGATTATGGAGAATTTAGATACTTTTACCAAGAACTATGAACAGCGCAAGCAGTACTTCCTGATGCCTGTTCGCGAGATGAAGCAGTTTGTGGCCAACACCTTCGAGGTGCGCCACAATGTGATAACCGATGTCTATGAGTTCCGTCGGAAAGACGACAACGCGTGGCGCCCGCTCGACGAGCGCGGTTTTAACACCATTGCCTGCGGCATTGAAGAGGCCAATATCTTCTGCCTCGACAGTCGCATCAAGCACTGGTTGCGCTCCGACTTCGCCACCGACTATCACCCTGTGCGCCAGTGGCTTGACGCCGTCCGCGGGAAATGGGACGGCGTGGATCGGACGGCTGACCTGTTCAGTCGCATCTCGCCCTACCGCTATTGTCGCGAGATGGGTCGCATCTGGCTCCGTGCGGTCGTCAGTCAGTGGATGGGCTACGACACCGAGCATGCCAATGCCGTCATGCTCCTGTTGGTCAGTCCGCAACAGGGACTGCACAAGAGTACCTTTGTGCGCGAACTGCTCCCTCCCGAGTTGCGCGACTACTACACCGACGATTTCTCGCTGTCGGCAAAGGGCAATGCCCAGCGTAAACTCGTGGAGTTCGCCATCGTCAATATCGACGAGTTCGACAAGGAGAATCCCAAGAAGATGCCTGAGTTGAAGACCCTCATGCAGACCATGAAGCCCTCGTTCATCGGGTCATACAAGAAGAATTTTAATCGACTGCCACGCATCGCCTCGTTCGTTGGCACCAGCAACTCGCGCCAGTTACTCCATGACCGCACGGGTTCGCGCCGTTTCCTCATTCTGGAGCCCAAAGAGATAATCCGTACGGGTGGCATCGACTATGTGCAGCTCTATGCCCAGATGATCCATGAGGTCGAAGCGGGTCTTCCCACCTATTTCACCAAGGTCCAGGAGCGTGAGATGCAGCGTCGCAACCAGCGTTACACGGTAAAGGACGAGGTGGAAACACTCTTCTCCACCTTCTTCCGTCCAGCGCGTGACAACAAAGAGGGCGTTTTGATCACTGCCGAGGAGATACTTCAAAAACTGTCCACTCAAGATATACATGTAGTGCGCCATTTCTCGCCCACCAGTTTCGGTCATCGTCTGGTCGATATGGGGCTTACACCACGTCATACCCGTCGTGGCAGTGTCTATCGTTTGGTAGAACTCTAATAAACAAGTGTCACACCTAACGCGCTACGACAAAGCATGTTAGGTGTGAATGTGAACCCTATTTTTACAACAAGTTTATTTTTATATTAACGACAACTATTTATATTAAAAACAACTTGGACAACTTAGGACAACATTAATATTAGCCTACGACGCAACCGCGTCTACGGACTCCCTGCTAATGGTAGAAAAAAAGTTCTCTGCAAGCAGAGTGTGGCGTTGCATTGTCCTAAGTTGTCCTAAGTTGTCCAAGTTGTCTTTAAAAATAACATACCAAGTTGTCGTTAATAAAAAAGTTGTCGTTTACTTCTTGGAACGTTCTTTTTCGGCCTGCTTGCGGAAGCTGTTGAGTTTCTCACATTATTATTGAAGACAACTTGGACATTGCAACGCCACACTCTGCTTGCAGAGAACTTAGGACAACATTTTCTTTTTTTTTCTACGGTAAGCGGGGAGTCCGTAGACGCGGTTGCGTCGTAGGCTAATATTAATGTTGTCCTAAGTTGTCCAAGTTGTTTTTAATATAAATATAAATAGTTGTCGTTAAATATAACTGGATGTTGTCGTTAAAATGGAGGGATTAGTAGTTGCCTTCCTGGTGTTCGTTCATGTACTCACGGGGAGACATGCCGTACATCTTCTTGAAGACGGTGGAGAAGGAGGCGGCGTTGCTGAATCCGCAGGCGTACATTACTTCCGAGACGTTCATGTCGCCAGAGGCGAGCAGGCTGGCGGCCTTCTTCATGCGGATGTTGCGGATGAAGTCGTGGGGCGTCTGTCCCGTCAGTTCCTTCATCTTACGGTGCAGGTGCACGCGACTGATGCCCACCTCGTCGGCTATCTTGTCGACGCTGAGGTCGGCATTGTTCAGATTGTGGTTGATGGCCTGCATGACGCGCTCCAGCAGCTTCTCGTCGGGTGACTTCATCTTGATGTCGTCCACCTGTTCCTCTAACAGGTCGTTGCGTCCGAACTTCAGCTGCAGCGTATGGAGCGAGTGGATGAGGTTGTCGATGGTGCGCCGCAGGATTTCCATGTTGAAAGGCTTCACGATATAGGCGTCGGCACCCGTTTCCAAGCCTTCCAACTGGTCTTCCTCGCGACTCTTGGCTGTCAGCAGGATGACCGGTATGTGACTGGTAATGCTGTTGCCCTTGATCTTCGAACACAGCGTGGTACCGTCCATCTCAGGCATCATGACGTCGGAGACGACCAGGTCGGGCATTACCTTCAGCACGGCTGCCAATCCCTCCTTACCATTCTCGCAGTCCGTGACGTCGTAGTCAGCAGACAGCGTTTCTGTCAGGTAGTCGCGAATCTCGCTATCGTCCTCAACGACAACGATTTTCTGACGTTTACCTACCTTCGGCAGGTCCACCACAGGAGTAACTTCCTCTTCTTCTGGCTCCTCTGTAATGATGTGCTCTTCCTCCTCCGGTTCTTCCGTAACGTCTTCCACAATTTCCTCTGGTGACAGGTGTTCCTTGCCCAGTGGTATCGTCACCGTGAACTCACAGCCAGGACCGTCGGTGTTGTTATGTGCCACGATGCTGCCGTGGTGCAGTTCCACCAGCGAGCGTGTCAGGTCCAGTCCGATGCCCGTGCCCACGTTGCGGTCGTTGGCATTCGATGGCGATTGGTAGAAACGCTCGAAGATGCGTTCCAGCTTATCTTCCGGAATCTTCTCACCATTGTCGAAGATGTTGATGACGGCCTCTTTCTCGTTCTGTTTCAGGCTCATACGTATCTCACCGCCTGTCGGCGTGAACTTAAACGCATTCGACAGGATGTTGATGATGATCTTGTCAAAGTTGCCGCGGTCAATCCATGCCATGATACGCTCCTCGTCACAGTCGAAGTGGAACAGGATGTTCTTGTTCTTCGCCTGTTGGGCAAAGAGCGTGTAGATGTCGCCAATGAACGTCACCAGATTGGTCTCGCGCATGCGCATCTGCATCTGTCCCTTGTCAATCTTTCTGAGGTCCATCATCTGGTTGATGAGTCCCAGAATACGCTCGGCATTGCGGCGGATGGTCTCGTAGACACCCCGGCGATGCGGGTCGTTATCCTGTTTGATGAGCGACTGTAACGGCGCTACAATCAGCGTCATAGGCGTGCGAATCTCATGACTGATGTTCATGAAGAATCGCAGCTTCGCGTCGGCCATCTCCTCCGCGTGGATATGCTCCTGCAGGCGAAGGTTGTCCTGCTCCTTGCGGTGGCGGCGGTTACGATATTGCAGGAAGAGCACCACCAATATCAATATATATATAATGTACGCGAGGGGCGTGCGGTACCATGGTGCATGGATAATCACCTCGAAGCAGCGCTCTGGGGTAGGGATGCCATTCTGTTCGGCCACCACGCAGAAGCTGTAGTTGCCCGGCTGCATGTGGCTGAACGTGATCTCGTTGATGCCTGGTGGCATGCGTACCCAGTCCTCGCTGTTGATGCGGTAGCGGTAGATGATATGCTCCGGGTTGTCATAGGTCAGCGTGGACAGCTGTATGGCAAAGGTGTTGTCGCTGCTGCTGAGTACGAAACGGTTCGAGGCGATGACTGTGGTGTCCGTCACCTCCCACACGCCCGACATTGTGCCGGGACTTACGGGTTCGCCGTTTACCGAGAAACCTGTCAACTTCACGTCTGCCTTCCAGGCACGCTCACGTACGTCGGCAGGATAGAACCAGGTTACACCGCCCAGTCCGGCAAAGACGAGGTATCCTGTAGGCGAGGCCCACGAGGCACCGTCGCTGAACTCGTTCGACTGCAGACCGTTGTCGACGAAGAAGTTGTTCGTCTTGCCTGTCTTCGGATTCAGGCAGCACAGACCGTGGTCGGTACCTATCCAGAGACGTCCTGTCTTGTCCTGTTCAATGGAGGCAATGCCGTTGTCAGCCAGACCGCTCTCGATGGCCAGACGCTTCACCTTACGTTGTGCCAAGTCGTAGCAGATCAGTCCGTCGTTCGTACCTATATATAATACCCCGTCGAACTCACGGGCGATACGTACGGCTGTGCCGTAGTTCAGACAGTTCTCGCCGAAGGTGCTGACCCAGCTGTCTTTCTCCAGGTCCAGACAGCAGACACCCATGGTCGTGGCGACATAGATGCGCTTGCCGTCGGGCGAGAGGGCCAGTTGTGAAATATAGTCGTTGGTGATGCTGTTGACCTTGCGGTCGTCCGGAGCTTTCTCCTTTTGTACGTAGGCTTTCACCTCACCCGTCTCCGGATTCAGGCGCAGTAGGCCGTATCCCATGGAAGCCATCCAGATGCGTCCCTGGCGGTCGCAGATGACATCAAAGATACTGATGTCAGCACCTTGCGGCAGCCTGTAGGGATGGTAGGTCATCGTCTTGCGGTCAATCCATCCACAGCCTTCCTTGAACGAGCCTATCCAGATGTTTCCTCTTGTGTCTTCGCAACTGCCCAGGATGGTGGCGGGGAAGTTCTCCTTGAAATGCTTCACCATCTGGAAGTGGTCGTCCTGTACGTAAAGACCGTCGCGGTCGGTACCTGTCCAGCGCCACCCCTGAGAGTCACCGGTCACGCTGGTTACGCAGGCCGTGCCTAATACGTTCTGTGCACCCAGCTTCGGACCCATATAGCCGAAGCCCATGGTGTGGCCGGGTTGCATGAAGACGCCTTTTTGCAGCAAGCCCAGCCATACGTTGCTGTTCTGGTCCTCGCAGATGGAGTACACCTTCGCCGTGCTCAGGTCCACCTCACGACTGTAGTAGGGGTTGTCCACCAGTCGTCCGTTCTGCGGGTCGTAGATGCCCAGTCCCATGCCGTCATAGCCCAGCATGAGGTGTCTGCGACGGTTGAAATAGAGTACGGTGATATGGCGATTGCCTGTTACGTCAATATGTACGGGCGTGTCGCCGTCCAGACGGAACAGGCCGTGGTTAGCAGTGGCGACATACACCCTGCCGTTGTCACCCTCGCAGACGTCGAGGATGTTGTTGCGCAGTCCTTCTTCCTGGAAGTATTTCTTGATGGTCTTGCCGTCCCAGCGCCACAAACCCTGTGTCTCGGTGGCCAGCCAGACATGCTGTCGGCGGTCTTCCATCATGCGGTGCACGCTGTTCAGGTGTTCAAAGACGTCTTTTTGCTGGTATGCCTCGCGGTGCCCTTTCATCTTGAGCAAGCCATGGCCCGAGGTGCCAATGAGCATCTCGCCGTTCTGTCGCTCCAGCAGACAGGTAATGTAGCAGGGGACTATCCTGCCTTGCAGGTCGTAGGTGGTAACGGTGCGGAACCGCTGGCCGTCGAAAATCTGCAGGGCACCATACATGCCGATGAAGAAACGGCCGTTATGATCCTGTGTCATGCAGTTGACATAATTGCTGGCCATACCCAGCTCCTGGCGTCTCTCCTTTTTATATATACGGAACTGGTAGCCGTCGTATCGGTTCAGTCCGTTACGGGTGGCTACCCATATAAATCCGTCTTTATCGAGATAGATTTGTGTGGTGAAGCTGCTCGACATCTGTTTGTCCGCATCGAAGAGCTTTCCCATTTGGGCATTAGCAGCAAGACTGTTCATCAGGCACAGGATGCCGAATAGAACTTTTCTTATCATAGGTTATAGTTGTTTCGTGTTACAAATACGTTGCAAAGATATGTTTTTTTGATTAAATCACCAAATAAATGTAACAAAAAATAAAGTTTAGCCCCTTTATTTAGGGGTTTGGTTAATATGTGTTACAAAATATAAAGTTTGTGATACAGCAGGATAATGTATAATATGAATATTATTCGTACTTTTGCAACCGAAACTATTAGCGAGTTCAACTAACTAACAAAATAACAACAAAAAAAACATGAATCAAAATCTGTCAAAATGAAGAATCTAAAACAATTGATCAGACAGACCTTCCCGACCATCCTGATGCTGATGGCATTCTGTACTTCGGTGCAGGCCCAGATCACGGTGACTGGCAATGTCACGGACGGTACTGCGGACCCATTGATTGGTGCCTCGGTAATTGTGAAAGGAAATGCTTCCTTGGGTACAGTGACGGATTTCGACGGTAACTTCCAGTTGAAGGTGCCTTCGGAGTCGTCGGTTTTGGTGATTTCTTACGTCGGTATGTCGACCAAGGAAATCAAAGTTGGCAAGCAGCGCAGCTTTAAGGTTACGTTGCAGGACGACACCCAGTTGCAGGAAGTCGTAGTCGTTGGTTTCGGCCAGCAGAAGAAAGCCTCGGTGGTGGGTGCTATTACCCAGACCACGGGTGAAGTGCTGGAGCGTGCCGCAGGTATTGGTAGTGTGGGTGCAGCCTTGACGGGTAACCTGCCTGGTGTGGCCACCATTGCTTCTACCGGTCAGCCTGGTGAGGAAGACCCGCAAATCTACATTCGTGGTGCTGCTGCGTGGAACGTGGATGCTCAGCCGCTGATCCTCGTGGATGGTGTGAAGCGTGAGATTAAGTCGGTGGACATCACCTCAGTGGCAACTATCTCCGTGCTGAAGGATGCCTCTGCTACTGCCGTTTACGGTGTGGAAGGTGCTAACGGTGTTATTCTGATTACCACCAAGCGTGGTCAGGAAGGTAAGGCCAAGATTGACTTCGGTTTCAATGCTACTTTGAAGACGGTGTCTAAGTTGCCTCGTAAGTATGACTCTTACGATGGTTACATGTATCGCAACCAGGCTATCGAGAATGAGCTGGCCATCGGTGGCGAAGCTTCTTGGGCATACTATCGTCCACAGGCCTTTATTAATAACTTCCGTAATCAGGACTATACGGTCAAGCCTCACTATGACGTCGATGGTAACTACCTTGGTGACTATAGCCAGGCCGAGCGTTATCCGAATGTTGACTGGCAGGACGAGATGTTCAAGAGTACTGCCTTCTCTTATAATACCAACTTGAATATTTCCGGTGGTACCAAGGCCGTGAAGTACTTCGTATCTTTCGACTACCAGAACGAGGGTGATATGACCCGCATTTGGGAAAATAATCAGGGCTATGAGGGCGGTTATGCCTATAACCGTTTGAATGTACGTTCAAACCTGGACTTCCAGATTACGAAGACCACCCAGTTCAAGGTGAACCTCGCTGGCTCTAATGCCCAGCAGAAGACCCCACGTTATTATTATAATAATAGTGGCACGTGGTTCCAGCAGCAGAACTGGGCTGGTGCCTACGGTATGCCGCCCAACGTGTTCCCTGTGAAGTTCTCGGACGGCGCTTGGGGTTACTATCCGTTGGTTTCCAATATCGCCAACTCCCCTCAGAGTGTGGCAACTTCCGGTTATGAACTGAAGACTACCACCCGTATCTTCACTGACTTCGCTTTGGAACAGGATCTCGGTTTCATCACGAAGGGCCTTATCGCACGTGGTACCATCTCATGGGATAACCAGTTCAATGAGGGTGACCGTGGTATAGTAGCCAGAAAAGTTGGTGATCAGCAGCATAGTCATGATGTTAAGCTCATGTATATGCTCCCTGAGGAAGGTTTGCTTCGCCCCAAACAACAGGTATTCGATGCTACAGGTTTCGACTGGTATGAATTGGTCGACTGGGGTACTCAGGCAGGTAGTGTTGGCTATACTAATCGTGCCACGGAAATGTCACTTCAGCTTTTCTGGGGACGCCAATTCGGCAAGCATAATGTTACCGTGATGGGTAACTGGAAGCGCCGTATGCAGGCTGGTAATGCAGAACTTGAGAATCGTCGTGAGGACTGGGTGTTCCGTACTACCTATGATTATAATAGCAAGTACTTTGCTGAGTTCAACGGTGCTTACAACGGTTCACAGAAGTTCTCTCCGGATAACCGCTTCGCTTTCTTCTGCTCAGGAGCTGCTGGTTGGATGCTCTCTGAAGAGCCCTTCATGAAGAAGTTGAAGGAGAAGCGAATCGTTGATATGTTCAAGATTCGTGGTTCTATCGGTGAAATCGGTGATGATAACGCTGGTGCACGTTGGGCTTACATGACTCAGTGGGCAGCGCTGGGCGCGGCAAGTATGAAGCTTGATTCCGGTAGTAGTAACTATACAGGTTATAAGGAGAGCACTATTGCCGCTCCCGACCTGAAATGGGCTACCGTTTTGAAGAAGAACCTCGGTTTCGACTATGCCTTCCTCGGTGGTATGTTTGCCGGTAGCTTCGACTGGTTCCGTGATGACCGTAAGGATATCTTCGTTTCCGGTGCCAACCGTTCCGTACCTGCTTACTATGGTGCAGGGACCGTTCCCGATGTCAATAAGGGTGAAATCAAGAACGTTGGTTTCGAGTTCGAACTCCGTTTCAACAAGGTGTTGAAGAATGGTATGCGCTTCTGGGCTAACTGCAACTATACCTACGCACATAACGAGATTATCTTGAAGGACGACCCTGCTTTGCTGCCGTCTTACCGCCGTGCACAGGGCTATTCTCAGGGTCAGTACATCTCATTCATTGATAATGGTTATATTAATACTTATGACGAACTCTACAGTACGCCGAAGCGTGAGAAGGACGATACGCAGGTTATGATTGGTGACCACTATATCGTTGACTTCAATGCCGATGGTGTCGTTGACGAGACCTACGATCAGGCTCCTTATGGTTATACTGGTAACCCCGAGCATACCTACAATGCGACTATCGGTTGGGAGTGGAAAGGCTGGAGCTGGTTTGCTCAGTTCTACGGTGTAACAGGTGTTACTCGTGACGTTGGTCTGGCTTCTTTCAGCAACAAGTTGCTGACCGTGTATGATAATGGTGCCTGGTGGAATCCTGTAAATGGAGATGGTGATGTCGTTGTTCCTCGTTTCACTACACAGGTGGCTTACAACGAGGGAACACAGTATCTCTATGATGGCTCATACTTCCGTCTGAAGAACGTGGAGGTGGCCTATACTTGGACGAAGGGCTGGATTAAGAAGCTCGGATTCTCAAGTCTGAAGATCTACCTCAATGGTAACAACATCTTCATGATTACCAAGATGCCTGATGACCGTGAGGGTAACGGTAACTTCAGTGGTGGCGGTGGTGCTTACCCGACTGTTAGACGTTTCAACCTTGGTGTTAAGCTCAGCATCTAATCATTCGTAATTCGTAATTTATTAAGATATGAAATACATTATTAATAATATAAAATCCCTCTCATGCGGATTGATGCTACTGTTGGCTGGAAGTGTTTCTTTCACTTCCTGCACAGACTGGTTGGATAAGGATCCTGACTCCATTATCGCTGAGGACGAGACTTTCAAGGACTTCAAAAACTTCCAGGGATTTCTTGAAGAAATATATACCTTAATCCCCAGCAAGGAGACGGTTAACTATTGTACGGCCTGGAACTTCGGTGATGATGCTGTTCATAACCCTGAGGGCTATGCACATATGGATCACCAGGTGGATCTGGGTAACTATCGTAACTGGTATACCAACAATCAGTGCTGGCTGAACGGCGAGAGAAGTTCACTGTGGAGAAACTCTTGGTATTGTATCCGTAAGTGTAATATGGGTATCGAGAAAATTACCTCACTTGTCGGAACGGACGAGCAACGTGACCTGTTGCTTGGACAGCTGTATTTCTTCCGCGCCTGGTGGCACTTTGAGTTGATGTGCTATTTCGGTGGTCTGCCCTATATTGACCAGACGTTCGTGGATGGCCATATTCCTGAGCTTCCCCGTCTGTCTTTCCAGGAATGTGCAAAACGTTGTGCGGACGATTTCGAGCGCGCCTATAATCTTCTTCCATTAGACTCTAAGGAATGGGACGATACGAATGTTTCTCAAGAATATGGTAAAGATAACGAACTTCGTGCCAACGGCTTTATGGCCCTCTGCTACTTAGGCAAGTGCTATCTCTGGGCCGGTTCTCCCCTTATGAAGGAATTTGAGAAGTGGAATAAAGGTGAGCAGCCGAATCTGTTAGGTGCAAGCCAGAATGGCAAGACCTATGATTATGATGAGGAATTCTGCAAGAAAGCTGCTGAGGCCCTTGGTAAGGCACTGGACTTGGTCAACAGAGGACAGGTCAACTACAAGCTTGCCGAGTTCAAGTACTCAAACATCTACGATCACGAGATGGATCCGAAAGCTTCAGACAGCTATTCGCAGATATTCTATACTGATCACGATGGTTCAAAAATGCCAGGTGTCAATGAAGCCATCATGCGTGGTGCTCACCCTGGTTACGGCTCTTCTATCTGGAACTGTGCCAAGATTTTCGGTCCGAAAGTGGCTGGTTTGGTTCATCATGACAACATTATCCATCACCCCACTGGCAACCTGATTGATCAGTACGGTATGGCCAATGGACAGCCCATTTATTTGGTAAAGAACGGTCACTATGTCATTAATGAAAAGGCAAAGTGGGATCCCACACATCCTTATAAGGGCCGCGATCCGCGCTTCTATCACGACATTGTGTTCGACGGCTTCCACTATGTTCTTAACACCGAGCCGTTGAATGAGGCTCAGAAGCCCCATGAATATTGTACGCTCTATTCGGGTGGAGCTATGCGCTCTGTCGATAACGGTAGTAGTACGGGTTATTTCATCCAGAAGTTGATACCTCATCAGTGTAACGAAGGTGACAAATGGTATGACAACGCCGCTTTACAGGCCTATCTCCCTTACATGCGCCTAGCTGATGTCTATCTGATGTTTGCAGAGTCGATGGCCGCTTTTGCTACCGACATGGCCCAATTGAAGCAATCAACAACTTATTGCTCTACATTATCAGCAATCGGTGCTGTTAATGCCCTTCGTGACCGCGTGGGTATGGAAGGCGTACAGGAGAATTTCCTGGATACCCGTGAGCATTTCATTGATGAAATACGTCGCGAACGTGCCGTTGAGCTGTCCTTTGAGGGTTTCCGTTGGTGTGACTTGCAACGTTGGCTCCTCTTGACTGAGCCTCCCTATACGGTAAAATACTCTCATGAGTTTGAGCGTATGGAGAAGGATAGTTGGTACAAGAAGAATGACCCGAAGGATGCTGAAGTTGCAAATTTCCATACGAAGACCTTAATCAAGCGTCCGCTGGAGTCAAAGCACTACTGGTTCCCCTTCCCAGAGAAGGATGTCTATCTGTATGAAGGATTTAAGCAGAACCCGGGATGGTAATGCGCGCTTTGCGCTAATGAAAAGTGTATAGTGAATAATTTGCTACCGCTATAAAAGATAAATAAATTATGAAAAATATAAAAACAAACATATTTCTTTTGGCCATGATGGCTGCAGCGCCACTGACGGCTGGTGCCCAGAGTGCTGACGATGCCGACTCTACCGTGGTGAAAAAGAAGGTCCATGTAGCTTTCCGCGACGTGGATGCCGACCATCTTCTCGGAGGTATTTCCTACGTCGATATGGAAGAACTGTCGAAGAAGGACTATACGCAAAGTAGTCTGGAAGACCTGATGGGTCTGGTCGGTGGTTGGAATGGTACCAACCTTTGGGGTATGGATACCGAGCGTCTGGACACCAATGACGGAAGTATGCCGCTGGTGATTATCGACGGTGTGAAGCGCCCCTCTAACAATGTGTTGCCTTCTGAAATTGAGTCGATAACCTTCCTGAAAGGTGCGCAGGCTGTAGTCCTTTATGGTTCTAAGGGTGCGAAGGGTGCCATTCTGATTACCACCAAACGTGGTAAGGTCGATGGTCTGCAGATTACTGCCAATGCCAACACAGGTTGGCACTTTGCCAAGGAGTTCCCTGAGTATTTGGGTTCTGCAGAGTATATGACACTCTATAATGAGGCTCAATATAATGACCTCATTGCTACAGGTTCTTATGCTAAACAGTCACTGACTTATAGTCAGCAGGATATTTATAATTATGCTTCAGGTGCCAATCCTTATCGTTACCCCAATGTGAACTATTATTCTGATGAGTATATCCGCAAGGCTTATAACCGTTCTGAGGGTACCTTGGAGATTGAGGGTGGTGGTACGCGTGCCCACTTCTACACGAACATCAACTATTATCGTGCAGAAGACCTTCTGAACTTCGGACCTGCCAAAGATAACTATACCGACCGCTTCAGCGTACGTGGTAACGTTGACCTTGTCGTGAACAAGGTCATCACTGGTTGGGCAAACGTCAGTGCTACCTATTATAATGAGCATAAGAACAAAGGTAATTTCTGGAATGAAGCCGCTTCTATCCGTCCTAATGCCGCACAGGGTGGAGCACCGCTGATTCCCATTGATATGGTTGACCCCAATGCCAGCAAGGTGATCGCTACCCTCGGCAATTCACTCAACCTGCTCGATGGTAAGTGGTTCCCAGGTGGTGGTGGCGACAATAGGTCGACGAATGCTATTGCAGACTGCTATTTCGGTGGTGAGACACAAAGCGTAAGCCGCCAGTTCCAGTTCGATGCCGGTGTCAACTACGACATGAATAACTTTGTCAAAGGCTTGACCTTCAAGACGCTCTTCTCTATTGACTATGCTGCCAGTTATGACTTGGGCTATAACAATACGTACGCACTGTTCTTCCCCACTTGGAGTAACTATAACACGGCAGATGCTATTGTAGATGTTAAAACGAAAAATTCTGAGAAGGTGACAGGTACCATGAATATGTCTAATACGAAATATCGTCAGACGATTACGTGGAACGGTCATTTCGACTACGAAAACACCTTTGCCAACAAACACCACGTAACAGGTATGCTGCTGGCCAGCATGTACACGACTACAAGGAGTGGTGAATATCATCGTTATGCCAATGCTAACTTAGGTCTGCAAGCCGGTTACGACTATATGAGTCGTTACTTCTTCGATATGTCATTGGCTGGCGTACATTCGGCTCGTCTTCCTGAAGGTAACCGTGAGGCACTCTCCTATGGTTTTACCGTTGGTTGGAATATTGCCAAGGAGAAGTTCCTGAAGAACACCTTCGTAGATGATCTGCTGATCAGCGCTTCTCTTAGCAGACTGAATGATGATGCGGATGTCTATTTGGGTAGTAGTAATTTCTATATCTACGATGCAGAGTGGAAGAATGATGGCAATAGCTATAGTTGGTATGATGGAACCAATTCTGCAGCATCCACTTATTCTACCGTAGGTAGCAATCCTGCCCTTGATTTCATTCATCGTAAGGAATTCTCGCTGTCACTCCGTGGCTCGTTCTTCAATAAGCTGATTTCTGCTGAACTGACTTACTTCAATACGGATATGGATGGTTATATTATCCAGAATCCGACGGCTTATCCGTCACATTTGAAGGGTGGTTTGAACAATAGTAAGTTCTCGTCTGCCATCAACAATGACGTGACCAACCGCAAGGGTCTCGACTTCAGCATCAAAGCCCAGAAGCAGTTTGGTCAGGTACATGCTGAACTCGGCTTGGTAGGTACTTATCTCAAGACTGAATGGAAGAAGAAAGATGAGAGCAAAGACTATGATTACCTGAAAGATGAGGGACATGCGCTCGATGCCATCAGAGGCTATAAGTGCGTAGGCTTCTATACTGTTGACGATTTCAATTATGATCCAACAGACAAAAAGGGCCCATATATTTTGAAGGAAGGTGTTGTAGAATCAAAACTTGGTGGTAGTAATGGTAAGATTATGCCAGGAGACCTGAAGTATGAAGACCAGAATGGTGACGGTATCATTAATAACAAAGACCAAATTGATTTGGGGACATCGGGTACCTATGGCGCTCCTTGGACCATCGGTGTGAACCTCACGCTGAAGTATAAGAACTGGACGCTCTTCATGTTGGGTAATGGTCAGTTCGGTGCCTATGGTATGCTGAATAGTAATACCTACTATTATATGACGGGTACCAATAAGTACTCAGTGAATGCCCGTGACCGTATTCAGTACATCTACGATGATGTCGATCCTGGCAAGATCGTAGGTTTGATGAATCCCGATGCTTCCCATCCTCGTTTGAGTGCTGCTGGCGTTAATAACAATAGTGTTGCTTCTACCTACTGGATGTATAGCACTGACCGCTTCAATCTCCGCAAGGTACAGTTGACCTATGACTTCCCGAAGGAGTTGTTCGAAGGAAAGTGGGTCAAGGCCCTCTCGGTTTATGTGAACGGAAACGACCTCCTCACCATCTCTAAGAATCGTAAGATTATGGAGACTAGTGTGGGCTATGCGCCACAGACTCGTTTCTATAATCTCGGTGTTAAGGTAACGCTCTAATAGAATTGATAATTGAGAATTGAGAATTGAAAATTATGAAGACAAAAAATATTATATTCTATCTCATCGGTATTCTCTTGTTCAGCTCTTGCGATGATATGTTTGAGCCGGCAGAAGAAAATACCAAGCAGTTGGAAACGATGATCCAGGAGACTAACTATGTGTATGGCCTGCTGATGTATGCTTACAATCGTCTTCCTTATGTCACCAGGACTACAACTGATGTGGCTACCGATGATGCTGTCATTAATGCGCAGGGTGATCAAACCTATAAGAATATGGCAACTGGATCATGGACTGCTGACAATAATCCGATGTCGCGATGGAATGAGTGTAAGGATGGTATTCAGTATGCCAATCTCTTCCTCAAGTACGTCAACGATGTAGACTGGGCTCAGAGTGCCGCTTCCAAGCAGCAGATGTTCATAGACCGTCTGACCGGTGAAGCTCTTGGTCTTCGCGCCATCTTCTACTACCATCTGCTTCTGCACCATGGTGGTTATGACAATGATGGAAATCTTTTGGGCGTTCCCCTGTTGACTGAGCCGGAAGACGGTAGTTCTGACTACAATCAGCCTCGTGCCTCTTTTGCTGCTGTCGTACAGCAGATTTTCTCTGACTGTGATCGAGCTGCCTCATTGCTCCCCGACCAATATGGGGATATCAATGATATCGAGGAGATTACTAAGAACAAACAAAAGTATATTGACTTGGGTGTACAATTGACTAATTATAACCTGGTCTTTGGTGACAAGGCTAAGAACCTGGTGTCTGGTAAGGTTGCCCAAGCTGTTAAAGCTCAGACAGCTCTGCTGGCTGCAAGTCCTGCCTATCGTGAACAGAGTGGAGTGACTTCTGCTGAGGCTGCGAAAATCTGTGCTGAGGTTTTGAATAATGTGGAATTCGACGAGGAAGGTAATCACTGGTATGACAATGAGGAGAAATTGAAATCTAAGAAGAATATTATTCCCGAAGTCCTCTGGCGTGAAGACTATGTCAGCTCAGATGCTTCTCAGGAAGTAGATAACTTCCCACCGTCGCTGAATGGTAGTGGCAAGGTCAATCCTACTCAGAATTTGGTAGATGCATTCCCCGGTGCGAATGGTTATCCCATCACCGATTCTAGATCTAATTATGTTGCCAGCGATCCATACGCGAATCGTGACCCGCGTCTTGCTGACGATGTCATTTACAATGGTGTTTCATTTAAAAACGTTGAGATTATTACAGGTCAATACGCATCTGCCACTCCTAATGCAGGAAACGCTGACAACATTGACAATGCTTCTGGTAAAGCAACACGTACAGGTTACTATTTGAAGAAACTTCTTCGCGAAGATGCAGGTCCTACGCTTGGCTCATCATCAACGAACGGCAAGCCTCATATCTTCCCACGTATCCGTTACACGGAGTTGTTCTTGGCTTATGCTGAGACAGCCAACGATGCAGGAGGTGCAAATTATAAGGCTCCTGGTTTCAACCTCTCTGCATACGATGTTATCAAGATGATTCGTAAGCGTGGCGGCATCGGAAAAGATGTCAATGGTGATTACCAGGGTGATCCCTATTTGGATGAGTGCGCTGCCGATGGTTCTGGTGTTAAGATGCGCGACTTGATCCGCAACGAGCGTCGTATAGAGCTCTGCTTTGAGAATAAGCGCTTCTGGGATCTCCGTCGTTGGCAGATGCCCATAGATGAATCGGCTAAGGGCATGATGATTACTAAAAATGATGATGGTAGTCTGAAATACACACTTCTTCCTGCAGTCGAAGAGCGTAATTACGAGTCTTTCCAGTATTTTTGCCCTATTCCTAATAGTGAGGTACTCTTGTGGAGTGAACTGAAACAGAACAAGGGATGGTAATAATGAGTTAAGAGTTAAGAATTAAGAATTAAGAATGATTATGAAACTCAAGAAATATATATACGGTGTTGCCTTGGGAGCCTTTGCGCTCACAGTCGCTTCTTGCTACAATGCAGACAACGACTTCCCTGACTATGAAAAGGGAACGAAGGCTTACTTTGCCTATCAGAACCCCATACGTACACTCGTGTTGGGTAACGATATCTACGACAACTCATTGGACAATGATCACAAGTGCCGCATCTGGGCAACCATGGGTGGTGCCTACGGTGGCCGTGATGCCGTGGTGGATGTCATCATTGACGAGTCGCTTTGTAACAACCTTTATTTCCTGGATGATGGTGGTTACGAGAATCGTAAGGTGCTTCCTCTGCCTCATGATTTTTATAACTATGAGGATGTAAAGAATGCTACTATCCATTACAATGGTGATTCTCGTGGCTATTTGGAAATCCAGTTCACGGATAAATTCTTCGAGAATGCTAAGACCTCTTCTGCCGACACTACCTATGTGATTCCTGTCAGGATGACGGGTGTTACGGGTATTGACGCACTGCTGTCTGGTACACCGAATAAAGAGAATCCTATTCGCCAAAATTCAAATGACTGGACTGTACTTCCGATGGACTATACGCTCTACTGCGTAAGGTATATGAACCCCTGGCAGGCTAAGTATATTCGTCGTGGTGTAGACACCGTAACGGAAAATGCCAGCGATGAATCAAAAAAGACCATCACTACATATGTCCGTAAGGACTTCTCTCTTTACAATTCGGATATCGAGCATTATAGTCAGATGGATCCATCGAACCCTGTGAACCAGAATGACGAGATTTGTGCCATCAAGACGAAGAACATGAAGCAGGCCATCTTCCCTGTGTCAATCAAGAATTCTGGTGCTTCGATTCCTTGTAACCTCATCTTGACCTTCAAGGATGATAATACTTGTACCATCTCAACGGATGATGAGAACGTGATAGCTACGGGTACTGGTGAATTCATCACTAAGGGTACTGAAAGATCTGAATACAAAGATTACCAGTGGGGTACTATCGAGGGCAAACCTGTTCAGCGTGATATCCTCCGTTTGGCATATAAGGTTGACTTTAGTGGTGCTGGTAAGGATATCCAGGTGGAAACTGCCGATACGCTGGTTGTTCAGACCCGAGAGTCGAATAAGAAGGAGTGGTTTGATTACAAATATAATGACCAGCCTGTTGTGCTGCCAGGTAATTAATAATAGGAGGCTAAGAATATGAATAAGATTTTTAGAAATGGACTGATGATGTTGGCTGCAGGAGCGCTGGCCGCTTCTTGTGCTGACTATAATGATTTGGGCGGCTTTACTGCAGAACCAGACCCCAGCTATACGAATGATTATGCAGATCTTGGTTCAGTTAAGTCGTACCTCAATAGGGAAGCCTATCCGAATATGTCGCTGGAGACATCCATGGACTTGAAAACGTACAATAAGCAGGGTAAGGAACATGCTATTGCTGTCACCAACTTTGATGGTGTTGCCTTTGGATATTCTTTCATGCCTAACAACAGTGTAGTAAGTAAGAAAGGCTATATAAACTTTATGGCTTTTAAGGATGCCATCAGCCACGCGGAAAGTATGGGTACGCCAGTGTATGGTAGTCCTATCGTTGCCAATGATCAGCAGCCCGACGATTGGTTTGCTGAGTTGACAGCTCCTAGAGAGATTCAGGTACTTCCCATCATGGATAAGGATGTGGACTATTCCACCATGGAGACGTTCACAGGCACGGCGCTGAGAGGTAAACCCACCATCGTCAAGAATTACGATGATGAAGGTAACGTCCTCAAGACTCCTACGAGATCAAAGGTTTATATTGTTGAAGATTTTCCTGCTGACCCGTTAGGATACTACACCATTACTTTCAAAATCAGAACTGAGGTTGAAAAGGATGAGACCATTCAATGTACTTTTGCTGACAGTTTGATTAATACTGGTGTTGATAAACAAAAAGGTACACTTATTGCTAAGAAGTATACCGTCAGAGCAGGCGGATGGCAAACAGTCAAGGTGGAGTGGGTGCCTTCAAAACAGGCAACACAAGGTTACTTGATGATCGAAGGAAACTTGAACACTGCTCTCTTGATTCGTAATGTGCATGTGGAACATACACCGGACAATCATGAGCCTCTGAAGAAAGAGGAGAAGAATGAAAAGATTCAGTATGCGCTCAACAAATGGTGTGATGAGCTGATGGAGGCCAATGCCGGACGTATCAAGTCATTCGATCTCATTGATAAGGCACTTGATACAAAGGTGCTTGATGGTGTTACTTATGAGGGTGAGAATGTGCTCGACCTGAAGCACGCTACTGACAAGATTTTCTGGCAGGACTATCTGGAGGAAGGCAGCAAGAGTGGTAGTGAACTTTATGGTGCAACCGTATCGAAGGTAGCAAAGGCTGCTTTCGAGAAGCATGGCGGTAACGCTGAAGAGTTGAAGTTCTTCGTCGGTGAGACTGGCCTGGAGAACAAGCAGCGACTTGCAAGTCTCAAGTACTGGATAAGTGTTTGGGAGGCTAATGGTGCCAAGATTGATGGTATTAATGGCGAGCTGAATCTTACCTATGTTGAGGGTGCTGACAACGAAACCACGCTGAATAACCTCCTTGACAAGCTTGCTGCAACTGGTAAATGGATACGTCTTTCTAATTTTGACGTCACTTATCAGGATGCTGAGGGGACTGCCGTAAAAGCAGACAAGATTACGAAGGAGCAGCGTCAGAAGTTGGCCGACTACTATGCTTATGTCATCAAGGCTTACATGACCAGGATTCCAAGTGCACAGCAGGCTGGTCTTTGTAAAGGCAATATGTTCGATACGTCGAGCGGTAAGGGTGATCCTGTAGGCCTCTGGTCTATAAACGAAAATAATGACTGGGTTCGCAACGCTACTTACGAGGCTTTCTGTAATGCCCTCAAGGCTTTAAGCGAATAGAACTAACGGGGAGATAGCTGTCAGTGGACAAAGGGATATGTTCTGATGGTGCTGGCAGCTGTCTTTCAAAACTCTCTCGAAAAAACAGAATTTTTGTGATTTATTCATTTTTTATTTATTAACTAATTATTATTAATCTAATTTTTTCTCAATTATGAAGAAATTGTTTACACTCGTTGCTCTCTTGACATGTTTCTTGGGAGCAAAGGCAGACAACTGGGGTGATCAGCCAATCTACTCAGTTGATTTCACCACTTATCAGGGTTTCCCGTTCTATGTGATGGGTTATGTACCCGAGTTTGACTATGGTCACATGACTGACTTCGGCGCAAATTACAAGTACGCTGAAGTGAAGGATGATGCTGAGGAAACCAGCGACGTCATCGTTAAGACACAGGGTGGTGCTCAGTACTACAGATGGACAGAAGGTGGCGGTTGGCACCAGTATTTTATTGCTGATGGTATCTCCACCAAGCTTGACGGCAAATACAAAGTAGTTGCCAAAGTGAAGGCTTCAGAGGATGTTAATATCAACGTCAACATGGGTTGGGGTTGGGGTGATGGCCAGCAGACCGGCAAGTCTGTACCCATTCCTCAGAGCGATGAATTCGTAGAAGTAACATGGGATTATAGCGGTATCAATGGTACAAGTTGTAACCTTGTTGCTCAGCCTGGTACTAGCACTGCAACCATCGAATGGGAGCGTATTGATGTTTATTCCTGGGTAAAGGAAGGCGGAAGAGAACCAGTATGGGCAGAGGATATTGTGAACGGTGATGCCGAGACTCCATGGACTGCAGAGCAGCAGGCTATCAAGTTCGACGATCAGACACAGAACTATACAATTTGTGCATGGTCAAAGGAGAAGGGTGTCAACATGAACGAAAAGGAAGGTTGGGATCCGTTCGTTGCTCCCATCGAGGACGATCCTACAGGCGAAGACAATAAGGTGTTCGTTTGCCACGGTCAGCCCGCTACTAGTGAGTCAGGTTCCGATTGGGACAACCAGTTCTGGATTCAGTCACAGCATTCTTGGAAGTCTGGTCTGACCATGAAGATTAAGTTCCGTTATATGTCTAACCGTGCTGAGTCATTTACGGTAGCAACTCAGTTCCACAAGCAGACTCCTTCTGACTACCTCATTTGGCACTCTATCGGTGACGTCACTTTCAAAAACGAGTGGCAGACCTTTGATAAGGAGATGGCTATCGCTGACGACATGGCAGGTGGTTGGTCAATCGCTTTCAACCTGAACTCAAGTGTGAAGGAAGCTGTAAACTTCTACTTCGACGATCTCTCTTGGAAGTACTTGGTGCTTGACCAGGGTTACTTCTTGGCTGGTATTAACTCGACTGCTACTACAGAATACGAGGATCTTGACAACGCTATTCCGTTCGAATATGATGATGCTGATGCTTTGTTTAAGGCTGTTATTGGTGAGACTGGTAATGCAGATTCTTATGTTGACCAGTTGATGATTTCTACCACCCGTGGTGACGATCAGGCCTTCAAGGGTGCTACTTTGAAGCCTACTGGCAAGATTGTAAATGATCCTGACAACTGGATGGAAATGACAGCTTCTGTCAATACAAAACTGGACGTTCCTGGACTCGGTGTTTGGAAGGTTTACATTGATGAGGAATACGAGTCTATGGCATTCGAGATGCTCGAGGGTACTCCCTATGAGCAGCCCGATCCTGTTGCCATCGTAACCAATGCTACAGAGATTAAGATAGAAGCTGTGGAGCGTGAGTACACTGCTGCTGAGGCTGAGGCTGCCGGTGTTGAGACTCCAGAAAATCCTGGAAATACTTGGGACAACCAGTTCTTCCTCTATTCTAACCGCAATCTTAAGCCTGGTGAGGTAACTGTTCTCGAATTCGATTATAAGGCTACTGGTCCAGCTAAATCTTCTGCTGCATTCCAGGGTATTGTTGCTGGCAATCCGGACTATATTACTGGTGCTTTCAGCTTGGAAGGAGATGACGCCTTTGATACTGAAGTAAAGCATTACAAGAAAGAGCTGACAATGCCTGCTAAGAAGTGGGATGGTGCTGCTGTTGACGCTGTAACCTACATGACCTTCGACTTGGCTTGCATCAAGGAAGCTAATACTTATACCTTTACGAACATTAAATGGTATCTTAAGGATGATGAGCTGAACACAGCAGGTCAGACTTTGGAGAACCTGATCAATGAAACTGGTGAGGCCAACTTCGCAATCAAGATTGGTGCTGGTACTAATCCTGTTCCTATGGGTATCGAAAACGTAGCGGCTAAGGGCGCTAAGACCTCTACTGTTATGTACAACCTCGCTGGTCAGCGTGTTGCTAACGACTTCAAGGGCATCGTTATTAAGGACGGCAAGAAGTTCGTGAAGTAATCTATCTGATTATTTATCACTTATAATATTTTCCCCTGCAGCTTCACCGCTGCGGGGGATTTTTATTCCTCGCTGAAGCCAGTTATTTTCTCTCGCAGGAAGGCGTTTGTTTTTTTGTCTCTCGCAGATCTCACAGATCTCGCAGATTTGTGTGACAGGTGTATGGAGTGCGGTGAAAAGATCTGCGTCATCTGCGGTATCTGCGAGACATTATATTCCTGCGAGAAAACAATATCTCTGCGAGAGATAATATGAAACAGTAGTATCCGTGAGAGCAGTGCGTTTTTTTCTCTGAATTGTTTGGAAGTTTCAAAAATACTACGTATCTTTGCAGCATGGTAGAGCAAGAAATGAAGCGTGAAATGGGTAAATGGCTGATGGATGTGGCAAAGTACATGTTCACAGCTTTACTAATATCTACGATTTTTGCAGATATGAAGGAGCCTATTATTATCTATTGTGCTGTGTTCTCTGCTTTTGTCCTCCTCTTTTGGGGTTGGACTCTTTTTGGAAGTAGTTTTGATAGTAAGAATAAAAAACGGTGAAGATTATGAATACAATTATTATTTCTGGTTCGTTAGCTCTTTTTGCTACTATTGTTGGTCTGTACTATCTGTATCAGGACAAGCATCAGAATAATTATGGAGTGTAAGTGGAAAAGTTAAGCACAGCACAAGTAATTATTGTAAATACAATAGATTACATATTCTAATGGTAATCGGGGGCGTCACTGCTCCCGATTACTTTTTCTTTATCCTTTCTCGCAGGAGCTTTTTTTATCTCTCGCAGAAGGCTTTTTTCTTATCTCTCGCAGATGGCGCAGATCTCGCAGATTTATATGATAGGCATATGGTTCGTAAAGTAAAGATCTGCGTCATCTGCGTCATCTGCGAGAACACAATATCTTCGCGAGCATTTTATCTCTCGCAGGAGCCTTTTTTTTATCTCTCGCAGATTTCACAGATCTCGCAGATTTATATGACAAGCCTATGTCGTGCAATGAAAAGATCTGCGTAATCTGCGGCATCTGCGAGAAAATAATAACTCTGCGAGAAATAATAGAAACTGTAGTATCTGTGAGAGCAGTGCGGGAATTTTTCTCTGAATTGTTTGGAAGTAATGAAAAGATTGTTTATCTTTGCACGTATTAATGAGAGAAGATATGACAGGACGCAGGTATCCTATAGGCATTCAGACGTTCTCGCGAATCATCAGCGAGGGTATGGTGTATGTGGACAAGACCGATTTGGTTTGGCAGTTGGCCCATTATGGAACCTTTATCTTTCTGAGCCGTCCAAGACGTTTCGGTAAGTCGCTTCTTACTTCTACACTGGAGTCTTATTTCCAAGGGGAACGCGAGTTGTTCGAAGGACTGAAAATCATGGAGCTTGAGAAGGAGTGGACGGAGTATCCTGTGTTTCGTCTAGATTTGAGCAGCGCCAAGAATGCTTCAGATATGACGGAATTGCGCCGCAAGCTCTTATTGATACTTGAACCCTATCAGAAACTCTATGGTAGGTCTCAAACGGAAGTTGCGCCAGGTGAAGTCCTGTCGGGGCTGATTATGAGAGCCGCTAATCAGACTGGAAAGCAAGTGGTGGTCATCGTTGATGAATATGATGCTCCGCTGTTGGAAGTCCTTCACGAGCAAGACAGACTCGATGACATACGCAGGGCAATGCAAGAACTGTTTCAGCCATTGAAAGCTAACGAGCGCTATATCAAGTTCTGTTTCATTACGGGTATCACCAAGTTCTCACAATTGAGTATTTTCTCTACCATCAACAACCTGATGAATGTCACGATGGATTCTGCATTTGCAGCCATTTGTGGTATTACAGAACGGGAACTGACAACAACGCTCCGTCAGGATATTGAATACTTGGCAGAACTTAACGAGATGACGTATGACGAGATGCATCAGGCGCTAAAGCTGAAATACGATGGCTATCACTTTACCAAGAATAGCGAGGAGGTGTACAATCCATTTAGCTTGATAAAAGCATTCCAGCAACGTGAACTCAGCAATTGGTGGTTTGAAAGTGGTACGCCGTCTTTCCTCATCCGTCAGTTAAAGCATTTTGAGACCGATATTACATCACTTGACCGACTGGAAGTGCCAGCATCTGCTTTTGACCAACCCACGGAGAATATGGTGGATGCACTCCCATTACTTTATCAGTCGGGCTATCTGACTATCAAGGACTATGACCGCGATGGGCAAGTTTATACGCTTTCCATTCCCAATCAGGAAGTACGTTCTGGTTATGCCGAAGGTTTGCTTCCTGCATATACAGGTCTGAGTGGTAGTAGTGTACAGGTTGGCTTTGCTCTAAAATTCTGGCGTGCATTGAAGAAGAATGACATAGACCTTGCGATGCGTGAGATGCAGAGTTATCTTGCCGGTATTCCCTACGTTGAGGGCTTTAAGAAGAAACTGGAAGATGCGGCGACCGCAGAAGGTTTTTATGAATATACGCTGTATCTCATTTTCTCAATGCTGAATGTCTATGTCTGTACTCAGGTTAAGACATCCAGCGGACGTATAGACATGGTAGTGGATATGCCTGATGTTATTTACATCTTTGAGTTAAAGAAATCGGGAACGTCGGCAAAGGCATTGGAAAAAATTGACCAAAAGGGTTATGCTATACCTTATGAAACGGACGGCCGAGAAATCATCAAGGTTGGAGTTACTTTTGATGTAAATACTAGAACCATCTCAGATTGGCAGTTGGAGGGTACGGAATGATCTGCGTAATCTGCGCCATCTGCGAGAAAATAATATCTTCGCGAGAAAATAATATCTTCGCGAGAAATATTAAGAAACAGGAGTATCTGTGAGGGTGTTACACCAGAAAAAGAAAATGAGACATGTGCTGTGGGGTGTCTCGTTTTTTTTGTTTACCTTTGCACACTGAAAAAAGAAAAACTTATTATTACTAATATGTACAAGACACTATTCTTAACTGCTGCTATGATGGCGGCAAGCATTCAGATGAATGCGCAGACATTAGCTACCGACTACAAAGGAAGTGGTAATAACAACCCAATCAGTGCCAACGTATTCTGTGCTGACCCTACAGCATTAGAATACAATGGTCGCCTATATGTCTACGGATCGAACGACCACCAGGAATTTCTGGCCAACAATAAGAAAGGCGACAATACCTATGGAAATATCAAGTCTATTGTGGTCTTCTCGACAGATGACATGGTGAACTGGACGTTCCATGGCACCATTGATACTAGGAAACTCTGTGCAGGATGGCAGCCGAGCGCATGGTACAAGGGTTATGGCGTGTCGTGGGCACCAAGTGTCACTTGGCGTCATAACGATACCACTGGTAAGGACGAGTTCTTCCTCTATTTCTGCAACAGTAGTCATGGCGTAGGTGTGCTGAAGGCTGAGTCACCCATTGGTCCTTGGACATCGCCTAATAAGGAGTTGATGGTTACTTACGATACCCCAGGTGCCAATAAGCAGGGAACAAATGCCAATTTTGACCCAGGTGTGGTCATTGATGATAACGGTGTGGGCTGGCTTTCTTTCGGTGGCCTCGGTCCTAGCGAGAAGTTTTTTCCTGAAGCTGCCCGTATCGTCAAGTTAAAGCCTTCGATGACAGCTGTGGATGGTTCGGCTGTTAAGATTCCTGCCCCCTACCACTTCGAGGCCAACGAGTTGAATTACATTGGTGGTAAGTACGTCTACACTTATTGCTCTAACTGGGCATCACGTGATAATTGGGATACTTACAAGAGTGAGCACGGAATCAGTGCCAGTGCACCCGGTGGTGGCACGATGTGCTATATGGTCAGCGACAATCCTTTAGACCCAGAATCTTGGGAGTTCAAAGGTTATTATGGACCTGGTGTTGCAGGCAACAATCACTCGCACCTGCAGAAGTTCCAGGGTAAGTACTACCATATCTACCACAACCACGGCAATGTCTTGTTGGATGCCATGAAGAAGGATGGTGCTGTCGATGCCAGCGCTGGTGATTATCGCTCAATCTGTGTGAACAGAGCAACGGTGAACGAGTCGACAGCGACTGTTAGCCTTGTTACTCTGAACCAAACGGGTGTTACACAAATCAAGAACGTGAATCCTTATGAGGTACAACAGATGGAGACTATGGCCAGTTGCGGTGGTGTGGAATATGAAGATATTACCAATATCAAGAAGAATACCAAAATCAGTACGTTGGGCAATGACGCTTCAGAGAATATGCAGGTCAAGATGAAGGCTAACTCATGGATAAATGTTCGCAAGGTAGACTTCGGAACTAAGGGTGCAGACCGCTTTGTGCTACGTGCCAAGGGAACAGGTACAATTGCTGTCCGTTTCAGTTCCAGTGCTAGCCCCAAGAATATAGTTGCAACCTTTGAGTTCTCGTCAACTGATCTGGAAGACCACATTATCGAGATTCCCCAAAACAAGTTGGAAAAATTTAAGGGTTTGAAAGATAATCTCTATCTTGCTGTCACTGAAGGCGACAATGTTTATGTGGACGCTTGGAAATTCCTCGAGACCGGTTCCACCGCCATCCAGGAATTGTCAAATAGTAAATCGTCAAATAGTCAATGGTATGACTTGTCAGGCCGTCGCCTGTCAGGAGCCCAGCAGCATCGCGGCATCGTCATCGAGCAATATACCGACGAGAATGGTGTGAAGCACAGCCGCAAGGTGGTGACGGGCAAATAATAAGAACTCTTCTGAATGGCACAGATGAAAAGCTTCAAGGAGCTGAAACCTTTGGCCCTATGGCTTGGCGCCCTATTGGTGGGCGCCTTTGCCTTGTTGTATTTTGAGGCAGACCTGCTGTGGAAGGTGCAGCAGCACAACGTGTTCCTGAATACGGCGCTGTTCTTCAAACAACTGATGGTGGTACCTGGTGGTATGCTGTCGTATCTGGGCGCCTTCCTGACCCAGCATTTCTACTATCCCTGGATAGGAGTCGTCATGCTATGTGCCTTGTGGCTACTGCTGATGTGGCTCACGAAGCGGGCATTCAATATCCCTGAACAATGGCTAGTGCTGACACTGATACCTGTCGCCATCCTGTTGGTGGCCAACATGGACCTGGGCTACTGGGTCTATGTTATCAAGTTGCGTGGCTATTTCTTTGTCCCTACCCTTGGCGTGATTGCCGCTGTCTCCCTGTTCTGGGCGTACCGCCAGTTGCCTGAAAACCAGTGGATGCGTGCGGCCTTTGTAGCAGTGGTGGTGTTGGCAGGTTATCCCTTGATGGGTGCCTATGCCTTGGCAGCTGTCATCCTGATGGCATTGGAGAACTGGCGTAAATGGCTGGTGGGCGTTGTCGCTATACTGTGTGTCATCGTCGTACCCCTGATTTATTACAATTTTGTCTATTACGAGACCAACCTCATAGACATCTATCGGACGGCCCTGCCGGTGTTTACTATTAGCGATAGCTATCCGGCATACTACTATCCCTACTATGCGCTGGCTCTTTGCTTCCTGCTGCTGACATTGATCAGCCATCGGGAGTGGAAAGCCCCGAAGCACCCTGTCATGGACTGGGTCAAACAAGGAGCGGTGCTGGCTGCTGTCGTTGGCTGCGTCTATCATTTCTGGTATAAGGATGCCAACTTCCACCATGAGTTGCGTATGCAGCGCTGTGTGGAGCAGGCTGACTGGGAAGGCGTGATAGCAGAAGGTGCCAAGCAGGAGGGGGAGCCTACACGAGCCATTGTGATGATGCACAACCTGGCATTGAGCCGCTTGGGTCGTCAGTGTGATGAGATGTACAGTTTCCCCAAAGGTTCTCACAAGTCTAACACACCACTGCCCATCTTTATGTATCATGTGGCAGGACGCATGATGCTCTATCAATACGGCATGATGAATGAATGTCATCGTATCTGCATGGAGGACGGCGTGGAATATGGCTGGAATGTGGAACTGCTGAGGTATATGGCACGCTGTGCCATCTTCTGCAACGAGAAACAGGCTGCCAGGAAATTCCTGGATATCCTCAGGGAGACCACCTACTACGGTTCGTGGGCAGACCACATGGAAGCACTGATGAACAATCCGAAACAGTTGGCTGATGATGCGGAGACGGGACCCGTTGCACGCATGCAACACTATACGGACAAGTTGGACGCTGTAGAAGGTAAGGTGGAGAACTGCATCATGACCACATTGGCAGCCCATGATGCTGACGACCTCTATTTCCAGGAACAGGCTGTGCTCGGTGCGATGTGGACTAGAGACCCTGCTTACTTCTGGCCTCGCTTTGACCACTATGTACAGTTGAACGGTGAGGACAAGATGCCGCCCCGCATCTTCCAAGAGGCCGCTTGGCTCTTTGCCAACATGCAAGGTATGGACGGACTGAACGAATGGTCGCTGGAGCCAGGCGTCAAGGAGCGCTTTTCCGGTTTCATGCGACTGCTGCAGCAGTTTAGCAAGACGCACAATCCTGCCATCCGACAGGAGTTGCTTCAGTATTTCGGTAATACCTACTATTTCGAATACTTTTTCTTAAAAGACATCACCTATTATTAAGCGGCCTACGGCCTAAATGATAACTGATAATTGATAAATGATAATGGCGGGCTATGCCCTAAATGATAACTGATAATTGATAAATGATAATGGCGGGCTATGCCCTAAATGATAACTGATAATTGATAAATGATAATGGCGGGCTGCGCCCTAAATATATTGATATGCAAATGAATACAAAGATTGTGTATTTACTCTTCACTATAGTTGCTCTGCTATTTGTGTCCTGTGGGCACCAAGTGCCTGAGAGCTTCTGGGAGAAGGATGAGTTGCCGAATATCTATCCTGACTATACCAATGTGACGGTGCCTATCAACATTGCACCGCTGACGTTTGAGATAGACGGTAAGGTCGATGACGTGGTGGCTCGCCTCTCTGTAGGTGAGGAAGAGGTGGTGTGTGGCGGACCAAAGATACAGCCCGATGTGGATGACTGGCACAGACTGGCTGAGGCTGCTAAGGGTAAAGCCATCAACGTGGAGGTCTATGTGAAGGACAACGATAACTGGACCCGATTCAAGCCGTTCAATATATACGTCTCGCCCGACTCCATTGACCCTTATATCAGCTACCGACTCATCTCTCCTTCGTATGTCACCTATGAAGAGCTGACCATCAACCAGCGTTGTCTGGAAAACTATGAGGAAAGCGTTATCTTCGACAACATGCTCTGTTCAGAGGGGGCGCAGGGCCAGTGCATCAACTGTCATAACTACCAGCAATACAATCCTGACAGGATGCAGTTCCATGCCCGTCAGAACATGGGTGGCACGGTCATTGCCTACGATGGGAAGATTCAGAAGATCAATATGCGAAACGACTCTATCTTGTCGGCAGGTGTTTATCCCACTTGGCATCCCTGGCTTCCACTTATCGTCTATTCCACGAATAGGACGGGTCAGATATTCCACAGTGTCAACCCCAACAAGATAGAGGTGTTCGACTCAGAGAGTGACCTCATCGCCTATAACGTAGAGAAAAACGAGGTGACGAATATCGAAAAGGACCCTGCAGAGATGGAGTGCTTCCCCTTCTGGGCACCGGACGGCAAGACGCTCTACTACTGTAGCGCGCATTTTGAGTACAGCGACTCGGTGGGCGATAAGGGCCTGGAGTTCATTACCCGTACCCAAGAGGCGAAATACAACCTCTATAAAAAACGTTTTGACCCTGAGACCATGCAGTTCGGTCCGCGTGAACTGGTGTTTGCCGCCGATAGTCTCGGCAAGAGTGCCACGCTGCCCCGCATCTCGCCCGATGGCCGCTACTTGATGTTCACGCTTGCCAAATATGGTGTCTTCCATATCTGGCATCACGATGCAGACCTCTTCCTCTTGGATCTTCAGACAGGGGAGGTGCGTAACATGGAGGAAATCAATTCACCCGATACGGAGAGTTATCACTCCTGGTCGAGCAATGGCCGATGGGTGGTGTTCAGCAGTCGCCGCTATGATGGCAACTATACACGGCCATTTATTGCACATGTCGACGAAAAAGGAATCGGCACCAAGCCTTTTGAATTGCCTTGTGCCGATCCCGATTATCATCGTCAATTCTTGAAGTGCTACAACATCCCTGAGTTCATGCGAGGTCCTGTTACCATCCGGCCTCAGAAGTTCGCTGATGTCCTCAAGCAGGATGCTGTGCCTGTGAAGTACGTCAATAAATTCTAAAAATGAGCCCCAAAAGACACTAAACTTTTGGGGCTCATTGATGATGTATGATGAGTTATTCCTTTACATGATAACCTTTCTGGAAGTGCCGTTGGCGCTGCGCTCAATGCAGAGACCATGAGGCGTTTCCAGACGACGACCGCGCAGGTCGTAGTAGGTCTTGGGAGCATCGTCGTCATTGACCAGGTTCACATTCTCAATGGCGGTGCTGCCTTTGTCGACCATGAAAATCAAAGTGCTCAGACTTTTCGCTGGCATCTCGTAAAGGTGTGAGTTTGTAGATTCTGTAATGCCGAGATCTGACTTCTGACAGAGATTCTCAGCCTCATTACCTGTAGACAACCAAAGCTCACCGCTCTTTACGTTGTAGGGAAGGGTGATTTTAAGGTCACGCGAATTCTCTGTAGCATTGATAACCATCACGATGATGGAGTCGCCCTTGGCATAAGCTGAATATTCGTAGTTTGCAAGTTTGCCCTCTTCCGTACGTCCATTGGTCTCATCTTCTGAGGTTTTTAGTCGGGTGGAACCGGTGACATTCTTGGAGAAGTGTGACATGACGAAGGCACGGGGCAGCAGTTCGTCCTTCTTGTTCTCTTCACCATATTTTGATTCACCTGTGCCAGCGAAAGCCCAGTGGGCACGTAAATACCAATAGATATAACCGGTGCAGCCAGCCAGCATACACTCGTTGAGCTCTTCAGCGAAGATGAGGTTGTCGTTCCATGTGGGGAGCGCACCTGTATTGTCCGTCGTAGAATGCTCGGTCATCCATACTTCCTTGCCCAATGGGAGGGCCTTTTTGGCAACAGGTTTGATGTATTGGAGCGGCATGTGTCCATAGATGTGTCCAGCAAAGATGTCAACTTGCTCACGACAAGTTTGGTCATTCAGCAAAGCGTTGAAATAGTCTTCCCTATATCCTAAAGGCTCGGCGCTGATGATACGCACGCCGTTGTACTTCTCGCGGTCGAGTAGATGAGCATAGTCCTTAACCAGCTTGACCTGATCCGCCGGGTCATAGAGACAGCCAGAGTAGCTCACCCACCAGTCGGGCTCGTTCTGGAGAGATACTGCATCAACATTGACTCCTTTTTTCTGCATCCAATCCAAGAAGGTGTTCAGCCAGGGGAAGAACTTCTCGTAGCAGTCTTCACGGAGTTTGCCTTTTTGATTGCCTTGACTGTCGGCATTGCCGCCCTGTGCTGTACCGTTGGTCTTGTAGTCACCGGGGGGAGACCAAGGGGTTCCGAAAACAATACCACCACGCAGTTTGCAAATCTTGGCTGATGGCAGTGAGCCGTTCCAGTCGTAGTCGCCCCAGTTGTCGCCCGTGAAGCTCGGCGAAATCTCCATACGCATGATGTTCAGTCCGATTTTGGACTTAGCTCCATAGAGCTTACTGACACAAGCGTTGTCATTGCCAAATGGTTTCATGGCACCGTCGCAGCAGGCGCCACCAAAACCTGTGACGGTCTGTTTCTTAGTGTCGTACACCGTTAATGAGTTGCGGGGCTTTGCTGCCTGGGTAGCAGTAACGCCCATGAGTACAACAAGAGAAAGAATAGTTTTCTTCATTGATAATAATTATTAAATAGTTGTAGTATCTTCTATCTGGTTTTGGGTGGCAAAGTTACGAAGAAACGTGCGAAGAACAAAAGAAATTCCTGTATTTTTTAGCGCTCTTTAGTGTATTGATACACCAGAAAAAGAATGTGAGACAATCGCGTATGGACTATTATATATATATTGTGTATCTTTGCAACGTAATTCAAATAAAACAACCAAACAATTACTAACAACAATGAAAAAGACATTCATTATCAGCTTGCTTCTAGCTGTTCTGCCTGCCCTCAAGATGCAGGCAGCTGTAGATCCAAACTTCTACATCTTCCTTTGTTTCGGACAATCTAATATGGAAGGTAATGCCCGTCCAGAGGCTGCCGACCTGGCAAGCCCCGGTCCTCGCTTCCTGTTGATGCCCGCCGTGGACTTCCCCGCTGCTGGCAATCGCCCTGCTCGTAAGATGGGTGAGTGGTGTGAGGCTTCGGCTCCCTTGTGTCGTCCGAATACGGGTCTGACTCCTGCCGACTGGTTTGGCCGTACCATGGTAAACTCACTGCCTGAGAACATCAAGATTGGTGTTATCCATGTGGCTATCGGTGGTATTGATATCAAGGGCTTCCTGCCCGACAGCATCAAGGAGTATGCTGAGAAGAAGGCTCCAGGTTGGATGAAGGGTATGCTGGCCGCATATGACAACAACCCCTACAAACGTATGGTGGAGCTGGCCAAGAAGGCTCAGAAGGACGGTGTCATCAAGGGTATCTTGATGCATCAGGGCGAGACCAACACCGGCGACCCCAAATGGGCTGGCATGGTGAAGCAAGTCTATGAGAACCTCTGTGGCGACCTGCAGCTGAAGCCCGAAGAGGTGAACCTCTATGTGGGTAACATCGTACAGGCTGGTGGCAAGGGTGTCTGCATCGGTTGTAAGAAGCAGATTGACGAGTTGCCCCAGACCATCCATACCTGTCAGGTGATTTCTTCTGACGACTGCTCTAACGGTCCCGACCGTCTGCACTTCGATGCTGCCGGCTATCGTGAGCTGGGTTGCCGCTATGCAGAGGCTGTTGCCCGTCACCTCGGCTACGAGCCCAAGCGTCCTGCCAATATGCCTGTTGCCAAGAAAATTGAGGTGCCTGCTGATGCAGTGACCGTAGAGAATGCCATCCCCGGCAATGAGTTCCCGAAGATTGACAAGCAGCGTCGTGCGTACTTCCGCATTCAGGCTCCTGAGGCTCGCAAGGTCGTTGTCGACATCTGCAGCAAGAAATATGAGATGCTGCCCGACGGTAAGGGAGGCTTCATGGCTGTCACCGATCCGCTGCCCGTGGGCTTCCACTACTACTTCATGAATATCGATGGTGTGAACTTCATCGATCCCGCCAGTGAGACCTACTTCGGCTGCAACCGTGAGGCCGGTGGCTTGGAAGTTCCCGAGGGTCCTGAGGGTGACTACTATCGTCCACAGGTGGGCATTCCTCATGGTCAGGTGCGTAGCATCTACTATCACAGCCCCAACTCTAAGTTCGGTGAGTGGCGCCACGCTTTGGTATACACTCCTGCCGAGTACGAAAAGGGTAAGAAGAAGTACCCTGTGCTGTATCTGCAGCATGGCATGGGTGAGGGCGAGACCAGCTGGATGCTCCAGGGTAAGATGCAGCACATCATGGACAACGCCATCGCCAAGGGTGAGGCTGTTCCTATGATTGTCGTCATGGAGAGCGGCGACATCAAACAGCCCTTTGGTGGTGGAAACAACCGCGGCGGACAGAGTGAGTATGGTGCCTCGTTCTATCCCGTACTGCTTAACGACCTGATTCCATATATCGATGCCAACTTCCGTACGAAGGCTGACCGTGAGAACCGTGCAATGGCTGGATTGTCATGGGGTGGTCATCAGACCTTCGACATCGTCTTCAACAATATGGACAAGTTTGCTTGGATTGGTACCTTCAGCGGTGCTATCTTCGGTCTCGACGTGAAGACGGCCTACAATGGCGTGTTTACGAATGCCGACGAGTTCAACAAGAAGATTCACTACATGTATATGAACTGGGGCTCTGAGGACTTTATCAAGAGCCAGCCCATCGTTGACGGCCTGCGTGGCCTGGGCATCAAGGTAGACTCTTCAGTCTCTGAGGGTACTGGTCATGAGTTCCTGACCTGGCGTCGCGGACTCCACGAGTTCATTCCTCATCTGTTTAAGAAGTAACGAATTACGAATTGTGAATTACGAATGAGACATTCCCAAGCTATTCTTTTGACGCTGCTGGCATTCATGGCGATTCTGCCCATGAATGCCACAGAGCGTTTTGTGTTCTTTGAGTCAAAGGCAGGCGCTCTGTCGCTGAAAGGTGCTACCATCGGTTATAGTGACCAGGAACCTAAGGCGGTACAGATAGCTGCCGCTAACCTGCAGCAGGACATCTCCAGTGTGATGGGTTTCACCCCAACGCTCTCACCTCTTACCTCTAACCCCTCACCTCTTATTTTAATTGGTACTGTTGGCTACAACAAGCAGATTGACCAGTGGGTGAAGCAGAAGGTGCTGAAGGACCTGAAGGGCAAACGCGAGAAATATATCATCACCACCATTGATGGTCAACTGGTTATTGCCGGCAGTGACCGTCGTGGTACTGTCTATGGCATCTATGAGCTTAGCCAGCAGATGGGCGTGTCGCCCTGGTACTGGTGGATGGATGTGCCCATCAAGCACCGCAATGAGGTGGTTGTCATGCCTGGCAGCTATACCGACGAAGAGCCTGCCGTGGAGTTCCGTGGTCTGTTCCTCAACGACGAGGCACCTTGTCTGACGTCATGGGTGAAGAACACCTTCGGTACGAACTATGGTGACCACCGCTTCTATGCCAAGGTCTTTGAACTCATCCTGCGCTTGAAGGGTAACATGCTGTGGCCCGCCATGTGGGGCTGGGCCTTCTATGCCGACGACCCCGAGAACTCGAAGACGGCCGATGAGATGGGTGTCATCATGGGTACCTCTCACCACGAGCCCATGGCCCGCAACCACCAGGAGTATGCTCGCAAGCGTGGCGAGTGGGGGCCGTGGAACTACCAGAAGAACCAGCAGAAGCTGGACCAGTTCTTCCGTGAGGGCATTGAGCGCATGAAGGGTACTGAGGATATGGTGACTATCGGCATGCGTGGCGATGGTGACGAGGCGATGAGTGCTGAGGCTGATACCAAGCTGTTGCAGACCATCGTGGAGAACCAGCGCAAGATTATCAAGGACGTCACCAAGAAACCTGCCAATAAGACGACGCAGGTGTGGGCGCTGTATAAGGAGGTGCTCGACTACTATGATGCCGGCATGCGTGTGCCCGACGATGTCATCATGTTGCTGTGTGATGACAACTGGGGTAATGTACGCCGTGTACCCAATGCTGAAGAGCGTAAACATAAGGGTGGCTGGGGACTGTACTACCATGTCGACTATGTCGGTGCACCGCGTAACACGAAGTGGCTGAACGTTACCCAAACGCAGCAGATGTTCGAGCAGTTGTCGCTGGCCTACGACCACGGCATCCAACGTATGTGGATTCTGAATGTGGGTGACCTGAAACCCATGGAGTATCCTATCCAGTTGTTTATGGATATGGCCTGGAATCCGAAAGAGTTTACCCAGCAGAATGTCACTGAGCATACGGTGCGCTTCTTCCGCAATGTTCTCGGCGGGGAAACCGCCGAGCGCACGATTGCTGAGGTGGCTGGCGTGTACAACCGTAACTGCCAGTATATGGCTCGTGTGACACCTGAGATGCTGGATGCACGGACCTATAATGTCGTTACCGGTGAATGGAAACAGGTGGCTGACGACTATGCTCGACTGGAGCGTGAGGCGCTCCGCCTGTTGCCAGAGATTCCTGCTGCCGCCGTTGATGCCTATCGCCAGAGCGTGCTTTTCCCTGTTCAGGCTATGGCCAACCTCTATGACATGTACTATGCACAGGCCATGAACCAGCATTTGGCGAGCGCCGGTCTGCCCGACGCTAATCTCTGGGCTGAGCGTGTGAAAGACTGTTTCCGTCGTGACTCGCTGCTTTGCCACGACTATAACAAGGTTCTGGCAGGTGGCAAGTGGGACGGCATGATGACGCAGAAACATATCGGCTATCGCAGTTGGAACGACGACTTCCGTCACGACATGCTGCCGCGTACAGCCACCGTGCCTGTTGATTCATCGACGGGTGGCTACACTTTCACCGCTGCCAACGGTTACGTGTCTATGGAGGCTGAGCACTTCTATAGCAGCAAGGCTGCCGACGGTACGGAGTGGAGCATCTATCCAGACTATGGCCGTACCCGTAGTGCTGTGGCGCTGACCCCATACACCCAGCCTGTGGATGGTGCTTCGCTGACCTATCGCTTTGCACTGCCTGCCAATGCTCCTGCTCAGGTGACCGTTCATGTAGTAGTAAAATCCACGTTAGATTTCTTGAATGTTGGTGGTCATGAGTATTCTGTCAGCTTGGATGGTTCAGAGCCGCAGGTGGTGAACTTCAACAAAACACTGGTTGACCGTCAGCCGTATATGTATTCTGAGTTCTATCCCGCAGTAGCCCGTCGTATCGTGGAGAAGACTGTCACGCTGCCCGTCAGCACCCAGGATGTCCATGAGTTGACCCTCGTACCACGTCATCCCGGTATCGTCTTCGAGAAGATTGTGGTGGACTGTGGCGGCTATCAGCCTCAGTACCTGTTTGGCAACGAAAGTCCTGTAACCCGTGAGCGCATTCGCTAATTGATAATTGAAAATGAAGAAATCGTTTTTTGCTATATGTTGCCTGATGGTAGGAATGACCATGATGGCACAGCAGTTACCATATCAAAATCCGAACCTGTCGGCTAAGGAGCGTGCCATTGACCTGTGCGGTCGTTTGACACTGGAAGAGAAAGCGATGCTGATGCTCGACGAGAGTCCGGCTATTCCACGCTTAGGTATCAAGAAGTTCTTCTGGTGGAGTGAGGCCCTGCATGGTGCCGCCAATATGGGGAATGTCACCAACTTCCCCGAGCCCGTGGCGATGGCTTCGTCGTTTAATCCGGCACTGTTGTACAAGTGTTTCGATGTAGCGTCTACGGAGTTCCGTGCACAGTATAACCACCGTATCTACGACCTTGGCGGTGAGGATATGAAAATGCGCTCGCTGTCGGTATGGACACCGAATGTCAACATCTTCCGTGACCCACGATGGGGCAGGGGACAGGAGACCTACGGTGAGGATCCCTACCTGACCAGTGTGATGGGCGATGCTGTAGTGCGTGGCCTGCAAGGTGACCCACTGACCGGGAAAACCGGTCAGCACAAGTACCGTAAGCTGTGGGCCTGTGCCAAGCACTATGCCGTACATAGCGGTCCGGAATACACCCGCCATACTGCCAACCTGACGAATGTACCGGTGCGCGACTTCTGGGAGACCTATATGCCTGCCTTTAAATACCTTGTCACGAAGAGTGATGTCCGTGAGGTGATGTGTGCCTACCAGCGTCTGGACGATGACCCCTGCTGTGGCTCTAACCGTCTGTTGCAGCAGATTCTGCGCGATGAGTGGGGCTTTAAATACCTGGTGGTTAGCGACTGTGGTGCCATTAGCGACTTCTATACCTCTCATAAGAGTTCGTCCTCGGCCGTAACGGCCTCGGCGCGAGCTACGCTGGCAGGTACAGATGTGGAGTGTGGCTATGGCTATGCCTATCGCAGCATCCCTGAAGCCGTGCGTCGTGGCCTTATCACCGAGCAGGAGGTCGATAAGCACGTTATCCGTCTGTTGGAAGGTCGCTTCGACCTCGGTGAGATGGACGACCCGTCGCTGGTGGAGTGGTCGAAGATACCGTATTCAGCGATGAGTACCAAGGCCTCTGCACAGTTGGCCTTGGATATGGCACGTCAGTCTATTGTCCTGCTGAAAAACGGAAGCCTCCCCCTATCCCCCTCCAAAGGGAAGGGGAACTCAGAGACTGCCAAACTCCCTCTCCCTTTGGAGAGGGGTGGTGAGAGGCTCGCTGTTATTGGTCCCAATGCTGACAATGAACCCATGATGTGGGGTAACTATAATGGTACGCCCAATAAGACCGTGACTATTCTTAACGGTATCAAGGCCAAACAGAAGAAGATTTTTTATGCGCCAGGCTGTGACCTGACGTATGACAAGGTGATGGAGTGCCATATGGCGACGGAGTGTACGGCTCCCGACGGTAAGAAGGGATTGAAGGGTACCTTCTGGACGAATACGGAGTGGAAGGGTAAACCCTTTACTACGGAGTATTACACCCAACCGCTGGCCGTGACCACTAATGGTATGCACGTCTTTGCCCCCAACCTGCCCATTGAGGACTTTTCTGCAAAGTACGAGACCACCTTTGCACCAAAGGAAGCAGGAGAATACGTGCTGAACGTAGAGGGCACGGGTGATTTCTCGGTATATGTCAATGGTGAGCGCAAGGAGAACCACCACATCTGGCGTTCGACCCCCACCCGTACCGTGCTGAATGCAAAGGCTGGCGAGAAGTTCCAGGTCGAGGTACGCTTCAAGACCGTCAAGACATGGGGTGCAGGCATGAAGATCAATATCGCTCGCGAACTGCCGTTGGATTACCAACAGACCATCGCTCAGTTGAAGGGTATCGACAAGGTGATTTTCGTTGGTGGTATCGCCCCCAGTCTGGAAGGTGAGGAAATGCCCGTTAATATTGAAGGCTTCAAAGGTGGCGACCGTACCAACATCGAACTGCCGAAGGTACAACGTGACTTTCTGAAAGCATTGAAGTCTGCCGGCAAACAGGTCATCTTCGTCAACTGCTCCGGTTCGGCTATTGCGCTGGAGCCCGAGGTACAGAGCTGCGACGCCATCATCCAGGCATGGTACCCCGGTCAGGAGGGTGGTACGGCTGTTGCTGACGTGCTATTCGGTGATGTCAACCCCAGCGGTAAGCTGCCGGTGACCTTCTATAAGCGTAGCAGTCAGCTGCCCGACTATGAGGACTACTCCATGAAAGGCCGTACCTATCGTTACTTCAATGATGCCTTGTTCCCCTTCGGTTATGGACTGAGCTATACCTCGTTTGAAATCGGTGAGGCCCGCAGTTCTGTGAATGGCGATGCCATCGCCATCAACTTTACCGTTGAGAACACCGGTAAGTGTGATGGTACGGAGACCGTACAGGTGTATATCCGCAATGCCGCTGATAAGGAGGGACCGCTGAAGACGCTGCGTGGCTTCAAGCGTGTGACGCTGAAAGCTGGAGAGAAAACAGTCGAGACGATACGTCTCGACCGCGAGAGCTTTGAGTGTTGGGACAGCGAGACCAATACCATGCGTGTGAAGCCCGGTAAGTATGAGGTACTGGTGGGTAACAGCTCACTGGATAAAGACCTGAAATGCCTAAATGTTACTATTCAATAATAACTATGAGAAAAATATTCTTATTCCTATCTTTTGTCTGTGCATTGCCAACAGTTGCACAAGAGTATAAACTGTGGTATGACAAACCTGCCGCACACTGGTTGGAGGCACTGCCTGTCGGTAACTCACAGTTGGGCGCCATGATCTATGGCGGTACCGATACCGAGGAGATACAGCTCAATGAAGAGACCTTCTGGAGCGGTTCGCCCCATGACAACGACAGTCCTGCCGCCAAGGCCCACCTGCAAGAAGTGCGCGACAGCATCTTTGCCGGTAAGGAAGAGGCTGCCCACAAGATGATCGACCAGAACTTCTTCAAGGGTCCCCACGGCATGCGTTTCCTGCCGGTGGGTAGCGTCAAGCTGTCGTTAGGACACAAGGATGTCACGAACTATCGCCGTGAACTGAATATCGGTACGGCACTGAACACTACCTCTTATACCTATCATGGTGTGAAGTATGAGCGTACCGTCTTCGCCTCATTGGCTGACGGCGTTATCGTTGTTCAGCTGAAGGCTGGAAAGAAGGGTGCCCTGTCATTTGCTGTGGCATTTGACAGTCCCTTGCAATCAAAGGTGTTTACTGTCTCCAAACACGAGAGTATCAGCGGTGAGGTCAACGAACTTGCTGCCGTTGTGGATGGAGTAGAGCATGAGGGTATCAAGGCCGGTTTGAAGGCTGAATGTCGCATCATGGTGGAAGCTGATGGCAAGGTGGGACGTGGCTTAGACAAGTTACTGGTCGACAATGCCACTACTGCCACCCTGTATATCACTGCTGCTACTAATTTCGTAAACTATAAAGATATTACGGGTAACCCAGTGAAGAAGAACAATCAGACACTGGCAGCTGTCAAGGGGAAAGCCTATCAGCAGTTGCTGAAGCGCCATGAGCAGGCCTACAAGGAGCAGTATGACAGGGTGAGCCTGGAGCTTGGGCCTGCAGGAAAGCCCGCAGCTGACGCTGCGGGAGTAGTGGCAGGAACAGTGGCAACGGCCTCCTTACCTACCGACCAGCGCCTGGCGCGTTTTGACGGCAGTGACCTGGGACTGGTGGCCCTGATGATGCAGTACGGACGTTACTTGTTGATATCCTCGTCGCAGCCTGGTGGCCAGGCTGCTAACCTGCAGGGCGTGTGGAACAACAAGACGAATCCTGCATGGGACTCGAAATACACCATCAATATCAATGCGGAGATGAACTACTGGCCATCGCTGGTGGGTAACCTTGTGGAGAACCAAGAACCGTTGCTCTCGATGATTCGTGACCTCAGCGAAACTGGGCGTAAGACTGCAGAGGTGATGTATGGCTGTAAAGGTTGGGTGGCCCACCACAATACCGACCTGTGGCGCGTTGCCGGACCTATCGACGGTACAACGTGGGGCATGTTCCCTACGGGTGGCGCCTGGTTGACAACCCATATTTGGCAGCAGTACCTGTTTACGGGTGATGAGAAACTCTTGCGTGAGTACTATCCTGTGATGAAGGGTGCTGCCGACTTCCTGCTGGACTATCTTTGCGAGCATCCGACCTATCATTGGCTGGTCACAGCACCGACGGTATCGCCTGAACATGGTCCCATCGGTAAGCATACCACGGTGACGGCAGGTTCTACGATGGATAACCAGATTGTATTCGACGTGTTGAGTCAGACCATTGCTGCCGCCCGGATTCTCGGTGAGGACAATGCTTACATCACACGTCTTTCATCGGCTCTCTCCAAGCTGCCACCCATGCAGATTGGCAAGCACGGACAGCTGCAGGAATGGCTGTGGGACGGTGACGATCCTAACGACCAGCACCGCCATGTGTCACACCTCTATGGACTGTATCCCTCTAACCAGATATCACCATTTACGCACCCCGATCTTTATAGTGCTGCCGCCACCACACTGACACAGCGTGGGGACCAGGCTACGGGATGGAGTCTGGGATGGAAGACCAATCTATGGGCACGTCTGTTGGACGGTAACCATGCCTTCCTGATTATCAAGAACATGCTCCGTATTCTGCCTGACGACAGCAAGATGAGACAGTATCCTGACGGACGTACCTATCCCAACCTCTTTGATGCCCATCCACCATTCCAGATAGATGGTAACTTCGGTGTGGCTGCCGGTATTTGTGAGATGTTGCTGCAGAGTCACGACGGTGCGGTTCATCTGTTGCCAGCTCTGCCTGACGACTGGCAGCAGGGTAGTGTCAAGGGACTGAGAGCTCGTGGCGGTTTCATTGTTGATGAGGAGTGGAGCGAAGGGAAACTTCGCACTGCAACCATCCGTAGTACTATTGGTGGTACGCTGCGCCTGCGCTCGTATGTACCTTTGAAGGGTAAGGGCCTGCGCCCTGCTAAAGGCGCTTGTCCTAACCCGTTGTTTGCCCCTGCTCACATTAAAAATCCTCTCACTACTCACCCCTCACCTCTCACCCCTCATTCCGTTCCGACGGTCTATGAGTATGACCTTGACACCACTGCAGGAAAAACCTATAAACTGAAGATATGATGAAAAAGAGTATGATGATGGCTGCCGCCCTGCTGTTTGTAACAGTTACTTGGGCGCAGGTGAAGGTGGAGTTTATGACACCCTCCATCGTGCATGTAGTAAAAGGTGAACCCACCAAGAGTCTTGTTGTCATTGCAAAGCCTGAACAGGTCGCAGTGAAACAGAAAGGGAATACCTGGTCGAGTAGTACACTCACTGTCAAACAGGATGCTCAGGGTAATCTGACGTTCCTGACTGCTAAGGGTAAGATACTGCTCAGGGAAAAAGCGTGTGACGTGACTGAGGCCCGTCAGACGTTCACCCTCGATAAGGATGAGGCTATCTACGGTCTGGGAACCATCCAGAACGGTAAGATGAACCGTCGTGGTGAGACGAAGCGCATGGAGCAGTCGAACCTGGAGGACTTCCAGAACGTGTTACAGAGCATCAAGGGCTGGGGACTCTATTGGGAGAACTATTCGCCCACGCTGTTTGAGGACAATGCCAACGGCATGACCTTCGACGCTGAGGTAGGTAATGGCATCGACTACTACTTCATGTATGGTGGTAGTGCCGATGGCGTCATTGCCCAGATGCGTCACCTGACAGGTGATGTGCCGATGTTCCCCTTGTGGACCTATGGCTTCTGGCAGTCGAAGGAACGCTATAAGACCGCTGCGGAGACAGAGTCCATCGTTGACCAGTACCGTGCGCTGAATGTACCCTTGGATGGTATCATTCAGGACTGGCAGTACTGGGGCTCGAACTACCTGTGGAATGCTATGGACTTCCTGTCAGAAGACTTCGTCAATGGTCCGCAGATGATTAAGAACGTACACAAGAAGCATGCCCATTTCATGATTAGTATCTGGGCGAGCTTCGGCCCCATGACGCAGCAGTTCCGCGAACTCGACGCGAAGGGCTTGCTGTTGCCCTTTGAAACATGGCCTCAGAGCGGTATCTCGCACGTCTGGCCGCCGGTGATGAAATATCCGTCGGGTGTGAAGGTGTATGATGCCTTCCATCCTGAGGCTCGCGCTATCTACTGGAAGTATCTGAAGACGCTGTACGACTATGGTACGGATGCCTGGTGGATGGACTCTACTGATCCCGACTTCTTCAATCCGCGTGAGAGTGACTATGAATACAGCCTCCCCCTATCCCCCTCCAAAGGGAAGGGGAACTCAACAGCGACATGGCGCTCGTTGAGAAATGCGTTCCCACTGGAAACGGTGAGGGGCGTATATGAGGCACAGCGTAAAGCCCCCCTCCCTTTGGAGGGGACGGGGGAGGCTAAACGTGTCTTCATCATGACGCGTTCCAGCTATGCCGGACAGCAACATTATGGTTCGAATATGTGGAGTGGTGACGTGAATTCCTCGTGGGATATGTTGCGCAAACAGGTGCCTGCTGGACTGAGCTTCTCGTTGACAGGTAATCCTAACTTCAATACGGATATCGGTGGTTTCTTCTGTGGTTCGTATAACACCAAGGGTAAAGGTTCTGCCCCCCAGAATCCACAGTTCCAGGAACTCTATGTTCGTTGGATGCAGTATGGTCTGTTCTGTCCCGTCTTCCGTAGTCATGGTGCCGATGCACCTCGTGAGATCTGGCAGTTTGGCAAGAAAGGCGAGCCTGTCTATGATGCCATCGAGAAGCAGATTCGTCTGCGCTACCGTCTTTTACCTTATTTATATAGTACTGCCTGGCAGGTGACCTCTAACAATGACAGCTATATGCGTCCGTTGTTCAGTGATTTTGCTGCCGACAAGAAGGTATGGGACGTGACCGATGAGTTCCTTTTCGGGCGTAGCATTCTCGCTGCACCCATCGTTAATCCGCAGTATACGGAGGAGAAGATTATCCGTACCGATGCCATGACGGGCTGGGACAGAAAAGAGGTGAGAGGTGAGAAGTCAGAGGTTAGAGATATGATTGACTGGAGTGCTACAAAGACTGCTGTGAAGTACTTGCCGAAGGGTGCCACCTGGTATGATTTCTGGACAAACAAACAATATAAGGGTGGTCAGACGATAACCTTAGAGACTTCGTTCGATCGTGTGCCGATGTTTGTCCGTGCCGGTAGTATCCTGCCATTGGGTCCTGAGATGCAGTGGGTCGGTGAGAAGAAATGGGACAACCTGGAACTGCGCATCTATCCGGGTGCTGACGGTCAGTTCGTACTCTATGAGGACGAAGGTGACAACTATAACTATGAGAAGGGTGTGTATAGTGTCATCCAGTTCAGTTGGAATGAAAAGACGCACACATTGACCATTGGCGACCGTCAAGGTAGCTATCCGGGCATGCTCCAGAACCGTCAGTTTACCATAGTTCTGCCCGATGGAAAACAACAGACCGTCCGTTACGACGGCATACAGCAGACCGTTCGTTTGTAACATTGGGAAGCGGATTCCCCGCCCATGATACACCAGCCAAAGAGTTTGTAACATCAGCCAACGCTGATGTTACAAATCTTTTGTATCTTTGCAAGCGTAATTATTATGAACTATTAACTCAACTAAACATCACACAAATGAAACAGACTTTTAAGACTGCTTTGGCCATTGTGTTGGCCATGAATTGTTTGGGTTTGTGGGCTCAGTGGGGTGCACCTGCCGATCCTAACCCAACCGTAAAACTGAAGGATGCTTACAAGAATTACTTTATGATTGGCGTTGCGCTCAATCAGCGTAATGTAAGCAATGATGACCAGGTAAATCTGGTAAAGGCCGAGTTTAACAGTATCACTGCCGAGAATGACATGAAACCCGGCGAGCTGCATCCAAAGGAGGGTGTGTGGAACTGGGAGAAGGCCGATAAGATTGCCAACTTCTGTCGTCAGAACGGTATCAAACTGCGTGGACACTGTCTTTGCTGGCACTCACAGTTTGCTGACTGGATGTTCACTGACAAGAAGGGTAAACCCGTCAAGAAGGAAGTGTTCTACCAGCGTCTGCGTGAGCACATCCATGCTGTTGTGAACCGTTATAAGGACGTCGTTTATTGCTGGGATGTGGTGAACGAGGCTATGGCCGATAATGTTCGTCCTAACTTCGCCAATGGTAAGTTCACACCAGGCAGCCCCTATCGCGACAGTCGCCACTACCAGCTCTGTGGTGACGAGTTCATCGCTAAGGCTTTCGAATTTGCCCGTGAGGCTGACCCCAATGCCCTGCTGTTCTATAACGACTATAACGAGTGCGACCCCGGCAAGCGCGACCGTATCTTTGACATGGTGAAGAAGATGAAGGATGCCGGTGTACCCATCGATGGTATCGGTATGCAGGGTCACTACAATGTCTATGGACCTACTGAGGAGGACATCGATGCTGCCATCACGAAGTATAAAACCATCGTGAAGCACATCCATGTGACAGAGCTCGATATCCGTATGAATACCGAGATGGGTGGTCAGCTGCGCTTCTCTCGTGGTGAGAACAAACCCGTGGCAGGTTATATGAACACCCTGCTGACCGATCAGTACAACCGTATCTTCAAGATTTTTCGTAAACACAAGGATGTCATCGATTGTGTGACCTTCTGGAACCTCGGTGACCGTGACTCTTGGCTGGGTGTCAACAACCATCCACTGCCTTTCGATGAGAACTACAAGCCCAAGCAGGCTTACTACGCTATCAAGAACTTCGATGCTAAGTTGGACAATGCTCAGCCCAAGGAGGACTTCGTGCCCAATCCCTGCAACCAGCCTGGTCAGGAGTGGCCCAAGGTGAACAGTCAGGGTTATGCCCGCTTCCGTGTGGAGGCTCCCGATGCCAAGTCGGTCATTGTCAGCCTCGGTCTAGGTGGCCGTGGCGGTACGGTACTGCGCAAAGATAAGGACGGTGTATGGGTAGGAACCACTGAAGGTCCGATGGATCCTGGTTTCCACTACTATCATCTGACTATTGACGGCGGTGTCTTCAACGACCCCGGAACACATAACTACTTCGGCAGCTGCCGTTGGGAGAGTGGTATCGAGATTCCTGCTCCCGATCAGGACTTCTATGCCGAGCGCACTGATATTCCTCATGGCAACATGCAGAAGATTCTGTTCTATTCCAAGAGTCTGGGTAAGATGCAGGAGGCTACCGTCTATCTGCCCAATGGCTATGGTAAGCTGGTGAAGGGCAAGAACGGTAAGATGGAGCAGCAGCGCTATCCCGTACTGTACCTGCAGCATGGCTGGGGTGAGAACGAGACCAGCTGGCCTGTACAGGGTAAAGCCGGTCTGATTATGGATAACCTGATTGCTGATGGCAAGATCAAGCCCTTCATCATCGTGATGGCTTACGGTCTGACCAACGACTTCAAGTTCGGAACTATCGGCAAGTTCACTGCCGAGGAGTTCGAGAAGGTGCTCATCGACGAGCTGATTCCTTATGTTGACGCAAACTTCCTCACCAAGACAGACAAGTGGAACCGTGCAATGGCAGGTCTCTCTATGGGTGGCATGACGACAAAGCTCATCACCCTGCGTCGTCCTGAGGTCTTCGGCTACTGGGGACTGCTCAGTGGTGGCCAGTATGCTCCTGAGGAGATTAAGGATCCTAAGTGTGTGAAGTATATCTTCGAAGGCTGTGGCTCTAAGGAGAATCCTGATGGTATCAACAAGAGCGTAGAATCTCTGAAGGCTGCCGGTTTCAATGCCGAAGGTCTGATTTCTGAAGGTACTGCCCATGAGTTCCTGACATGGCGCCGTTGCTTGTATCTGATGGCTCAGAAGCTGTTTAAGTAACGTTGAACATTGACATTAGAGAATGAAGCTAACTATTATATCAACTGTTGTTCTGTGCTTGGCGGCATCTGCTGCCCAAGCACAGAACCCTATTATTCGCGACCAGTTCACTGCCGATCCTACGGCGCGCGTATTTAATAATAAGGTGTACCTGTACCCGTCGCATGATATCAAGCCGCCTGCTGGTCAGCGACAGGATTGGTTCTGTATGGAGGACTATCATGTCTTCTCCTCAGAGAACCTCACCGACTGGACAGATCACGGAGTGATTGTCACCCAGAACAAAGTACCCTGGGTGCGTCCTGACTCCTATTCCATGTGGGCTCCCGACTGTGTGGAGCGCAATGGCAAGTACTATTTTTATTTCCCCTCAGCTCCAAAGAATGGCATGGGCTTTGGCATTGGTGTGGCTGTTGCCGACCGTCCTGAAGGTCCGTTCATCTGTGAACCGGAGCCTATCAAGGGTATCAGTGGTATCGACCCCTGTGTGCTCCTGGCTTCTGACGGTAATGCCTACATCTTCTGGGGTGCAGGCCGTTGCGCCAAGCTCAAACCTAACATGAAGGAACTCGCTGACGACACACCCAAAGAGAAGGTTAAGTTCCGCGACCGTGAGTTTGAGATGTATGGTGTCAACTGTCTGAAGGGCCTGCCTAGCCGTCAGGCTGAGGGCCCGTTCGCCTTTGAGGCTAACGGCTGGTACTATCTGACCTATCCATATGTGAGAGAGAATACCGAGGTACTTGGTTATGCCATGAGTAAGAACCCCATGGGTCCTTACGAGTATAAGGGACTCATCATGCCTGAGCATGAGAATGGTTGTTGGACCAATCACCACAGCATTGTCAACTATAAGGGTCAGTGGTATCTGTTCTATCACCAGAACGCCTTCTCTCCCCGCGATGACAAGCGCCGTAGCGTACAGGTTGACAAGCTGTACTTCAATGCCGATGGTACCATCAAGGAGGTGAAGAAGACCATGCGTGGTGTGGGTATCAACAAGGCTACCGAGAAGATTGAGATAGACCGCTACAGCACTGCCAGCAGTGATGTGACGACAGCCCTCATCGATACTGTCAATACCTTCCGCAGCTATCAGGCCACCCTGCCTAAGAAGGGCAGCTGGTTGCACTATGCTGATGTAGACTTCAGCCCCATTACCGATGCCTACCTTATCGTCAATGCCAAGGCTGGTGGTAATACCGAGTTCTGCATCCGCGAGAAGAATGCCAAGGGTAAGGTTATTGCCCGTGTGACGATGAATGTCGTCACCCAGATGGGACAGTTCCGTCGTGACCAGAGTAACCAGTGGCTCACACAGACCGTCAATCTGGAGTATGTGCCGAAGGGTGTTACCGACCTGTGTGTCACTTGTGAGGGTGATGCAGAAGTCAGCATCAACTGGGTACAGTTCAAGAACCGTAACAGCTACTTCCAGCCTGTTGCTGCCAATGCACCTGCAGCACAGCCCGATGCCAACGGCTTTATCCGTCGCTGGATGTTGCTGGAGCCCATCGACTATAACGTACGTTCTAACACCATCCTGACAGATAGCTATCTCAATGAGAACCTCAGCAAGCAGTATTTCAAGGGACAGTTTGACGACAAGAAGCTGCCTCGCGACGGTGAGAAGGTCACCGCTACAGGTATCGCACTGGCTGGTGGACCGAGAGATACAAGAATGCAGATGGGTCCTGCCCAGACTAAGGAGGTTAAGCAGACCCTGCGCTGGCACGCTCTGGAGAGCAATACCTATAATGTCAAGGTATTCCGCTTCGCCGAGTCTTATGGCTGTCAGCCCTACAACTCTCTCTTCTGGGGTGTCACCGTCATCGATTGTCCTGAGGAGATGACCGAAGTCCGTCTGGCTATTGGTTCAAATGGTGCCTCTATGTGGTGGCTCAACGGTGAGCGCGTGCTGACACTGGACGGTGACCGCCGTATGGTGGAAGACGACTGTGTATCGCAGCGTCTGACACTGAAGAAGGGTCGTAACATCCTGCGCTTTGCGCTGTTCAACGGTCCTGGCCTGAGTGATCTGTGCGCCCGTTTCATTGACGAGAAAGGAAAACCTGTAACGGGCTACACCCTAGTGAATAGTGTAAAGTGAATAGTGAAAAGTTTAAAACAGACATTATAACAATGAAAAGAAATAATATAATCAAGGATATTTTATCAGTGAAAATAGTAGCTATACTATTCACTATTCTCTCTTCACTATTCACTAGCCCTGTAAGGGCGCAAATTGGTGCTCCCTATATCCACGACCCCTCGACACTTGCAGAGTGTGACGGCAAGTGGTACACCTTCGGAACGGGTGGGGGAGGCATCATCTCTGATGATGGCTGGTCATGGCATAGTGGTGCTGATCGCCCAGGTGGTGGTGCTGCTCCTGATATGCTGAAGATTGGTGACCGCTATCTCTGTATCTATGGTGCTACCGGTGGTGGCCTCTTCGGTGGTCATAACGGTCGCATCCTCACCATGTGGAACAAGACCCTTGACCCGAAGTCGCCCGACTTCAAGTGGTCAACAGCGGTAGAGGTGGCTTCGTCCGACGGTATGGAGGACTGCGACGCCATCGACCCCTGTCTGTTGCTCGATCCTACCACCGGTCGTCTATGGGCTACCTATGGTACCTACTTTGGTAATATCCGCCTCATCGAGCTCGACCCCAAGACAGGCGAGCGCGTCAAGGGCAACGTAGAGAAGGATGTCGCTATCGACTGTGAGGCCAGCGCCTTGATGTACAAGGATGGCTGGTACTACCTGTTGGGTACCCATGGCACCTGCTGTGATGGCGTCAACTCTACCTATAATATCGTGGTAGGCCGTTCTCGTTCAGTAGAAGGTCCCTATGTAGACAATGTCGGCCGTGACATGTTCCATGGCGGTGGCCGTATGGTCGTTGCTGCCGGTGACCGTTGTACTGGTGCCGGACACTTTGGCCGTTATATCATCGATGAAGGTGTAGAGGTGATGTCGTTCCACTGGGAGGCAGACTTCGATATGGGTGGCCGTAGCGTCCTTGCCGTACGTCCTATCGTGTGGAAGAACGGCTGGCCTGTTGCCGGCGAGCGTCTCCGTGGCGGTACCTTTGCCATCTTGTCTGAGCGCCGTGGCTACTCGCTGGAGATGGCTGTCGACTTCGTACGTATGCAGCAGGAGCGTCAGCGCTGGGGCGACCGCAACCAGATGCAGCAGTCTCCGAAACCCGTACCCAACCAGAAACTGGAGGAGGTCATCGGCACATGGCCTGCTGCCAACACACCTGTTGCAGTCCGTTGCAGCGACTATATGTTCCGTCCTCATCAGCTGTGGGACATCACGCCCGTGGAGAAGGCTGGCGGTTACTTGAGCAATCCTTATTTCAAGATTACCATTGCTGGTACCGACCGTGCCCTGACAGCTACTGCCGACAAGGAGCTGGCTACTGTTGCCTTTAATGGTGGCGACGAGCAGCTTTGGCGCGTTGAGCAGCTGACAGACGGAACCTACCGCATCATGCCTAAGCAGATCCCTGGTATGGAGGGTGTCAATACACGCTATTGCCTCTATTCGGCTGCCGACAGTACGCCGACGCTGGCCGTCTATGACTATAGCAGTGACAACTCAAAGTGGAATATCCGCAATCACTAATTAGAACACTATAATGAAACGACTTGGATTAGTATTATCAGTTCTCATTTATCAATTATCAATTAGCAGCGTAGCTGCGCAAAACCCCTTTGTCCAGACGTGGTTTACCAGTGACCCCGCACCAATGGTACATAACGGTACCATGTATGTCTATACGGGTCATGACGAGGACAATGCCGATTTCTTCTGGATGCAGGAGTGGCGCGTCTACTCCACCAAGGATATGGTCAATTGGCAGGATCATGGTTCACCGCTGGCCTTGGAGAGTTTCTCGTGGGCTGACGACCGTGCCTGGGCAGGACAGACCATCGAGCGCGACGGCAAGTTCTATTGGTATATCTGTGCTCATAGCAAGCTGTCTAACGGCATGGCTATCGGTGTCGCTGTCAGTGACTCTCCTACGGGTCCCTTCCGTGATGCCCTTGGAAAACCGCTCTTCGAGAACGGCTCATGGGATCATATCGACCCGACGGTGATGATTGACGACGATGGACAGGCATGGCTGATGTGGGGTAATCCGCAGTGTTACTACCTGAAGCTCAACCGCGACATGATATCATATAGTGGTGAGCTGGGCAAACTTGACATGACGGAGGAAGCCTTCGGCGGCCCTATCATGAGCAAGCGTGAGAAAGGCAAGAAGTATAAGGACTCATATGTGGAAGGCCCGTGGCTCAGAAAGGTTGATAGTTCAAAGTTCAAAGTTGAAAGTTCAAAGGTCTATCAACTGCTGTATGCTGCTGGTGGCGTTCCCGAGCATATCAGCTACAGCACGGCACCGCACCCCACAGGTCCCTGGAAGTATGCTGGCGAGATTATGCCGCTGAGTGATACGAAGTCGTTTACGAACCACTGTGGTGTGGCCGATTTCAAGGGTCACTCCTATTTTTTCTACCACACTGGCAAGCTGCCCAATGGTGGCGGCTTTGGCCGTAGTGTGGCTGTGGAAGAGTTTAAATACAATGCCGACGGCAGCTTCCCCACCATCATGCCCACCGACGAGGGTGTGAAACCCATTGCCAAGTTCGACCCCTATCGTAAAGTAGAGGCTGAGACGATGGCTTTCTCGAAGGGTGTGAAGACAGAACAAAATGATGAGGTGGGTGTCTACGTCACCGATATCCATAACGGTGACTATATCAAGTTGCAGAATGTACACCTCTGCTACAAGACACCGCGAACCTTCACGGCTCGTGTGGCCAGTGGCCTGCGTGGTGGACAGATAGAGATCCGCTTGGATAGCCTCGGAGGAAAACTCCTCGGCACGGTGGATGTTCCTAGCACTGGTGGCTGGGAGAAGTGGCAGACTATCACTACCGACCTGGCAGCCCTCGACAGCTATCCTTCTCGTCTGCATACCCGTGACCTCTATCTGGTCTTCAAGGGTCGTAAGGGTCCGAAGCTCTTCAACTTCGACTGGTGGGAGATGCGTGGACTGGAGCAGGTCAATATGCCGCTGTTCCAGACCAAGTACACCGCCGACCCCTCACCACTTGTGATTGGCGACACCTTATTCTTATATACGTCACACGACGCCTCTCCTGAGGACATCCCCGATCCTAACGAGCGCAACAATGCCGGCTTCTATATGTACGACTGGCTGCTATGGTCAACCACCGATATGGTTAACTGGACGGAGCATGGTGCTGTAGCATCGCTGAAGGAGTTCTCATGGCGCAGCCGTGAGAATGGCGCCTGGGCTATCCAGACCGTTGAGCGTAATGGTAAGTACTACCTCTATGCTCCCCTGCATGGTCATGGCATTGGTGTCTTGGTGGCTGACTCTCCCTACGGTCCCTTCAAGGATCCCCTCGGTGAACCGCTGGTATGGCAGAAGGAGCACTGGGACGACATCGACCCCACCGTCTTTACGGACGACGACGGTCAGGCCTATATGTACTGGGGCAACCCCCATGTCTACTACACTAAGTTGAATAAAGACATGATCTCTACCCAGGGCGACATCTTCGTGCTGAATCCTAAGGACGGCATCATGCGTCCTGTCAAGCAGGAAGGTGCTAAGGCCAACCTCCGCGCACCTTGGAGCGAGAAGGCTACATGGACTGTGAAGAACTATCAGGAAGGTCCGTGGCTCTATAAGCGTAATGGCAAATACTACCTCAGCTATGCCACGACCTGCTGCCCAGAGGCTTTGGGCTATGCCATGAGTGACAGCCCCACAGGTCCTTGGGAGTGGAAGAACTACATCATGAAGCCCACTCAGCGTGACCGCGGTAACCACCCCGGCATCTGTGACTTCAAGGGACATTCGTATGTCTTTGGTCAGAACTACGACCTGATGCACCTCGATACCTACGAGCACCATGAGCGTCGTACCGTCTCTGCTACAGAGATTACCTATAATGCTGATGGTACTATCCAGGAGGTTCCCTACTGGATGAATCAGGAGCCTATGAAGCAGCTGCATTGGTTGAATCCCTACCGTCGTGTGGAGGCAGAGACCATGAACTGGGGCTACGGTCTGAAGTCTGCCAAGATGGGTATTCCCAATACAGGCGTTGTGAAGGATATGCCAGAGTCTACCGGCAAGCGTAACATGTACATCTTCGACATCAACGACGGAGAGTATATCCGTCTGCGTGGTGTCGACTTCGGCAAGGGCGCCAAACAGTTCAGCATTATTGCTGCCGCTGCTGCCAAGGCTGGCTGCACCGTTACGCTGCGCCTCGACAATGTGAAGGGCGACGTCATCGGTACGGCAACCATCAAGAGCACAGGCTCTGCTGAGAAATACAAGACATTTAATACGAAGGTCAATGGTGCTACGGGTGTTCACGACCTCTACCTCTGCTTCGACAAGGCACAGGGTGATGTCCGCCTCGACTATTGGCAGTTTAAATAACAACTAACTATGAAGAAAACATTATTATCAACATTCGTGATGTGTCTGGCTGCCGTAGGTGCCATGGCACAGCCCGCTGGAGGCTTTGGCGGTTTCCAGCAGCAGGCAAAACTGGAGACCTCCCAAGAGTGGAAGGACATCAACTATGCCGGTGATGACAAGGCTTATCATACATGCGACATCTATCTGCCGAAAAAGGAAGCCAAGAGCTATCCTGTCGTCATCCATATCTATGGCAGTGCATGGTTCAGCAACAGCAGCAAGGGCATGGCCGACCTCGGTACCATCGTGAAGACCTTGCTCGAAAACGGCTACGCAGTGGTGTGTCCTAACCACCGCAGCAGCATGGATGCAGAGTGGCCTGCCCAGATCAACGACATCCGTGCCGTTATCCGCTTTGTGCGTGGTGAGGCTAAGAAGTATCATTTCGATCCTTCTT
>Ga0310697_10000453_pt1 | contig 56511 bp, 34 predicted proteins | sample 172DNAGHGlowgp2_FD_203883 | JGI IMG/M metagenome (GOLD analysis project Ga0310697, IMG submission 203883) | Sheep rumen microbial communities from Palmerston North, Manawatu-Wanganui, New Zealand - 1728 DNA GHGlow gp2 (v2) (version 2) | ecosystem: Host-associated > Mammals > Digestive system >...
ATCAACAACCGCACGGAAAAATATGCTATCACAGTGGTGGCCAGGAGCAGCACGGGCAATGTGTATGACGGAACGGTGAAGAGCGCCTCCGGATTTGAGACGCTGAGTTTCGTGGTGGAAGGCAAGAGTTACACGGTGAGTGGCTTGACGACAAGCAACCCGAGCAGCACGGATGTTTGTAACTTGGCGAACACCATCAGCGGCACTGCGGTGGTGAAGGACGCCTCGGACAACGACGTGACGGCACAGTTCACCGTGAACACGACCAACGGCACCCTGACCGTCACACCGAAACCGGTGACGGTGACGGCCCAGAACAAGGCCTTCGTCTATTCGGGCGAAGCACAGAGCTGGCCCCAATATGTTGTCTCCGGTTTGGTCGGCAGCGATGCCATCACCGCGACGATAACCAGCAACATCACCTTCCCGAGCCAAAGTCCGGTGCCGAATGTGGTGGACAGCTACTCGTTCACGACAGGAACCGCCAGCAACTACACCGTCTCGTTAGTGTCTGGTCAACTGACAATGGTGAACGCCGCTGTGCCTATCACCATCACGGCGGCAAGCCAGGAATGGACCTACGACGGTGCCGCACACAGCAACAGCGCAGTCACGGTGACGAACGGCAGCCTGCTGTCTGGCGACGTGCTGGTCGCTGAAGCCACCGGCAGCGTGACCAACGTGGCCCAGACCGCGACAGGCAACAACCCGATTGCTCCCGGTTACAAGGTGATGCATGGCACGGAAGACGTGACGGCGAACTACGTATTCTCAACTCAAGTCGGCAAGCTGACCATTAAACCGAAAGCGGTGACAGTGACCGCCCATAGCGATGCGTTCACCTACGACGGCACGGCGCACAGCAACAACGGCTATGACGTGGACGGTCTGGTCGGCACTGACGCCATCACCGCGACAGTGACCGGCAGCATCACCTTCCCGAGCCAAAGCCCGGTGACGAATACGGTGGGGAGCTACACGTTCACGACAGGAACGCCCGGCAACTACAGCGTCACAACGACGAACGGCCAACTGACGATGACGGAAGCTGAAGTGCTCATCACCATCACGGCGGCAAGCGACAGCAAGACCTATGACGGCACTGCGCTGACCAACACCACCGTCACGGTGACGAGCGGCAACTTGCTGACAGGCGACGAGCTGGTGGCACATGCCACGGGCAGCGTGACGAATGTGAACGACGTTACGACGGGCAACAACCCGATTGCCACAGGCTACAAGATCATGCACGGCACGCAAGATGTGACGGCGAACTACGTGATCGACACCGTAGCGGGAACGCTGACCATCACCCCGAGAACCGTGACCGTGAGCGTTGCGGACAAAACAGTCGAATACAACGGCGCTGTGCAGAACGGCAACACCACCTGCACATTCGAAAACGTGGTGTCAGGCCAGACCGCGACGATCGGCTACACGGCGGCAAACGGCCTGTTGCCATCGGAAACTCCTTACAACAACAGCAGCTATGCCGACAACTTCATCGTAATGGCAGGAACGACGGATGTCACTTCGAACTATATTCTCTCGACACGAACCCCGGGTAACCTGACCATCAACAACCGCACCAACAAAATCCCGATCACGGTTCAGTCGAACAGCAACACGGACAACGTGTACGATGGCACGGTGCAGAGCGCATCGGGATTCCAGACGCTCGCGTTCACAATCAACAACAACACCTTCACCGTAAGTGGCTTGACGACAAGCAACCCGAGTCACGCGAATGTGTGCGACCTGCCGAACGCCATCCACGGAACCGCGGTGGTGACAGATGCCCACAACCACGATGTCACGGCGCAGTTCAATGTCAGCAAACTGGAAGGCCGACTGACGATCTTGAAACGCCCCGTCACGGTGAGCGTGGCCGACAAAACCGTTTACTATAACGGCAGCCTGCAGTACGGCAACACCACCCCCGGGTTCAACAATGTAGTGAGCGGCCAAACCGCCACTATTGACTACACGGCGGCAAGCGGCATCATGGAATCAACGGTCCCGTATGACAACGGCAACTATGGCAGCAACTTCAAAGTGATGTCGGGCGAGACCAATGTCACCTCGAACTACACACTTACCTTAATGAAGAAGGGCAAACTGAAAATCGACCCGGCGCCCTTGACCGTGACCGCCAAGGATTCCACCAAGACCTACGACGGTATGGCATTGCAAGCCTCCTTCACGTTTGAATCGAATGAATCCCAGCCCTCCATCCGCTACAAGGTCAAGAACGGCGACACCTGGAGCGACTACACCACGGACCTCCCCAGCATCACCAATGCGGGTAGTTTGACCTATCTGGTAGAAGCCTCCATCGCCACCTACACGACGACTGACACGGCCACGCTGACCATCACCAAGCGCGATGTGACCGTGACGGTGGCCGACACCCTCAACGTCGAATACAACGGCAACGAGCATCTTAGCGACAAGGTGCCCGTGTTCCACAATGTGGTGGCCGGCCAAACACCGTCCATCACCTATCATCCTGCACACGGCACCGTGGTAGGCGAATACGTGGGCCGTTTTGATACAATATCCTTCAAGGTGGTGTCCGGCATCCGCAACTTGACCGCCAACTACAACCTGACAACCTTGACGCCCGGCCGCTTGACCATCATCAACCGTTCCGAAAAATACACCCTCACGGTGGCGGCGAAGAGCGATACCGACAACATCTACGACGGCCTCACTCACAGCGCCATCGGCTACGACACGGTTGTGCACCTGAACGACCATCACTACACGGTGACCGGACTGACAACCAGCAACCCGAGCAGCAAAAATGTCTGCGAGATGACGAACATCCTCAGCGGTACGCCTGTGGTGAAAGACAACCACGGCAACGACGTGACGGACCAGTTCAACGTCAATTTGATCAACGGTTTGCTGAGAATCCAACCGCGTCCCATCCTCTTGCGAAGCATACCCGGTGTGAAACTCTACGACAGCACCGCCTTGACCCGAAACGCACAAAGCGACATCATCGTGGAAGGGGACGGCTTTGTGGAAAACGAAGGCGCCACCTACCACATCACGGGTTCGCAAAGATATGTGGGCATGAGCTACAACACCTTCACCTACACGCTGAACGAAGGCACATTGGCTTCCAACTACCTCATAAGCACCCAGTTCGGCACCCTGACAGTGAACCCCGACACCTTCTCCCTGCTGATCGAATCGAAACCCGGAGAATGGGTTTTCGACAATCAGACACATCGGAGAGACGAATATCGGGTGGTGTACAAGAATGTGGCCCGCTCAGCTGTTCCGGGCACCAACGGCTTGGTGTTCGTCCTTCCCACGAAAGACACGCTGACCATCACCCCCACATTTGGCGGAATCACCCACAAATCCGAAAATGCCGATTCCAACAACACCTTCACCTACACTCTGCAGCATAGCGACCAGTATGCAGGCAATCACGACACGGTGTTTGGCACATTGAAGATTCTGCCCAGATCGGTGACGGTCCGTATCATCGGCCATGCGGAAATCAGGAATTATACCGGCGATTACCAAACTGTCACGGGATACACCGTGCATACATTCGACACGCTGTATAAAGCCTCATACTTCGAATACAGTGGGGATTCTATCGCCACCCGCCGAGATTCAGGCAAAACGATGATGAATCTCCAAGCCAATGACTTCACCAATCTGAACCCCGACTTCGCCCCCGTTGACTTTGTGATCACCGATGGCGAAATCATGATCACTCCCGACACGAATGCCGCTGTCATCCTCGTCGGCAGACACAGCATGGTCGATTATGACGGCCAGCCGCACACCGTCCACGGTTACGAGATTGTCAGCATCACCCCCAACTATTCGGAAGAATTCTTCAAGTTCACCAGTCCTGACCCCAATGACACCGTCGCCACCCGGACTGACGCGGGAATCACATGGATGGGACTTTCCGACACCATGTTCACGAACTTGAACCCCAACTTCCATGACGTCACCTTCGAGCTGCTGTCCGACGGCTATCAACAAGTCAACAGTATCGAGGCGACCGTGAAGGTCACCGGTCATGCGGACATGCGGGAGTATGACGGCACCGAGCATTCCGTGACCGGATACGACCTGGAGTTCAGCCCGGCGTTGTACACCGCCAATGACTTCACCTTCAACGGCTGCGACACAGCTAAGCGAACCGTTGAAGGCACCACGTGGATGGGACTTGCCGAAAGCCAGTTTGTGAACACGAATCCGAACTTCAGCCAGGTGGTTTTCATGATCACGGACGGCAAACAGACAATTACGCCGAACGCCTCCGCGCTCACGCTGAACTGCCCAAGCGGCGACACCATCTCAAAGATTTACGACGGCACACCTCTTTCCGTGGCAGCGACCGCTTCCAGTACGATTCCGGGCGACGAGTTTGTCATCCAATACAAGACAAAACTGGAAGGTGAAAGCACCTGGAACGACTGGTCCACCACCCCGCCCTCTATCACCAACTTCGGCATCATGTTTGTGGAAGTGAGTTGCTCCAACCCCAACTATATGCCTCAATCGTGCATCTACACACTCTCAATCCTCAAACGCGACGTGCACTTGACCTCCATGGACTCCACACGGAGCTATAACGGTGACACTTTGAGATACGACAGTGTGAAGGTGACAGGCAACGGCTTCGTGAACGGGGAGGGCGCCACCTTCACGGTGACAGGCAGTCAATTGCTGCCGGGCTCTACCCCCAATGTGTTCGACTACACTTTGAATCCAGGCACTTTGGCTGACAATTACATAATTACCAAATCGTACGGCACGTTGCACGTGGACGAACGTCCTGACTCTTTGCTCTATCAAATCACAGTCGTCTCCAACTCCATTCCCGGTGCCACCGGACTTACGATCATCTATGACGGTCTGAAGCACTCCGCCTCCGACTTCGTGACGCTGACCTTCACCACGGAGGATGGACATCCTTATACCGTAACGGGGCTCACCGCCAACGTGTCGGGTTTCGATGCCGGCACCTACCCGAACACGATTCATGGCAATCCGACGGTCTTGGACGAGCATGGCCACGATGTGACAGACCAGTTCTACACAGAGCTTGTGGAAGGCAATTTGGTGATACGCAAACGTCCGGTCACCATCACAGTCCCCAGTGAACATGCCACCATGATGTACAACGGCGACTCCCTGAGGGTGGATTACGAGAACATCGACATCTCAACGCTCGCTGCCCGTGACACACTCACGAGCGGTTACATCATCTCGGAAGGGTATACAATCGGCACTTACCACTGTAACGACGGCATGTTCATGGCCACCACGGGAGTAGCCAGTCAGCACGACTTCAACATCGTCCATGGCGCAACCGAAGAATACGCGGCCGGAAACAGCATGGCCAATTACAGACCGCGGTTCGATGTGACGCTTACCATCACGAAACGTCCGCTCGAAATCACCGCCTCCAGCGCGGAGAAGGTGTATGACGGCAACCTGCTGACACTGACGGAGAGCGACTACACCCTGACCGGCGGCACCTCCATCGCACCCTCCGACACGCTGATCATCACGCGCAGCGGTGCACAGACTTGCGTAGGCGAGAGCGCCAACCACATCACCTCGGTCACGATTCTTCACAAAGACGACGGGGTGGATGTCACCTACTGTTACAACATCTCAACGGTGGATGGCCTGATCAAGGTGACCGCCGCGAACGCAGGCCTTACCAGTCCTGAAACGCTCAACATCACCTTGGGAGAGGGCACTTACGACACGCTGGTGCCGCAATCGCTGCTCGGCATGCCCTCTCACGACCTGCTGGACGCAGGTGTTGCCTCCGTCTCCAACGATCTTGACGAGCACAATCCGTTGGCCGTCGGCACGCACACCATCAAGTGGATTCTTTACGACACTTGCCACACCGCGATGGATTCCTGCTACCAGACGGTCGTAGTGAACTTCTCTCCTTGCGAGGGTGTCACCTACCACGGCCACTTCTACGGTGCCAAACGTATCGGCTACCAGTGCTGGCTAACCGAGGACCTGCGCAACGAGACCGATGCCGCGGGCAACACGATTGCCGACTTCCATTCCTATAAGGAGGACATGGTAAACCTCGACAAGTTCGGCTACCTCTATTCCTGGTATTCTGCCGTGGGCGTGGCGGAAGGCGACAACGATGCCGTCCCAGCTACATACACCGCCGATGACGGCACTGAATACATCCAGGGTATATGTCCCACCGGCTGGGCGGTTCCGTCGCAGCATGACGTGACGGTTCTCAACACCACGGCGGGTACTGTTGAGATCCTTAAAGATCCAGATACGGCCTATTGGTTGCCTGGTTTTGAAGGCCTCAACCCCGGCACAGGCTTCAACGCGCGCGGTGGTGGCCGCTACAACGCGGCTTTGAACCGCTACGAGAGCTTACTGACCGCCTACCATTTCTGGGAGGCTGACCAGACCATAGGCGCCATCGACATCATGTCGGCCTGCATCGCCTACTACTGCGACTCTGTTTTGATTGTTGAGCCCAACCAGAAAAACGACCGCAAGAGCGTCCGCTGCATCCGGAAGGTGGCTCCGTGAACCTTTTAAAGCTTCGAAACCGATCCAACATTTCCGTTTCATCATTGGCACAATTTTTGTACTTTTGCCCTTGAAAAATATAGCAATATGAAACGGAAATATTGGATCATCCTGGCCGCAAGCGTGGCAATACTATTGGCCGTCATCTTCTGGCCGAGCAAAGCACCCGACCTCACCAAACAGATTCCCAACAAGGGCGAACTCATCGGAATGCTTCAGGAACAGTCGCAGATTGCCAGCACCGAAGTGACCATCCGCAAAATGGGAGTTTACGACTCCGAGACAAAGATCACCTCGCTCAATCCGACGAAATGGAAACTGGGCAAGCGGCTCTGCGTGATTCCCGTGGACGTGACCATTCGTTACGGCATCGACCTCAACGAGCTGAAAGAGACGGATTTGGAATTCATCGGTGACGACACACTGCAAATCCGCTTGCCCCAGCCGAAAATCATCGACAAGTCCTACAACCCCGTCACCAACCCAGACGAAATTGTCACCCTCTCCACAGGTCTCCGCGACAAAGTGGGCGAAACCACCATCCAGCAAATCAAAACGATGGCCTTCGAAGAGGTGGTCAACCATGACCAAGACCTCCAGGCCCAACTCGCCGACGAACTCACCCACAACACCGAAGCCGTATTCACATCGCTACTCGAAGCCATCGGCATCCAACCCGTATTTGTCTATTGACCTTAATACACGAAGTAACCAACACGAAGTAATCAACACGAAGTAATAAACACGAAGTAATCAACACGAAGTAATAAACATGAAATACCTTAAATACGCAATCGTAATCATCCTGGCCATCGCTGCAGTAGCCCTCTGGAGCCGTCTCTCCCATCGACAAGACACCGACGAAATCATCCTGAAGGACACGCCCGCCGTCATCGAGGCCACACGCCCCATCGGCATCCTCTACCTCTACACCACCGTCACGGAGGACTACGCCAAAGACGCCTTTTACGGCAGCGGCATCGGAAGCTCCGTCTTGGGCAAAGACAACGGTATCTTCAAAAAGAAACACGACTGCGTGCAGATCCTCAAACAGCAGGTGAGCCTCACCATGGATCTGGACAAGGTGAAATATGAACCCAAGGAGAACAGCGACACTGTTTTCGTTTGCCTCCCCGACGTGGAATTTTCGCAGTCCACCCTATCCTCTTGGTTCAAGTCCGACGACGAGGATGAGGAAAGTGCGGTGCAATTCAACGCAAAACCGCTGATTGAACGGGTGGAAAACAAAATCCGCACTCGCTACAATACTCCCGAGAACCGCGCCAAGGCCGAAGCGAAGGCACAACAAACCATCGCCGACTTCCTCAAACAATGCGGGAAGGTCGCAGTGTTCCGCAATTAATAATTCTATTCAACTTTCACTTGTTTATTTGTTGGTAGTATTGGAAGGAAGTGGCGTTGCCAAGCAGGGTGAAGAAGAGGTGTGGTAGACGACTTTCAAGGGGGCCATTCAAAATCTTCCAATATGTCAAAGAACGTCCGAAACCGTTCGCGAACTGATTTCGACGGCAAAGATACAATGCGGGAAATCTTGTAGGGCTTTTTGTTGAGTAACACGAGCCTAACACTCAATGCACACATTGTAAATCAATCAGTTAGAAAAGTAAAAAGTTGAACTTCAACAACGATGCCGTTTCGGAAATACCGATAACCGAACAACATAACGGAATCAGAAACACGGCACACTGAACACCCCCAGCACCCACCTCCGCAGGCATATAGCAAGACCTTCGCAAGTCCAGGCAAATCTTTCGCAAGTCTAAGCAAGCACTTTTACTTGCCAACCACTTGCCAACCACTTGCCAACCACTTGCCATATACTTGCCATATACTTGCCAACCCTATGCGAAATGGGTGGTTGCGCGCATGCGCAGGAATGCCGAAACTTCGATATTGTGTTCGGCATTCGGCAGGAATGCCGAAACTCCGATATTGTGTTCGGCATTCGGCAGGAATGCCGAAACTCCGATATTGTGTTCGGCATTCGGCAGGAATGCCGAAACTCCGATATTGTGTTCGGCATTCGGCAGGAATGCCGAAACTCCTAAATTATTCTACATTCTTCACCTTCTTCGGCGGGAACAACACCGACAACAACACACTGAGTGTCAAGATGGAGAGGATGACCACAAGGGAAGGGACGATACCGACCTCAATACCGAAATGCGGCAGGAACATCTTCACACCAATGAACGTCAGCAGCACCGACAAACCGATGCGCAGATAAGCGAACTTGTCCATGATGCTCTCCAACATGAAGAACATCGACCGCAGGCCGAGGATAGCGAAGATGTTGGAGAAGAAAACGATGTGCGGATCCTCCGTCACCGAGAAAATAGCCGGAATGGAGTCGAAAGCGAAAATGATGTCCGAAAACTCTATAATCATCAGCACCACGAACAACGGCGTGCAAAGCCAACGGCCATCCACTTTGGTGAAAAAGTTGTGCCCGTCAAACGCCGACGTACTCAAGTTCCGCTTAGCCAAGAACTTCACCACGGGGTGATTCTCCACATCAATACTCTCGCTCTTGTTCCTGTCGATGAACATCTTGATACCCGAATATATCAGGAACGCGCCGAACACGAGTAACAGCCAATGGAATTTCTGGATGAGTGCGCCCGCCGCGAAGATGAAGATGAAACGCAGCACTATGGCCCCCAGGATGCCGTAGAACAGCACCCGATGATAATACTGCTTCTCCACCCCGAAAGACATGAATATCATAATCATCACGAAGACATTGTCGATGGAAAGCGACAACTCAATCAGATAGCCCGTGATATACTCCAACGACAGCTGTTTATTGTAATTGCTCACGTTCTGTTCCCATGTAAGGTTGTCATCGTAATTGACATGGTGTTCGTAAAGTTCGTTCTGCGCTATAAAATGCTCCTTGTCGTGAACGTTCACCACGACATCCCCTTGCGAGCGCAAAAACATGAAAAAAAGCAGCGACAATGTGACCCACACGGCCGTCCAGCCTGCGGATTCTTTGAAGGTCACCACGTGGTCTTTCTTATGCAGAACGCCCAAATCCAGAAGCAGCAGCAGGGCGATTACCACGATAAATATCAACATGAAAAGGTTTTCGGTCATTCTTTTAGGGTTAAGGGTTATGGGTTATGGGTTAAAGGGTTAAAATATACGCAAACGCTCTATATACGGTTCTATGTCGTTATACAGCAAATCTTTTTTGATAACACGCTTGTCCTGGTCAAGGAGAAACATGTAGGGGATGGTACGGGTGTCGAAGAGGTTGTTGTCGTCAATGGTCTGGTCGAAGTTCCAACCTTGCACATACTTTGGATTGGCTTCGCTGGATTGGACATAGTTGCTCCAAACCTGCGGGTCGTCCTCGAAATAGACCATCACGACCTTGAGGCGGCCCGACTCTATGGCCCGGTTGAGCTTATCCAAACCTTTCATAATGTTGCGCACCTGATGACAGGTCGGGCAGGTGGGATGCTGCAGGTACAACAGCGTGTATTCACTCTTGACATCATAGAAGGAAGTGGTATCACCATTGGCCAAAACTATGTTGAAATTGGGTACGGTATCACCTTCATGATTCTTGTCTATGAAGCCTAATTCCCTGGTATAACGTCTTTTGCGATCCTCGCTAAGCTTGGGATACTGCAGGGCATCCTTCAACATGGCAATGTAAGTGTGCTCAACCTTGTAGGGCGAGATATTGCGCCCCAGCACATACTCCAGCTCGTCGAACAGGTACTCGTAAGAGGTCTGGTTGACCTTCGCACGGTTGAGCGCGTCCACAACGAACGTGTCCAACTGCGGGCTGTCCAACTGATAAATCATATTGCAATACTCCTTGAGTTTCTGCGCTACCACCACGGTGTTGAAGATACGCGGGTCGTTCCATGCAAAATTGTCGAAGTAATGCTGGATGTAATACTCGTTGAAGAGGAAGCGGTCGGCCAAGACCTCTTGTGGCGGATCATCGAGATAGGTAGAGGTGGCCACCACGGAACCCATCAGCGAGCCTTTGTGTTTGGCCGCAGTGGTTTTCTGGAAGGCCCGCATCTCGTCGTTGATGTGGCGGGCTTGGGCCGAAAGCGAGTCCACGAAAACCTTCAACATGTACTGCGGCAGGCTCCGTTGCGCCCGCTGGAACTCGTCGTTGAGGGAGTCCAACTGCTTGTTATACGCGGTAATGCCATTCAGATACTTGTAATACTCCGTATTCTCCTTGGAATTGAGAAACGTGAGTTCCTCGCCGTCAAACTCTAACTGGAACTTCTGGTTTTTCACGTCAGGAATGAGAATCACGGCCAGGAAGGTGCTGTCGCCGAAAATCTCGTACATGCCCGGCTTGAGCGACTCCTTGTCCTGCAATGTCACAGACGGCCCGTACGGCGCACTGAGCGTCTTCTTGGTCTGCAGTTTCGCCTCGCCTTTCACGAAAACAGAGTCGTACGTCTTGTTGTCCTTGTTCTGCTTGATGTCGATGTGGATGTTCACCTGCGCGGAGGCGGTCAGCGCAAGTGCCAACATCAACAAAGTTGTAAAGTTTCTTTTTTTCATATCTTTCTCTTTTTCAGGTCCCACACTGCGGCTATCGCCTCGTGCGCCCCACACTGCGGCTATCGCCTCGTGTGGGGTTAATTGCGCTTCGCGCGTTTTGCCTCTTCGAGGCTGTTTAAGGAATATCCTTCTTTATATATTGGGGTTCTTCTATTCTCTATTGACCATTCAGCATTCTTCATTGACAGAATCGCGTCGGAAAAGTACTTCGGCAGGTCCGAAGCGATGAGGGTGGAGGCGGCATGGTCGCTGGCGTAAACATCGGCTGCTGCCCCGTGGATGTAGACTCCCAGCATAGCCGCGTGCTCGGGCGCGTAACCTTGCGCGAGCAACGAGAGCAACAGTCCGGTGAGCACGTCGCCGCTGCCGGCCGTAGCTAAACCGTGGTTGCCCGTGGTGTTGAAATACTGACGACCGTCGGGAAGCGTCACCACTGTGTGATGGCCCTTGAGGATGAGGACGACGGAATAGCGACGCGCGAATGCCCTTGCCCGCTCCAATCGGTCGAAATCGTCGGAGGGTTTGCCTGCAAGCCGTTCAAACTCAGCAAAATGCGGTGTCAGGATGCTATAAGGCGGTAGATATGCCAACCACGTTTTGTTCTCCGCCAGCATATTCAGCGCATCGGCATCAACAACGAGCGGGAGTTTCACTGTGTCCAAGATGTCCTTCATCGCCGCGACGGTCAGCTTCGCGGTGCCGAGACCTGGTCCCAAGGCCACCGCGTTGATGTTCTCCGGCAGGTGATCCCAATCTATATGACTGACAACCTGTTCATTGTCGTCAACATCGTGGATAGCTTCCGGCAAGGCTATGGCGAGATTATTCAGCACAGACTTCACAGTGTGAACCGTAAGCTTGCCAATACCGCCGCGCATAGCCGCCGTGGCCGCAAGAATCGCCGCACCAGGCATCCGGTCGCAACCCGCTACAAGCAACCCGTGCCCGAACGTGCCCTTGTGCGCGTAAGGGCTGCGGAATCGCAACAGCGAAAGCATTCCCAAACGGGTGAGCAAGAAACGGCTCGTATTGTTCAGACTTTCAGGGGCTTCCATGTCAATATCGACCACCTCCACGTCGCCGTAGTAGCGATAGTTCCCAGGCAACAGAAAGGCCGTTTTCATAAACTGGATGCTTAACGTTTTGTCGGCGATGACCACCGCACTGTCGGCGGGTGTGTGCTGGTCGGCAAACAATCCCGACGGCGTGTCTATAGCGATGGTATAGGCATCACAGCCATTGATATGACGGATGACATCGGCATAGAAGCCGGTCACGGGCTTGTTGAGTCCGATGCCGAAAAGCGCGTCCACAACAAGATCGTTCTCTTTCGGTTCTGGCTGATTATCAGTGTTATAGTATATAATTTTAGCGTTATCATGCTGAGAAACAAACGATTGCCAACGTTTCAGCTGATATTGCATCTCTTCGCTATAGCGTGCCTCTTCCGGTGCGCAGACCACAACATTAACCGTACAGTCTGAGCATTCCGCAGCCAAATGAACGGCGATGACCACGCCGTCTCCGCCGTTATTGCCTGTGCCGACATAGACATACACCTCCTCGTAATCGCCGAACCAGATGCCGGGAGCGATTGCCTCGGCGCAAGCGCAACCCGCCCGCTCCATCAACTCAACGGAGGAGATTTGCTCTTTCTGCATCGTAAACTTCTCACATTCACGAACTTCCGAGACGGTAAAAAGTCTGTCCTCGTTCATTTTTTCCTATTTAAAACAAGGGCGCAAATGTACATTTTTTTACTTTGACTTTGACAAGCGCGTGGACGTTTTATTATGAAAGCACAGTGCAAAATTCAAACTCTATTCTGTTAAAAAAAAATGTTCGAAAGATGCCGCATAGACTAAAAAATTGTATCTTTGCCGCGTGTTTTTTGCATAAGAGGGATAAGAACAAACATTTATAGTTAACCTAATTATTCATCAAAACCAACAAAAAAATGAAAAAGATTTTTACTTTGTTCTTCGCGCTTTTAGCGATTGCTTTTAGCGTAAAAGCGCAGGTTCCGGTTTTCTCGGAGAATTTCGATGCGGGAATGCCTGCCGGTTGGACTCAAATTGATGCCAACAACGACGCCATGGGTTGGGAGCACAGTTCGAACCCTGCTTCCTATTTCGTAGCTGGAACAGACCTCTCCGGCAGCGGTCACAACAGCTCCACTGGCTTTGTCCTTTCCGGTTCTTACAGCAATGTGACAAGCCAAGCCATCACACCGGACAACTGGCTGATTTCCCCTGCCATCACCCTCACGTCCAATTCTGACCTGTCGTTCTATGTTTGCGCACAGGATGCCAGCTACGCCAGTGAACACTATGGCGTGTACATCACCACCGGCAGCGGCACGACCACGTCTGAGTTCACCCTTCTTTTCGAGGAGACCCTCGATGCCAACGGCGGTTCCCGCGTACAAGGTGCCTGGGGACACAAGACATACAGCTTGGCCAGCTATACCGGACAAACGGTCCGCATCGCCTTCCGCCATTTCAACTGCAACAACGAGTTCGTCCTCAACCTGGATGACGTGGAGGTTCTCACCCAACCGACTGACCCCACAATCATTGCCACTCCTACGGCTGTTGATTTCGGCACGGCTCTGCTTGGCAACACCAATAACGCCACTGTGGCTGTTACCGCCTACAACCTCACCGCTGGTGTGACCGCCACCACTTCGGCTCCGTTTGCCGTTTCCGCTGATGGCACTACTTACGGTACTACCGCTACTGTCGCTGCTGCTGGCGGCACCCTCTATCTGCAATACACCCCCACTGCCGTTGGTACTGACAATGGTACTTTGACCCTTTCCTCTACCGGTGCCACCAATGTTACTATTCCCTTGACGGGTGCAGCCATCGAGTGCAACGGCACTATTCCTTACAGCTACGACTTCTCCGATGCCACTGCCAACTTGTGCTGGACGGTCGTCAATGCCAACAACGATGACTACACTTTCGAGTTTAACACCGATGACGGATGGGCTTCCGTTCGCTATAACACCTCTCTGGATATGGACGACTGGTTGATTTCTCCCTACTTCGCCCTCACCGGCGGACAAACCGGTTCTGTTGACTATCGTTCCGGTAGCTCAAGCTGGTTTGAGAAACTCCAGATCTTTGCTATCGGTGCTACGGACACGGTGGCTCTGACTCCCGTGATCGAGGCTCACAACACGACGTTCGAGACCGTCTATTTCGATCTCTCATCCCTGACCGGCAACTACCAGCTCGCCATCCACGGCGTTTCTGATGCCGACCAGTTGAGATTGTACGTCACAAACGTCAACATCTACAACGGCGCGCCCACAGCCAGCCTGACCCTCAGCGCCGACACCCTGGATTTCGGCACCATCCCCGCCGGAAGCACCTCCACGGTCAAAACGGTTTTGATGAGCACCGTCAACGTCAACGAGGCCTTCACGCTGACCACTTCCGCACCTTTTGAGATTTCCCTCGACGGCACCAACTTCGCCGCCACGCAAACCATCCCCGCCAACTCCGCACTGGTCGTGGACGACAGCATCTATGTGCGTTTCGTCCCCACCGCCGCCGGCACTTTCAGCCAGAACATTGCCATCGGCTCCGCCAGCCAGAACGCGACCATCGCCCTTAGCGGCGTCGCCGCCGACTGCGCCAACGAGTCCATCACCACCTTCCCGTACCTGAACGACTTCAACACGGGATTCCCGGTCTGCTGGGGATACAACGATCCTGACAACTTCTTCGTTGCCAACGTCGATGAGGACGGCACCGACAAGGCCGTAGGTTTCCAGAACCTTGACATGCTTGTCACGCCCGAAATCACCAGCAACAGCCCGATGGCCGTGATGTTCGGCTACCGCGGCTACCTCGGCGACAATCTCGAAGGCATGGATCCCACCACGTTCCGCGTCGGCTATTCCAGCACGAACAGCGATGTCGCCAGCTTCACATGGCTTGAGACGGTCAACGTGAACCAATACCCCGCAGATGGCTCTGTCTTCTTCAACTACGTCAACTCCATTCCCGCAAACGCCAAGTATGTGGCCATCGACGTCACCTACCTCGCCACTCTCGCCACCCTCTTCGGCGACTACGACGATGTCATCTACATTGACAATTTCCAACTTATCACCGATGGCGACATCTTCGTGAATCCCGAGAGCATGAACTTCGGCAACGCCATTGTTGGCACCGTTACGTCCCCGAAGACGGCCACCGTCACCACCGCTCTTCTGACCAGCACCATCAGCGTGACGGCTCCCGCCAACTTCGAGGTTTCCGCTAACGGCGGCTCCTATGCAGCCACGGCCACCATTCCTCAAGCCGGCGGCACACTCTATGTGCGTTACAACCCGGCAGCTCCCGGCAACCACTCCGGCAACATCACCCTCACCAGCGGCTCCATCACCAAGAGCATCGCCGTGAGCGGTACTGCGGTTGACTGTTCACAACCCCACACCCTGCCGTTCACCGAGAACTTCGAGAACGGCATGCCTTCCTGCTGGAGTATCCTCGACCAGGACGGCGACGGTTACACCTGGGAACACAGCTTCGAACCTGTCTCCTACTATTCCAATATTGACCTCTCCGGCAGCGGTAACAACGGCTCGGACGGCTTCGTCATGTCCGGTTCCTACAGCAACGTGAATGGCGCCCTCACTCCCGACAACTGGTTGATCACCCCCGCTTTGGTTATCCCCAGCAACGGCGCGAAACTGACTTGGTATGTCTCCGCTGTTGATGCCGACTACGCGGAAGAGTACTATGAAGTGATGCTCTCCACTTCCCTCACTCCCAGCTCTTTCACCAGCGTGTTCAACGAAACACTGCAGTCCGACGAGTGGGAACAAAGAAGTGTCAACATCAGCGGCAACTACGCCGGCCAGAATGTCTATGTCGCATTCAGAAACTACAACACGAATGACATCTTCCTTATGAAGATCGATGACATCAGCGTGACTCCCGGCACAGGCGTCGAGAACCACGAGACGACCACCAGCATCTATCCGAACCCCGCCAACAATGTGCTTAACATCACGTCCAACGAGAACATCAACCGCGTTGAGGTGTTCAACATGATGGGCCAGATGGTGGGCGCTTACGAGGCCAACGATGTGAACACCCAAATCAACACCACGGCTTTCGCCAACGGTGTCTATACGGTGAAAATCGCCACCGAAAACGGCACGTCAACCAAAAAATTCACGGTCGCCCGTTAACCCCTCGTTTATTTAACCACATAAAATCCCGGATCGCATGGTCCGGGATTTTTTTTGTGCCGCACGGTGGATATTGGTTATTGACCGTTGGTTATTGACCGTTGGTTATTGACCGTTGGTTATTGACCGTTGGTTATTGACCGTTGATTATTGACCGTTGATTATTGACCATTGATTATTGACCGTTGATTATTGACCGTTGATTATTGACCATTTCGTTCCCAGGGCTCACTACGTTCACCCTGGGCTGGCATACGTCAGGCCTACGGCCCTTTTTGGATGGTGTTTTGTGTTTTTATGCGAAATTGGACGATGTTTGGGATGTGTTGATTTTATGGTTTTTTACATTGGCGAACTGTTTTTTCTATGTTTTGTGCTGTTATCAATATGTTTCCTGCGATTTTGGTCATGTTTTTAACATGTTAAAAACCAGCATTTTAACACATCCTAATATTATTATAATGGTTATATTTGCGGCAAAAAAAATGTTATGTCACAATCATTGTCCAAAATCATCATCCATGCCGTATGGCATATCAAAAGAAACAGTCCCGAAATTCTCAAAGAGGACAGAGAGGAGCTATATAAATTCATGAACGGAACATTGGTAAAAAACAGATGTGTACCACTACGCATCAACGGAATAGGGAACCATGTTCACGTACTATTTATCCTCTCCCGTACCCTATCAATAGCGAAAGCAATGGAAATATTGAAATCACATAGCACCAACTGGATCAAAAGAAAAGGGCCTCATTACAAGAATTTCGCATGGCAAAGTGGTTACGGAGTCTTCTCCGTCAGCGAATCCGTAAGTCCAATCGCAAAACGATATATCGATCACCAAGAGAAACACCATCGGCAAACCACAGCCAAAAGCGAACTAATCCAACTTCTCACCAAGAACAAAGTTCCCTTCGACGAACAGTTCCTACTTGACGAATAGCCTTTCCACAAGGGCCGTAGGCCTGAAGTATGACAACCCTGGGTGAACGGCAGTGAGCCCTGGGGCAGCCGCAACGACCCAGCGACCCGCAACGATTCCTACACGAACACCTTCCTCAAGGGCCGTAGGCCTGAAGTATGACAACCCTGGGTGAGCGGCAGTGAGCCCTGGGGCAGCCGCAACGACCCAGCGACCCGCAGCGATTCCTACACGAACACCTTCCACAAGGGCCGTAGGCCTGAAGTATGACAACCCTGGGTGAACGGCAGTGAGCCCTGGGGCAGCCGCAACGACCCAGCGACCCGCAGCGATTCCTACACGAACACTTTCCACAAGGGCCGTAGGCCTGAAGTATGACAACCCTGGGTGAACGGCAGTGAGCCCTGGGTGTTCAAAAAAAATGATAAAAAACATATTCAAACAAAAACCAAAAAATTATATCTTTGCAGATTGAACCCATTATGTGACGTAATTGGGTGGAATACAACGAAAAAGCAAGTAAAAGAGAAGCATACGATGAGTTATATCGCATTCGACAAGGAAAAGTTAGTGAACATCAACTTCGCGAAGGAACGCGAAATCGTGCGTTGCAGCCGCACCGGCTCCTTCGCCACCACCACCCTCTGCGGCCTCAACACCCGCAAATACCACGGCCTACTCATCACCCCGCAGGACGAGCTTGACGGCGAACGCCACCTCCTCGTCTCCGGCCTCAACGAGAACATCGTGGTCAACGACATGGACTTCCATCTCGCCGTGCGCCAGTACAAGGGCGGCGTCATTGACCCCAAGGGCAACAAATACCTCCAGAAGTTTTCCGCCGACAGCGTGCCGGTCTATGACTACCGCGTCGGCAAGTTCAACTTCCGCAAGGAACTGCTCTTCCAGCATGACGCCGACCGCCTCATCATCAAATACACCTTCTTGGACGACACCGACGAGGTTGCCCTGCAGATCGAACCGTTGCTCGCCTTTCGCAGCATCCACCAACTCACCCACGCCAACGGCGACGTCCACACCGACTACCAGACGGTGGACAACGGTGTCGGGTTCTGCATGTACGACCACTACACGCCCGTCTACTTCCAGTTCTCCGAACCTGTGCACTACGAGCACCACCCTGACTGGTACTACAATATAGAATATGAGGAGGAGCTGAAGCGCGGCTACGACGGTCACGAGGATCTCTGGCGGCCCGGCTCCCTGACCGTGAAAGTCTTCGGCAAGGAACTTTACCTCTGCATCGGCACCGAACCGATAGATTCCGCCACCATTGCGGCGTTGTACAAGGCCGAGGAGAAGAAGCATACCCCGCGATACAATTTCGCCAGCTGCTTGCAGAACGCCGCCGAGCAGTTCATCGTGAAGCGCAACGGCCGCACTGACGTCATTGCGGGCTACCCGTGGTTCGGGCGCTGGGGCCGCGACACCTTCATCGCGCTGCCCGGCCTCACCCTGCCGCTGAAAAAATACGAGCTCTTCGAGGAGGTGACCGACAGCATGGTCGCCGATCTCAAGGAGGGTCTTTTCCCCAATATCGGCTCCGGCAACACTGCCGCCTACAACTCCGTCGACGCCCCCCTCTGGTTCATCCGCAGTCTACAGATCTACTTCGACCACGTCAACAAGCCCAGGAAACTTTGGACAAAATACGGCGAGGTCGTCAAGCAAATCCTCACCGCCTACCGCGAAGGCACAATGAACAATATCCAGATGCTGGAGAACGGTCTCATCTATGCCGGCGCCCCCGGCCTCGCGCTCACGTGGATGGATGCCATCGTGGATGGCCGCCCCGTGACCCCGCGCACCGGCTGCCAGGTTGAAATCAACGCCTTGTGGTACAACGCCATCAAGTTCGCACTGGATCTCGCCCGCTCCAACAAGGACAAGACATTCCTTGCCGACTGGGAACCCGTCATCGCCGATTTCCCCAACGTCTTCAAAGAGACCTTCTGGTCGAAGGAGATGGGCTATTTGGCTGACTACGTGGACGGCGACTACAAGAACTTCCAAGTGCGCCCCAATATGTTGATTGCGGCCTCCCTGCCCTTCTCACCCATCAGCGAGCGTTTGAAACAGTTGGTTCTGAAGCGTGTCACCGAAGAATTGCTCGTCAGCAAGGGCATCCGCACGCTCTCGCCCAAAGATCCCGAGTACAAAGGCCACTACAAAGGTTCACAGGCCGAGCGCGACGCCGCCTACCATCAGGGCACCGCATGGCCGTGGTTGCTGTTCCCCTTTACCGACTGCATACTGCATGTCTATCCGGACAGTGCTCCCGACGTGCTCAACCGCATCCTCTACCATTTCGACAGCTGCATGAGTTCCTACGGTCTCTCCACCGTGGCCGAGATCACCGACGGCGACCCGCCCTTCAAGCCCAACGGCTGCATCTCGCAGGCCTGGAGCGTCGCCGCGCTGCTCTATATGAAATGGAAATTGGAACAATTGAAATAAAAAGACCACACTAAACATACTATTATGGCTATCAAAGTATTAATGTTCGGATGGGAGTTCCCGCCCCACATCTCCGGAGGTCTCGGAACAGCCTGCTACGGTCTCACCAAGGGCCTTGCGCTCAACGGCGTGGAGGTCACCTTCGTGATGCCCAAAGCCTCCGGCGACGAGGACCTCACTTATGTCAAGATCGTCAACGGAAGCGACGTGGAAATAGACCCTCAGAGCGCGGACTTCTTCACCCGTACCGGACAGACCTCCTACATCCAGGTCAACAGCAATCTCATCCCATACGTGGGACTTGATGATTACTACAACGTCATCAACCAGATTGAAAGCGGCGTATTCAAAGGCGGTTCCAACGAGAAGCGCAGATACATCTTCTCCGGCAAATATGGTCCCAACCTGATGCAGGAGGTGAACCAGTACGCAAACATCGCGGCGGAGATCGCCAAGCACGAGGACTTCGACCTCATCCATGCGCACGACTGGCTGACCTACCGTGCCGGTATCGCCGCCAAGCGTGTCTCCGGCAAACCGCTCGTGGTGCATATCCACGCCACCGAGTTCGACCGTAGCGGCGAGAACTACAACGACATCGTCTATGGCATGGAGAAAGAGGGCATGAGCGAGGCCGACGCCGTGTGCGCCGTCAGCGACCTTACCCGCAACATTGTCATCAACAAATACGGCATCCCCGCTGAAAAGGTCTTCACGCTGCACAACGCCGTGGAACCCAATGAGAAAAAGGTGGAACGGAAAAAGTTCGTCTCCGAGAAGATTGTCACCTTCCTCGGCCGGGTCACCTTCCAGAAGGGTCCAGACTATTTCGTGGAAACCGCCAAGCGCGTCTTGGAGAAAGATTCCAACGTCCGTTTCGTGCTGGCCGGCGACGGCGACATGATGCCCCACATCATCGAGCGGGTGGCCGAATTAGGTATCGCCGACCGCTTCCATTTCACCGGATTCTTGCGCGGCGATGACATCAACAAGATGTTCGGCATGAGCGACGTATATGTAATGCCTTCTATATCAGAGCCTTTCGGCATTTCCCCGTTGGAAGCCATGCGCGCCCATGTGCCCGTGGTCATCTCCAAGCAGTCGGGTGTCTCCGAAGTGCTCACCCACGCCATCAAGGTCGATTTCTGGGACATCGACGCCACCGCCGATGCCATCTACGGTCTGCTCCACTACCCTGCCCTATCCAAACTCTTCGCCGAGGAGGGTGCCGCAGAGGTCGACAACCTCAAATGGGAGTATGTGGCCAAGAAATTAGTCAAAATTTACGAAAAAACGTTACATTATGAATAAGATCTGTTTCCACTTTCAAATCAGTCAGCCGTACCGTCTGCGCACGTACCGCTTTTTCGACATCAACCAAGACCACCACTATTTCGATGACTATCAGAACCAGTATCTGACCAAGCGTCTCGCTGACCGTTGCTATCTGCCGGCCAACCGTATGCTCATGGAGCTCATCCGACAGCATCCCGACACCTTCCGCGTCAGCTTCAGCATCTCAGGCAGCTCCATCATGCTGTTCAAGAACTACTGTCCGGAGGTCATCGATAGTTTCAAGGAGTTGATTGCCACGGGCTGCGTGGAAATCACCGGCAGCACCTTCACCCACAGCATTGCCTCGCTATACAACGAGAGCGCGTTCATGGAGCAGGTGCGGTTGCAGGAAAATCTCTTGATGGAAACTTTCGGTGTGAAACCGATCTCCTTCTGCAACACCGAGATCATCTATTCCGACGAAATCGGTGAGTGGTTGGGCAATGCCGGCTACCGCGTCATCCTCACCGAGGGCGCGCGCCACATTCTCGGCTGGAAGAGCCCCACTTACCTCTACTGCAACCCGTACCAGACCGACGTGCGCTTGATGCTGCGTTCCTACCAGTTGTGCGACGACATCACGCTGCGCTTCACCGACCAAGGCTGGGACCAGTACCCGTTGACAGCCGAAAAGTACATGCGTTTCCTCGACAAAATCAACACCGAGAGCGACACTCCGCTTATCAACCTCTTCTGGGACTATGAGACCATCGGCGAACACTACACTGCCGACACCGGCATCTTCGATTTCTTCAAGGCACTGGTCAACCAGCTGTCCGCCCACGAGAATTACGAGTTCATGACCCCGAAGGAGGTTCTTGACCTTGATCTGAGCCCCGCCACCATGCACGCCCCGTGGCCCATCTCCTGCTCTGGCGAGGAAAAAGACACCAACGAATGGATCGGCAACGAACTCCAGCAGGAGGCCTTCCGGCAGCTCTTCAAACTGGAGCCGCTCTACCAGAAGTGCGACAACCCCGAGGCCAAGCTCAGCTGGCTCCGCCTCCAGGCCGCCGACCACTTCAACTTCATGAGTTCCAAATGGTTCAAACACCGCTTCGTGAAACGTAACTTCGAAGTATACTCCTCCCCCTACCAGGCATTCATCAACTACATGAACGTGCTGAACGACGTGAAACTACAATTAGAGGCTGAATAAGACAAATAAGATTGAATTCGCGATGTTGTAGAGACGCAAAAGTTTTGCGTCTCTACTACGTTTTAATCCAGAACAATGTTATTAACCGACCTACATCAATACCAAATCTATCTCGCCTCGAAATCCCCACGGCGTCGCGAGTTGCTTGCCGGGATGGGCGTGAACTTCGAAATCCTCACCACCGATGTGGAGGAAGCCTACAATCCCGCATGGACGCCTGAGGATATCGTGATGCACCTGTCGCGACTGAAACTGTCACCCATCGACATGGAGGAATACAACCCCAAAACTATCTTCATCGCCTGCGACACCATCGTGGTGGTCGGCGGGAAGATTATCGGCAAGCCGAAAGATGCCGACGATGCCGAACGGATGCTCCACCTGCTTTCGGGTAACACCCACACGGTCTACAGCGGGCTCACGGTGGCCACGCCGCAGAAGACGCTCACAGACTACCGAGCCACGGAAGTCGTGTTCGAGAAGCTGCCCGATGACATGATACAATATTATATTGATACGTACAAACCGTTCGACAAGGCCGGTTCCTACGGTGTGCAGGAATGGATTGGCTACGTTGGCATCCGCGAGGTACGGGGTTCCTATTACAACGTCATGGGACTGCCGACGAGATTGTTATGGCAGATGTTAGGGGCGGTTTGCAAATAATCAGAAAAATGTCTATCTTTGCGCAAAATTTCCAATATGAGGAGACTGTACACAATCCTGTTGCTGCTATTGCCGCTCGCGACGCTGTTCGCACGCAGGCCCGCCGACACCCTATCGGCACGGCATTGGGAGTTCGTACAGAACCTCGGGCAATGGGATGCGCAAGTCCGTTTTGCCGCCCGCACCAACAGCGGCAATCTCTTCTTTGAGAACAACGCTCTCACCGTCACGCAGTTGCATCCACAACAGCTGCAGAATTTCTACGAAGCGAAGCACGAAGGCAAACCGCTCTCCAACACCCTCATCGACGCCGCAGCCTACCGCATTACCTTCGTCAACGCCAACTCCGCACCGGAAATCAACGGTCTTGACCCTTACAATCATTACTACAACTACTTCCTCGGCCGCGACCCGAAGCACTGGGCATCGCATGCATCCATATACAACACATTGCAATACAAACAATTGTATGACAACATTGACCTTCTCTTTTTAGAAGACAACGACTATTTCAAATACGAGTTCCACATTGCGCCGGGTGGCGACCCCAAACAAATCCAGCTGCGCTACGAGGGGCTGGAAAACATCACCAAGACGGGAGAACAACTGTTGCTTCACACGGCTGTGGACAGAGTAGTGGAATTGGCTCCGTATGCCTATCAGATTAACAACCAAGGAGATACACTTACCGTTTCCTGTTCTTACCGGCTACGCGGCAATATCGTCACCTTCGAGCTTGGCGACTACTCCCCCACCCTGCCGTTGGTCATTGACCCGACGGTGGTCTTCTCCACCTATTCAGGCTCCACATCCGACAATTGGGGTTACACGGCAACCTACGACTCGCACGGCAACCTCTACGGCGGCGGCATCGTGTTTGGCAGCGGCTACCCCGTCACCCTCGGTGCTTATCAACTCGACTTCGCCGGGCAGGTGGATGTCTCCATCTCCAAGTTCGACGCCACAGGCAGTTTCCTTCACTACGCCACCTATCTCGGCGGCACCGTGGCCGACATCCCGCACAGCCTGCACGTGAACGACAACGACGAACTTTACATCTTCGGCACCACCGGTTCCACCGACTTCCCCGTCACCTCCGGCGCATACGACACGACCTTCAACGGTGGCCCCAACACGACACTTTCTACCTCAATGAAATTTCTCAGCGGCTCAGACATCTTCATCGCCAAACTGAGTGCGGACGGAGCGCAACTGCCCGCCTCCACCTACGTCGGGGGCACGGGCAATGACGGCATCAACACGGCCAACGGACTGCGCATCAACTACGCCGACGACAACCGGGGCGAGATCATTGTGGACGAAAACAGCAACGTCTATGTTGTTTCCTCCACCCATTCGACAAACTTCCCAACTACTTCAAACATCTATGCGCCAGACAGTTCAGGGAAACAGAAAACCTGCATTTTCAAAATGAGCCAAGATTTGTCCACCCTAGTCTGGAGCGCACTCTACGGCGGTTCGGGACTTGATGCGGGCTACAGTCTGTATCTCGCGACTGACAAGAGCGTCTATTTCTGCGGCGGCACCACCTCTCCGAATCTGCCCATTACGGCCAACGCCCTGCAGCCAACCTTCGCCGATAGCGCAAACGTCTCCGACGGCTTCGTGGCGCATATTTCCGCCAACGGCAACTACCTGTTGCACAGTACCTACCTCGGCAAACCGAACTACGACCAAGCCTACCTTATCAAGGGGGACGACGAGGATTTTCCACATGTCTTGGGGCAAACTTACGCCGATGGGATGCAGTGGGTGCAGAATGCCGCCTACTACGTGCCCGGCGGCGGGCAGTTCCTGACAAAACTGTCGAAAGATCTCACGAATGTATTGTGGTCCACAGCATTCGGCAGCGGCAACGGCGGTCCCGACATTTCGCCCACCGCGCTGATGGTCGATTACTGCAACAACATCTACCTTTCGGGCTGGGGTTCGCAGCAATTGAACGGCTTCGGCGGCACCAACGGGCTGCCCGTCACGACCGATGCCTTCCAAACCACCACCGACGGCAGTGACTTCTATTTCATGGCCATCAGCGATGACGCCGCCAACTTAGTGTATGCCACCTATCTCGGCGGCGCGGCCAACAGCGCACGGGAGCACGTCGACGGCGGCACAAGCCGTTTCGACAAGCACGGCCGAATCTACCAAGCAGTCTGCGCAGGCTGCGGCGGACAGAGCACATTCCCGACCACCCCAGGGGCCTACTCCAATGTCAACGGCAGCACCAACTGTAACCTCGGCGCCATCAAAATCGACTTCAACATGCCTGTGGTTGTCGCCGACTTCCTCATGCCCAACGTCGTCTGCCTACCTGACACGGTATTCTTTGAAAATTACTCGCAACTTATTAGTTCACAGACGGCTATCACATGGAATTTCGGCGACGGCACAACCTCGACACAGTGGGAGCCTTACCACCTTTATGCAAACACCGGCTACTATGAAGTGACGCTCGTGGTGCAGGATTTGGGCAGCTGCAATGTGGCCGACACGCTGAGGAAGCGGATTCTGGTGCTCGCCAACACAACCTCCACACTGCCCACCGTCCCGATGTGCGAGGGCGATTTTGCCGAAATCGGACTCCCGCCATCCGTCGGCGTTGACTACCTCTGGTCGCCTGCCGAATCCCTGAGCAACCCCGGCATTTCCAATCCAATTGCAACACCTGGACATTCAACAACTTACACACTCATCGCCTCCACCATCGCCTGCATAGACACGATCACGCAATACGTCGATGTGCATACGTTGGATGCCACACTGACCGGCGACTCCACGGTTTGTCTCGGCAGCACGGCCACGCTGACCATCACCGCACAAAGTGCTGACATCTACCATATCGAATGGTCGGAGACGGCTGATTTCCAACAGATTATAGCAACAGAAACCAATTCAATAACGATAACGCCGACCTCTACACGCACCTACTACGTGCGTGTCATCACCGACGAGTGCGTTCGCATCTACGCCTTCCCCGTGACCGTCATCCAGATAAGCATTTCCGAAAATCAGGACTACCTCCGCTGCTTTGAAGACTACCTTGAATTGGGCATCACTTGCAGCGGCGGAATTTCCCCTTACCAATATTCATGGCAACTGGGCGACGGAAGCACTTACAGCGACGCAAATCCGCACGTCTTCCCACAACACTCTACCACATACGATGTTACCGTAACCGATGCTCTTGGCTGTACTGCCACAGCGGGCGGATTCATCACCGTACGGGAGGGTACTTTTTCGGAAGGTCTGGACGCATGGTGTGAGCCATGCTTAGTTGTCGCCTACCATGAAACGACCTTACACGCAACGAATTACGGCACCGACTACATTTACCAATGGTCACCCTCAAACGATATGACAACCCCGAACCTACCCAACACCCTTGTAACCCCGGACACGACCATGACGTATACCATCACCGTCACTGACACATACGGCTGCGTCAAAAGCGACACCGTCACCATTGCGGTGCAGCCCATCACGTGCAGCACACCGTTCGTCTTCATCCCGAACAGTTTCACGCCTAACGGCGACGGGGTGAACGATGTCCTGTATGTGCGCAGCGACATCTTGGAGGAGTGCTATTTCGTGGTCTACAACCGCTGGGGCGAGAAGATATTTGAGACACGGGACAACACCTTCGGTTGGGACGGCACCTTCCACGGCCAGGAGTGTCCCCGTGCCACCTACGACTGGTATTTCAAGGGAACCTGCAAAGACGGCGACGAAACGGAAATGAAAGGGAGCGTGACACTCCTGCGATGAAACATCATACAGTAAAGACGAAAAGTAAAAAAGTAAACAATATTCCATAAGCAGCCTCGAAGAGGCAAAATGCGCGATAGCGCAATTAACCCCACATAAGGCGAAGCCGCAATGTGGGGTCCATAAGCAGCCTCGAAGAGGCAAAACGCGCGATAGCGCAATCAACCCCACATTGCGCTCCTTCGTCGCTTATGTGGGGTACCTACAATAAAGGACAAAAGATATGGCAGAAGAACAATTCATCGACTACGTAAAAATCTACGGTCGTTCCGGCAACGGCGGCGCGGGTTCCGCGCACTTGGCTCGGACGGCACACAACCCGAAGGCGGGCCCAGACGGCGGCGACGGCGGCAAAGGAGGCAGCGTCATTGCACGCGGCAACCGCAACCTCTGGACTCTCCTGCACCTGCGCTACACCAAGCATGTGTTCGCGGAAAACGGCGGCAACGGCCAGAAGAACCAATGTTTCGGCAAAGACGGCGACAACGCATACATCGAAGTACCCCTCGGCACTATCATCCGTCACGCCGACACCGGTGAAATCGTGGGCGAAGTGCTGGAAGACGGGCAGGAGTTAGTCGTCATGAAAGGCGGCCGCGGCGGATTAGGCAACGTCCACTTCAAGAACGCCACACACCAGACCCCAAGGTTCGCACAGCCCGGCGAAGAGGGTACAGAAGGTTGGTTATCGTTAGAGCTCAAAGTACTGGCAGACATCGGGTTAGTGGGATTTCCCAACGCGGGCAAGTCCACACTCATCACACAGCTGTCGAATGCACGGCCGAAGATTGCAGACTATCCTTTCACAACGCTCAAGCCCAACCTCGGCATGGTGGCCTATCGCGAATTCCAGTCGTTCGTCATCGCCGACATACCAGGCATCATCGAGGGCGCATCCGAAGGCAGGGGATTAGGACTCCGCTTCCTGCGGCACATCGAACGCAACGCAGCCTTGCTGTACATGATCCCCGCTGCTGACGAAGACGGGAACGTGAAAACCGTGACCCAAATCAAGAAGGAACTCAAAATCTTGCAAAATGAGTTGAAGCAGTACAACCCAGAATTATTGGACAAGAGTTGGATGCTCGCAGTGACGAAATGCGACCTCATAAGCGAGAAGGAAGCGACGGCATTGGAGACGAAATTGGCGAAAAATGCGCCCGTTTTATGCATTTCCGCCGTCACAAACTGGCGATTGACCGAGTTAAAAGACAAATTATGGGAATTGCTGCAACCCGAAGAAGCCATATAGAATATTGAATATCAGCAAATTAACAGCTGTTAATAAAAATAATCAAAAAAAATATGGGATAGGGTTGTTCTATTCAAAAAAAATGTATTTTTGCGCCATAAATAATTGAACGAAAAAAATGGCAAAGAAAACGAAGGAAGCGCGCCAGCAAGTGATTCTGGAGTGCACAGAGCAAAAGGCAAGTGGAGTGCCAGGAATGTCTAGATATATTACGACAAAGAACAGAAAGAACACTCCCGACAGATTGGAATTGAAAAAGTACAATCCGTACTTGAAGAAAATGACAATTCATAAAGAAGTAAAATAACATACTAAAATAAAGAAGAGATGGCAAAGAAAGTTGTTGCATCATTGAAGAAAGAAGGTGGCGTCACTTACACGCGCGTCGTGAAGATGGAGCGTTCACCGAAAACCGGAGCCTACACATTCAAAGAAGCTGTTGTAGAGACTTCCGCCGTAAAAGACTTTTTGGCTAAAAAGTAATATTTTGTTTTCATGGTTGAAGAAAGGTGGGCGCCTGCCCGCCTTTTTTCGTTTTAAACCATCATATCAATAAATTTCGTACTTTTGCCAAAAATTCATACGTATGGGATTCTTTTCATTTTTCAAAAAAGATAAAAAAAGCGAAATAAACGAGGAACAGAAGAAAGAATTGGACGAGGGTTTGCAGAAATCCAAGGAAAATTTTTTCAAAAAGCTCGCGAAAACCATCGCCGGCAAGTCAAAAGTGGATGACGAGGTGCTTGACAACCTGGAGGAGGTTCTCGTCACATCCGACGTGGGTGTGGAGACCACCCTCAAGATCATCGACCGCATCGAGAAGCGCGTCTCCAAGGACAAGTACTTGGGAACCAATCAGGTGAACATGATTTTGAAAGAGGAGATTGCCGGACTCCTTTTAGAGAATGATCTCGAAAAGGTCAACGATTTCGTGATTCCTGAGATGGACACGCCCTACATTATCCTCGTGGTGGGTGTGAACGGCGTGGGCAAAACCACCACTATTGGCAAGCTGGCCTACCAATACAAGAAACGCGGCTATTCCGTGGTTCTTGGTGCCGCCGACACATTCCGCGCCGCTGCCATCGACCAGCTCAAAGAGTGGGGCGCACGCTGCGACGTGCCTGTCGTCTCTCAAAAAATGGGCGCAGACCCCGCCGCCGTAGCCTACGACACCGTCAAGTCGGCCATCGCCAACAACCACCAAATCGTTATCATTGACACCGCCGGTCGCCTCCACAACAAAATCAACCTCATGAACGAGTTGGTGAAGATCAAGAACGTCATCCGCAAGCTCGTGCCCGACGGCCCGCATGAGGTGTTACTCGTCCTCGACGGTTCCACTGGCCAAAACGCTTTCGAGCAAGCCAAGCAGTTCACCGCTGCCACAGAGGTCAACGCACTGGCCATCACTAAGTTGGACGGCACTGCCAAGGGGGGTGTGGTGCTCGGCATTTCCGATCAGTTCCAGGTACCGATCAAGTACATCGGTGTGGGCGAGAAAATCCACCAGCTGCAGATTTTCAACCGCATTGAATTCGTCGACTCCCTCTTCCCAGACAACTGGTAGCCATGGCCCGCAAAGTCGTCATTGACGAGAACTCCGGTTTCTGCTTCGGTGTCATCAACGCTATCCGCACGGCGGAAGAGCATCTTCGCGAACACCCCTTCCTCTACTGTCTCGGTGACATTGTGCACAACAGCGAGGAGGTTCGTCGTCTTACATCCATGGGGCTGCGTATTATCACGAACGCGCAGCTTCGCGACCTGCGCGACACCACTGTACTCATCCGTGCCCACGGAGAACCGCCCGAAACCTACCACCTCGCCGAAGAAAACCGCATCCGCCTCATTGATGCCACCTGTCCTGTCGTGTTGCGTCTCCAAAAGCGCATTCACGACGAATACCATACAGGCGGCAGCAAACAATTCCTCATTTTCGGCAAAAAAGGCCATGCCGAAGTTGTCGGACTGCTGGGACAAACCGACAACACGGGTATCGTCATCTCATCCCCTGAAGACATTGAGCGCATTGACTTCTCCCGTCCGTCGAAACTCTACTCGCAAACAACGCAGAGTCTGGAACGCTACAACGACCTCATCCGCCTCATCCGCACACGCTATGAGGCCGGAGGACACGCTGACTGGTTCACCTTCGAAGACACTATCTGCCGGAAAGTTGCCTCACGCGCCCGGCAGATTGCCGAATTCGCCACCCGCCATGACGTCATCCTGTTCGTCTCCGGCGAAAAAAGCTCCAACGGAATGTACCTATATAATATATGTAAGGAGCACAACCCGCGCAGCTTCCTGCTCTCGCGCACGGAGCAACTTGCTGAGGTGCCTATAGGCGAAAACGACATCGTGGGGGTCTGCGGTGCCACCTCCACACCCATGTGGCTGATGGAGGAAATTGCGGCCCGATGCGCGAATTAGTGCGAAACCGCCCTTTTTAGCCGTCTCCTTGATGGCGTTTTTTAACATACAATTCTTAATTTTGGTTCTAATTTTAACTAATATTAGTTAAAATTAGAATTATCGCTCTTTTTCATTTCACTGTTCCTCAAAGACTTGAAAAATATTTTTTAGAAAAACAAAGAAAAGTCTTGACAAACGGTTAAATGCGTTGTATATTTGCATCGGATTTGGCTATGGATTTGTACAACTTGAAAAGAACGAATGAAACAGAAATTTACGCACATTAAAACAGGTATTATGGCACTGGCCCTTGTCGGCTGTGTCGCAATCACAAGAGGGCAGGCGGTACTCTATGAAGAGGACTTTGGAACGCCCACCGCAAACACCCTTGTTCAAAATTACGCCGGCTGGCAGAACACCTCTGTCGTCTACGTGGGCAACGGCACCTGCGATATACGCACGTCGAGCGCATCCGCGGGTTATGGAGGCGCGTCGGGCGGCGGCAACGTCATGATCAACGATACGGTGAAGTGGTTCCAGATTTCTGGACTTAACACGTCGGCGGCGCAGACGACGGTGAAGCTCTACTGCGGCCTCCGCAAGACCAGTGCCGAAAACGGGGCCAACTTCGTGGTGGAGTTCTCCACCGACAGCATTATATGGGTGCAACTTCCCATGGCCGACACGATGGCATCGGGCACCGGGACCGGCGGCTGGCACCGTGTCTGCTTCCCCAATCTACCCGCACACCCGCACCTGCACGTCCGTTTCTCCAACCTCACCAACGTCGACTACCGCCTTGACGACATCCGCATCACCGACGGCGACGAAGTGGTGTTGGAAACGTTGGAGACACCCACTTGCACACCCACAGGCGGCATCTACTACGAGCCCCAGCAGGTAACCCTCGAATGCGCCACCACCGGCGCGACCATCTACTACACGCTCGATGGCAGCACCCCGAGCACACAATCCCCCATCTGCGCAGGAATCCTCAACATCAACAGCAACTGCACCGTGAAGGCGTTCGCCGTGAAAGAGAGTTTCTACAACAGCGAAGTGATGACCGCGCAATTCACCATCATCGACACCAACGCCGTGGTCGTGCTGCCGTTCGACATCTCACACAACAGCGACTCCGCCAAGGTGGAGGTCAAGACGATGCCTGGGTTCCGCGCCAACAAACTCGGCAGTTCCTATGCCGACGGTTCGGTGAAGTTCGAGTCGAAGAACGCAGGACAGGCGGCACTGACGGCTCACCTTGACAGCTCGCCGGGTGAGATTTCCTTCGACCTGAAGGGTGTCAAAGGCGGCTCGCCATCGGCTTACAGCGGCATCACATTCCTCATCAGCGAGTCTGCCAACGGGCAACAGTGGACAACTGTGGCCACCCTGAACGAATCGAACATCAGCACAAGCGGATACAGTCACCACGGGCCGTATACTCTGGCACAGGAGACCCGCTATGTGCGTTGGATGCTGGCCTCTTCGACACAGGGCAACACCCAACTCAACAACCTTGTCATCACACAACGACAAGGCACGGGGGGTGGTGATAACGGCGACAGCACCGGCATTGTCTCGCCCGTCACGCCGGACCCGAACCCCTACCCCAACCCAGCACAAACCTCTTTCCAATGGAATCTCTGCGAGAATGCCCTCACTATACAGCTCTTCAGCCTTGCTGGCGTGCTCGTCCGCCAGTGGGCCAACGTGTCCGACGGCGAAACACTCGACATCTCTGGATTGCCCGCCGGCATCTACATGCTTCGTGCAACAACACCGAACGGGAATATCACAAAGAAGCTGATTATTAAATGACCGTTGACCTTTGACCATCACCGTTCACTATTGACTTCGAGAAATTTCAGAAAAAACGGCATACTGGCCAATACTATAGCTGTCAACCGAATCATTTCACAAGAGTTCACTCTATAGCAAGACAATTAATTGATATGACAATCATCCTCAGCCGTTAAGGTCTTAAGTCAAAAACCATAAATCAAAGTAAGAAAGGAGGTATTGCTATCGTAATCGTTTTTAGTGGTTATAATTTTGTTTTTTGGTTTCTATTAGTTTTTTTGGTTGAATGACAATTTGTTTATTCAGCACCAACTTTGTAAAGGGGGAGCCATTGTATTGATACTGAAGAAGAAAAGGCTCACATCTGTTTTCTACTACATTTCGTTTTCATGGTTAATGATTAATTCTCGCGTCAGACAATCAGTACGAACTCCCCTTTTACGGGTTGGTTTCCGAAATGCAGAAGAGCATCGGAAAGGGTTCCCCGGAAGGTGAACTCATGGATTTTGGTCAGTTCCTTGGCCACGACGACAGGGCGGTCGGGTCCCATAATCTCGGCCATCTTCTCCAACGTTTTAAGCAGGCGGTGCGGTGACTCGTAAAAGATGACGGTCTCCTCCATCTCCGCAAAACGTTTCAAAAGGGTCTCCTTGCCCTTCTTGTGAGGCAGGAAGCCGAAGAAGTAGAAACTGCTGCAGGGAAATCCTGACTGCACGAGGGCGGGCACGAAAGCGGTCGCGCCAGGCAGACATTCCACCTCAACCTCCTGTTTGAGAGCCTCGCGCACGAGCAGGAATCCGGGGTCGGAGATACCGGGTGTACCAGCATCGCTCACTAAAGCGGCGGTTTCCACCTGCTGGATCTGCCGGATATAGTTCCCGACTTGTTCATGTTCATTGAAAATATGGTACGCCATGCATCGCTTGCCCTCAATTTCATAATGTTGGAGCAAGTTCCTGGTCGTGCGCGTGTCCTCGCAAAGAATGAGGTCTGCGGACTTGAGCACGTGGAGGGCGCGGAGGGTGATATCCTCCAAATTGCCGATAGGAGTCGGGACGATGAAGAGTTTGGCCATAACGTAAGGTTCTAATACAATGAAAGACGGCCTTTCAACCGTCTTTCCTCGAGTGCCCAGAACAAGAGTCGAACTTGCACATCCGTTCGGATACTACACCCTGAATGTAGCGCGTCTACCATTCCGCCACCTGGGCTAAAATATACCCTCCTTGATGATGTCGTGAATATGAATCACGCCCTTGTACCTCATTTCATCGTCCACCACAAAGATGTTGGTGATCTGATGGTCTTTCATCATCTGCAACGCATCCACGGCGAGGGTTTTCACGTGGACCGTTTTAGGTTTACGGGTCATGATGTCCGCTGCAGTGAGCGACATGATGTCCGCATGCTTCTGAATGGCGCGGCGCAGGTCGCCGTCTGTTATGGCACCCACCACCTTGTCATCCACGACGACTGCCGTCACTCCCAAGCGTTTGCCGGAGATTTCCAAAATCACCTCCTGCATGCTCGTTTCCGGCCTCACGGAAGGAACTTCGTTGAGTTTGTAGAGGTCGTCTACTGTCAACCGCGTCCGTCTTCCGAGGATTCCGCCCGGATGCAGCTTCGCGAAATCTTCCGTCGTGAAGTCGCGCATCTTGATGAGCGTTGAAGCCAGGGCATCGCCAATTGCCAACTGAGCCATAGCACTACTGGTCGGAGCCAAATTATTGGGGCTTGCCTCACGCGACACCGAACAGTTGAGCACGATGTCAGCTTCTTTCGCCAATTGAGACTCCATCTCGCCGACGACGGCTATGAGTATGTTCCCGTTGGCCTTCAAAAACGGTATCAAGACGGAAATTTCCGGCGTGTTCCCGCTTTTGGAGAGGCAGACCACAATATCATCTTTCTGGACGATGCCCAAATCACCGTGAACTGCGTCGGCGGCGTGCATGAACACAGCCGGCGTTCCCGTCGAGTTGAACGTTCCTACAATCTTCTGACCGATGATAGCGCTCTTCCCGATGCCCGTCACAATGACGCGACCTTCGCACTTGATTATCTCCTGAACGGCTTTCACAAAGTTATCATCCAAATAACCGGTGAGTTTCGACACTGCATCGGCCTCTTCCTGCATCACTTTCGTGGCATATTGGATAATTTCCTGTGAGTCCATTCTACAAAGATGCTCTTGTTGCCTTTTTGCTTCTATCAAAGAACGAAATCTTGCATACTTCCTTCTCAGAATCGAAGTATCTGAAAAATAACGTTTGAAATCCGTTTCACTCAACGATTCCCATTCGTCATTTTCGAGCCGCAAAAATAAAGATTTTTTCGATATGTTCGACGGGTTGGAAAACTTTTTTTTGTTACGAGGACAAACCTCCTGGCAGATGTCACATCCGAAGAGATACTTGTTATCCGCCAACTCATTGTAATTCGGTGTTTTATCTTCTGTATTGCGGTACGAAAAGCACCGTCGTGCATCCACTTGAAAAGGAACTTCCAAGGCGTTAGCGGGGCAGCTACTCACACAAATTTCGCACGCCCCACAGTCCGATTTTCGCAAACTATCGTCATATTTGTCGCAAAACTGATCAAGCAGAAGGACACCCAGAACGAAGAAAGAGCCGTGCTGGTTATGGATCAGCCCGTTCTTTCCCATCCACCCGACCCCAGCCTCCATCGCCCAGCGTTTCTCGGAAATGGCCGAACTGTCCACCGTAGCTCTATAGTGCACTGAAGGACAAACGTTTACAATCTTACCCGCCAACTCCTCCAAAAGATTCTTCACCAAGATATGATAGTCCTGAATCCACGTGTATCGCGCCGTAAGGTATTTGTCGGAAGCGGGTTTCGCATCCGTCAGGTAGTTGTACGTCACCACCACCACCGACTTGCAGCCAGGCAGCAGCGACTCCGGATTGAATCGGTTGTCTATATTCCGCTCCAGATAGTGCATCCCCGCGTGCAGTCCCTCGTCGATGGCGTGACGAAAGTCCTCCTCCGCATCCAAGAGCACACGGGCGCGCGCAATGCCGCAGTCCTGGAAGCCGACTTCTGCCGCCCAAGACTTTATCTGCTGTGAACTAAAGATTTGTGAGGCCATCGTCACAACGCAATGCGCTCAAATTTCTCGGGAATCTTGATATTGGTGACACCCGGCACGTTCAGCCGCACGACCTTGATTTTGCCTCGCACCTCGATAACACGGTTCAACTCCTTGAAAACGAACTCGGTGAAGAAGGAACTAACGCTGTCTATAGGTTCGAAAGCCGAATACTCGTACGAGAGTTTCTGTCCCTGCGGCAACTTCTCCGTTTGACCGTTAAAGAGTGCCTGAACCGTCTGGAAATCAACGGTAAACGGCAAGTAACGGTTGATGGGGGCATAAGTGTCCCTATAATACTGGTTCGTCAGCTTATTGACGAAAATGACACTGTCGGGGGTGAAAACAGCACGCATCACCTCAACGCTGTAGGCATGGATATTAAGATAAAGGATACTGTCGGTACGGTTGACCATATAGAAATTGCAAGTACGCGTACCGCCGGTATCAATGATGTCGGCCTTACCTCGATAGGTAACCCAATCATAGCCAGTAGCCATCGGAAGGGCTGAAACTTCCGACTCAGCAACCTCTGTATCAACTTTATTCGTCCGGCCTTCGGTTTCTTCAGACTCGTTTCCACGAACAGTCTCCGCTTGCGCCTGCGATTCGTCGTCCATAACCCAGCTGAAAACGACGGGTTCCACGGTATAGCCCTTCTTCTGCAAAAGAGCAATCACGCCCTTGTCGCCCGCGAGGTGCGCACATCCGACCGCGCAAAAGAGCGTCTGCTTCTTGGCAATCTCCACAAAGCGTTTCGCCATTGTGACATTGCGATCGTAAATCAGCACCTTGCTGAATTTTTTGGGCAGCGCGGTATCCAATGACATCTTCCACATCTGGTCGAGGTCGAAACGAAGATAGGCTTCCACAAGCTCCCCCATCTCTTCCGCACTTTGGTTCGTCGTATCATGGAAGAATTCTGTCAGCATCGCGAGCTGATCCTGCATGCTCACAGCATCTATCGCCTTGATTTGATCCATATACTGTTCCACGCCATAGCAGCTCTTGCCGTCCGCACGTGCCTTTTGCAACAGATCAAGGTCAAGCGCATTCTCAGCCCCTTTCGGCAGGTCAGCCTGTTGCAGTGCACTCGCGATGAAGAAAGGTTTCATCGAATTCATGAAGATGGCACTCACCCCCAGTTTCACTTTACAGAGACTGTCGAGCAGGGCAAAGTCACTCTTCGACAACAATTCCGACAGCACCTGTCCTTTAGGCATCATCATGGACTGCCGCAGCCCGGCCATGTTCAACTCGTCGAACAGAATTTCCACAGCGAAAGCGTCGCAGTCCTTGAAAGCATTCGACACGGTGCTGTCGTAGCGGAACACGCGCTCGTCCTGTATGTGGATGGTGCCGTAAAGGTAGGAAGGCGACTGGATGTTCCTGCCGCTCACCCGCCACAGTATCGACTGTGAGAAGGAGGTTGCAAAAATGCACAACAAACAAAGCACCAGCAATATAAGTTTCTTATTCATTGGAAATCGGTTTAGAAATCAGAAATTCACCTTCTCACTGACAATATATTCCGGACGGTCTTTCGCCTCATCAAAAAGGCTTCCAATGTATTCCCCCAAGACGCCGATGGTGAGCAATTGGATGCCCCCGAAGAAGATAATCATGAAGATGGTCGAGGTCCAACCTGCCACAAACGACTCGGGATGCACAAGCTTGAGAATCAAGATGGCAAGGGCGTAAATCAAGCCCACCAACACCGAAAGGACGCCCAACCAGACTGCCAGTTTCAACGGTTTCTTGGAGAAGGACAGCAATCCTGTGGAAGCAAACTTGAGCATCTTCCGCAGCGGATATTTGGTCTCGCCCGCGAACCGTTCCTTTCGTTCGTAATAACACGGCACCTGCTTGTAGCCCATCCAACTGATGAGACCGCGAATGTACTTGTTCTTTTCATGCAACCGATTGAACTCATCGATAATCTTGCGGTCGATGAGCCGGAAATCGCCAGTATCGACGGGAAACTGCACATCCGACAGCTTGTTCAAGATCCGGTAGAACCACTTGGCCGTCGTCAGTTTGAACCAGCTCTCCCCTTCCCTCGTCTTCCGCACGCCATAGACCACACTGGCCTGCTCGCGACGATAAATCTCCAGCATGTCGAGAATCACCTCGGGAGGATCCTGCAAGTCCGCATCAATAATCACGGCCAGATCGCCATTGCAATGGTTGATGCCCGCCGTCACCGCACACTGGTGCCCGAAATTCCGGGAGAAATTGATGATCTTGACCGCCTTGTCCGCCTGTGCCAACTGCTGCAAAAGCGGATAAGTGCTGTCGTGACTCCCATCGTTCACGAAAACCAGCTCGTAATCCAAGCCTGTCTGCACCATCACCTCCTTCAACCGCCGGTAGGTCTCCTCCACGACGAGTTCTTCATTATAACAGGGAATAATTACACTTAACAACATTATTATGACTTTTGATTTTGACCTTGACGTTTGAAAACACTCTAATCACAAACCACCATTCACTAATCACCATTCACTAATCACTACTCACTAATCACTACTCACATCAACTAAAAAGCATATCCGATGGCGATTTTCAAGCCCTGGAAGATGCGAAACCTATGCGGCGGACGAAGCCACAATTTATTGATGAATCGCCCGCCCTGCTCTTCACTGCGCATCGGGTCATAGATGGGCACCGCGTAGTCCACGCGGATAACGAAAAAGTTGAAATCGAGCCGCAAACCAACGCCCACATCCACCGCAAGTTCCTTAAAGAAACGGTTGAAAGCGAACTCCGCACCCGGCATGTCGTCGTTTTTCCGCGACAGCCAAATATTGCCGACATCTGCAAAAATGCCGTACTTGAACGAGCGGTAAATGGTTCCGCGATACTCAAGATTGACTTCTATTTTTATGTCGCCGGTGTAGAGCGTGTCTTCGCCATGCTGGTAACTGCCGGGACCAAGTCCACGATAACTCCAGCCACGCATGCTGTTGCTCGTGCCCAAATAGAAGCCCTTCTCGTAGGGAATGTACGAGTCCTTGTCCAACGGGATGATGAAGCCCACGTCCGACCGCATCGCAATGGCATTATCGTTGTTGATGGTGTACGTGTAGTTCCACAAGATGTCTACTTTCTCGAAGGCAGTGTAGTTGTAACCCGTGCTGTCTAACTGGTTACGACCGATCACCCAACGTTCATTCGGGGAAATCAACTTATTCAACCCCATCAGAATCGTGCCACACGATTCCGCATTCACACTCAAGTGCATATTGTGCCGCCTTGAATCCATAAATTTGGGAATCAAATAGTTAAACGTATATTTAGTTGAGAAAAGCATGAACTTCCCAAATTTTTTCTGATAGGATTCCGGATAAGCGTCGTAGTTCATCAGAGACATTAACCGCGCGTCGCTGTTGTTAATCGTGCTGATTTCTATCGGACTGACATTGTGCGACATGTATGAAAACGGACTCCACTGATAGACAAGAGCAGCACTGTACATCAACCGGTTATAAAGCCCCAAATAGTTGACAGCAAACTTCAGCGTGGTGCTTCGTGCGACAGTGTTCTCGCTGATAAGATTGTTGAACAGGAACATACGGTTCGGGAAATTCAACGAGGCCGAGGCTCCGAACTCGGGATAGGACAAGGCATTCTGGCCCTTGAAGAGATTAGCCAGCGAATAATAAAAGTATCCTCCTGACAGATTGATCGTTAAGTGTTCCGCACCTCGGAAGATATTCCGGTTGGTGTAGCTGAGTGAGATGGCGGATTTGTCGTTGCGCAACTCAATCTGTCCGCCCGCACTGTGCTGTTTTTTGCGAATCATACGGTAATACACGTCCAACGCGCCGGTCCGGTGCACCGTGTCCAACAAAGACTCATTCTCCCGATAAACGATGTTAATGTAGTCGAAGTTGTCCAAACTGTTGAGTGACCGGCTACTGAGATTCCGCGAAAATTGGGAGTAGTGCTGCCCTGTGCGCGTAAAAATCGCGTTCGACAGCATCTTATAAGAAAAATAAGGTTTCTGAACCTGTCCGTCAAACCGCTCTTCTATGAAAAACATTCGCGAGCTGTCCCGGCGAGTCTGAAAATAGTAAAAGGTCGTGTCATAATCCACATCCGTCACGGTAAGCGACGGCATGTCGGGGTTCACATATATATTGTTTATATGGTACTTGTAGAGATAGCGGGATGCACTCTCGTCCTGCGGAATGTTAAGCATTATGGTGAGATTCACCGTCTTGGGATCCGCCCCAGTGCCGTCAGGAGGGTCATACATCACTTCGCACCGCATAATCGACTTCTCCACATAATAATATCCCTCATTACGGATGAGGTCGATGATGCGCGTCAGTTCTTCGTTGATAAGATTCTCGTTGTACTGCATACCGTCGGAGAGCACACTTTTCCGCTGGTTGAGCACCACGATGCGCTTGTATTCCGGTATGGAAATGTCGTAGCGTATCCGGCTGACTGTGTAGGGTTCATGCGCGGTCACGAAGTAATCCACCTTCGATTTTTTATGGTCTTTCCGTTTGTAAGTCACTTTGTAGTCGACCTCCGCATCGAAATAGCCGAGTTGCTTCATCACGATTTTGAGCTGGTCGACAGAGTTGGTAATCTCCGCACTGTCAAGCAGAACCGGTGCCTCGCCAACCTTTTCGCGCAGGAACTTCTTGAACTTGTCGTCCTTGGTGTTCCCATTTTTGTCGTAAGTCGGCTGTCCCCATGCATAAAACACCGTCTTGATGCGAAACAGGTCCATGAATTTCTTGTTGGGAATGGGCCGCACATAGGATCTCAGGTTGTCGAAATCGGGGTTCTTGGTATCAACCACCTTCACCTCATTCTTCACCAACATCGACTCCCCAGGTTGCAGATGGCGCACTGAGCTACACGAGTATAAGCATATACTACTGGTTATCAGCAATATGAGTGTCCTAACACTACGCTTCATTCTTTTTCTCGCGGGAATGGAAAATATACTCAACGCAGAGGATGACGAACACCGAGAACACGGTGTTGCCAAGGATAACGAGCAACGTGTGCCCGAAATTTTTGAAGGTCATGGTTTCAAGGAGCACGGCGACGATCTCATAGATGGAGGTCAAAATCAACGTGTAGAGGAATAACCAACGGAAGTCCTTTACGCCCGGCACAGGGCGGTCGATGTTCTCAAACTTCACGTTGTTGGCACCGTTGAGCATACGCACGATATAAGGACGGAAGAACATCATCAGCGTGCAGGAAAACGTCGAAACGCCCAGCGTGTGGGCGAAAGCGTCCAACACAAAACCCGTGGCAAAACCGATGATATACTGCAGCGACAACGGGATTTCCAAAGGCAACAGATAGAGCGCAAGCAGAAACAGTGCCGGGGTGACATACCCGAACAAACTGATATGCTGACAAATAGACACTTGTACAAGTAGCAGAATCAGAAATCGAAATATGTTGGTTATAACGTTATTCATGTTTAAAGTTCGCTTTCAAGGTGTCCAGTTCTGATTTGAAGAGGTTCTCAACAAGGTAAACCGTATAGATGTCGGTGTACTGGGTGGCCAGTTTCACCTTGATGGTGAGGAAGCTGGCATTGTTACCGACCTGCACCTCCTTGACGGTGCCGATGAGCAGCCCCTTGGGGAAGATATTCGAGTAACCGTTGGTAAACACGGAATCCCCGATGTTGATCTCGGAATGTTGCGGAATGGCCTCCAGATATGCCACTTCGGGATCGCTTCCGCCCCAGATGACAGTACCGTTCTGTTTGGCTGGCGTCACCACGGCACTGATGCGGCTTTCGGGGTGCAGAATCGGTCGCACAGTGGCGAAATTCTGCGACACATCGGTGATCACGCCCGCCACACCCGCCGGCGACAGCACAGCCATGTCACGGCTGATGCCATCCTTCGCACCCTTGTCCACGATCATATAGTTGAAACTGCGGTCCACGGTGCGAAAGATGACATGCGCGTAGGTGTAGTCGTACAGGCGCACCTGCGTTCGGTTCGTCGAGTCGGTCTTGCTCATCTCGGTCAGGACAGTATCCTCTTTCTCGACGAACATGTTCTCATGCTCGCGCATCAGTTCGATATTCTGCTGCACGAGTGCCTCGTTCTCGGGTCCGAGCCGAAACTTGTGCACCATCCCCGCAGCGCCCTTCTGAATCGGTCCAACGACGCCCTGCACCACTCGCGCAATGCGGTACTCGTTGAATGACAATGACTTGCCAAGCATCACGATGCTTAGAATCAGAAGGACGGCGAGTACGATGATATGAAACGCCCTCTTGAAAAATTCGATGAGATTGTTCATCGGGCGGGGAAGTTACTACTTTTTCTCTGCAAGTTCGCGACCGGCCTTCATGCAGGCGAGATTCACGTTCACGATGTCCTCACCTTTGCGGGCGAAGTTCTCACGGACAGCGTTCTCGATTTCCTCGTAAGGCAGCTGCAGATACGGGGAGGCAGCACCGAGAATCACCATGTTGGAAGAGCGGGCGGAGCCCAAATCCTTGGCAATCTGGTCGGCGTTGATAGCCACACAGTTCTGCACCTTGACCAGTTCGACCTTCAAGGCATCGAAATCGGGATAGTTCGGGATGTTCACGAAGGGTTGGTCGTTGGTAATCAACCAGCCGTCCTTTTTCAGCCACGGCAGATAGCGTAACGACTCCATCGGTTCCACCGAGATAATCATGTCGGCTTTGCCCAACGGGATAAGGTCGGATGCGATGGGTTGGTCGGAAAGACGGAAATGGGACTGCACATCGCCACCGCGCTGGCTCATGCCATGCACCTCGGCCTGCTTCATGTACATGCCTCTTTTGATGGCAGCCGCGCCCACAATCGTGGCGATGGAGAGGATGCCCTGGCCGCCGACTCCTGCTAATATAATGTCAATTTTCATTTTTTCTTTTGTTTGATTTTGTTGTTAATATTTACGTGGCTTGGGTTTTTGGGCTCTACCGAGCTTTTGCCCCTGCCGAGGCTGCTCAAGGAAATCTATTTTCAATAACCCCAAACCCATAACCATTACTTCTTGGCGGCCTGTTGTTTCTTCATCCGGCGGCTCAAGGTCTGGATGCATTCGCGGGTCGGGATAATGACGGAAACACCTTGGTATTCAAGCTCTTTCTCAATAATAGCCACATTTTCGTCCAGATGACCTTTGAGCGGGTTGATGCGGTGGATGTGGTCCTCCTTCACGCCGAGGCCTTTGCAGATCTCGCCGAGCACGCCAAGGGCGTGGGAATCCTGACCGCCGGTCATGCCGGTGGTGCTGTTGTCGAGAATGAGCACCGTCACCGGGGTGTTCTCGTAGATGCAGTCGAGCAGGGAGGTCATACCGCTGTGGGTGAATGTGGAGTCACCGATGACCGCCACGCAGGGGCTCATGCCGGCATCTGCGGCACCCTTGGCCATCGTGATGGAAGCGCCCATGTCGACAGTGGTGTAGATGGCGTTGTAAGGCGGAAGTGCACCGAGGGTGTAGCAACCGATGTCGGAAAAGACTTTGCCCTTGCCGTATTTCTCCATCGCCTTGTTGAGGGCGGTATAAGAGTCGATGTGGGGACAGCCGACACACAAGGCCGGGGGACGCGGAACGACCAGCTCGGGAACCGGGGCGCCGTAGGTGTCGGGCAGACCGAGGGCCTTGGCCACCAAATTCGGGTTCAGCTCGCCATCACGCGGAAGTTCGCCGCTGAGACGGCCTATGATGTTGCCAGTACGGTTCAGCACGCCGCGCACCTGCTCCTCAATGAAGGGGTAACCCTCTTCGGCGATGAGCACCTTCGCACACTCGTCAACCATCTTGGCAATGAGCTTGGTCGGCAGCGGGTACTGGGAAATCTTCAGCACGGGGTACGGGCATTTGCCACCCTCGAAGTTTTCCATCAGGTAGTTGAAAGCGATGCCGGAAGCGATGACACCCAGGCTCTTGTCGTCACCGTCAATGTATTTGTTGAACGGTGAGTTGAGTGAGTCGTTCTCGAAATCAGCCTGTTTGTCAAGCAGCTTGCGGTAGTGCTTGCGGGCGTTTGCGGGCAACAGGATGAACTGCTTGGGGTCGGTCTCGGGCTTCAGCGGATTCTGCGGACGCTCGGCCTTGCGCTCCACACCGGAACGGCTGTGCGACAAGCGCGTAGTGAGACGGATGACCACCGGGGTGCGGAACTTCTCCGACATCTCGAAGGCGTAGTAAGTGATGTCGTAGGCCTCCTGCTGGTTGGAGGGCTCAAAACAGGGGATAAGGGCGAACTTCGCGTAGTAGCGGGAGTCCTGCTCATCCTGGGAGGAGTGCATCGACGGGTCGTCGGCCACCACGACCACCAAACCGCCGTTGGCGCCGGTGATGGAGGAGTTCATGAACGGGTCAGCGGCCACGTTCAGGCCCACATGTTTCATGCAAACCATCGCGCGCTTGCCCGCGTAGGACATGCCGATGGCGGACTCCATGGCGGTTTTCTCGTTGCCGGCCCAAATGCTGTGCACCTCGCCCGCTTTACCCTGCTTGGAGTTCTGGATAAATTCGGTGATTTCCGTTGACGGAGTGCCCGGATAGGCGTACACTCCCGATAATCCGGCATCCAAAGCGGCCTGTGCCACCGCCTCGTCGCCTAAAAACAATGCTTTTGACATAATCTTAAAGTACTTTATTGATTGTATATTAACGATTTAGTTTTTACTCCTAAAAACCGCAAAAGTACAAAATTTTACGTTACACTCATCGCACAAAAAAATCGTACTTTTGCCGCGTTTTAGGAGCTGCGGCATTCTTGCCACACAAAAGCCGCCAGAAATGGCGACATTCCTATCGCGAACCTCTGTTACAGAAGCCGATTTATGATCAGCGAAAAACGATGTTGGATTCTGCCGTGCGCGTTGGGCGCGGTGCTGTTAACGGCCATGTTAGTGGCCGCCGGCATCGGGGTGATACACATCCCGGTGAAGGTCGTCTTGCAGAGCATCGGGCAGAAGTTCGGGCTTTTCAAAAACATTCAAATCACTGAATACTATCAGGTTACATTATGGCAGCTCCGTTTCCCGCGCATTGTGATGAGTGTATTGGCGGGTGCCGCCTTGGCCATTTGCGGCGGTGTGTTCCAGAGTGTCTTCCGCAACCCCGTCTGCGACCCCTACATCCTCGGTGTCTCGTCGGGGGCCTCCATCGGCGCGGCCGTGGCCTTCATCCTCGGCTGGGACGCGCTGGTGTTCGGCGTCACGCTCCCCGCATTGGTCACCGCACTGCTCACCCTGCTCCTCATCCTCGGCATCGCCCGCGCCAAGGGCAGCCACAACACCGACACCCTGCTGCTCGTCGGCATCGCCCTCAATTTCCTCATCTCCGCACTCATCACACTCCTTGTGGTGGTGAACCAGAAGGAGATGCACAAAATCTATTTCTGGACAATGGGCAGCTTGACGCACGTCTCCTGGATCGAGATTTTGTGGCTGATCCCAGTGATGGCGGCATGCATCGGTGTGCTGCTCTACTATGCCAAAGCACTGAATATCATGCAGGTGGGCGCAGAAACGGCGCAGACCCTCGGCATCGACACGCGCAAGACCACCTATGCAGTGCTCGTCACCTCGTCGGTGCTGATTTCTGTGGTGGTTGCTTTCTGCGGCTCCATCGGTTTCATCGGACTCATCATGCCGCATGTGGCGCGGATTCTCTTCGGCAGCAACAACCGGCGGCTCTTCACCTATTCCCTCTTTTTCGGGGCCTTCTTCCTGCTGGTCGCCGACACGCTGGCACGCACCATCGCCGCCCCTGCAGAACTTCCGGTCGGCAGCATCACCGCCCTTGCCGGAGCCCCGTACTTCATCTGGCTCGTGCTGCGCAAACGTTAATTGCGAAACCGTTGCGCACCTCCGTAAAGACATGCCCAAACTTCCGTTTTTTGCTTTTTGTGTGCAAAATCAGCCTTGTTACAAAATAAACGACATTGATAATCAGCGTTTTGTATTTCCTAAAAAATGTTAATTTTGCCGCGTCATTTTGAAATCCAAAAAGTATGAAGATTTTGTTTGTTATCGACGCATATAACACAAACAACAACGGCACCACCATCTCGGCGAAACGTTTCGCGGAGGAGTTGCGCAAACGCGGGCACGAGGTGCGGTTCCTGGCCACCAGCGAACCTGCCGAGGACATTTACGGAATGAAGGAACTCATGATGCGCCCGTTCAACGGATTGCTCCGCAAATACGGTTTCCAGTTCGCCAAAAGCGACAAGAAAGTCATCCGCGAAGCTGTGGAATGGGCTGACCTGATCCACTGTTACATGCCTTTCTTCTTGGAATACAACACCAAAAAAATCGCCGACGAGCTTGGGAAACCATCCACGACCGCTTTCCATATCCAGCCGCAGAACATCACCTCTGGCTTGGGAATGGGCAACGTGCGGCTCCTCAATGAACTGCTTTTCAAGCTTTTCCGGAATACCACGTACAACAAATACGGCCACGTGCACACGCCGTCGCAATTCATGGCTGACGAGATTCTCAAACGCGGGTACACGGCCAAAATCCACCCCATCTCCAACGGAATCCAATCCGATTTCAAGTGGACGAAGGTGCCGAAGAAGCCCCAATTCGAGGATAAAATCCTGATTCTCATGGTAGGTCGCCTCGCTGGCGAGAAACGGCAGGACATCATTATAAATGCTTTGCAGTATTCCAAATACGGCGACAAGATCCAGCTCGTTTTTGCAGGAAAAGGTCCCAAATACAAGCAATACTATAGGCTTGGCCAAAAGCTGAAGAACAAGCCCATATTCACTTATCTACCTAAGAATGAGTTGATTGAATTATTAGGGCAGTGCGACCTTTACGTGCATGCGTCAGACATGGAGTCGGAGGCTATCTCCTGCATCGAAGCATTCGCCACCGGCTTAGTGCCCGTCATCTCCGACAGCGAACTCTCCGCCACCAAGCAGTTTGCCCTCGACGAACGCAGCCTCTTTCGTGCCGGCGATCCCAAGGACCTCGCTCGCGCCATCGACTACTGGCTTGACAATCCCGAAGAGAAGGCAAAAATGGAGAAAATATACTCCGAATCTGCAAAAAAATACAATATAGACAACTCCATCACCCAGTTTGAGGAGATGCTACAAGAGGCCATTGACGACCACAACAGAGAACGCGGATAGGGTATTTGAATTGGCACAATTTTTGTATCTTTGCGCCAATTTTAAAACACCCACTTTTTATGGAAATCAAATACTCGGAAGAGATGAATTACGTACTGGCAGAGGCGCATGAGCTGGCCAAGACGTATCACTCGCAACAAATTGGATTAGAACATCTTATGGTGTGCCTACTCCGTTATCCCGGCGAAAGTGTCACTCAGAAGATATTCAACATATTCCAGATAGACCTCGCCGGGTTGCGCACTCGCCTGGAGCAGATGTTGGAAACGCCCGACGCACAGGCGGACGCCCTGACAGACAAAATCCCCATGAGCGTGCAGGCGCAAGGGCGTCTGCATCTGGCATTCCTGTTCTCCAAGCAATACAAGAACGATGCCGTGGAGTCCTACCACCTCATGCTCGCCATCCTCAAGCCCGCACAGCTCGACAGCCAGAACACCATCAAGATGCTGCTCGGTCAGGCCGGACTCACCTTCGAGACCTTTGAGGACGAGCTTCGTCGGGAACTGCACATGTCTGAGCCCGCGGCCGCCGGTTCCCTCCACGACGACGATGATGATGACGAAAACGACCGCCGCGTACGCAAAGGCAAGGATGCCAAGTCGGCGACCCCCATGCTCGACAGTTTTGGCAAGGACCTCACCAAGATGGCCGCCGAGGGCAAAATCGACCCCGTGGTAGGCCGCCAGAAAGAGTTGGAGCGCATCGCCCAGATTCTCTGCCGCCGCAAGAAAAACAATCCCGTGCTCATCGGCGAACCGGGTGTCGGAAAATCGGCTTTGGCAGAGGGGCTCGCGCTACAGATCTCATCCGGGCATGTGTCGCGCACGCTGCTACACAAGCGCATTGTCAGCCTCGACATGGCCGGGCTTGTGGCAGGCACCAAATACCGCGGACAGTTCGAGGAGCGCGTGAAAACGATTCTCGAAGAGTTAGAGAAAAGCACTGATGTCATTCTCTTTATCGATGAATTGCACACGATGGTGGGTGCGGGCAACGCCCCCGGCAGCATGGACGCTTCCAACCTCTTCAAGCCGGCCCTCGCACGCGGCGAACTGCAATGCATCGGTGCAACAACACTGGACGAATACCGCGAACACATTGAAAAAGACGGGGCTCTCGAACGTCGTTTCCAGAAGATCATCCTCGAGCCCGCCACTCCCGAGGAGACCCTTGACATTCTGAACAACATCAAAGACAAATATGAGGATCACCACGCCGTAAGATACAACGACGAGGCTATCAAGGCCTGCGTGGCCATGTCAAACCGTTATATATCAGATCGTTGCCTGCCAGATAAAGCCATTGACGTGATGGACGAGGCAGGGGCGCGACTTCACATCCAGAGTATCCATGTTCCGGAAGAGTTGCTCGCTGCGGAGGCCGCCATTGAGGAGCAGGAGAAGCTGAAGGTCGAAGCTATCCGAAACCAGCAGTACAACGAGGCCGCCAAATACCGCGACCAAATCAAGGAACTGGATGAACAGCGAAAGCTTATCCAGAAAACATGGGAGAACAGCGTGAGCGAAAATCGTCCGATGGTAACAGAAGACATTGTGGCAGAAGTAATTGCCATGATTACGGGCGTACCCGTGCAACGCATTGCGAAGAACGAGGGCGAACGGCTCATGCGCATGGCCGCCGAACTGCAAGGCGTGGTCATCGGACAGGACGAACCCGTGGTGAAGGTTGCGAAAGCCATCCGCCGCAACCGCGCCGGCCTGAAAGACCCCAACAAGCCCATCGGCACCTTCCTCTTCCTCGGTCCCACCGGCGTCGGCAAGACCTATCTCGCCAAAGTGCTGGCCGAATACCTTTTCGATTCGCAAGATGCCATCATCCGCATTGACATGAGCGAATACATGGAGAAGCACACGGTTTCCCGTCTCATCGGCGCACCTCCTGGCTACGTCGGCTATGAAGAGGGAGGCCAACTCACCGAGAAAGTACGCCGAAAGCCCTACTCCATCGTGCTTTTAGACGAGATCGAGAAAGCGCATCATGACGTGTATAATGTCCTGTTACAGGTATTTGACGAAGGCCAACTCACCGACGGCATGGGTCGCAAGGTCGATTTCAAAAACACTATTATCATTATGACCTCCAACGTGGGCACGCGCGAGCTCAAGGACTTTGGCACGGGCATGGGCTTCAGCACCGACGCCACGAAGGCCGGCGAGCGCAAGGCCGCACAGGGCATCCTCGAAAAGGCCCTCAAAGCGACCTTCGCCCCGGAATTCCTCAACCGCGTCGATGACGTCATCTACTTCAACAGTCTCGACAAGGAGGACATCGGTAAGATTATCGATATCGAGCTCAAGAAAGTGCTGCAGCGCGTGAAGGACCTTGACGTGGAGATTACCATCACCGACAAGGCCAAGGACTTCCTCGTGGAGAACGGCTGGGACGCCAACTACGGCGCGCGCCCGCTGAAACGCACCATCCAGAAATATGTCGAGGATGTCCTCGCCGAGGAGATCCTCAACATGACGCTCGTCTCCGGCGACTCCGTCCAACTCGACTACGACGACCTGAAAGAAGAGATGCTCGTATCTCATGTCAACCCATAGTATATATTCCTTGAGCAGCCTCGGAGAGGCAAAACGCGCAAAGCGCAATTAACCCCACACAAGCGAAGCGCAGTGTGGGGACAAAACAGATAAACAATGAAAAACTACAAAGAAAAACTACACCAAATCCGCGCCTTCATCCTCGACTTCGACGGAGTACTCTCCAACGGGATGGTCTACGTGATGGCCGACGGCGAACAGGTGCGCGCCACCAACGTCAAAGATGGCTACGCGTTGCACTATGCCCTCAAGAAAGGCTACAAGGTTGCCGTGATATCCGGCGGCTATGCCGAATCCATGAAGCTGAGATTCAGGGACTTCCACGGCATGGAATTCTTCCTCCACGTCAGCGACAAAATCAAGGTCTTCAACGAGTATCTGGCCGCCAACCACCTCAAACCCGAAGAGGTGCTCGTCATGGGCGACGACATCCCCGACTACCCGATGATGAAGCTCGCCGGCGTGAAATGCTGCCCAGCGAACGCCGCCATCGAAATCCAGCAACTCGCAGACTACATCTCCCTCCGCAACGGCGGCGACGGCGCGGTCCGCGATGTCATTGAACAGACCATGCGGTTACAGGGCACATGGTTCAACGAAGACGCTCATATCTGGTGATAGTTAGCAGTTAGCAATTAGTAGTTAGCAGTTGCCGTTCCGACTCCCCTAACTACCAACTGCTAACTACGAACTGCTTCAATAACCCATAACCCATAACCCTTAGATGATATACACCCTAATCTTCAGCGTAATCGGTCTCGCCATGGGCGGGTTGGGCGGTGCCTTCGGAGGCTTCATCATCGGCAGCATATTCGACAGCATCCGCAACAACCGGCGGGCAAGGCAGGCGCAACAGAAATTCACGGAAGGTCGCCAGCAGTACTACAACGACCCGGCGCAATTCGAGGAACAGATGCTGACCCTCATCGCCTACGTCGCCAAGGCCGACAACAACCGGCTGTTGCAGTCGGAGTTCGACTATTGCAAGCAGTACTTCCAGAAAACATTCCCGCACAGCGACCTCTCGCAACTGATGCTCAAGTTCCGCGACATCCTTAACACAGACAGCACGTCCACCGACTGTCAGAATGCGTGTGAGAAAATCCGGCAATACGCCACAGTACATGAGAAAATCGCTGTTCTGCAGTGCCTGTTCGGGTTCGCAACCGCCGACGGGAGTGCCCACCAAAGCGAGGTAGAGGCCATCAGACGGATTGCAGGCTGGTGCGGCATCGACAGTCTCACCTTCGAAGCCGTGAAGCTGATGTACATCAGTTCGTCATACGGGAGCAGCGACCCCTTCGGCAGCTACGGCGGCGGTTATTCGGGCGGTGGATACTCCGGTGGCGGATATAGTGGCGGTTACGGCGGCGGTTACTCCGGCAGTGGCGGTTATGAGCGCGTCTCCGGTCCCTCATTAGACGATTGCTACAAAATCCTGGAAGTTTCCGCCAGTGCCACCGACGACGAGGTGAAGAAAGCCTACCGCAAGGCTGCCATGAAGTACCACCCCGACAAGGTGAGCCACCTCGGCGATGACGTGCGCAAAAAGGCCGAGGAACAGTTCGCAAAGGTAAACCAGGCTTACGACAAGATCAAGGCGGCGCGTGGCATGAAGTAGGAACGCAAAATTTTGTGTCTCCACAGCTTCGAAACAAATATTTTTGTACTTTTGCACCTCCAAATTTTTCAGATACAATTTAATAAAAACAATATGGCAAGCAGAAGAAAAGAACTTTTCCCCAACGTTACCGACGCTGAATGGAACGATTGGAGATGGCAAGTCCGCAACAGAGTGGAAACCCTCGAAGAACTGAAGAAATACATTGAGTTGACCCCGGCTGAGGAAGAGGGCGTGAAGAAGTCCCTCGCCACCCTCCGTATGGCCATTACCCCGTATTATCTGAGTCTTATCGACCCGAACAACCCCAAGTGCCCGATCCGCCGCCAGGCCATCCCGACGGCCGCCGAGGTACACCAATCACCCGCCGACCTGCTCGACCCGCTGCACGAGGATGAGGACTCCCCGGTTCCCGGCCTCACCCACCGCTATCCCGACAGAGTGCTGTTCCTCATCACGGACATGTGCTCGATGTACTGCCGTCACTGCACCCGCAGACGTTTCGCCGGCCAGCACGACTGCGAGTCCACGCAGGACCGCATCCAGGCCGCCATCGACTACATCGCCCGCACCCCGCAAGTGCGCGACGTCCTGCTCTCCGGCGGTGACGCTTTGATGGTGGGCGACAAGATGCTCGAATCCATCATCCAACGTCTGCGCGCCATCCCGCACGTGGAGATCATCCGCTTGGGCTCCCGTACCCCTGTGGTCTGCCCGCAGCGTATCACCGACGACCTCGTCAACATGCTCAAGAAATACCACCCGATTTGGCTCAACACCCACTTCAACCACCCCAACGAGGTGACCGAAGAGGCGATGGCCGCTTGCGCCAAACTGGCGGATGCCGGTGTTCCGCTCGGCAACCAGACCGTGCTGTTGCGCGGCGTGAACGACGACACCGAGATCATGAAGCAGCTCGTGCACGACCTCGTGCGCATGCGCGTGCGTCCGTACTACATCTACCAATGCGACCTCTCCATGGGTCTGGAGCATTTCCGCACGCCCGTCTCCAAGGGCATCGAGATCATCGAGAACCTGCGCGGGCACACCTCCGGCTACTGCGTGCCGACCTTCGTGGTGGACGCTCCTGGCGGCGGCGGCAAGATTCCCGTGATGCCCCAGTACGTCATCTCCCAGAGCCCGCACAAGGTGATCCTCCGCAACTATGAAGGCGTCATCACCACCTACACCGAGCCTGAGGATTATCAGGAGAACACCTGCAGCCCGCTGCCCGACAAGAAGCACGTCGAAGGCGTGGCCTCCCTCCTCCACGGCGAACAGATGGCTCTCGAACCGAATGAACTGGCGAGAAAGAAACGCCACAGAAAATAGTTGGCAGTTAGTAGTTAGCAGTTAGTAGTTACAGGGTGCGGTGAAATGAAATCGCACCCTGTTTTTGTGTTATTCCATCGTGTGGCTCAGTCCCTCCGCGAACTTCTTTATCAATTGCTTGATTTTCTTCTATTTGCGCGGGATTGGAGGGGCGTTTGCCGCATCCATTCCTTGACGGAGTGTTCCAAAATGCTCCTTTTTGCTGATGCTAATCTGCTTATTTTCAGAAACATAGTCTTGTTGTAATCATTTTTTTTTGTAAAAAGGCTGTGTTAATTTTTTTATTATCTTTGCTGGTTTACCTTCGGGCGTTTTTTTGCTCGAAATTGTGTTTTTCGAATAATAAAAAAAAAATATGAGAAAAATTTACGCATTTTTACCGTAATTGCATTATGCCTGCTCGGTTTCAGTTTTGTGAACATAGCCTACGCTTATCCCCCTGTGAATGCTGTTTGTCAGGGAACCCCGCACGATCCTGGGGTGAAGGGCGTGAATGCAGTCAACTTGTCCATCGGAAGCCACCCTTTCGGCCCGAATGCATGGTACAATCTGACCAGCGACGGAACGATGACCATCAAATTCTATGACGGCCGGCCACAAGGGACAACCTTGGGGAGAGATTTTGACGAGTACTATTGCCGCAACACGATATGGAGACAAGGCAATACCGACATTCGCCCATACGTTAGAAAAATTGTGATTGCAGAGAACGCCTATGGGGTCAAATTCGATTTTGGCGGATACGACATACCCTACGTTTGCCGGATTTTACAACCTTGAGGAGATTGATTTCAGCGGCGTGAGGGACGATGGGTCGTACGTGAGGAACGTCAAAGGGCTGTTCTACGGCTGTTCATCACTAACATCGGTGGACCTCGGCTGGATGAAGAGCTACGAAGAGACCTACGAAATGCAGGACATGTTCAACGGGTGTTCCCAATTGGAAACGGTGATTCTCAACAATCCCGGTTTCAAGACAAGGACCAGCTTCTTGGAGGACGACGTTAACTTGACGTCATCAGGAGGTGTGCAAATGCAACGAATGTTCGCAGGCTGCGACAACCTGAGATACGTGGACATGTCGAACATCACGATCTACGGCCGAACCGAATGGACCCAAGTGGAAGGAATGTTCCAAGGCTTGTATTCTCTTGAAGAGGTGTATTTTCATAACACCAAGTTCCCGAATGTCACCAAATTCAATTCCATGTTTGAGAATTGCGGAAGCCTCCGAACTGTGGAGTTTACGAATGACGAAGGCGAACAGGTGGCCCCCAATGCAATATACATGACCAATATGTTCAGAAACTGCTACAGTCTCGACAGCCTCGACCTCTCGCACTTCGGCAAATTGGATTGGATTGTCGATATGGACGGGCTCTTGGAGAACTGCACAAGCCTTCAAAAGCTTAACATTGACAATCTCGACAACTCGCGCATCGGCCCTACCAACAACAACCACGATATCTGGGATGATTATGCTTACAGTATGACAAATGGTTCTGTTTATAGCTGGACAGAAACCCCCGTCACATCTCAGATTGGAAGTTATCAATACGGACGGGATTTGGGCCTTAAAACCTGCACTTCATTGAAAACCATCTCGGCCAAGAATTCAAATGTCTGGATGTGCAAGAACAATCGCGGCCTTCCTGGTAATGAATATTTTGATGCCTCTTCTGAGGAATCCATGTACTACTTCACCCAAAACCAGATGACCTTCTATCCGGATGCCGTGGATGGCTTGACGGTGGAGATCAAAACCAAGCGCAACTATGTTGACCTGCTCACCGACAGGGATGGCAACCCGGAGAACATGCCGTCCTTCGACGGTCCTGAGGACATCGCAGACAGAGGGACGAACATCAACATCGTTTATGGTGACCTGAACCTGAACGGGCCGGGACACCTTCCCGCCGGTGTTTACACGATTTCTGACAGCGGATGGATTGAATACGATGTCACTCCCGACACGGAAAGCTACTACAGAATCACAAATATTGTCACAGAAGAGGGTGGCGGTTGGTACTTACCCAATATAACAGGAGGCAATGGTGTCCTCGGCGAAGAACTTGTCCAGCGTTATGATGGATTTTACGACGAGGACGGGAATTGGCATGACGCCATACAAATCAACACCATCAGTCAAGAATGGCCTGCTTCCGGGGATTATGTGATCAGCTTGAAAGAAAGCCCGTTGGTGTTCACCTACAATGACGCTGCCCTCGACGTGAACGGCAAGCGTCACAATGTGTCCATTGCCATAAACAAGATCACATTCAAGAATCTGGAAAGATTTCCGGCCATACCTGATCCTTACACCCTGATACATAACGACAATCATTACTACGATGATGGTTGGAACAATGAATATTTTCGTCCCGTCCTGCGCGTAGCCACAGGTGAACGCCTCACGTTCATGAACTACGCCTACAAAGGGGATCCTTTGGGATCCAGCGACGACCAATACCGTATTCTAACGAACGGTTCGGGCACGGAAATCGAATACACTGTAACGATTGACGGTGCAAATCCGAACACCACCTTCGTCTTCAACAGCAACGACTTGGACATTCCGGCCACACAGGAATGGGAAAATTACCAAGACCACTGTTACGACAAACTAACCATAGACCATGTAACCTACGGCCGCAATGGCGAAAGTGTCATCCTCGGCGAAGGCAACCATTTGGGAACCATCACCTTTGCCGAGAACACCGGTTTGACCGTGGTTGACGGGAACAAAGTGGTCACGACAGGTTCCGACCCTTCCACATCGTGGTCTGAATTTGCAGTGCTGGCGAATGCAACCGGCGCCACATACACATGGGTGAGCGGCATAGCTTGTACGTCCTACGGTCCTCGCGACACGAAACCGTTGTCCATAGGCCGTATCGCCATCAATCCCACCGTGAGAAAAGAGTTTGACGGCACCCTCGCATCCGGCCAATTCGAGTTCCTGTTAGAGGCTGACGGGAATCAAGAGCAGCCCACCACGGTTCCTGACGTGCCGCAAACCAAATCCAACGATGCAAGCGGATTGGTCGTTTTCGATCCCATCATCCTGGAAAAGACCGAGGAAGATGGTGCGGAATATGAGTATAGAAGTAGCTTCATCGAATATCCGGAGCTCTATTACCCCGGCACGAATCCAGTCAACAACCACTCGGGCGAAGGTGAGCACAACCAATTCACCTACTGGTTCAAAATCAAGGAAATCATACCCGACCCGCGTGACCCTCAGATTGTTTACGATGAGACAGAACACACGTTGACGGTCAAAGTCCGTCCGCCGGAAAATGACGCAGAGTTGGCAAAAGGCATCCTGGCCGAGTTCTTTTTGGACGGAAGCGAGGTTCCTTTTGATTCTGTTTGGTCCAAAGTTGACGCAACAGTGAATTTGGCCACGTTTGTCAACAGAAAGGACATTGTCACGGTTTCCGTCAACAAGTTCTGGGATGACGAGGAGAACATCGACGGGTCGCGTCCTTCCAGCATTTTCGTGCAGCTTTACGTTGACGGCGACCCCTCGGGCGATCCTGTCACGCTTGACGAAAGCAACCAATGGCAGACCGTCTTCCCCAATCTGACGAAATACAAAGACAGGACAACCTATACCGAATATGTATATACTGTGATGGAATCGGGCATCCCTGCCTGCTACGACGCCGAGTACGAGACATCCTCTGACAATGGCACGACCACGATAGCCATCACCAACCGCTACACACCTGAACGAGTGGATGTTGCCTTCACGAAGATTTGGAATGACGCGGGCAACCAAGACGGTTTGCGTCCCGCCAGCGTCCAGTTCGGCCTCTTCAAGAACGATGAATTGGTCTCAGACAGTGTCAAGACGATCAGCGTCACCGGCAACACCGACATCTACACCGGCACGTTCCAGAACCTGTTAGCCAAGGGGAACGGCGCGCCCGTCACCTACACGGTGAAGGAGTTCTCGCCCGTGTCCGGCACCTGGATTTCCGAAGGCGCGTTCGACCAGCACTACACCGCCTCCGTGACGGCCGGGAACAACGTCTTCACCTTCACCAACACCCACACGCCGGAGACCATCGACATCGCCGGTTCCAAGACCTGGAATGACGCGGACAACCAGGACGGCAAACGTCCCGCAAGCATCACCATCCGTCTGAAGGCCGACGGAGCCGAGGTGGCCAGCAGAACGGTCACGGCTGCGGATGGCTGGAGCTGGAGCTTCACCGGCAGACCCAAATATGCCAACGGTGCCGAGATTGCCTACACCGTCACCGAGGACGCCGTCACGGGCTACAGCGCATCCGTGAGCGGGTACGATGTTACCAACACCCACACGCCCGAGACCATCGACATCGCCGGCACCAAGACCTGGGACGACGCGGACAACCAGGACGGCAAACGTCCCGCAAGCATCACCATCCGTCTGAAGGCCGACGGAGCCGAGGTGGCCAGCAAGACGGTCACGGCTGCGGATGGCTGGAGCTGGAGCTTCACCGGCAAGCCCAAATATGCCAACGGCGCCGAGATTGCCTACACCGTCACCGAGGACGCCGTCACGGGCTACAGCGC